>Ga0209655_10000207_pt1 | contig 22036 bp, 21 predicted proteins | sample BogFormECP03_OM2_FD_188236 | JGI IMG/M metagenome (GOLD analysis project Ga0209655, IMG submission 188236) | Bog forest soil microbial communities from Calvert Island, British Columbia, Canada - ECP03_OM2 (SPAdes) (version 2) | ecosystem: Environmental > Aquatic > Freshwater > Wetlands > Bog ...
CGATTGCGCGCCAGAGGCTTCCCTGCCCTGCGACTCCTTGTCACGTTGCCACGCCGCGTAGTGCGTTAGGGCGCGGGCGGCGGAGACTTCTGTTTCCATGTCGGCTAGCATCCATTGGATGGCTTGATATTCGGCTATTGGGTGGCCGAAGGTTTTTCTTTGTTTGGCGTAGCGCGTGGCGGCTTCCAGCGCGCCTTGGCCGACCCCTACGGATTGGGCGGCTATGCCGATGCGGCCACCGTCTAGCGATTCCAAGGCGATGCGCAGGCCTTGGCCTTCTTCGCCCAGGCGATTTTCTGCTGGGACGCGGCAATCTTGCAGCGAAATTTCGGCGCTGCGCGAGAGGCGCAGGCCCATTTTATCTTCGTAGCGGCTGATGCGGAAACCGGGAAAATCTGGTTCGACTAGGAACGCGGTGACGCCGCGGCTGCCTGCGGCGGGATCGGTCTTGGCGAAGACGATGTAGAGGCCGGAGACCCCGCCATTGGTGACCCAGGCTTTGGTGCCGTTGAGGATGTAGTGATTGCCATCGCAGACGGCGCGGGTTTGGATTCCGGCGGCGTCGGATCCGGCTTGCGGTTCGGTGAGGCAGAAGGCGCCGAGGATTTCTCCGCGGGAGAGGCGGGAGAGATATTTTTTCTTTTGGACTTCAGTGCCGGATTTCCATAGCGGGATCGCGACTACGGAATTGGTGACGCTTAGGGCTACGGCGGTGGAGGCGTCCACGCGGGCTACTTCTTCCAGCATCAGGGCGTAGCTGACGGTGTCTGTGCCGGCGCCGCCCCATTCTTCTGGGATTAACATGCCGCAGCAGCCTAGTTCGCCGAGTTTCTTGAGTTGGTCGGCGGGAAATCTTTCGGCGCGCTCGTTTTCGCGCAAGATGGGGCGCATTTCCGTTTCCATGAATTGGCGGACGGTGTCGCGGATGAGAATTTGGTCGCTGCTGAGTGAAAAATCCATCGAGAGGTGTAGTGAGGATGCTAGCACAGTGCGGAGGGCAAAGGCACCACAGATGAACGCAGATAATGGCGAAGGCGAAAATAGAAAAGGGAAAGTGGAAAATCAGGGCAGGTGCGTGATTTGGAAGATGGAACCGCACAACAGATGAACGCAGATGAACACTGATAAAGAAAATGCGATGGAAACCCTGCGGCAAGAGATTGGGGCAGCCGAGGGCGCCGCCGCTACGGCTGCAGCTTGTGTCGCACCTACGGCGCCCTGAATTCCCTTTGCGATTTTTCCCAGGCCTTCCGGACTGGGCTAAGCTGTTCCGTGCCTACGGCGCTGAGGTGGCTGGCACGGCATGCCGTGCCCCTACGTCGGGAGAGCCAAGCGCGCCCATCGCGCAAAGGCGGGACGACCGCCACAGAATCAAAACCTTTGGCCGCGTGTTGTTATTCGACGTCCTTTTTCTTTTCGAGTTCGGGAGGTCTTAGGCGCTCGCTTACTTTTGATTTTTTGCCGGCTCTTACTTCTATGGATTCGGTCTTTGTTATTAGGCCTTTGGATTCGAAGACTACGGTGTAGTGGCCGGGTTTCAGGTCTTCGAAGCTGTAGGCGCCGGTGCCGTCGGTGGAGCCGTTCGTGGTTTCTTTCGTGGCGAGGTTGGTTAGGGTGACTTGCGCGCCGGCTAGTGGGGAGCCTTGGTGATCGGAGACGTTGCCGGAAATCGAGCCGGTGCCGGCTGGGGCGTGTGCTGGTGCCTGCGCTTGTGTTTGTGCTGGTGCGGCTGGCGCGACGATCAAGATCGAGATCGCGATGATGCAGGTTGCTGTTGCTGCTGCGAGACAAAGAAAGCGTTTATTGCGTGGCATGGTGCCCCCTGAAAAATTAGGATGCTGCGTTGGAGTCGCCCGGGTTGCTTCGAAACATTTAGAGTTTCAGAAGCTCGCGCAGGCGTTTGGTTTGGGCGCGCGAGACGGGAATTTCGCTGGCGCGCTTGTCGTTCATTTTAAGCATGTAGCTGGACTTGAACCAGGGGACGACTTCCTTGATGTGGTTGATGTTGACGAGGTAAGAGCGGTGCGCGCGCCAGAAGCGATCGGCGTCGAGGGAGGCGGAAAGCTCCTCGATGGTGCGGTAGTTGGAGACGCCTTCGAAGTCGCGCGTGAAGATGGTGATGGTGCCGTCCTGGATGGAGGAGTAGATCATGTCGTCGGCATCTACCAGGAACATGCGTTCTTGTGATTTTACCAGGAGCTTTACTGGTTGCGCGGATTTGGCTGCGGTGGCGGGGGCTGTGAACTGGCCCATTAGGGTTTCGAGGCGCTCTACCGGGGAGGTGTGGGCGTCCAGCATTTTTTTGGCGCGTTGCAGGGCTTTCGAGATGCGGGCTTTGTCGAAGGGCTTCAGGACATAGTCAACTGCGTTTACGTCGAAGGCTTGGATGGCGTAGTTGTCGAAGGCCGTGGCGAAGACGATTTGCGGGACGGGGAGTCTGCGTTCCAGGAGTTTTTTTATTACACCGAACCCGTCCAGGCCTGGCATTTGGACGTCGAGGAAGACCAGGTCGGGCTCGTGTTCTTTGATCAGGTTGACGGCCTCCAGGCCGTTTTTGCCGAGGGCGACTACGTTTACTTCGGGGAAACCTTTTAAGAGATAGAGGAGCTCGTCTCGGGCTGGGCGCTCGTCGTCAACGATCACGGTGTTGATTGCCATTTAGTTTGCCGGAAGCAGTATATGCAAGGGGGTTGCGGGCCGCAAGAAATCAAGGGACGATGGCGCGATATTCGGCGGAGGTGAGGTTGGGTTAGCATGTTTTGCGAAAATGGAACGACTGGAGCGAATGTGGCGAAGAAAAATGCTACTGCGAAGATTTTGAGCAGCGAGTTGGTTTTGCGTACGTGGGTATTTGATGTGCAGCGGGAGAAAGTGATCGAGCCTAGTGGGGTGGAGGCCACGCGGGATATTATTGTGCATCCGGGGTCGGTGGTCGTGCTGCCTGTGTTGGGTGACGGGGGGATTGTGTTGATCCGACAGTACCGGCATAGCGTGCAGCAGTATTTGTGGGAGTTGGTGGCGGGACGGCGGGATGGGGAGGAGAGTTTTGTGGCGGGGGCGCGGCGGGAGTTGCGCGAGGAGACGGGTTATACGGCGCGGCGGATGCGCCTTTTGTTGGATCTGTTTCCTAGCCCGGGATTTTTGCGGGAGAACATGGCGACCTTTTTGGCGACTGGGTTGACCAAGGGAGTGGCGGAGCCTGAGCCGGACGAGAAGATCACGCAGACGGTTGTGACGTTGCGCGAGGCGGAGCGGTGGATACGGAGCGGGAAGATACGGGATGGGAAGACGGTGGCGGGGATTTTGTATTACGGGAAATATTTTGCGGGGAAAAAGAAGTGAAAGGGCGGCCTAAAGAACGTGGTGCGGCCAACAGCGGGCACGGCATGCCGGGCCCCGATGGCGCCAAACCTTAGAGGCTGTAGTTTGGTTCATTGGGTGATTGAGCACTTCGGGCGGGCTTAAACCTGCGGTTCCCTTTCTTGCTGCTATGCTGGGATTTCTGCGTTTATTGGCGCGTTTGCGGAATAGGAGTGGGTTATGGCTGATGCGAAGTTGGCGGGGACAATTTATAAGATTCTGTCGTGGAGCAGTTTGGCGGGTTTGATTTTGACGATTGTCCTGGTGCTGCACAAGTCGCCGGCGCCGAATATTCCGTTTGATCCGACTGCGGCGGAGCGGGCGGAGCAGAAATTTGCGGCGGCGGATCAGGCTAAGGCTTCGGGGCAGCCTGGGTCGGTGGCTTTGGATCGCAGCGAATTGAATTCGTATCTGGTGCAGAATTTGCAGACGCAGACGCCGGCTCCTGTCGGGACTGCGGGCACGGCTTCGAACGGCAATTCGACTGGCTACTCGGGGGCTGCGCCTGCTGCGGCGGACGGCGGCGGGAATGCGTCGAACGATCCTAGCGCGGCTTTGGCGGCTGGGGATCCGCGGTCGATCGAGGATGTGCAGTCTGCGGTGAAGGATGTGAAGGTGGATATGGTGGGCGATTTGGTGAAGGCTTATGTGATTTTTGATTTTCATGGGAAGGATATTTCTTTGGAGCTCGATGGGCATTTGAGCGCGGAGAATGGATTTATGAAGTTTGAGCCGGTGAGCGGGAAATTGGGATCGTTGCCTTTGCCGCAGTCCACTTTGAATGCGGCGGTGGAGAAGATGATGGCTTCGCCGGAGAATCGGGACAAGTTGCGGTTGCCGGCGGATATTTCTGACATAAAGATTGTGGATGGGCAGGCGGTGATTCAGTACAAGCAGTGATGGCGAAGTTGACGCTAGTGGTTGGCGCGGTCTTGAATGGCGCGGGCTGTGGCTTGGGCTTGGAGGGCTAGTTGGGGGGACATACCGTCTGCGCCGCGGACGAATTGATTCACGTAGGGAAAATCTTCGGGGCGGCCTGTTAGGAATAAGGCGCGCAGGGCTTCCCAGGCCATGCTTTCGTTGGGGGCTAGCGTCAGGATTGGCTGGCCCGCGGAAACTGTGCTGCCGTCTTTTGCTAGCCAGTGATCTACTGTGCCGGGGACTTTGGCGCGGACTTCGTTGTTCACTGCTCCGCTGCTCTTCTCCGCTGCTTCACGATTTCCAGCTGATTCGATGTGAGCTACTAGTGTGCCGGGATTTACGATGTCGCCGGGTTTGAGGCGCGTGGAGAGCACGCCCGCTTGGGGCGCGGGCATCACGTAGGGTTGGAGCATGGAGACAATTTGGGCGTGGCCGGAATCGTCCTGGAAGCGGACCAGGGAGAGGGCGGCGTTGCGTTGGACCATCGGATTTGGATCGTTGAGCATCGGCAACAGGGCTTGATGGAATTCGGGTGCGGTGTTGTCCTGGCCCATTACCCAGGCATCGGTTACGCGGATTTCTTCGATGGGATCTTTCGAGAGGACGACGATTTGCGGGTACCACTTGCGGACGGAGCTGTCGCCGCGTTCGATGCGGGTTTCGAACTGCGAGAGGACGTGCTGAATTTCGCGCGGGTGAGACCGGTCGGCGAGGACTTTCGCGATTTGCGCGTCGGTGATGGGGCGGCCGAACCACGTGGCGTTCCAGAACAAGAACGGCATGATGACGAAAGCGAGTGTGAGAACTACTATGGCTAGCGCCCAGCGTCCGCCGAAGGATTTTTGCGGCTTGGCGGTGGCGTCGCCGGTGGGGTGGGCGGAGGTTGGAGCTGAGGAATTCATTTTTTGTTGCTGCTGCGCGCGGGGCGGGCGGCGGAATTCACTTTGTGGGTGGCTCGCCCGGAGTTGTTGAGGGAGTTGCTGGCGGCGTGGATGACGGCGCTGCAACGGGTGGTTTCGGCGCTAGCGGTGGCGCGGCCTGAGACGCGGCTGGAGCGTTTACGGCTGCTGCTGGAACGGCTGGAGGTTTCGGCGGCGCCGGAATTGCAGCCATGGGAGGGCCAGGCTTCGCGGCGGGCGCGGCAGTTGCGGCAGGAGCAGCGGTGGCGGGCTTAGCGGGTGCTGCGGCTGCGGCGGGCTTGGCCGGTGCGGCCGCTGCTGCGGGCGCGGGCTTCAGGAACGGGATCAGGCCGGCTTGCCAGAGCATGTGGGCTAGCATCGCGCTGAAAATGCCGGCGATCATTAGGGCGATCAGCAGCAGCATGATGCCGTCAATGCCGCTGGTGATCAGGCCGCTGGTGATGTCCCAGACAATTCCCCAGAGCGAAATCAGGATTGCCACGCTACAGAGTGCACCGATTTCGATGCGGTGCGCTTTGGACGTCATGTACACGCCTCCTGCTGTGGCCGCGGCGGTCATCGGGAGACTTTGTCCAGAATCATCCATCCGAGGAGCAGCGGAATATGCGCGACGGTGGCGTGCATCAGCCACTTCGCGCGAACGTTGGTGCGAATGCGGTTGGCCCAGTAGGAGACCAGGAGGAGCAGGAGTCCCAGGATGAGGGCGCCGTAGAAATAATTGATTCCGGCCATGCCGAGCACCGCGGGCAGCAGGCTGACGGGAATCAGGATCGCGGAGGTGGCGATGATCAGTCGGAAGGTGCGGTCACCGGAGCGGTCGACTACGGGGAGCATGAGGATTCCGGCGCGTCCGTAATCTTCGCGGTACATCCAGGCGATGGCCATGAAGTGCGGGAACTGCCAGAAAAATAAAATTGCGAAGAGGATCCAGGCTCCGGCCGAGAGCGTGCCGCTGGCGGCGGCCCAGCCGATCAGTGGCGGCAGCGCGCCGGGGATGGCGCCTACGGCGGTGGCGAGGGTGGTGCGCGTCTTGAGCGGAGTGTAGGCGCCTAGATAGGAAACGCTGGTGACTAGCGCGATGGATGCTGCGAGTGCGTTCACGGCGAGTGCTAGCCAGATGGTTCCGGCGATTATGGTGGCTACGCCGAAGAGCAGGACTTCTTTTGGTTGCAGAATTCCGAGGGGTAGCGGGCGTGAGGCGGTGCGGCGCATCACGCTGTCCATGTGGCGCTCGACGTATTGATTGAGCGCGGCGGTGCCTCCGGCGACTAGGAGTGTGCCGCAGAGGGTGTTCATGAGGCGTGCCCATTCCATGGGGCCGGTGCTGCCGAGGTAGAACCCTGCAACGGTGGTGATGACGACCAGGAAGGTGACGTCGGGCTTGGTGAGGACGACGTAGGCCCACGGTTTGTCGTATGCGGCGATGGCTTCGGCGCGGGGGTTGCTGCTCATGGCGTGGTGTCCGTGGTGCTGATGGCGCTTATGGTTTTCGTGCTCATGCGCGGGAGCCTTCGGCGCCCGAGTTGGTAACTTTGGTTGCGGCGGAGACTGTAGCATTTCCGCGAATGGCGCGGAAGGCCGAAAGCGCGAGGACTACGCTGGCGGCAAGGGTGAGCGCGCCTACCAGAACGTGGGCTACCGTTAGGATCACGTACGTGGTGGTGGGTTGCTGAGCTTTAATTTCCTGGACGACCGCCCAGTAGGCGGCGATGCCTAGCAGGAATTGGGTGCCGATGAAGGACGTCAGGAGGATGCCCCAGCGGCGGAGGTGTTTTACGGTGCCGAAGCGGACGCGGACGGTGCGGCTGGTCCAGATGGCAAGGAACAGGACGACGAATGCGCCGATAATGTGCGGGAGAATTTGGAATGCGCCGTGGCGGAAGCCTGCGCCCAAAATTAATTGCACGAATATGGCTGTGGCGGTGATGGCTGAAAGCGTGCGCAACGGTGGTGATGCTGGGTCGTCGAGTTTGGCGGGATTGCTGTTCCACCATTGGCTGGTGAAGAGGCTCAGGCTGACTACCGTGACGAAGAAAATTTGCGCGAGGACGGCGTGGATCGTCGCAGTGAGTGCGGGATTGTGGAAGAGGACGCGCATGCCACCCAGGACTGCCTGGGCAATCACCAGGATTAATGCTGTGAGGCCTAGATTGCGCAAGAAGCGCGATCCGCTGCGCGCCAGCAGGATGGCGAGAACCAGAGTGAGGATCGCGACTGTTCCGGCCATCAGGCGATGGGCGTACTCGTATCGGATGCCGCCTACCAGCGGCGGAATGATTTTTCCGTAGGCTAGGGGCCAGTCGGGGACGGAGTCGGCTGCGTCGTTGCTGGTGACCAGGGCACCGGCCATCAGGAGCAGGACAGTGGCGGCGGAGGTGGCGAAGGCGAAACGCTGCAGGCCTGGGGTGAGTTTTGATTCGTTGTGGGCGATTTCCGGCATATTTTTCAGAAAAGTAAGCTAACACAATTCGCGCGACATTTCATGCGCGCGACGCTACGCTGCGAAGTACGAAGGGGCGGGTCTGAAACCCGCCCCTACATTGGTTTGATGCTTTGGCTAGTCCGCTGGTGGCGCTGCTGGGGCGGCGGCGTTGAATTTAAATTCGACTGTTTTGGATTCTTTGGGGCCGATGGTTACGGTCTGGTCTTGGGTGCCGTATTTTTCCTGCCACGCTTCGATGGTGTAGGTGCCGGGAGGCAGGTTCTTCAGTTCGAAGGAACCGTCTTTGCCGGTGATGGCGTAGTAGGGGTTCTTGAAGACGAAGATGTAGCTCTTCATCCAGGGGTGGACGTTGCACTTCACCGGGATGGCCAGCTCGGGGCGTGCGAAGGAATCGTCAATCGGTGAGGTGCCGGGAGCTTGCGATTTGTTCCACTCGCGATTGTCTTTCGGCATGGGGTGAATGTTGTGAGTGGTCTGGTCGTCGTTCTTCACTTCGAAAGTCTGTCCGGCCATAACGGCGATGACATGCGGCGAGTACATGCAGCCTTTTTGCGCTAGCGGCACGGAATCCGTGGGCGTGGTGAAGACATAGTCGCCGAGGCCGTCCTTCACGAAGATCACGACGTTGCCTAGATCGCCTTTATCGTCCGTTACGACCGTGGGCGGCACGACTGGGCCGGAATTCGCTTTCTGACAGTAGGGCTCGGCGCTCATGTTGATGGGTTTTTCGGGAGCGGCTTTGCCGTCGAGGGTTACTTTGCCTGAGACGGAGCCGGTGGTGGTAGCATCAACCGTTTTTCCGGCAGGCGCGTTGGTGGCTGCGGGCTGCTCGGTGGTTGTGCTTTCTTTGCTGCCGCATCCGGTGATGGCGAGGGCCATTAGGGTGGCGAGAGCGAGGTGCGAGAATCTGTTACTCATGTTGGAAAATTCCTCCTTAGCGGAACTGCGTATTCTAACAAGATCGAGCACCGAGGGTGCGCGATTTCTGGTGCGGTACGAAAGGCAAAGTCAAAGGTGCCCAGCTGAATCTGGCCGCTACAAATGCAAAGACTACCTCCCTTTCGCGGCAAGTTTCTCGCACAGCCAAGAGTGGCTGTGCCACGAAAGGCGGGCGCTAATTTATTTTCCGCCGGACTGCTTCCCTACGGCTCCGCTGTTGCTGGCTGAGGGCGTGCGGCCTGTCAGTGCGGCTTGCTCTTGGGGCGTTAGGGTGAACATGTAACGCACTAGCAGGTCGGCTTGATCGCCGTGATATTGCTGCATGGCGGCGGGCGTCGGGCCGGCGAAGACCCAGATGTCGCCTTCCTTGCGGAAGAGGCCCGAGGGCATGGCGGTGCCGGGGATTATTTTCGCGGGATCGGTGATCCAACGGGCGGTCCATGCGGGTTGCAGGCGCTCGTGCGCCAGCAGGAAATTGGGGGCGGAAGCGTTTTTGTCGTGCGCTTCGTTGCCGGTCATGTGGCACTTCAAGCACGGAGCGGCCGGGCTGGTGAACAGGCCGCGGGCCATGGCGCGCTCGGCATCATTGAGCGGCTCAACCTTCGGCGGAATGAAGGGGTCGGGCTGCGAGGACATGGCTTGGAAAAATAAAGTGAGTTTGCGGATCTCGTCGTTCGAAAGGTAGAAAGTGGGCATGCGCACTTGGAGATATTGGCGGACGCCGTTGCGGTTCGTGTCCGTGGTGCTGAGCGCGGGATTCGCTAGGAAGCCGCGGAGCCATTCGGGATTTACGCGCGCGCCTTCGGTGGTTAGGACCGGAGGCAGGTTGCCTTTTTGATCGCCTTGATACATCGGCAGAGTCTGCATCACGGATTTTTGGCCAACGTCAATCTGATGGCAACCGATGCAATTATATTTTGTGACGATCCACCAGCCGTCTTGAATGTACTTGCGACGATCGGCGGGCTTGTACATATATTCCGGCGGCAGAGTGGGATCGGTGCTGCCGAGCAGCATGGTGACGAGCGCCTGGACTTCATCCTGCGATTGCAGGTTGGGCTTGGGCATGCGCAGGGCGTCCATCGGATTCGCGTGATATTTTCCCAGGTCGTAGAGCGCGGGATTTTCTAGTTTGTGCTCGAAGAAACCTTTGGGATCGTACCAGGCCATTTTTCCGCCGTCGCGCGTGTAGGGTTTCAGGATGTATGTGCCGTCGGCATTGAAGACGGGTTGTTCGCCGCGCTTGGCGTCTTCGGTCCAGAGCGAGAAATCGAGACGCTCGATGGGTTTGCTGCCTTCGTTGGTTAGCTCGGTGCCGATGCGGCCTTCGTCTTCTAGGCCACTGATTTCGTGGCATCCGGCGCAGCCGTAGTGGCGGACGAGGTCTTTGCCTTTCGCGGCCATTTGCGGATCGTCCATGTAATTGGCCGCGGCGTAGGCGGCGTCGGCGTGCTTCTGAGTGATCAGGAAGCTGGCGATATCGCGCGAGTCCGCCTCGGACAGGCGCAGGCTGGGCATGACGGTCGGTTGCTGGACGAGAAGCTCGTGGCCGTCGTTCGGGCAGCGCGAGTGATCTAGATCGAAAACGTAGGGAAGATTGTGTTTGGCGTAATCTTCGGGACCGAGATCTTTTTTCTCGTACGGGCAATAGGGCCGCGTGCGCTGGCGCGGGTTGTGGACCCAGCGGACCAGGTAATCGTAATTCTCTTTTTCGCCGATGCGGCTGAGATTTGCTGCGAATGTGCCGCCGACTGCGTTTGCGCCTTCGCCGATGGCGTGGCAGGCGAGGCAGCCGCGCTCGTTAAGCAGTTCCTTACCGTGAGATGAATCACCGGGCGCTTGCTTTTCGAGCGCTGGGCCTGGTAGCGAATCCTGCCAGATGAAAGCGGAGATGGCCTGGATTTCGTTCTGCGACATGCGGAACTGCGGCATTTTTGTAGTGGGGCGAAATTCAGTGGTGTGACCGATCCAGTACGGGATCCATTCCTTGCGCAGTTTCTGGCGCGCTTCTTTCAGGTCTGGGCCGACTTTCTTTATTTCTTGAAGTAGATCGTGGCTGCGCTGCTCGAGCGATTCGGTAGTGGAATCCATGCGCGCGATGTCCACGGTGAGATTGCTGGCTTGCGCGTAGAAGGCTTCGGCGGCTGCGTTGCTGGCGGCGGCGTCGCCCTGTTTTTGCAGGCGCGGGATTTCGAGCAGGTCGTCGGATTTAGATTTCGCAAGCGCGAGGATTTGTTGGCGCGCGTTGACGAGCTGTTCATCCTGATTATCGAAACCCTGGAAACGGTGGCAGCCGATGCAGCCTTTCTGACGATAGAGCTGCTTGCCTTCGTTGAGGATGGGTGCGTGCTCGGTGACCATATCCAACGAATGGCACTGCTGGCATCCGGCGTTGTAATTTTCGGGATAGTAGAGCGGATAGAGCCAGTGTTCGTAGCGGCCGTGACCGCGTTCGACGGAGTTTACGGCACGGCCATTGCCACCGTGGCAGGGCGAGCAGCCGAATTTTTCTAGCGGATGCGTTTCCAGGAGCAGCAGGTCGGGATGGCTGGTGTAGGGCGCCTTGTCGCTGTTCTTGAAGCCTAGGTCGGCTTTGGTGAGCGTGACTTGCGCTGGAACGTAACGAGTTTCCGTGCCGACGTGACAGGACTGGCAGCGATCTACTAGGCCCACGCCGCCGAGATTGTTGAGAGATGCGCCTGGGGGATTAACGTTGATCTGAATGATGCGCGCATCGAAATCGCGCATAGAGTGCTGTAGAAGCTCGAGCGAGGTGGAGCTGAGTCCGGGCAGATGTTCGGAGGCGTATTGGTTTAGCGCGTCGCGGGCTTCCTTCGCGGGTTTGTCCACGTCTCCGCGTTGGCCTACGAGTGCGGCGCGCTGGGCGATGATGCCGGTGAAGACGTCGTTGAGCTCGTTGCCGGTGAAGGGCTTGTCTTTTTGGATTTTGCCGTCGCCCAGAGGCCAGTCCACTTTCCAGGTGATGCTCTTCCCTGTTTCGGCATCTTCCAGTTCTTTCTTGGCGGAGGCTTTGGCGGCCTTGTCTGAAGCGGGGGTAACTTCATATTGATAGACGAGCGAGCCGATTTTGCCACGGGCGTCTTTGAAAGCGTCGCCTAGAGCGGCACGCTGATCGTCGAGGAGCGCGATTTGCCTGGCGATTTGATCGTCTTGAACTTTCGCGGCTTTTTCGGCGGCGTCAACTTTGGCCAGGAGCGCTTTGTAATCGGCGGAGGCGTACACCGCGTCCTCGTTCTGCTTTTGGATTTTGACTTCCTTCGCGAGGTAGGAGGAATAGGCTTTGGCGAAGTGGTTTTGATATTCGCGCCAGGGTTGCAGGCCGTAGAATTCGACGTAGAAGGACCAGGCGACGGTGAGCATCAGCAGAAGCGAGGCGATCAAAAGCGGGAAGGCGAAGGAACGGCTCTTGATCGGATCGTCGGGACCGACTTCTGGAGAACGATCAGGCACCAAGAATCTCCTTCTTCAGTGAAATTGACAGAAGCCTACAGCGTGGCGCAGACCCCGCGATGCTGTCGCGGGATGCCGATGCTTGTCGCATCGTCATATGCTGAACCACGGCGTCACCCACACGTAGTGGATTGTAAAAACAAGGCGCAGCAAAATTTTTGCCGGCAATGAAAACATGAAAATCAGGAATGTGTACATGGTTATCAGCTGCACCAGACTCATGCGTTGGTAAATCTTGCGGCTGAATTCAGTGCGCATGCAGATCCAGTGGACCAGGATCGCCGCGACGATGAAGAAAGCGATCAGCGGGAAGATGCCGAAGACCACGCGGGCCCAGATGGCGCCTTGGTCTTTCGTTACGTGGAAAATGGCGGAGGTCCACGAGCCGTCAATGCCGAAGACCTGATCGAGGTTTCGATTCACGGCATAATCCACGCGTTCAGCGTCCCAGGTTCTGCCCGGCCAGAACCACATCCATCCCGGGCCGCGGATGAACGTGCCGATGACGATCATCAAGACCCAGAGGCCCACGAAGCCGAACATGAATGTCCAGATGGAGAAGCGGCGCTGCTTGTAGGTGTAGTAGCCGTTGCCGAGCGGGTTCGCGTCAATGTAAGGGATGACCATCAGGCCGACGATTACCAGCGTGGGCATCACGACGCCTGCGATCCAGGGGTCGAAATAGACCAGCATTTCCTGCAGGCCCAGGAAATACCACGGGGCTTTGGCAGGATTCATGGTGACGTTGGGATTGGCGGGCTCTTCGAGTGGCGCGTTTAACGTGAGCGACCAGACCATGAGCAGGACCGTGACGATGATCGCGACGAGGAATTCCATGCGCATCAGGTAGGGCCAGGTGTGGACTTCGCGCTCCCAGGTGGGGTCCCATTCTTGGGTCTTGCGATGTTTGGTTTTGGCGAGGTTGGCATCGGATTCCAGGATGGCGATTAGCTTGTCGTTTTCGATGCCTTGCTTCAGCGCGTACCAGAGATAGAAAGGGATCAGGAACAACATGGCCACGATGGGCACGTTGTCCGGCGCCGAGGCGATTTCCCAGATTTGATGCCAATCCATCCGTTAGGCTCCTACGAGTACGAAAACGAAACAAAGGCAACTGCAAAGTCAAAGACGCCCGCCTAAAAGGCAAAAGCAGGAGGGCGCAGCAAGTAGCGCCCCTACCAATTCAAGACCGAGTTCAACTGCAAGGAGCCGGCGAAACTCCGGCGCCACGAATTCATTTATCGTGCTGACTCATGCCGCTGGGCCTTAGGACGACTGGCCGCGGGTTGCGTTCTTCTTTGATTTCGCTTTCTAGCATTACTGGTGCTGGGCCGGAGATGCCGCCATCTTTGCGGACGCGCCAGAAATGCACGCCGAGGAATATGGAAACGATTAATGGAATCGCGATGCAATGCCAGATGTAGGCGCGCAGTAGGGCGTTGGCATCCACGATGGAGCCGCCTAGCAGGGCGAAGCGGACGTCGTTGTAGGGCGTCATGCCTAGCAGGCCGCCTAGTGGACCTTCGTGTCCTAAGAATGGCGTGGCGCGGGCCATGTTCGTGCCTACGGTGACGGCCCAGAATCCTAGCTGATCGTCGGGGAGCAAATATCCGGTGAAGCTTAGGAGCATGGTCAAGACCATCAGGAGGACGCCTACGCACCAATTGAACTCGCGCGGGCGTTTGTAGGAGCCGGTCATGAAGACGCGGAACATGTGCAGCCAGACGGCGATGATCATCAAGTGCGCGGCCCAGCGGTGCATGTTGCGCAGGAGCTTGCCGAAGGGGACGTCGTTTTCAAGATAGAGAATGTCGCGGAAGGCCTGCACTTTCGTGGGGTGATAATAGAACATCAGTAGGACGCCGGTGAAAGTAAGGACGATGAAAAGATAAAAAGTGATGCCGCCCATGCCCCAGGTGAAATTGTATTTGGTGGCGTCGCGATTAACTTTGGCCGGATGGAGATGGAAGAAAACGTTGGAGAGGACGCTGAGAGCGCGGTTGCGCGGCTCGTCGTCGTGCTTGACGCGAAACATGGAGCGATAGAGCTGGGTCTTCTCTGGCTCTTTCAGCCCGTCGACCTGCTGCTTGGTCTTTTCTTTGAGCGTCTCGCGCAGCGCGGCAGCGTCGGCCTGCACTTTTTCCAGGACGCTGGTTTTTTCTTTGCCGCCGCCGTTCTCTTCAGGCATTCGGTGTTACCCCTTGCGAACCCAAATCTACGTGGCCTGTGTTGCTCGCTGCGTTTGCCGCACGAAAATTATTTGCGGCGGGTTTGTGGCGTTCTACACGTTCAGAAAAGCTCCTGGATCATTGAAATGGTTTACGCCGGCGCGCGGATCGTCCACGTAGAGCCGGCTGGTATCCACGGAAATTTTTCCTGTGGGGTCGAGCATGACATTGGCGCGGTCCATGGGACGCGGCGCGGGGCCTTCGAAATTGACACCTTCACTGTCGTAGCCGCTGCCGTGGCAGGGGCACTTGAATTTGTTTTCGGCGGGCTTCCATTCCGGCGTGCAGCCAAGGTGCGTGCAGCGGGCGTAGATTACGAAGAGGCGATCGGGCTCGCGGACCACCCAGACGCGATTGGTCATCAGGTAGCGTTGGTCAATGCCCAGGCTGAAATCCGCCGGAAAGCCGATATTAAAGACGGTGTTGGGTTCGTACAGCGCGCGGGGAAAGAAAAAGCGGAGGAACATCAGGAAGTTGACGCCGAGATACCCCCAAATAAGCGCCCAGACAATTCTGCGGCGGCCGGTATTGACGGCTTTTGCCGCAGCTTGCGTTTCCGGCGACTGGGATGCGACCGCTCCCGACGCGACCGGCGACGGTGCGGCTTGACCCGACTTCCCTTCCGGAATTTCTGCCATAGGCCCGTTAACTACTGTTACTGCCAACGAAAATCTATGAGTCGAGAATTCCCGTATTAAGGATTGCTAATCAACATTGGGTTATATGATTTGCGGATGGCCGTGTCAAGAGTTTCTCGCCGGAAACTTTCTTTGTGTATTTAGCGCTTGCCGGTTTGAACGGACCGCCGGGCGGCTTACGAAGCGAGCGAGGCTACGCCGCTGCGCATGCCGACGGAGCGCAGCACCAAGTCGGCGAGCGCGCGGATGAGGAGAGGCGAATCGTTTAGCGCAGGCATCATGCAAAATTCGGTTACGCCTAGAGATTCGGCTTCTTCGCGGGCTTCGACATTGATTTCGTGCAGGGTCTCGATGTGTTCGGTCAGGAATGAAACGGGAATTACCAGCATGCGCTTGATGCCGTTGTGCGCCATCCGCTCGATTGTGGTCGTTAGTGAAGGTTGCAGCCACTTCTGCGGGCCTACTCTGCTTTGGTAGCAGAGGATGTGGGGATTGGGCCACGCACCTAGTTCGCGGACCATTTGTACTGTTTCTTCGATTTGTTTTGGGTAGGGATCGCCTTTTTCCACCAGCGCGAGGGGGAGGCCGTGGGCGCTGAATACCAAGTGGAGGTCGTCGGGGTGTTTTATTTCTGCCAGGACGCTGTTGATGCGTTCGACGATGGCGGCGATGTAGTCGGGATGATCGTAAAAGTGATCGACGAGTATTACGGGCGTTCTTGGTTTGAACTGGCGATTCCATTCGTTCAGGCTGCTTCTGGTGGTCGCGAAAGAATAGTGGGGATAGAGCGGGAGCAGGACGAGTTCGTCGTAAGGCTCGCTGTCGAGCGCCGCGATGGCTGCGGCGGTATCGGGATGCCAGTAGCGCATGGCGACGATAGTGCGGGCGGAAATGTGCGGCTTGAGAGCGAGTTCGAGAGCGCGGGCTTGTTGTTCGGTGAGGCGGCGAATGGGAGAACCGCCGCCAATTTCGGCGTAGTGTTGGCCGACGACTTTGCTGCGCGTGGTGGAGATCAGCTTGGCGATGAGTTTGCGGGCGAGAAAGGCTCCGGGAAAATTTATGATGTCCGGGTCGCAGAAAAGATTGTAGAGGAATGGTTCGACCGCGGCTTGGCTATCGGGACCGCCGAGTTGGAAGAGTACCACCGCGATTTTTTTCGGGTCGGCCATGGTGATGATGCACCTCTTGCTGACGCTAGCGCTGCTGCAATTGCTGTTTCAGGCGTTCGATTTCTTCGCGGGTTTGCGCGATGCGCCTGGCCACGCTGATTTCATAGATGAAGAACACGGCCCAGACTACCATCCATGCCGTAAACAGGAATTCGAAGTTCTTCATTGTCCACCCTTTTGCAGCGCGGGGGTTTCTTGGCCGTCTGGTGCATTCAGCCCGCGCGATTCGACTTCAAAGCGCAGTTCGGCGGCTTCGTTGCGCAGCAACTCCAGCCGGTAACGATCCACTAGCACCAATATCATTACGCAAAAGACGGCGAAGAGGCAAAGGAGTAGGACTTTGCTCATCGTGGGATCCAGACCTGAGCCTTGGCCGCCTGCAATCACAGGTTGTGGATGCTGGGTGCGCCACAGCCGATTCGCGAGATAGACCAGAGGGATATCGAGAGAGGCGAAGATCGCGAAGATGGCGGAGAGGCTTGCTTTCTTTTCTGGATCCTCTACGAGGCCGCGCAGCAGCAGGTAGGCGATGAAGAGCAGCCACAGGATGAAAGTGGAGGTGAGCTTCGCGTCCCAGGTCCACCAGATGCCCCAGACGGGACGCGCCCAGAGCGGGCCGGTGATCAGGCCTATTGTGCAGCAGATGACGCCGACTTCGACGCCGGAGACTCCGAGAGCATCCCATTTGCGTTTGCCAGTGACGAGATAGGCGACGCTGGCGTAAAAGGCGACAAAGAAGGCGCAGAACATGGCGTTCCAACTGGCTACGTGGAAATAGAAGATGCGCTGGATGGCGTGCATGGTGGCTTCGTCTGGCGCGATGAACAGGGCGGCGTAGCCTGCGCAGAAGATCAGCAGGGCGACGAGCGCGGTGATTGTGATGCGTGCCTTCATTTGCTGCATCCTTTTGCTCGATGCGTGCGCATGTGTTCAGTGCGGCGCATCATTCTTCCAATAAATGATCGCACAAAAGCCAGGACGCCGTCAGAAACACAATATCAAATCCAGCTAGGAACGCGAGCCAGGTACGGTCGAGGGTGGGCTGCTCTGCGAACAGAGAGGCGGTGGATTCCACGGCGGCGATCAGCAGGGGCGTGAGTAGCGGGAGCAGGAGCAGTGGGAGGAGCAGTTCGCGCATGCGGGCGTGGGCTGAGATCGCAGAGAATACTGTTCCTGTGACTGTGAGGCCGAGCGTGCCGAGGACCAGGACGAGAATCAGGCGCCAGACGATGCCTGCGAGCGAGAGATTGTAGAGGACGGCGAAGACTGGGACAAGGACCAGCTCGGCTAGCGACATGAAAATGAAATTCGCGAGAATTTTTCCCAGCAGGATGGCGAAGCTGGAGATGGGGGCCATGCGCAGGGCGTCTAGAGTTTCGTTGTTTTGTTCGCGTGCGAAGGAGGGGTTGAGCATCAGCGAGCCGGCGAAGAGGAAGGCGATCCAGAGCAGACCGGGGCCGTAGCGGCGCGATTCGGCGGCAGTGGGGTCGAAGGCGAAGCTGAAGAGGACTACTACTACGAGGGCGAAGATTACTGTGGCCGTGAGGAGCTCGCGCGTACGGAATTCGAGGCGGAGTTCTTTGGCTAGGATGATTGCGGCGGCGCGGGCCGTGAGCACGTTACGCCTCCGCTCGCAGCGCGGTTAGCAGTGGGCGCGGATCGCCGTTCGAGCCGCTATCGTGTTCTACTTTTCCGCCTGCCAGTGCGACGGCGCGCGTGGCTAGGTCGAGTGATTCGTTGCGGGCGTGCGTGCTCATTAGCACGGTGCAGCCTTCTTGTTTCAGGCGCGCGAGGCGGGCGCTGAACCAGGCCAGGCCTTGGCGATCGAGACCGGCGGCGGGTTCATCGAGCAGGATCAGGTTTGGCGCGTGCAGTAACGCGCGGGCGATCGCTAGGCGCTGGCGCATGCCGCGGGAAAATGTGCGGACTAGGCTTCCGGCGCGAGATGCCAGGCCGCAGTCTTCGAGCGCCGTTGCTACTTTTTCTGGAATTTTATCGAGGGCGTAAAGGCGCGCGAAGAGCGTGAGATTTTCGGCGGCGGTTAATTCGTCGTAGAGCAGAGCGCTGTGTCCGACCAGGCCGATGGCGTGTTTGGGCCTGAGCATGAGTGCTTGCTTGCGTGCGTCTGCACTAATGGAGGCCAGGCCATTCGTGAACTGGACCGAGCCGCGCGTGGGATTCATCAGCAGCGCGGCCATGCGCAGCAACGTGGTCTTCCCTGCACCGTTCGGTCCGAGGAGGGCGACGAATTCGCCGGCGCGGACTTCGAGAGAGATGCCGCGTAATGCGGCTAGCGAGCCGAAGCGTTTTTCGACGTTGTGAAACGAGAGGCCTATTCGAGCGGGCGTGTGTGGCGCGGTGGGCGCGAGTACGGGCAATGCGCGGCGCCTAGCCTTGCACCAGGTCGCGGAGCGCTTTTTCTACGCGGGTGCGTTCGCGGGCGTAATCGCCTTCGCTGATGGTGCCGGCCTGGCGGCGGAGTTCGAGGCGGAAGATATTATTTTTGAGATCGTCGAGGCTGCCTTGGACTTGCTGGTCAACATCGGCTATGGTTTCTACTGCGCCGCGCGAAGGTTCCGCTGTCGACGAGGTTGCCCTGGCCGCTGAAGGTGCGGGCGCTGCTGCTGACGACGGCGCTGCTGCGTAGGTCGCGCGCTGCTGCGCGGGACGCACGGCGGATTTTTTCGTTGGACGCGGAGCCGGGACGTCGGCTTCGGTGATCCACGCGACGTTGGCCGTAGCCGTGGGTTGCGGACGCAGCCAGAGATAGGCGAAACCTAGGATGAAGATGGAAACGAAGCCGCCGGTGAGAATCCATTTCAGGCTGTCGAGACGGGCGGGAATCGTGGTGGCGCTGGCTGACGGCGCGTCGGCGGAGCCTGCATCGGCGCGCGAGTTTACGGAGGGATTTTGCGAATCATCTCCGCTGGGGGCTGCGCTGGAGGATGCTGCGGGGCCACCTCCGCCGCCTGGCGATGCAGGCGGGATGGGCGCCGTGCCGGAGACGCTGATTTCGACGGGCGCGTTGGCCGCGATGTTGTCGCGCATGTACACGTTGAAGCCTTGGTCCTGTCCTGCTGCGGTGATTCCGGCGCCGGAAATTTTTACCGTGGGCGGCGCGGCGATGATCAGACGGTCGCTGGAATAGGGCGAGACGTTGTGCAGCGTGATGTGGTTACCCGCGTAAGGAACTTTGTAGGAAAGGCGCACGCCGCTTTCGCCGGGACGGAACGGAAAGGCGATGGCCATTTTATTTTTGCCTTTGTCTATCGTGCCCTGCACCACCGGCATGCCGGAGGCGCCCCAGGCGGAAGCTTGATTGAAATCGGCGCCATCGGGGAGAGTGAAATCGAAGGAGCCATCGGCGCGATAGAACGCGAGCGGCGGCTGGGTTTTATTGGCGATCATATATTCTTCGCCGACCATCAGGTCCGCGCCATTGGGTTGGAGGATGATGGCGTGATTGGCGACGTTGAATGATTTCGGATCGCTCGTGGGCTCGAAAACTTGGATGGTCGCGGTCATTTTTCCCGGCGTGATGGGTTCGTGGTAGTTCACGCCTTTGTACACCACGCGGACTAGCATGGGGCCTGCGCCTAGCTGCGGATTGTCGAAGTGGAATTGACCCTGCGCGTCGGTCTTAGTGTTGGCGACTGGTTGCATGCCGCCTTGGAGTTGGATGAGGATTACGTCGGCGCCCGCGGCTACTTGGCCGGTGGTGCCGTTCTTTACTGTGCCGTTGAGGGTGCCGGCTGTTGCGGTGGTCGCGACCGCGGCGATGGTGATCAGTAGCAGCGTTGCAAGCGTTGAAATGCTGGGGCCACGGACGATTTCTTGGCGAATTTGTGAGGCGGCGAAGCGGCGATTCATGATTGGCGCACCTTTTCCGCGGTTGTGAGTCTGGTGGAGGTTTGGCGCGTGGCGGGCGTGGGAGCGCCGCCGGTCAGCTGGTCCATGTCGGAGAGCACGCGCGCGGCTTCGACTTCCAACGACTGCTTGATCTCTTCGTAATCTTGTTCCGAAAATTTTCCGGCGCGAAATTCGAAACGCAGGTCGCGCAGATTTTCGTAGATGGCGTCGCGACGTTCCATCAACTGGTCGAGCTTGGTGCGATGTGGCGCATCGTCGGAGGCTTCGGGCTTGACGCCGAAAATGAAATAGATCACGAGCGCGGCGAGCAGGGCGCAGGCTACGGCGATGTCCACGCTACTCATCGTTTTTCACGCGTTGTGGTGTCACTCGACATTTTCACTCATCATTTTCACGTCCCGGTTCCCTTCCAGCTTCTTGTTGCGCGCGGGCCAGAAATTCGGCGCTTACTTGGGGGCCGCCGGCTGGAGCGAGAGTGGCTTTGTGGCGCCAGCGGCGGACCACTTCCCAGACTAGGACGAGCGCGATCAGCGGGACTGCGATGGGCATGATCCAGGCTAGCAGGTCGAAACCTTTTTTTGGCGGCTCGACGAGGACTGTGGGGCCGTATTGTTCGACCATGGCCTGGAGAATTTGGTCGTCGGATTCACCGCGCGTTACGTGGGCGTCGAGATCTTTTTGCATGCCGCGAGCGGTTTCGCAGGGGCCAGAGAAAGTGCCGCCGGGATGATTGCAGAGGCCGGCGGAATCTTCGCACCCGCCGCACATGCAGAGGACGCGCTTGCTTAGAGCTTTGGCGCGGGGAGTTTCTTGGGCGCTTGCTGGCCGCGCCGCGCTGATCGCCAGGATCGCGGCTAGGGCTAGGGCTCGAACCGAAAACCTAAACACAGGGGACGCAGAGAAACGGCTTTGAGGACACAGAGACTTCGGTGGCACGCGTTCATTGGTGCGCGAATCAGGCATGTTAGTCATGGCCTTCTACTCTGCGGGCTACTACGCCGATTGCTGGGGTGGATTCGGCTAGCGTGTCGGCCCAGGATTTTTCTATGGCGGGGCGCAGTACTAGGGCTGTGCGGCGATTCGGGAGCAACGCCAAACCTGTGCCGAGGACTACTACGATTCCGCCGAACCAGATCCATTTGATCAGCGGCAGCAGGTAGGCGTGGATTACCGGTTTGCCGTCTTCGGGGCTGCGGCCTGCGTAGACGACGTAGAGGTCGCGCAGCGGTGAGGACTGAATCGCGACCATGGTTTCGGTTACCTGGCTGGCGTGGAAGAGGCGGCGCTCGGGAAAGAGCAGCATGTCTGATTTGCCGTTCTTGAAGACTTCCAGGGTGGCGCGGTCGGATTCGTAGTTCGGGTTGTCGAGGTGATCGAACGTCTGGCACAGGATCGTGTAAGGACCGATGCGCAGCGATTCGCCTACGCCCATTTCTTTCTGCAGGTCTTTGTTGAACGGAGTGCCGGCGATGCCGATGAAGACCAGCACCATGCCGAAATGGATGACGTAGCCACCGTAACGGCGAGTGTTGCGCATGGTTAGCTCGCCCATCGAGGTGAAAATATTTGTGCCGTCGCGGGCGGAGATTACGCGGGCGCCGCGGAAAAATTCCGAGGCGATAGTGAGCGTGACGAAGACGCCGAGGATCAGGCACAGCAGCGAATAAATATCGCGGAAGCCACAAATGAAACCGATGATTCCAGCTAGCAGGCCGCCGGCGAAGGGCCACGCGAAATTGCGTTTCAGGGCGTCGAAGGATGTCTTGCGCCAGGCTAGCAACGGGCCGACGCCTGTAAGCAGCAGCAGGAAGAGCGCGATCGGGACGTTTACCTTGTTGAAGAAGGGCGCGCCTACGCTGATTTTGCTGCCTTGCACCCATTCGGATAGGACTGGGAAGAGCGTGCCCCACAACACCGCGAAGCAAGCCGCTAGGAGAATGAGATTGTTGAACAGGAAACTGGATTCGCGGGAGACGAGCGAGTCGAGCTGATTATCGCTGCGCAGGTAATCGCGATTTTTCCAATACGCCGCGAAACAGACTACGAACGTGATGATCAGGAATCCTACGAACCAGCT
>Ga0209655_10000208_pt1 | contig 21949 bp, 22 predicted proteins | sample BogFormECP03_OM2_FD_188236 | JGI IMG/M metagenome (GOLD analysis project Ga0209655, IMG submission 188236) | Bog forest soil microbial communities from Calvert Island, British Columbia, Canada - ECP03_OM2 (SPAdes) (version 2) | ecosystem: Environmental > Aquatic > Freshwater > Wetlands > Bog ...
TTTTGATCCCTTTTTGGACTTCGAGCATTACGCGACGACCATGCTGAAGACGAAACGCATGGGAATTTTTACGATTGGCGGAGGTGTGCCGCGGAACTGGGCGCAGCAATTTGGTGTTTACGCGGAATTGCTGGCGCGGCGGGGGTACGAGAAGATTCCACTGAAGCGTTATAACTATGGTTTGCGGATTTGTCCTGAGCCGGTGAATTGGGGCGGGCTTTCCGGCAGCACGTACACGGAGGCGGTTTCGTGGGGAAAATTTGTGCCGCTGGAGGAAGGCGGACGGTTTGCTGAAGTTCTGGATGATGCCACCGTGGCTTTGCCGCTGATTGTTGGCGCGGTGCTGGAGCGGCTGGGATATCGGCATGGCGGCGGCGCTGCGAAATCCGGGAAACGCGCGGCGCGCGCGAAACGGAAGTGATTGCTTGGTGTTGAGCCGCGCGTTCGTGAAGGGAACTTTTTTCGCGGGTCGCGCTGGCGTGTTGTTGATTTTATGCTGCGGTTTTTCCTCGCTTGGGCGCGTCACTGCGGTTCCTGCGGCTTCCAGTTCTAACGAAGTCCACATTCCGCGCGGGCGGGCGATCCTGGTAGATGGCGTGAAATCGCCTGCGGAGTGGGACGACGCTTCCATGACGCAATTTGCGGTGGCGCCGGGTTGGAACGTGCGCGTCTTTGCGAAACACGATGCGCTGAATTTGTATTTTGATTTCGAAGGCGTGACGCACGCGGGCAGCCGCTTGTTTCCGGAGATTTTGGTCGATCCGCGCGGGACGCAATCGGCGGCGTGGCAGAAGGGCCAGTGGTGGCTGCACGTTTCGAATAATTTGTGCGAAGGGAATGGGGCGCCGAACGTGTATGAATCGAAGGGCAAGTCTCGGTGCGCGCGACGCAAGGCGGGGTGGGACGGAAATAATCCGCCGGACGACCATACCGCGCTGATCGAAGTGAAGATTTCGTTCGCGAAGTTGGGCGTGGCTTATACACCGGGGATGAAGATCGGGTTGGCGTTCGATGTGACCGACGCCAGCGGCAAAGCGGATCAGAAAACGTACTACTGGCCTGCGGGCGCGAAGATTGATTCGCCGAAAACTTGGGGAATTGCTGTTGTGGAATGAAGACGCGAACTAACTGCCCGCGCTGATTAATCGTCTTCGCCGATGAGGATGGCGGCTGCTAGCACTGTGGTCCAGAGGCCGCGCTTATCGCCTACGGCGGACTGGGTGATGTTCATGGTGCGGACGATTTTGTTAGAGATGCGATAGACTTCTTTTTTCTCGTCCCAGGACAAATCCGGATCGAATTCCACGTTCAGAGTAGTCGCCAGCATTTCCGCGGCGAGTTCTTCGGTGTATTCCCCGGCAATTTCTTCGCTTTCACCGAAGGAGTGGTGCTCGGACAGGTATCCGAACATGGATTTATCGGCGGGCAGCGCTAGGCCGACGCCGGCGGCGATGAGGCGATGCGGTTCGCGGGTCTGATTTTCGCTGATTACCGTGAAAGCGACCTGGCCGGGCTTGATGTGCTTCAAACCTTCGCTGCGGGAAATCAGTTTGCAGTAGGGCGGGAAGATCGAGGAGACGCGAACGATATTGCAGGCGGCAATGCCGGCGTTGCGCAGCGCCAGCTCAAAGCTGGATAGGCGCTCGCGGTGTTTCCCGACTCCCTTGGTGAGGAAAATTTTCTTCGCGACGAACGCCATGAGTATTACCGAACTGCGGTGCCTCCGCTGAATCGAGTCGAAAAAATGAGCGCAACGAAAATTAACAAGCACACGTAGGGTTGTCAATGGAATTCAGCGTCGCGGCGAGATACTTATGCTGCAACAGTATCGTGGCGGCGCGCGGATTGTTACAGCACGATGAGAATCTTGTCGCGCGAGGCCGAAAATGAAAATGGGGACCCGCAGCGCGAGTCCCCACCGAGGGCGGCGGCGGATGGCGGCGGACTCGCCGCCATAGCCTGATTAAACTCTCACCAGCCCCACCGGCCGTAGTAGCCGCCGTAATACGCCGGATACGGATACGGACCATAGGGGTATGCATAATATCCGTACGGCGGTGGTGGATACGGGCGCACCAAGCGCGGCCGAGGTGCTGGTTTGGACTGTGCGTAATCCTGTGCAGTAACCGGACGGAAAGCCACGTTGCTACGCACGGTGGAAATCGTCAGCGGATTTTCCAGCTTGAAAGTGAGCACATCTTCCGGAGGGATAATCGTGGGCTTGCCGCGCGTGAACAAAACCCCGGCAACGCCGGCGACAAAGCCTGCGCCTGCGCCAATCGCCGCGCCCGGACCGCCTCCGAAACCTGCGCCGATCGCTGCGCCGGTTCCCGTAGTCAGGCCGACGGCTGCGGCGGCGCGACCGTTGGAAGTTCCAGCGGAAGCGTTCAGCAGAGTGGTTTGCACGGGCACGAGTTGGCCGTCAACCAGCGTTAACTGGCTCAAATCGAGTTGCAATTTCGAAACTCCACCTCCGCGTGGGGCCTTTTTCGCATCGGTCACATGGCCGATGATGCTTTGATTGCGACGCGCCACCACCCATCCGTCCACTACGATGGGCTGGACGAGCGTGGCAACGAATACGTCACCCGTTTGGCTTTTTTCGCTGGAGAGCCAGTCAGTCGTACGGATCTGGATTACGGTGCCGGCGGGAATCGTCAAGTTGTCCGGCAAATTCGCAGGGCGCACGCGCGGGTATTGTTGCGCCGGAGGAGCTTGCTGCGGATATTGCGGTGCGGGAGCTGGCGGTAGAGGTCCGGATTGATCCGGTGGCGGAGGTGGCGGCGCCGCTTCCTGGTCTTGCGCCTGCTGATTTTGTTGCGGCTGCGCGGATTGATCCTGTTGCTGCTGCTGGTCTTGCTGCACTTGCTGATCCTGCTGCTGCGGCATCGCTTGGTCCGGCTGAGTTTGCGGTGCGCCAGCCTGAGAATTATCAGGTGCCGTCGCGGGCGGATTCTGCTGGTCCTGTTGGGCCCACGCCGGGATGCCGCACAGCACTACGCCTAATGCCAGGACGCCGATCGTCCGGCCACTCCATTGGTTGCGCGCCTTGAGGTTAATTGGTTCGAGGTTCATCGAAAACTCCTGTGCTAGTCCTATGGAGATGCGCCAACTCCACCGGAGGCTTCAGCCCCCGGCGACGATCACCGGACTAGCGAGCCCGTTCTAGAGCCCCCTATACGTGATGGCGGGATGCCCGCCCGGAGTTGTCTCCGTGGGATGTAACCCGTGGCAGCCGGAAAAGTTTCGGTCGGTATTCGCGCGCGTGAATTTCCAGCCTGATCGTGTGCGGGCTGCCGGCCAAAGCCGATTATTGCTTGCTGAAGAGCGGGACGCAAGGCGCGAGGGTGTCCGCGACGATTTTCAATTCGCGCAGCTGGGGATGGGTAAAGTCGGGGCCGGCGTCGGCGGCGGTCTTGCCTTTGCGCGAAATTTGAATCACAGCGGCGACTTTGCGCTCCTGCAGGATGGGCGCGCTCATGATCTTCTGGATGGCTTCGCCGCGCTCGTCTTCGGTGATGGGCACGGCTTCGAACACGGAAGAGTGCGGGACCACCGCGAAATGATTGATCACTTCAGGGCGCTTTTCGCGCACGGTACGGGCGGCCAGGGAATTGGTGCTGGTGAGCGGAATCTGGCCTACCTGGCGGAGCTTTTCGGGGACCACGAAGCGCAGGAAGCGGTCGTCCTCAGTGATCACCAGGATCGCAACTTCGTGCGGATGCACCGCGAAGTTCTTGCTGACCATGTCCACCACGCGGTTTAGTCCCACGAACTCGCCGTCGGAGCTCTGGCGGATAACCTCGCCTATCCACTTCTTAAGATCGTTGATGGATTCGGTAGACATGTCAGTGATGATCGCTTTCGGGACAGTTTAGCATTGGGGGCGGAGGCGGCTAGGGCGCAATCGGAGGGCTGTATCCAAAGGATAGCTAGTGACTGGCGCACGGAGCCAGCTGCTTGGAATCAGATCGCGGCGATACGGGCCAATTGGCAAATTGCTCTGCGGCCTCAGCGCAGCGATTCGAGTTTGTACTAAAGCAGCATGCGAGGAAGCAATTCATCCTCCGCGCGCTTTGGAGCTGGTACGGCACCGCGCACAACGGACAATGCAGATGGCGTCCCTGGAACCGCGGCGCAGGAATCGATATCGAGGTTGGTAAACATCAGCTCACGATCTCCGGGTCTTAGCAGCATGTTTCTTGCGGGGTTGAAAATCATGTGGCCCGGATCGGAGGGGGAGGGGATCCACTCTCTGCAGCGTACTGAGTTCCAGGTCCTCTGAGAATTTCCACGCAGGTTTTCTACGACGCGATCGTCCGAGTAATGTTCGTCGAGGTCCCGGCCCTCTTCGTTGATTCTCTCCGTGCGAGTATTCGTCACTTCCAACAGAAGCAGATCCAAATCCAAATCGAGGAGATAGCGCACTCTCCCGGCCGGGATGCGATCAGGGCAAGGTTCGGCGCTCTTCAAGCGAGCAACTGCGGCGGCGTCAATCGCTTGTTTGTCTTGCCACGCGAGCGGCGCAATTTGCCCGGCGCTGCGGCACCCGAGCAAGCCCCAGAAGCAGCTTAAGTTAACCTGGAAGGCGCGAGACGTCAGATCGGCCGGCGCATCGAAAGCGTAGCTGACCTGCAGAGAGTCCTTACTGCCACTAGGTCCCAGGCGCCTAGGTTCGTTCCCGCCCGCGATTCGATCCTGGGGGCTCTCGTCGTCGGAACTGGTAACGTCGATCGGACGACGATACGAACTCCAGAATCCGTGAAAACTCTCCACTGCGAGGATTTCGCCGAACTGCCTGGGGGCCACCCATTCAGGAGCAATTCCGAATCCGATGTTGGATACTTTTCCGTCCAGCAATATGACTTCCGCACGAAATCTCAAATAGCGAAAGCCCAGCCAGTCCGCCCCGGTGTATGGCCGTAGGGGCGGCAACCAATCTCCGCGGAGGGCGTATGCCAATCTCGTCAAGAGCAGCCAGTCGGATTCGTTCGAGATCGCCAGAGAATAGGTCCGCACCGTTCTGCTGCCCTCCGTTCGGTCCCGCTGTCCGCGAACGAGATACGGAACCGTTCGCAGCAGTTCATCCCCGGTGGATTGGTCGATCTGCAGACGCTGCAGGCCGTTCAAGACTGCGTGAATTCTTCGTGTGAGGACATATGTCCGAACGCGCGCTGTGGCGGTGACGGCGAACGCCAAAATAACCACCGCGAGATATATGCGGCGCGCAAACGGGGATGTAAAACGCCGCCAGACCCAAGAAGTCGCAGGAAACCGGTTGGGAAAGGGCATCTGTAAAAATTGTAGTGTGCGCTCTAGCGCTTCTCAACAATTTCCAGCTGACGTGAGACGCAAGAAATAACAAGCACTTTCGGGGACTGTTTCAACGCATGTGCAGCAAGCCGGGGTTTTGATGCCGGACCGGTCTTGGACGACAGGCGCCGGACTAGTGGTGGCCATTTTTCAATTACGGCGTCACGTGGAGCGATGACTACAGGACGGCGCGCACCACGCCGCCTTCAACGCGGAGGGCGGAGCCGGTGGTCGCGGAAGCGAGCGGACTGGCCAGGTACACGATCATGTTGGCGACTTCTTCGACGGTTTCGAATCGCTTCAGGAGAGAGCTGGGGCGCACCGACTTGAAGAATTCCGCTTCGAACGCCGCGGAGTCGCCGCCCGCTCCCATTTGCGCGATGAAGGTTTCCACTCCTTCGGAGCGGGTGGGGCCTGCCAGAACGCTATTCACGGTGATTCCGGTCCCTGCGACGGTTTCGGCAATACCGCGAGCCACGGCAACTTGCGCCGTCTTGGTCATACCGTAGTGAATCATCTCGGCGGGAATCTGCACGGCGGATTCGGAGGAGACGAACAGGATGCGTCCCCAATTTTTCTCGCGCATTCCCGAAAGATAATGGCGCGAAAGCCGCACTCCGCTCATCACATTGGCCTCGAAGAGGCGGAACCAATCCTCATCGGGAATCTTCTCGAAAGGTATCGGTTCGAAAATTCCCATGTTGTTGACCAAGACATCCACTCTGGCCAGAGCCTGGATGAGTTTCGCGCAACCTGCCGCGTTCGCAACGTCGCTCGCGACGCCCGAGACATCTGCTTTCGGATGCGATTTCCGAATTTTGGCGATGGCGGCGTCCACGCGCTGCTGCGTTCTGCCGTTCACGACGACCGATGCGCCTTCGGCCGCGAATGCGCTGGCCGTCGCGAAACCGATCCCTGCAGTGGAACCCGTCACCAATATTTTTTTGTCTGCCAGTCGCAGATCCATGGGCGCTTCCTTCCATAGGCAGCACGCAGCGTTTCCGCTGCGATTCATTTTCGCCTTAGCTGCTGCCCTGCTTCGCAAGATAACACATCTCGGAATGGGTGGCGGACCGTCCCGGAACTGCGTTTGCCCGCAGCGACGGGCGCTCGCGCGGTAATCCGGCTACGCCGGCAGGGGTGTTGGATCCTTCGCGCCGTCGGTGAAAATTCCGGTCAACTGAAGCGGCACGCTGACGATCAAACTGGAGGCGGTGCAGGTGCGCAGAACCGACGGAGAAAGAAAATGCAATGGTTCTTGAGACAGGTTCCCCGGCTTTGGCTATTCTTCACCGTAGTCATCATTGCGGCTGTTCTGCATTCGATTTATCAATCGAGCGGAATGAACTGAAATCCGCCTCCGAGCCCGCTTCTGGGAAGTTCGAGCGTGCCAACTCCAGGTGCGTCGCGTAACCAAACCAGAAATTGCGCTGCTGCCGTTGCTCACACCTTCTTGCAAACTTTTGCGCGCGCAACTATACTGAAACTCCTGCAGGTTAGCGTTCGACGCGCTTGGAGTGTGCATGTCGGTTGCAGCGACTGATTCTAAGACGAGTTATCTCCTCGGCAAATTGCAGTCCCTCAGCGGCGTAATTCCAATTGGAGCATTCCTGGCTGAACATTTCTGGTCGAACAGCTATGCGCTCGTGAGTGTGGGGAAATACAACGACGTTTCGCGCGAGCTGCAGCAGATTCCCTGGCGAATCATTGTCGAAACCTGCGTGCTGTTCATCCCGATCCTGTTTCACGGGCTTTACGGCATCTACATTTGGTGGACGGGGAAGTCGAATGCCATTGGGCATCCCTGGATGGCCAACTGGCTGTATGTGCTGCAGCGCTGGACGGGTCTTATCGCGTTCGTTTTCATCGGCTGGCATTTGTACACTGAACGGTTTGTGGGCCACGGCGTCACCACTTACGCCGACGTGCAGCGCAACTTGATGAATCCCTGGTACCTCACTTTTTACATCGTCGGAATCACTTGCGCTTCGTTCCATTTGGGCAACGGGCTGTGGAATTTTGCCTGCAAGTGGGGAATTGCGGTCAGTGTTTCGGCGCAGCGCGCGGCGGGATGGTTCGGCGCGGCCGTCGCGGTGACATTTACTTTCGTAGGCGTCGCGATCGCGCTGGCGCTGCATTACGGGGCGTTTCCGCTCGGGGGATACGTCCAATGAGGCAGCCGAAAATCATCATCGTGGGCGGTGGGCTGGCTGGACTGATGGCGGCGATCAAGGTGGCCGAAACTGGCGTGCCGGTGGATTTGTTTTCGATCGTGCCGGTAAAGCGCTCGCATTCGGTGTGTGCGCAGGGCGGCATCAACGCGGCGAAAAACTTGAAGGGCGAAGGCGATTCCACCTGGAAGCATTTCGACGACACGATTTACGGCGGCGATTTTCTGGCCAATCAGCCGCTGGTGAAGGGTATGTGCGAGGCCGCGCCCGCGATTATTGATCTGCTGGATCGCATGGGCGTGATGTTCAATCGCACGCCGGAGGGATTGCTGGATTTCCGGCGCTTTGGCGGCACTTTGTATCACCGCACGGCATTTGCGGGCGCGACTACCGGGCAGCAATTGCTATATGCGCTGGATGAGCAGGTGCGCCGCTTCGAATCCGAAGGCAAAGTAAAGAAATTCGAGGGCTGGACGTTTCTTTCTTCTGTGCTGGACCACTCCGGCGTATGTCGCGGCATCTGCGCCATGGATTTGAAGACCATGGAGATCAAGACGTTCGCTTGCGACGCCGCGATTTTCTGCACCGGCGGCATCGGGGCCGTCTTCGGCCGCTCGACCAATTCGGTGGTCTGCACCGGCTCGGCGCAATCGGCTTTGTTCCAGCAGGGCGCCTACTACGCGAACGGCGAATTCATTCAGGTGCATCCCACGGCGATTCCCGGCGAAGACAAACTGCGATTGATGAGCGAATCGGCGCGCGGGGAAGGCGGGCGCGTGTGGGTGCCGAAGACTGCGCAGGATCCGCGTCCCGCGAAACAAATTCCGGAAAGCGAACGATTTTATTTTCTCGAGGAGTGGTATCCGAAGTACGGCAACCTGGTGCCGCGCGACGTCGCGACGCGCGCGATTCACAAGGTTGTGTACGAGATGAAGCTGGGCCTCGCGGGCGATCCCGCGGTTTATCTGGACGTGACGCACATCCCGCGCGAAGTGCTGGAGCGCAAACTGGAAGGCATCCTGGAAATTTACCAGAAATTCGTGGGCGCGGACCCGCACGTGGAGCCCATGAAAGTGTTTCCGGCGATGCATTACACCATGGGCGGTTTGTGGGTGGACAACGAGAATCAGGCCACCAACATTTCGGGGGTTTACGCCGCGGGCGAATGTGAATATCAGTATCACGGGGCCAATCGTCTCGGCGCGAATTCTTTGGTCTCCTGCATTTACGGTGGAGGAATTGCCGGATCTGCCGCGGTGCGTTACGCGCGCAGCCTGGAATCGGGTTGCGAGAATACTCCGCCTGCCGTCTACGAACGCGAACGCGTGCGGCAGCAGGATATTTCAGATGCGCTGCTGAACCAGCATACCGGCACGGAAAATCCGCTGACCATCTGGCGCGAGATGGGCGACGTGATGACCGAAAATGTGACGGTGATCCGCTACAACGCCGCGATGCAGAAGACCTTGGTCAAGCTCGACGAGCTGAGTGAGCGGTTCAAGCACATTAATCTGCAGGACCGCACGCAGTGGTCGAACCAGACGCTGAATTTCGTGCGCGAGCTGGACAACATGCTGATTCTCGCAAAAGTGATCACCCTGGGGGCGATTGCGCGGAACGAAACGCGCGGCGCACATTACAAACCGGAATTCCCGAATCGCGACGACGCGAATTGGTTGAAGACGACCATAGCGAGCTGGGACGGTGGAAAAATTAAGTTGGAATATGAAGCGGTGGATACGTCGTTGATTCCGCTGCGCGAACGGAAATATACCGCGGCGAAGTGACGTTCGACAGCAGTGGGCGGAGAAAGCGAGGCATCATGGCCGATAAAACTTTCATCGTGAAGATCAAGCGTCAGCAGCGGCCGGATGAAGCCGTGCGGTGGGAAGAATACGAGCTGCGCTACCGACCGCACATGAATGTGATCATTTGCCTGCGCGACATCGCGGAAAAACCATTCACGCGTAGCGGCAGCGAATCCACTCCGGTGAGCTACGAGGCCAATTGCCTGGAAGAAATTTGCGGAGCGTGCGCGATGATCGTCAATGGCATGCCGCGGCAGGCCTGCACAGCGCTGGTGGACGATCTGGAGAAGCCGATTCGTCTGGAGCCGCTCACAAAATTTCCATTGATCCGCGATTTGCAGGTGGATCGCAGCTCGATGTTCCAGAATTTGAAGCGCACCAAATGCTGGATTCCGATTGATGGCACCTACGATATCGGCCCCGGTCCGCGCATGTCGGAGGAAAAGCAGCAAGTAGGCTACGCTTTATCGCAATGCATTACCTGCGGCAATTGCCTGGAGATTTGCCCGAAGGTGAATGAACATTCCAACTTTGTGGGCGCGGCGATCGTTAGCCAGGTACGGCTATTCAATATGCATCCCACGGGCGAAATGCACGCGGGCGGGCGGCTAGATGCGCTGATGGGGCCAGGTGGCATCGAAGACTGCGACAACGCGCAGAATTGCGTGAAGGTTTGTCCCAAAGGCATTCCGCTGACGGAGTCTTTGGCGGCGGTCAACGGGCAGGTGCTGGTGCACGCTGTGAAGAGTTTCTTCCGCGGTTCGTGAGCCGCGCGTCGCGTGGTCTTTCTGTTTTATCGCCACGGGTTGTAGAATCCCAAAGAAGGCTTGTCTTGTGGGGGTTGAATGGGACGTAGTGGTTTGCTTGCAATTTGCCTGATGCTGGGAGGAGTTTTGTCGCTGCTGGCCGTGAATCCTGAATCACAAACGCAAACGAACATTTCGCCGGCGGCGCGCGATTTGCATTTCCAATCCATCATGGTGGATACGCACGACGACACTACGCAGCGGCTACTCGATCCGAAATTTGATTTCGGCGTGCGGCACACTGACGGCAGCGTGGACATCCCGCGCATGCGCGAGGGCGGCCTGAGCGCGATTTTCTTTTCGATTTGGATTCCCGGCACCGTCACTGGGCCGGCGGCGGTACAGCGCGCGCTCGATCAGATTGCCGCAGTGCGTGAGACCGTGGCGCGGCATCCGAATGATCTGGTTTTGTGCACCACGGCGGATGAAATTCGGCGTGCCAAAGCTGCCAACAAGATCGCGGTGCTGATGGGAGTCGAGGGCGGGCACATGATCAACAACTCGCTCGCGAACTTGGACCAATTCTTCGCGCTGGGCGTGCGCTACATGACGCTGACGCACACCGTGAACACCGATTGGGCGGACGCTTCCACGGACAAGCCCGCGCACAACGGCCTGACCGATTTCGGTAAGCAGGTGGTGCGCGAAATGAATCGCCTCGGCATGATGGTGGACATCTCGCACGTGGCGGACAAGACTTTTTACGACGTGCTGGCGGTTAGCAAAGCACCGGTGATCGCTTCTCATTCTTCGTGCCGCGCATTGTGCTCGGCGCCGCGAAATATGACGGACGCCATGATCAAGGCGCTTGCGGCGAAGGGCGGCGTGATTCAGATCAATTACCACATCGGCTTCCTGAGCCAGCAATTCCAGGACGCGTCGAAAGCGCATCCCGAGCTGGGCAAGGAAATCGAAGCGGAAGCGAAGAAGCGGTGCGGGGATAACGAAGCTTGCCAGCTGATCGAAGCGGATAAAATCACGCGCGACATGGTGGCGCAGGGCAAGCTGCCGCGCGTGGACTGGACCGAGATCATCAATCATATTGACCACGCCGTGAAACTGGTCGGCGCGGACCACGTGGGCCTGGGCTCCGATTTCGACGGTGCGGATATGCCCTACGGGATGGAAGATGTTTCCGATATTCCGCAAATTACCGAGGCGCTGCTGGCGAAGGGTTATTCTCCCGCCGACGTGCGAAAAATTCTGGGTGGCAATACGCTGCGTTTGATGCAGGATGTGGAAGCCGCAGCCCAAAAATAACGTGCATAATACTCAGGAGGAAAATCGTGAAACGTTTTGTACCGTGGTTCTCAATCGCGCTGCTCATCGCTCTGGTCCCGGCTACCACGCCGGCCCAAGCTCAATCTCAGTCAACCACGCCGGCGGCACATCCGCATTCGACGGCGCCTCCTACGGATCCAGCTTTGCTCCATCCGGCGACGCTTACGGCGAAGGCTCCTGACGTGTACGAAGTGACGTTTAAGACCACGGCGGGCGATTTCGTCGTGACGGTGACGCGCGCCTGGGCTCCGATCGGCGCGGATCGTTTTTACAATCTGGTGCGGCACGGATTTTTCACGGATGCGGCGTTCTTCCGGGTGGTGCCGGGATTCATCGTGCAATTCGGATTGAGCGCGAATCCCGCGGTGAATAAAGCTTGGGGCAAGGCTTCGATCAAGGACGATCCCGTCACACAGAGCAATCACGCCGGCTATTTGACGTTTGCCACCGCCGGACCAAACACGCGCACCACGCAATTGTTCATCGATTTTGGCGAAAACGGCAGGTTGGACGACCAGGGATTCGCGGCCTTCGGAAAAGTGACCACCGGGATGGACGTGGTGCAGAAAATTTACAGCGGCTACGGCGAGTCTCCGGACCAGGCGATGATCACATCGCAAGGGAAGGCCTATCTCGACAAGAGCTTCCCCAAACTCGACCACATCATTTCAGCGACGGTGACTTCGCCCGCGCCGCCAGTGCACACCACTCCCGCACACAAGGCTGTACCGGCAGCCGCGCCGAAACCAGCGCCCTCGCAACCTTAACCGGCCGCAGTGACGGCCTATTTTCATTATTGATGGAGAAATGTAAGAACCGTGCAGGCACGGTTCCTTGGGAGAATGACGGATGACTGCAAAGCCTTCTTTGCTGGATGCTGCCAATCTGAAAGACACCGCGCCCGAAAAATTTGATGTGACGTTCAAGACCACCGCGGGAGATTTCGTGGTGCAGGTGACGCGCGCCTGGGCGCCGCTGGGCGCGGACCGTTTCTACAATCTGGTGAATCACGGTTTTTACGAGGATGCCGCATTTTTCCGCGTGATTCCGGGATTCGTCGTACAGTTCGGACTGAGCTCCGACCCCGCCGTGAATAACGTGTGGCGCAAATCGAATTTCAAGGACGATCCCGTCACGCAGAGCAACAAGCCCGGCTTCATCACTTTTGCCACCGCCGGAAAAGATACGCGCACCACGCAGCTTTTCATAAACACCGGGAACAACGCGCAACTCGACAAAATGGGTTTCGCCCCCTTCGGCCAGGTGATTTTCGGCATGAACGTCGTGAAGAAAATTCACAGCGGCTACGGCGAAGCGCCAGACCAGGGCTCGATCACCGCGCTAGGCAAGGCTTATCTCGACAAAAACTTTCCGAAGCTGGATCGCATTCATTCCGCGACGATCGCTTAGTATGCCGTTGGGTACTTTACGAGACGGCGGCGCGAGCTATTTGTCTCCGCTCCTGATGATGGACACGCTGTCGGCTGCGTCAATTCCTCGCGATTACGCGCTCGGCCGCGATGTAGCGTTGCGCTCGCGCGTGATGCTCCTGGTGCTGGCTTCCTGCAAGCTGTTCATCCAACTCGCAGGCATCAATCATTACGGGTTTTTCCGCGACGAGCTGTATTACATCGCCTGCGGCCAGCATCTCGCCTGGGGCTACGTGGACCAGCCTCCCTTGATCGCGTTTGTCGCCTGGTTCGCGCGGCACTTGCTGGGGAGGTCGCTTTTCGCAACGCGTCTGCTACCTATTTTGGCCGGCGCCGCTGTCGTGTATGCCACCGGCCGCATTGCCGCTGAACTTGGGGGCGGGCTCTTCGCGCAATTTCTCGCCGCCACCACAATTTTGTTCGCGCCCGCGTATCTTGCTTTCGATAGCTTTCTTTCGATGAACGCATTCGAGCCGCTCTTCTGGCTTTTGTGCGCGTGGATTGCCATTCGCATCGTCAAGGGAGCGTCGCCGCGGCTGTGGCTGCTGTTCGGGTTGGTGGCCGGGCTCGGCTTGGAGAATAAACACAGCATGTTGGTGTTCGGATTTGCCCTCGTGGTTGGACTGCTGCTTTCGGGACAAGCGAGGTTGTTCCGTTCGAAATGGATTTGGATCGGGGCGGCGCTCGCGCTGGCTGTTTTTCTGCCGAATCTGCTGTGGGAATCACGCAACGGCTGGCCGCAAATCGAAGTAGTCCGCAACGCGCAGCAGTTCAAGAACGAAGCGATCACTCCTCTGCAATTTTTATTCGAGCAGGTCTTGTTCCTGCAGCCGCTGGCGCTGCCGGTATGGCTCGCGGGGCTGTGGTGGTATTTCGCGGCGCCGGAAGGGAAGCGCTTTCGTTTTCTGGGTTGGTCCTACCTTTTCGTGCTGGCAATTTTTATCGTGCTGGGCGGCAAATCGTATTACGCGCTGCCGATTTATCCGCTGTTGATGGCTGCAGGCGGCGTTGCGCTAGAAACATTTTTTGCGTCGCCCGCGCGTCGCTGGATGGCCGTCGCATTTCCAGCGTTGCTCATCGTCGCAGGCCTGGTGACGCTGCCGTTCGGCGCGCCAGTATTGCGGGTGGAAACCTTTCTGCGTTATTCGACGCTGCTGCCTTACGCGAATACGGTGAAGACCGAGCGCGATGCCACGACCGAACTGCCGCAGCTCTACGCGGACATGTTCGGCTGGGAAAATATGGCCACGCAGATTGCCAACGTGTATCGCGCGCTGCCGCAATCCGAACAGGCCGGCTGCGCGATTCTGGCAGGCAATTACGGCGAGGCGGGCGCGATTGATCATTTCGGCCCAGCCTTGGGCCTGCCCGCGGCGATCAGCGGGCACAACAGCTATTATTTCTGGGGTCCGCGCGCGTACAGCGGTTCGTGCGTGATTTTGTTCGGTGAACGCGCTGATGAGCTGAAGGATCTATTCGCGGATGCACAGTTAGTCGGAGCGATTACCGATCCGCACGCCGCGGTCGCCGAACGGAATGTGCACGTTTACGTCTGCCGCAAGCCGCGCGCGCCGCTCGCGGAGCTTTGGCCGCATTTCAAATTGATAATCTGAGTGGAAAGTCGCGCGAGCTAGCACGCATCGATGTACTGATTAATGTAGTGGCGCGTGCCGCGGGTTTCTCGCAGCCTGTTCCAATTCACCGATGTTCAATCCGGAAGCCACTAGCCGATGCCCAATTTCCGAATCTGTGCGTTTGGCAATCGCCAGTAGCACACATTCGCACGTAAGGATCGGAATGTTGCGGCCCTCCAGCACGTCGTGCGCGGGCGCGATTTCTTCCGCGGTCTTCAGCAGCGCCGCCAGCTCGCCCGAACGCGCGAGCGGCTTGCCATCCGCCTCGGGATTCTTCGCCGGCCGCGGCCACTGCCACTGCGGCGGCTTTTCGTCGCCGCGACGCTGCTGGTCGTAGAATTCAATCCAGTAGTGCCAGCGCTGCGGGCTGATGCGGCAGATCTGCTGTAAATATTCTTCGATGGCGTCCTGCTCCGGCCAATATTTCGAGAGGCGCTCCCAATCGTAAATGTACATTCCGGCGAGCAAGTCGGTGACCTCGACAGCGCTGGCCGCGCGGCTGTGCGCGAGCATCTCCGCCAGACTTTCGGCGCGCGAAAGATCCTTGGTGAGACGGTGCGAGACCTGCGCAGGCGTCTCGCTGACGCGCGATCGCTCCGCGCCGCCGCCCGGGGCGAGCTTGTCCCCATTGCGCCGGCCCCCTGAATCAGGGCCTGCGGGCGCACTTTTGCCGTTCTTTCGCCCGAAAAATTTCATTTTAGAATGACGACTCCCGTAATAATCTTAGCAGACACCCGGTTTTCTCCAGTGGAAACTCGGGGCGGCTTTCTCCGATTGGTCACTTGCTCTGGCGGGAACCCGGATATATATTTGCTTTTAATCCTAGAGGAATTTTCCGACCGACGGATGCAGCGCGGTTAATAAGCCAGGTCACCCAGCAGCAGGAAGTTCGCGGGCGACTCCGAAGAAAGGCCCCGTTTCATGACGCAAACGCAAAGCATAACGATGCGCGATTCCTCGCACGCCACGTCGAATCCATTCGTGGGAACCTGGAAACTGGTCTCCATTTCCTCGTCGGAATCGCGGCTGTTCGGCGAGCGGCCCATCGGGATTTTGATTTACGACGCGGACGGGCACGTGGCCGTGCAGATCATGCGCAATCCGCGGCCAGATATTTCTTCAGGTCCGGGATTTCCCACGGCGAAGGAAGTGCAGATCGCTTACAAGGGTTACTACGCCTACTACGGGACGTACGAAGTGAACCGCGAGAAGAAAACCATCACGCATCACCTGGAAGGCAGCCTGCGCCCCGGCGACGTGGGCAAGGATTTCACGCGCGCTTACGAAATCTCCGGCAATCGGCTGGCTTTGACGCCGGTGGACGACTCCCAAGCGCGCGACGCTTGCTTGACCTGGGAGCGCGCGAAGTAGTTTTTTCGATGTAACGACGGAGTAGTTTTCGTTGCAACGTAGCCGCGGAACTTAAATCCCCAGCACGGTCACCAGCTCCCGCACCGCAGCCGCCGACTTATCCAGCTCGGCCTTTTCGTGCGCCAACAATTTGATCTCAATAATCTGTTCGATGCCGCCAGCGCCCAGCTTTGCCGGCACGCCAACGAAAAGTCCGTCGATCTCGTACTCGCCTTCGAGATAAGCCGCGCAGGGCAGAATTTTCTTTTTGTCCTTTAGAATTGCTTCAACCATTTCGAAAACGGCCGCCGAAGGCGCGTAATAAGCCGAGCCAGTCTTAAGCAGATTCACAATTTCCGCCCCGCCCTTGCGCGTGCGCGTCACAATCGCGTCGAGTTTATCTTTCGCGATCAATTCAGGGAGGGGAATTCCCGCCACCGTCGAGTAGCGCGTGAGCGGGACCATATCGTCGCCGTGCCCGCCGAGAACGAAGGAGTGCACGTTCTCCACCGATACACGCAGCTCTTCCGCGACGAACGTGCTCATGCGCGCCGAATCCAGCACGCCGGCCATGCCAATCACACGCGCCTTGGGAAATTTGCTGACCTTGAACGCCGCTTGCGCCATCGCGTCCAATGGATTCGTTACCACGATCAGAATCGCTTTCGGCGAAAGCTTTACCACCGCTTCCACCACGGTCTTGATCACGTCGTAATTTAGCCTCAGTAAATCATCGCGGCTCATTCCCGGTTTGCGCGGGAAGCCAGCGGTGATCACGATGATGTCGCTGTTTTCCGTGCCGCGGTAATCGCCGCTCGCCGTGGAAATTCCGGCGGCGCGCGCGTCCGAGCCCATGATCGGCCCGGATTCGGCCATGTCCAGCGCCTTTCCCGCCGGGACGCCATCCAAGACGTCGGTCAACACCACATCCGCCAGGCCCGCATCATGAATCCGCTGCGCCGTCGTCGATCCGACGAAGCCACCGCCTACCACCGTCACCTTCTTGCGCATTCCACTCTCCCGATTGGATTGAATTCTTTCTGCTGGTCGTTGCGATTTCTGCGTTCAGTCGCCTGCGCCCACCGCGGCTTGCATATTTTCGATGATTGCCGACGCGTACTCGGAGGTTTTCAGCTTTTTCGCGCCGGGCATCAGACGCTCAAGGTCGTAGGTCACCTGTTTCTGCTGAATGGTTCGCGCGATGCCGTCTTCGATCAGGCGCGCCACTGGCTTCCAATCCATGAAATCAAACATCATGGCGCCGGAGAGCATTACCGAACTCGGATTAATCACATCCTTATCCGCGTATTTCGGCGCGGTGCCATGTGTCGCTTCGAAAACCCCGAAGCCGTCGCCGATATTCGCGCCGGGAGCCATGCCCAGGCCGCCGACCTGCGCGGCGCACGCATCCGAAAGATAATCGCCATTCAGGTTTGGTGTCGCGAACACTTGATATTCATCGGCGCGCGTCAGCACCTGCTGAAAGACGGAATCGGCGATGCGGTCGTTGATCAGGATTTTCTTTTTCCATTGGCCGTTGCCGTGCGAGGCGTACAGAGTGTCCAGCGTATGTTTCACTTCCTCAAATACCTGCTTCTTGAATTCGCTGGTGGCTTGATCGAAGCCCGGCTCGATGGACGCGGCATTTTCCTCCACCGTCATGTTTGGGTTTTTGTCCTGATTATCCAGAATCCAGCTTTCGCGCTCGGTCACTACTTGCGCGCGGAATTCCTGCGTCGCCAGCTCGTAGCCCCAGTCGCGGAATGCGCCCTCGGTGAACTTCTGAATGTTGCCCTTGTGCACCAGGGTAACGGTGGTACGCTTATTTTCCAGGGCGTGCACGATGGCGCGGCGCACCAGTCGCTTAGTGCCTGTCGGAGACATGGGCTTGATGCCCACGCCGGAATCTTCGCGGATTTTTTTCGCAGCGCCCTTCAGCATGTCGTTATTCAGGAAATCAATGAGTTTTTTTACTTCTTGCGTGCCCGCGCGCCATTCGATTCCGGCGTACACGTCTTCGGTATTTTCGCGAAAGATGACGACGTTCATGCGTTCGGGCTCGCGCACGGGCGAGGGCACGCCCGTAAAATAGCGCACCGGGCGCACGCAGGCGTAGAGCTCCAGCACCTGGCGCAGGGTGACGTTCAGCGAGCGGATGCCGCCACCAACAGGTGTGGTGAGCGGGCCTTTGATGGCCACGCGGAAATCGCGGATCGCGTCCACGGTATCCTGCGGCAGCCATTCCTGGAACTGGCGGTAGGCTTTTTCGCCGGCAAAAACTTCCAGCCATTCGATCTTGCGTTTGCCGCCAAAGGCTTTTTCCACCGCGGCATCGAACACGCGCCGCGAAGCTTTCCATATGTCGCGGCCCGTGCCGTCGCCTTCAATAAACGGAATCACGGGATGATCGGGCACGCGAAACACGCCGTCGCTGAACTCGATCGCCTTGCCGCTGGCCGGCACCGCCACGCCGTTATAGGTCGTCTTCATGGTTTGCTGATTCTCCCTGGCATCGAACGGACGTCGAAACTCGCAGTTCCGGCGTCAATTCCGAACCGATAACCTTAGCATAAAGTTTGGCGAGCGGGCAGCAACGTTCAGCGAAACGCGGGCGCTTTATCGGGGAGCAAGAAGATTTTTCGAGCCAGGTCGGAAGACAAAGTTTCGTCTCGGTAATATTGCTTCAAGATGGTGCTGGACCACGTCAGCAAGTCCTCGTTCGTCACCGCGAATTCTTCCCAACTCAGCCGCTGGCCGGCGCGTTGCATTCTTTCGTGAATCAGCAGAATGTATGCCCAAGTAATCGTCTCGTGGTACAGCCCAAACTTGCCGTGCGCGGCGGCGTAACGCTTCAGCGTCTCGGGGAAACGGAGCAGCACTTCTAACAGTGGATATTCGCGCAAGTACAAGAAAGCGATTTGAATGTGCACGCGGTGACGGAAGCGCTCGAGGGGCAGGGAACAGTCTTCAAATTGCCGCAGCAGCTCGTTGTCGCGCTTATCGCTCATTACGCACAGTTGCCTGAGCTTCTCTGCGATGCGCCATCCAAACCAACACCGCCATCGCATAAACCGGCAAAGCACCGAAGTCGAAGTCACGCTGCAGCGCATGAAACAGCATCGCGAACGCAATCACGAACAGCAACAGATAACTCCCGGCAAGGTCTACTACCGGCGCCAAAAACATCGCCGCCGCGACGATCTCAACGCTCGCCAGCACCAGGCGCACCCAATCGTGCGGGCCGGTGTGGCCTGAGCCCAGCGCAGATATGCTGGCTATCGTCGCGCGCAAAAGCAGAAACGACTTCCAAAGCACGACAATACCGAGCACCCAGCGCAGGCCCTGCACCGCCAGTCGGCTGTTTCGTAAAGTCATTTGGCACCTCTCGCCGTCTTGGCCCGCAACGCGCGCTTTACTGGCCGAGCGCCGCGGGCTGGCTTGGTCTTCACTTTCGACGCGGCCGCGCGCGCTTCGATGAGCCGATGGCTGGCGCGGAAATCGAGATCGAGGCCGTAAAACTTCTTCAGTTCTTTGATGCGGCGGCGCGAGGGCTTCTGGAATGCTGTCTTGCCGTCAAAGGCGTGCAACACGATCCCTTCGAGCAGGTCGCCGAGGGTCAAATCGTGAAATTCGGCAAGCGCCTTGAGCACTTTCAGCAGGCGCTTTTCGATGCGCACGCCGGTCTGCACTCGCTCTACTACAAATTGTCGCTCGTATCGTGCCGCCTTCATTGTGGTACCAATGTACCACGGTACATCGCATGAATGCAAATCATTTATCGCGCTTCATATCTGCCACAACGCCAGAGCGCTCGCGGCGAAGGCTAGCCATGAAATTCGGTGAGCTGGAAGCGGCAGGCGTCTCGGCGAACACTTTCAGTGTTCTTGACCTGCGCCCCCGCCGCCCGTAGCATCTTTAGAGGCCAGCCGTGGAGGATGTCATTCGAAATCACAGGGTATTGATATTTTGCAGCGCACTCTTGTTGGTTGGATTGGACGCAAGGACGGCGCTCCACGCTCGCGCGGCCGTCGCGCAAACACCCGCGCAGAAACAGCCGGAAGCGAAATTGCAATTGACCAGCCCATCGTTCGAGGCCGATGGCGCGCTGCCCGCTAGATATACTTGTGACGGCACGAATGTTTCCCCGGCCCTCGCATGGAACGAACCGCCCGCCGGCACGCAGAGTTTTGCGCTGGTGGTGGACGATCCCGACACGCCAAAGAAAACCGCGATCCACTGGCTGATCTACGACCTTCCTCCCACGACCCGTGGCCTGCCTGAAGGCGTGCCGACGAAGCCAAGACTTCCCGACGGCTCGCGCCAAGGCAAGAACGACCCCGGCAAAGTCGGTTATAGCGGCCCGTGTCCTGAGCGGGGAGGCGCGGCACACCACTATTTTTTCAAGCTCTACGCGCTCGATTACTCGACAGGCTTGAAACCAAAGGCCACCGCCGCCGAAGTAGAGAAGGCCATCAAAGGCCACATCCTCGCGCAGGCCGAATTGATCGCGCGCTTCCAGCACTGATCGAGCCGCAGACCTGAACCGGCGCACAAGGCAAAGTTTTATTTATAGGTTCGATTTGAAATTCTTTGCCTTCTCCGGGCATTTTGGGATTTGACGCTCACCAGCCTGCGCGGTACCCTACGCTGTTCAAAAAATGCCTCTGAGCCCGCAATTCATTCGCTGTCAATCCCACCGCAAGGAGAATCATGACAACCGATCTGCGTAATTTTCTGGCAATTCCGTACGAAGAACTGGAAGAACTGAATCTGAAAGCAAAAGCGCAGCGCATGAATCGCGTCGCGGCGCACAAGATTCAGGAAGAGCGCATCAAATATCTCTCCGACGAAAAGCGCATCAAGGCCGTCACCGTGCTCTTCAGCGATCTGGAAGGCCGCCTGCACATGCTGGATTACGACAAGAAATTCCTGGTGAAGAGCTGGGACAACCTCACCTTCGACGGCTCGTCCATTCGCGGATTCACCGCGCAGCGCGAAAGCGATTTGCGCCTGGGTATGGATTGGAGCGCGTTTTACTGGGGCCCGGCGGACGTTTTTGGCTCGGGCAAGGTGCTGGTGTTCGGCGAAGTGATTGACAAGGACGGCTCGCCCTACAGCGCGGACATTCGCGGCGTGCTGAAAACATTTGCCGCCGAAAAATTCAAGAAAGACGGTTACACGCTGAACGCCGCAAACGAAATCGAAGGTTTCCTCTTCAGTGGCGCCGACGCCGAAGCTCGTTACAACGAAACCGGAAAATTCGATTACGTGAATACCGGCGGCTACTACCATTCTCTGCCTGGCGATCCGCTGCGCACTTTTATTGACACTTGTGCCGAGGTGCAGCGCGCGATGGGCTTCCAAAACGAGAAAGACCACCCCGAAGTCGCGCCGTCGCAGTTTGAAATTAATTACGGCTACGGTGAAGTGGTCGCCGCCGCGGACCAAATTCAGCTTTATAAATTGATTTGTCGCCAGGTCGCGACGCGCATGGGCCTCACTGCCAGCTTTTTGCCCAAGCCGGTCGTCGGAGTGAACGGCAACGGAATGCACACCAACGTTTCCGTCAGCAAGGGCGGCAAGAACCTGTTCTGGGATCCCAAGGGCGATGAGAAGCTAAGCAAGACGGGCTGGTCATTCATCGATCGTATTCTCACGCACGCGAATGACGTCTGCCTGATGCTCAATTCCAGCGTGAACGCCTATCGCCGGCTCGATCCGCACTTCGAAGCGCCCAACCAGATCAAGGCTTCGCCCGTGGATCGCGGCTCGATGATTCGCATCCCCATTGGCAACGAAAAAAGCATGCGCGTGGAAGTGCGCTCGGTGGCCCCCGACGCGAGCCCGTACATGGTGATGTACTCGATCTTCAAGTCGGGTCTGGATGGCGAGACCGCGAAGATCAAAAATCTTCGCCAGGCTGAGCGCTATTTGCCCGACAACATTTACACAGCGATTGATCATTTCCGAAAATCGGAATGGACTTCGAAAATTCTCGGCGAAGACGTGAAGGGGCGCTACGCGGATTTAAAGCAGGCCGCCGCGGACCGCTGCTCTCGCCTGCTGGGAACGTTCGTGAAGGCTCCCGAAGTGCAATACCACCACGAAGTTTACAACCAGTATTTGTGGAACCAGTTTTAAGTTTCAGAAGCGCGC
>Ga0209655_10000209_pt1 | contig 21936 bp, 18 predicted proteins | sample BogFormECP03_OM2_FD_188236 | JGI IMG/M metagenome (GOLD analysis project Ga0209655, IMG submission 188236) | Bog forest soil microbial communities from Calvert Island, British Columbia, Canada - ECP03_OM2 (SPAdes) (version 2) | ecosystem: Environmental > Aquatic > Freshwater > Wetlands > Bog ...
GGGCCTGACGCAGGGCGAGTGGGATTTCCTGGCGAGTGAAATCGACACAGTGTTCCACAACGGCGCCACGGTGAACTACCTCTTCAACTACGACCTGATGCGTGACGCGAACGTGCTGGGAACCAATGAGGTCGTAAGGCTGGCGTTCGAGGGAAGGCCCAAAGAATTCAATTATGTCTCGACTACTTTCGTGTTTGGCTGGGCGGTGAAATCAGTCCTGAATGAGACCGACCTGAACGAGAACATGGAGCTGCTCGATTTTGGGTACAGCCAATCGAAATGGGTAGCCGAACAAGTGGTTGTGGACGCTCGCAACCGTGGGCTTTCGGCGCGGATTTTCCGGCCTGCTCTGGTGAGTCCTTCCGTGACGGGCGGAGGCAACAACTTCGATATCGCTGTTCGTCTGGTTGCGTTCATGGTGAATCACGGCATTGGCGTTGATACTCTCAACCAGGTCAGCTTTGTTCCGGCGGACATTGTGGCGAACAACATCGTGGCGATCTCCACCACTCGCGGAACAGCGAATAAGACGTACCATGTCACGCGGGACGATTATTCGAACATGATGGATATAACGGGGCTTATTACCAAAGCGACTGGCCGCCAGTTCGAAACATTCAGGCTTCCCGACTTCGTTCCCGAGCTGATTCGCAGATGCCGGAAGGAAGATCTTCTGTTTCCTCTGCTGGATTTTTTGGTGGGATCTGTCGATAATATCTCGGCGATGGAGTTTAAACGCTACGATAGCTCTTCTTATCAAAAGGCCCGCGACGCCTCCGTGTGGGGCAAAGCAGATCCGTCGCTGGAAGATACGGTTAACGGCATTCTGAAATTCATGCATCGCAAGGGGATCATCTCGGTCGCGGCTCGCGAGATCAACGCGGTGTCACCGAGCGATGGGCTGGTGGACTGGACAGACGCAATATCCGCTACTGCTTCTTAAACACGAGCTTCTCGGTTACGCGCTGGCCCGTCTCCAGCGTCCCTGTGGTGGTTAGCGTCATCTGCTGCCCATCCGCGGAAACCACCCACCTATCCTTTTGAGTGACTTGATTGTCCCTCTGATAGCTCGCGTCCACCGTGTGCGGATCGACGAGTTGAAGCATCACCGTATCGTTGCGCGAGTTCTTTAGATCGTACGGCTTTCCGTCAAAACGGCCGGTATAGCTGAAGTCACCTAGAAAACGGATCCCACCGCTTCCGTCCATTTCGATTTTGAGCGCCAAACCTTGCCGCATACGAGTCTTGCTGAGATCCTGCGTCCATTCGCCCGCGAAGAAGTCGTTCGGGACCTTCTTGCCTCCGGTTCGCGTCCAGATGGTGATCTTATCCGGGTGGCCGGCGCTCGAACTCGTGGTCGTCAGCTCGTTCCCATCGGTCGAAATTTTTTCGCGAACGGTCGCCACCACTGCTCCGTCCTTTTCCTCTTTGACCTCCGCCTGCCTCTTATCGATCCTGCGCAGCTCAATCTGATTGAACGCGAGATTGCCCGGCGCGGGTGATTGGTGACCGTTCGAATTAGCAGTGAAATCAAGATGAGTCTCGCCAGACATCACCACATGCGAGCCGCCGTGCACAGGTGTAATAGTGAGCCGGTTCGGAGGGTCCAGACTAGACTGTGCGGAGATTAGCGTCCAAGAGCCAACGCGCGGGTCAGCCGCTCCAGTTTGCATGGCGGCAAGGAGTCCGAGCAAAAGTAAAGTACGAATGGAATCCTCCTAAATCGATCCGAGAAAGCTTAGCAGGTTCAGCTACCCCCGTACGTCAGTGTAGCGCAGATGTAAACTCGCTAAACAAAGCACAAAGCTAGGAACCGGTTTCGGATGGCCCACGTCTTTCGCCCGTGTGGTTTTTAGGCGTCACCGGAGAGTTTTGCTGACGACGATTTTGTGGAATATGACATCATGTTAACCATGCATGCGCGACGTTTTTGGGTGTCGGGAATCGTCCTCGCAGCAACCATCGCACTTCTTCCATTTTCTTTTCACGCGGAGCGCCGCCTGGAGACCGCAACGCGTGTCGAAGGCAGCCAGGCTGAAGTTGTCCGGGACGAGCTGGCTACGCGTTTTCATTCGCCGTTCGTGGACCGCGTTGTCCTGGTGATCGAGGGCCTGCCACCTGCGAATTCGGACGAAGGCGGCCAAGCGTTAGGAACCATCGTGGCAGCGCTGAAAGAGCAGCCCGGTGTTTCAGGAGTGGTGTCCTATCTCGAGTTGCGCGATCCGATTTTTCTGGGCCGGGAAGGCGGAACGTTTGTTCTTGTGGGGCTCGAGTCGAGTGGCGGTCCGGTCGAATCGCTTGTTCCGCAGCTTCACCAGTTGGCGGGCTCGCTGGAAAATCAACTGCGGGGCCGTTATCCGACGGTGAAGCTCGAACTCACCGGCGAGATTCCGCTGAATTTCGATATTCGGAAAGCGAGCGCCGCCGATGTGCATCGCGGCGAAAGCCTGGTGATCCCCGCGACCCTGGTGCTTTTGCTGGTGGCGTTTGGCAGCCTGATGGCCGCGGTGATTCCATTGGCGGTTGGCCAGCTGGCCATTGCCACCACTCTGGCGATTACGGGATTTCTGGCGCAGCGCTGGCATCTGTCCATCCTGGTTCAGAATTTGGCCACCATGCTTGGCTTGGGCCTGGGAATCGACTACGCGCTGCTGATGATCAGTCGTTTCCGGGAAGCGATCGCCGCCGGGAACGACGGACCCGTGGCCGGGCAGATCGCGGCACGTCAGGCAGGTCGCACGCTTTTGATTTCAGCCTCAACGGTAGCCATCGGATTTCTAGCACTCTTGACGGTTCCGATCAGCGAAATCCGTTCCATCGGTGTCGCGGGATGCCTGGTGACGGGAATGAGTGTGCTGCTTACAAATACTCTCGTTCCGGCGGCGTTGGTATTGCTCGGTCCGCGGATCGATCTTGGCCGAATGCCCTTCACTGCAAAATTGGATGCGCAACACGCCGCACGTACAGGAATTCGGTGGCGGCAATGGGGAAAAACGATCGTCGCACATCCCTGGCTTGCCCTCTTTTTGGCGGGCACGCCTTTGCTCCTGCTCGCGTGGCAGGTCAGACGACTGGATACCAGCCTCCCGCGAGGAGATTGGCTGCCGCAGGCAGCGGAATCGGTCCATGCGCTGCACACCCTTGAACGGATGGATCGCGGCGGCGTGGTTGAATCGTTGCGCGTGATTGTGGAACTGCCAACGGATTCCATCGCGCAAACCGACGCGGGGTGGGATGCAATCGATCGTCTCAGCAAGCGCCTGGCGACCGACCCTCGCTGTGACCGCGTGATTTCTATCACTACGCTTGCGCAGGGCAACCGATCTTCCCTCACTGATCTTTCGCGGGAGACACGTCGAACCTTTCTGAGTAGTGACGGACAAGCGGCGCTGCTCGAAGTGCTGCCCGCGAGTTCAGTCTCCCTGCGCGAGCAGGTCAACTGGGTGCGGGAGCTCCGTAAGACCGGAGCACCGGCTCTTACTGGAGTCCCCGGCGCTACGCTTCTCGTTGGCGGCATCCCGGCACTGAACGCCGACTACGAGACGATTATCAGAAGCCGGTTTCCGTCGGTAATGTTGCTGGTGGTCGGCGGGACGCTCTTTGCTCTGCTGTGTGGGTTCCGATCGATCTTCGCTGCAGTAAAGGCCATTGCACTCAACCTATTTTCAGTCGCTGCGGCCTTCGGAGCATTGGTAGTCGTTATCCAGGATGGACACGGAAGTAAATTGTTGGGAGTTCCGGGGGGAACCGGTAGCGTGTTTCCCCTTGTTCCGATCGTCGCGTTTGCGATCGTCTTCGGATTAAGCATGGATTACGAAGTATTTCTGGTCGCACGCGTTCTGGAAGCCAGGCGGAGCGGACTGAGTGAAATGGATGCGATCCCGGAAGGTATGGCGAGAACCGCAGGCCTGATTACTAGCGCCGCCGCGATTATGATCGTGGTATTTGCGGCATTCACGTTCGGAGACTTCCTGGTCGTCAAGATGATCGGATTCACGCTGGCGATCGCCGTGTTCATTGACGCCACACTCGTTCGTATTGTGATCGGTCCGGCGCTGCTTCGTATTGCAGGTGATTGGAACTGGTGGCCTGGCGGGCTCTCCTCAGCGCGCAGAGCGCCGGCGATGCCAAGTCGCGAATGACATCTTTAAACGTTGGCACAAATTATCGATGTGCCGTTGTCTCAGCTCTGTTCTAGCGCAATCGACTACTATTCGCTGGACCGACTCTGCATAACTGCGCCGCTGCGCACCAGGCATACGCCGTTACTGTCGCTGGCACAGCTGGGCTATTGCGGCCAAGGTGCGAACGGTGTCGCCTTGGCCGCCAGACATATAGTGGGTGGCGATGACGAACCTTTGCGTTCGTCAGTTGGACTAAGGACCTAAGCGGAGGCGGCCTTCTCCGCGCCGAGTAACTTTAGAAGCGCTTGGGCCGCGCTGGTGGAGGATGCGGGGTTCTGCCCGGTAACCAGACGGCCATCGACGATTGAAAACGGCTGCCAGTCGGCGACTTTCTCAAAAATGGCTCCCAGCCGCAGCAATTCATCCTCGACCAGAAACGGCACGACGTGGGTCAACTGCACTTCTGCTTCCTCGCCATTTGTGAAACCCGTCACGCGCTTACCCTTCACGAGGGGCTCTCCCTTGTAGGTCACATGGCGAAGGACGCCGGGCGAGTGGCACACCAAGGCAATCACTTTGCCGGAATTGTAGAATGACTCGAGCAAGGCAATGGAAACGGGGCTTTCTGCAAGATCCCACATGGGGCCGTGCCCGCCCACGTAGAAAATGGTGTCGTAATTTTCGGATTTGATGTCGGCTAGCTTGATGGTCTGCGAGAGAGCCTTTTGCGCGGCGGCGTCCTTTTTGAAGCGGGCCATCGCGGGCGTCTGATTTTCGGGTTCATCGCTCTTGGGATCGACGGGAGGTTGGCCGCCTTTGGGGGAGGCGAGGGTGAGTTCGACGCCGGCGTCGCTGAAAACGTAGTAGGGCGCGGCGAATTCTTCGAGCCAAAAGCCGGTCTTGCGGCCGGTGTTGCCGAGTTGATCGTGCGACGTCAGTACCATAACTATTTTCATGCTTTTTCTCCTTTGTTCTTCGTCGGGCCCTAATTGGATTTTCTGATCCGTGTCGCGGCGAGCTATTTCAGCGCTGCTTCCACGATCGAGACATCCTGCTCCACCGTGCCGCCGCTCACTCCGATACCGGCGATTAATTCACCCTCACTTCTGAGTGGCGCTCCGCCTCCCATGGCACAGTATTTACCTTCAGAGTCCGTACCGAGCGGAAAGAGCGGCTGCCCTGGTTGCACCATCGGAAGCAGTTCAGTCGTCCGTATGCCAACGAGCGCGGACGTATAGGCTTTCCGCTCGGAGATTTCCATCGAAAAGGCCGGCGCTCCTTCCATTCGGTGTATAAGGACGATATTCCCGTGGATGTCGATGACGGAAACCGAAACCGGCACTTTAGCTTTCGTCGCCTCTGCCTCAACGCGAACTGCAAGATCCGTAGCGACCCCCAGCAAATCGATAAGCTATATCCTCCCCCAGATATTGGATCACGACCGCGCGAACTGGAATCCTCTCGCCCGAACTGCCGAGCATTCAACTCCCAAGTTTTCCCCCATAGTATCCCAAGCGATTTTCTACATCTCCACGCTTGTGGAACCCGTCGTCGAATAGCTTCTTGATTCTTCCCTGCGTGGCCGGCCGCCCAATCGAGTTAATGCAACCATCGCACCTTGCTGCAATTTCGACGTCGGGTGGCAAGCTCGCAGCGTTTACAAGGTGCTTCGTATTGCTGATCGCCCACTTTTCGAACGTGCGGACGCGAGCGGCGAGCGCGTCAACAAAGGCGTCGAGATCAGGATCGGGGAACGACCGGTTTACGTAACCGTACAATTCAGCCAGGTCGCCCGGGATGCCGCGAGTTTGGACGCCAGCCCCCGCGGCTTGGCAGCCGACTAGGGTTGAAAACCGTCCGCCATCCATTTGGCGAATAGTTCAATCCGAGATTGCGGCCAAGGACCCTCACCTTTTGGCGGTGGTGGCGGCATTACGACGCCGCCGATTCCACGAATGCGATCGTAGATGGCTGCAGCGTTCTTTTTGACGTCCTCGTACTTTGCCAGGTTGAACGCCTTCATCATGCCTTGAACGTCCCGGTCAGTAAAAAGGGGCCGAATGTCCGTTTGAAAGCTCGTCGTATTAGCCATTGCGCCTCACAGGTACTGGAATATACGGATGTCGCGGTCTGCTTCGTGAATCTAAGACTTCCTGTCTCTTGACGTCAAGGTATAGGTTTTCCGTTTGAACTTTGAACCGAAGGCATTCCCAGCTTGTCCCGGTGCGCGCAAGACGCACCGGGACGACGAGGAATCGGCTGCTCCGGCGGGCATCACCGCTCGGATTCGATCTAGCAAAGTCACCGTCTCTCAAGCACGGCCCTTCGCATCCCTCGCAATCATCAGGATGTGGAAGATGCGGTGCAGCGCGCGTTTCAGGGGGCACTCGTGAACCTGCCAAGGTTCCGCGAAGACTCCACTTTTTCGACATGGCTCACCCGGATCGTCGTCAACGACGCTTTGATGCTGTTGCGACAGCGCCGCAGACGAGCGCCGCTTCAAGAAACGAGTGTGAATGATGAAGAAGATGACCGTCGCCTGGAGATTGCCGATGTCAGACCCACACCAGAGGACATCCTATGCGAAAGCGAGCGCCGCACAACGGTACGGCGAGCCGTCGCGCAGCTTCGCGAGAGCCTAAGAGTCGTTGTGCTCCACGGAGAGCTGCACGTCCTGACCAGCGCCGAGACCGCTCGGCATCTTGGCTTGACGGTGAGCGCTGTTAAGGCGCGCACATTTCACGCGCGAAGGTTTCTGAGGAAGCATCTTGAACGGAACTTTGGCAGACCAAGCGCGCCAAGCAAGCTGCAGAGGAGCTTGGCATGAAAGGCAGCTTGGAGCGTGCCTTTATTGCGGGGGAGTTGATCGCGCGAACGGGGCGGCATCTGGTTGTCCTGACGTTGCCACTTGTTTGTTGGGTAGCGGCGCAGGAATATCCGGCACAGGCGCTGCCTGCGTGGGCGGTGCAGCGTGGCACGGCCTTGCTTGCCGCGGCCAGGACTGCGGCCGGCGCGAGAGGGTATTTCGACATCTCACGCCTTCCGTCAGCCGCGCTTGAGGAAATAGATTGAGTTCAGGCCAGACACAGGCAGAATCAGGTGGTGACAAACGGCATTCCGGGTTTCATTCCGAAAGGAGCCTGAACATGGAAGCGCAACAGCAGCCAGAGCAGTCCACGCTTGAAAAACAGATCCGAGCGGCACTGGATCAGCATTGGGCGGCGTCCGATGCCAACGATTTTGAAACGGAGCATCGCATCTATCTCGACGACGCGGTGCTGGAATATCCGCAGTCAGGCGAGCTAACGCGCGGTCGCAGCAACATACAAGGCCAGCGCGCCAGTCAGCCGAACAAAAAGCGGTTTTCTATCCGGCGAATTATCGGCAGCGGCGAGCTTTGGGTCACGGAATTCATCCTGACGTACGACGGCAAGCCTTCCTACACCGTGAGCATCATGGAGTTCCGCGGCGACAAGGTCGCGCGGGAAACGCAGTACTTTGCGGATCCATTCGTAGCTCCTGCATTCCGCGCTAAGTGGGTCGAACGGATGGACACTTAATCTCGACGCGCGCATTCTCCCGTGGAGGGATAAAAGATGGATTGGAAACGGTTGATCCAGTTTGCATTGTTGGGCAGCAGTGACTTGGAACAATATGCCATCCTGCTGGTACGCGTTTCGATCGGGCTGTTCTTCGCCATCTCCGGGGCAAACAAATTGTTTAGCGCCGGCGGCATCAAACCTGTTTACGATACGCTCGTTGCGTCGAGAGTCCCGTTTCCCCGCCAGACGGCTTATTTCGTGGCGGGTGTCGAGTTCTTTTGTGGTTCGTTGGTGACCGTGGGGTTTCTTTCGAGCCCGGCCTCCGCAGCTTTATTAATCGACATGATTGTCGCCATTCTGACCAACACGCTTGCCACCGTGCCTAAAGGACTTTCGCGGCTTAACTGGCTCGACGATGTCCTCTATCTTCCGGAAGTCCTCTATGTGCTCTTCTTCATCTGGCTGATCTGCTCCGGACCGGGAAAGTTCAGTGTCGATTACTGGCTCGCCGACCAGTTACTAAGGTGAGCGAACGTCCCCTCGGCGATAGTAAGATTCACGGGGGGGAATCCAATCGGTATGGCTCGGCTGCTATCGGTGAACGTTGGGCTTCCGCGAGACGTCGTGTGGAAAGACCGCACCGTACACACCGGGGCTTGGAAGAATCCGGTGACTGGTCGCCGTCGCGTCGGCCGCTTGAATCTGGAGGGAGACGGGCAAGGCGACCTGGCCGGGCATGGCGGTGAACATCGAGCCGTCTTCGTTTATCAGATCGAATCGTATCGGTATTGGCAGGAGCAACTGAAGAGGAGCGAATTCGTTTATGGGCAATTCGGTGAAAACTTCACGATAGATGAATTGGCTGATGATGCTGTGTGCATCGGCGATCGGTTTCAGATCGGCAGCGCGCTCTTCGAGGTGACTCAACCCCGCGTGACTTGCTATCGCGTCGGTATTCGGATGAACGAACCCCGGATGGCGGCGCTGCTCACAGGTAGCGGCCGGCCGGGCTTCTATTTCCGCGTTCTTCGTGAAGGCGAGGTGGGTGCCGGCGACGAAATCGTGAAAGTGGGCGAGGCGGGGGAGCGCATGACTATCGCCGAAATTAACGCACTGCTTTATTTGCCTCCTCACCCGCGCGATCGTCTGGAGCGCGCGTTGCGGATCGAAGCGCTTGCGCGCGGATGGCGTGGCTCGTTTGAAGCGCTGCTGCAGAGTGAGCAAAACGGGGTGGAAACGGGAAATGCCGGACTGGCGCCTGCCGCCGCGAGCCATCCAGCTTCGTCGGGATTTCAGTCCCTCGTCGTGACTTCAATTGATCGCGAGTCTGCGGACGTTCTCTCGTTTGCGATGCAGAGCGCTGACGGTCAGCAGCTTCCGATGGCTCTGCCAGGTCAGTATGTCGTCGTGCGTCTGAAACCCACCTCCGACGGCCCGACGCTTTTCCGCAGCTACTCGCTCTCGGGTCCGCTCTCAACACAGGGCTATCGAATTAGTGTGAAGATCGAGCCGGATGGAGCGGCCGGAAATCATCTGCGCGAACATATCCGTGTGGGCGACCGCCTCGACGTCAGCTCGCCGCGTGGAGATTTTGTTCTGCAGCCGGGAGAGCGACCGATCGTACTACTCAGTGCCGGAATCGGTGCGACACCAGTTCTAGCGATGCTGCACGCACTCGCAGCGGCTGGCGCTACACGTCAGGTCATGTGGTTGCACACAGCGCGTGATGGGCAGCATCATCCGTTTGCCCGCGAAGTGCGCCGACTGATGAGCGCGCTAACGAACGGCCGCAGCTATGTCTGTTACACCAAGCCAGACGCAAGCGACAAAGCGGGTGAGGATTTCAACGCAACGGGTCGCCTCTCGCGATCGGTTTTCGAGGAACTCGGACTGCCCAGCGACGCCGATGTATACCTTTGCGGGCCAACGCGATTCATGGCGGACATGAAAGAGACGCTCGCGGCGTTGGGTGTGGCGCCCGGGCGCATTCATATCGAAATTTTCAACGGTGGCGAGTCCAGGACCCCTGGCGTCGTCGGCGCAATCGCGCGAGCTCCGCATCCGCCCAGCGACGAGGCGAACACTGGCCCGTTGGTATCGTTCGCGCGCAGCGGAATTTCCGCACACTGGAACGCGTCGCGCTTCGCGAGCATCCTGGAAATGGCGGAGGCGTGTGACGTTCCAGTCCGTTGGGCGTGTCGAACCGGTGTTTGTCACAACTGTGAGAGCGGTTTGGTCTCGGGTGCCGTCGTCTACGATCCGGAGCCACTCGACAAACCGGCTGATGGCAACCTTCTCGTCTGCTGTTCACGGCCGACCAGCGATGTCGTCATCGATCTGTGAAGCTACAGTTGGACGCCCGCGCGCGCTCCAGCGCAAACGACCGTGGAAGCGGAATTCAGGAACCGCGAGCAACAGATGACGAGACCCACGCCTTAGGAATTGAATGCCACCCGAAAAACCCGCCGGCGGCAACGTTCCGGTTTGTTGCTTACAGCCGCCGGGCGGCGTTGTTGTCGCAATTGTACAACGCTCTCTTTAATACAGAGCGGGCTGATGCCTATGTCGCGGAAATGCTCGCTCGCAGTGCTCAACAGCTAGGCAGTCAGGAGCAGATTTCAATGCTGCCAAATTCTCGTCAGCACGCCGTCTGCGCTCCGAAGCCATGCGCACCAACCAGGTTCATCGTTTCTTTCTCATCGCTGAAATTAGAAGGCCGGATGTGGGCCTGCCTGATTGATGGACTTAGCGTGCGTCACTTAGGTGTATCGCTGGAGGCACCTCTGGCTATCACTCGGATGGTGCCCATCATCCCGCCGTCTTCATGCTCGAGCAGATGGCAGTGATAGACGAAAGTGCCCACCGAATTCGGATCGCGAAAATCCATACGCAGCGTGACGCTCGGATAAGTGGCGCTTTTTCCATCCCAATAGGGAATGTTTATGGTGTCGCGAAGAAAAGTGTCGTTTACGGGAGCTCCGTTCCAGCCGACAAGAAGGAAATGAATCTGGTGGATGTGAAAATCGTGCAACTCGTGCGAGCGGTTCTCGATCGTCCAGTCCTCGATATCACCTTGGTGGACAACGATATCCGGCGGGGAATGTGGGTCATAAATTTTTGGCTGCTGGCCATCGACAGTGACGAAGAAAAGTGTGGAGCTGTTTGGATCCTTGGGGTCGGAGGGTTGCTCGGAGAAATAAAGTTTGCGCTGGCGCATCGGCTTGACGTCGCCAAGCCAAGCGGATTTCGCCGCTGCAAATGGAGAGGATACGGCGGGCAGCGTCGAAGGCGCTTCGGGAGCATTGGAGCGGGGGATGATTGTCGCGAGTGGGCGTATGGGATCGTTTTCTCCCGCGGGACCCGTGTCCACTGCAGCGGTGAGCAAAGTGGCTGATGTTGCGGTGGGCGGAGTTCGATACACAAAACTGATTCGACCACCGGGCGGAACGAGCATGTGTCCTTGCCAGAGAGTGCGATTGGGGATGGCGCCGTTTTTTGTGACCGGCACGCCGTCGAGCGAGACAAGGCCCATCGCCTGCGGCACTCCGCCCTGCGCAATTTGCAGATCGAGATAGGTGACGGCGGCGGCGTTGACTACGTGCCAGAGCTCAAATTCGCCGGGCTTCACGGTGATCGTGGCGGGCGTGTAGTCCGGAAATGCCACGGGAACGAAATTGATGGATAAATCGCGGGCTGGCTTTCCGCCGCCAGTCCCGGTGTTGAGAATGTCGCCTTCAGGATCGCGGAGCAGAAGCGGCTGTGCAGCAGACTGTTTTGCAGGCTGCGCGTCGGGATTGAGCAGCGGCTCATCGCGGATGACGAACACGCGCTCGGGCATTCCCGCCAGGAATTTATTGGCGCGCTCAAGGCCTTCGACGATCAGCGCGCCGGATGCGCCGCCTTCCACTTGCGGATCGGTGAAGCCGTGAACATGCGGGTGATACCAATACGTGCCCGGAGGCTCATCCGGCGGAATCTGGAAACGGTATTCGAAGGGGCGCGTTCCGGGAGAGATTAGAGTGCCGATGGCGTCATCCTCGTGACAGACGGGCGGCACTGTGAGGCCGTGAAAATGAAGGTTGGTCGCCAATCCATCCATCACGCCATCACCGCAGGCCGCGGGAGGCATAGAGGCGGCAACCATGTGCGTTGCGGCGCCGACGCGTGCGTGCGGGAAAGGGTGCAAATCGTTACGCAATCGGAGGATCAGCCAGTCGCCCGGGTTCACGCGCAGCGTGGGTGCCTCGTGGCCATCGCGGTAGGAATAGCAGTAGCGGACTTCGCCACGATCCAGGAAATTGCGATAAGTAATGTCCACCTCAAGCGTGCCGTTCTGGCTGCGAAGATCCGTTGGCTCGGGGACTTCGGAACCGGCCGGAGGACGCGGACAGACGGCTCCGTCCGTGACTTGATGCGATGGAATTGCGGCGGTAAGCTTCTCGGAATTTCCGCTCGAAAGGCGCGATTCTACAGCTTGGCTCCCGCCTTTCGGCTGCGTCCCGTTTGCGTTAGGAATGTGCGCTGCAGTCGCCGGCCTCAGCGGAATTGCTGTGCCGCTGAAACAAGCAAGGACCAGAAGCAAGTTTAGTAACGTAGCCGCGGTTCGTCCGTTCCGAATGGCGATAATGCCACCTAGTTTCGCTGGTTTCCGCCGACATAATCAAAAGGGCCCATAGTGCTCGATGTCGGAGCGAAGCACTTTGCCCGTTGTGGGGTCGAGAATCAAGGCCCGGTTTTCCGGGATCGGCGCGAACTCGAAGTCAAACGCGCCCAAGATAGAACCGCTGGCGAGCACGTCGTACGACTGGCTGTCGTTGGGGTTTCCCAGACTCCCGAGCGTTCCCGTGTTCCAGTTGTATTCGATGAACCGCGTGATTGATGTGGTGTCGTTCAGGCTGTGATCCACATAGTTGTGTTTGGCGTAGGGCGAAAGGACCAAGAACGGTAAGCGTACGCCAAAGCCACAGCGGTCATTGTCGGCGCCGGCGCCGAGCGCGCCGCAGGCTCCGTTTGTGCCGGGAGTTCCTTGAACGGCGTCGTTTTTTGCGTCCGTCGAGTGATTGACGATCGGCGCGGCCACGTGGTCGTACCAGCCGTCAGAGTCGTCGTAAGCAATGATGATGGCCGTGTCTTTCCAATCAGGGCTTTGCATCAGCCGGTTGATGGTGGTGACCAAGAACGCTTGCTCCGTCAGCGGCGTCGAATCCATCGGATGGCCGGTGTTGGGCTTAGCGGCCTTGATGAACGTCACTGCCGGCAGATTGCCGGCGTCCATAGCCTCCCACAGATTGGACAGATCGTAGTTATGGTTTGCGGCATCTGCGCTGGTTCCAATGGCTGACGGCGAAGAAGGCGGCGTGTGGTGCGGGTTCGCGGTGGAAGGATAATATTCAAATGGCGCGTAGTGCGGATTGTACAGCGAATTGCAGGTCGCTACGCCACCCGAGAATCCGGTGCGCGCGAAACCGTCGTAAAACCAGCCCCAGGTGACGTTCGCCTTATTCAGCAAATTTCCAATATTGTTGCCGGTCATGGAAATGTTCGGAGCGGAGCCGGTTGGGCTGGTGGGCAACGCGCAATCGTCGGCGATGGGGTTGATGTTATTGATCACCGTGCCGTTCGCAACTGTGCTCCCGCTGACCGTCTGGCCGCTCAGCACAGTCAGCCCGTTGGTTTGGCCGGAGAGCAGATTCAAGTGGCCCTCGACGGTCCCGCCAAACTCGGTGTCGAAGAAGTTGTCGCTCATGGCGAAGTGCTGCGCGTAGTTCCAGAGCGCCGTGACGGTGTTCCCGTCGTAGTAATACATGGACAAATTGGGTGCAAAAAAGAAGCCGCTGCCGCACTCTGCGGCAACGCTGGTGATGTTGAACTTATCGAGCAGCCCGTTGTCGAAAGCTTCTTGCTCCGGCGTGTATTTGTTTATGTTGTCGCAGGTCGAGGCCTCACTGGGGCTAAGACGCGTGGGGTTGCCGGCGTTTGCCTGATTAGGATTATTGCTAAGAAGTGTTGGAGTCAGGCCATTGACCGCGGGAGTGTTCGGAGCTGCATAGAATGGCGTCTCTCCGGGAAGATTTTGCGCGACAGGATAGGTCCCGAAGTAGTGGTCGAAGGACTCGTTCTCGTCGAATATGACCACAAGATGCTTGATCGGGGTGGCTGTCTTCGGCCGGTTATCCGCACGGACAGGAACTGGAATGATCAAGTTCCAGAAAAGCTGTGCTGCAAGCGCGACAGCGATGATACAGCGGCGCATAACGCCTCCCGAAAATGTAGAGATGCGCCACACTTATAGGAGTGCCATGTTGCAAGCTCATTACGAAGCCGTGAATCAAGATTAAAGAAGGAGCACTTTCTGGGATGCAAGATGGTGCCGAATTCCTTGTGGATTGAAGTGTTTCACGGAGCAGGGAGCAGCTCAGGACGGCCAAGGAAACACGGTAACGCCTCGGATGGAATTTCCCACCGCACGTAACGGCAATGAAGAATAACCACGTTTCCGTTTGAAGCAAGGCGCTCGCGAGCAAAGATCTGGGTCACAAGAACATTTCTTGCGTCGCGGTTTTTTGCCTACAGCCCGTTTTTGCATGTCATTAACATTTGAGTCATCTATCCGCAAACTTCGCCGCGCTACTTTCTATCGCCCGTTTTCGGGCAGTTTGTGCAAAACCCGGAGGTACTCCTATGAAGATTAAGAAGGTGATGGAAAGAAGCTTGAAAGGATTGCGCGTTGCTTTGTCCGGCATCGCGCTCTTTCAGTTTTCACTTGGCGGGCCTGTGGCAAACGCGCAGAACCGTTCCAGTGAAACCGCAACGCCAATCAAGCACGTGATCGTAATCATCGGTGAAAACCGCAGCTTTGACCACGTGTTTGCTACCTACGTGCCCAGAAGAGGTCAGACCGTCCATAACCTGCTGAGCGAGGGCATCATCCAGCTAGATGCGAACAAGAACGCCATCCCCGGACCGAACTTCTACAAAGCCCAGCAGCTCTCTGCTTCGGACCTAGGCAGCCAGGACACCTTCCTGCTGAGCCCGCCGAAGCAGGAATTCCCCAGCAACCAGCTACCCGCGCCGGAGGCCGCGGGCCCCTCCGGGCCGTACGGATACTTCTCACCGAGTTCGTCCAAGTACACCACGATCGCGTGCGGCACCACCACAGTGAATGGGAAGAGCACGACCAATTACCTCACGCCTGAGGCCTGCGCTTTGGTAACCGAGAACGGTCTGCCGAACGCTCCTGACGCCAACGGTTTAACCTACTATCAGTCCCTGGCGGCCGGGGGCACCGGCCAGTACAGTTACACGCCAGATGTGCGCATCGTAAATTTTGACAGCTTGCCCGCTGGCCCGTTCCAGTTGACCAACGGCACCAATTCGGCCCTGCCGGGTTTCAGCCTCACGTACACCGACTACAGCGCCAGTCCGGTGCACCGCTTCTATCAGATGTGGCAACAGCTGAACTGCAGCCCATTCCAGATCTCCTGGGAGAATCCTTCCGGCTGCGACGGCAGGCTGTTCTCCTGGGTGGAAGCAACCGTTGGCGCCGGCACCAACGGCCTGAGCCAAGCGCAATACGCTCAGGGCTACTATGGTTCTACCTTCAGCGAGTTCTTCCAGTACCCCAACGGGTATTCTGCCGCGAACCCACCGACGGAAACTGAGTGGACCGCCGACGAGTACGCGCTGTATGACTCGGTCCCGACCACTACGGGCGAAGGCTCCAGTGCACTCGGCTTCTATAACGTCCAGCAGGGCGATGTGCCCTATTTCAAGAGCCTGGCGGACACTTACGCTATGAGCGACAACTTCCACCAGTCCGTCAACGGCGGCACCGGCGCCAACCACATCATGCTAGGCCACGGTGACGCGATCTGGTTCAGTGACGGCAATGGCCATCCCCAAGTTCCGCCACATAACGTCCCTGCTTCTGTCACTCCGGCCACGTTTGTCGGCCCGGGATTGATTGACGAAATCGAGAATCCGGATCCCGCTAAGGGCACCAACAACTGGTACACGCAGGACGGCTACGGCTCAGACTACAACGCTGGATACCCCATGAGTGAGTGGGACACAACTCAGGGTAACGGGCTGCCCATCATCTACGGCGGTGGCTCCTACAGTGACTGCTCGGACCCGAGCCAGCACGGCGTCAAGCCGATCCTGGACTACCTGAGGTTGCTGCACATCGACCCGCGCTGCGAACCCGGTCACTACTACCTGTTGAATAATTACAACCCCGGCTGGTTCGGCAACGGCAACAACGCGTACCTCGACCAGAATCCGTCGAACACGCCATTTACGATTCCGCCGTCGTCGACGCCCAGTATCGGCGATGACCTCAACAATGCCGATGTTTCTTGGAAATACTACGGCGACATGTGGAACAACTACGTCAATGATCCGTACGAGCTGAACTGGAGCACCAAGGGGCCGCTCGCGGACGAGTACTGCAACATCTGCAACCCGTTCCAGTATGACACTTCCATCATGTCAAACCCGGCGCAGGTCGCGGCGCATATCCAGGACACGCAGAACCTATATTCGGATATCGCAAACGGCTCGCTGCCCGCGGTTTCCTTCGTCAAGCCCAGCGGCTACGTGGACGGCCATCCGTCCTCGTCGAAGCTGGACCTGTTCGAGGGCTTCGTGAGAAACATCGTGGACCAGGTGGAGGCATCGCCGACGTACACCAAGGACACCGTCATCCTGATCACCGAGGACGAAGGCGGCGGCTACTATGACTCCGGCTATGTGCAGCCGCTCGATTTCTTCGGCGACGGTACGCGCATCCCGCTGATCGTGGTGGCGAATCAGAAATACCTGCCGCTACGCGCCACAGGATATATCTCCCACAAATACGCAGATCACGTGTCGATCCTCAAGTTCATCGAACGCAACTGGAATCTGCCACCGGTAACACACCGCAGCCGGGACAACTTCCCGAACCCGGTGCAACCGGAGGGATCCTACGCGCCGTTTAACGCGCCAGCACTGGACGACCTGTTCGACTTTTTCAACTTTGACAATTTCAACTTCCCGGGCCGCTAGTCAGCTTCTCGGTCACAACTGAGAAACTCGCGAACCTCCGGTGTCCAGCGATGGGCGCCGGAGGTTTCGTGTATTCAGGGATGCTGCGAGCGAAGCATGGGCGTGGCATGCCAGGAACTTCCTTGGCGAGATGCAGCCGGTTGTGTGGCAGTTTCGGCAGATCCGGCATAAAGTAGTATTTCACCCGGCCGGAAGTTGGACCATGAAATCGGCCTTTACAGTCGTCGTACTTTTAGACCTTGGTCACAGATCGCGGAAGGCCGTCCGCCCTCTCGCTGACGCCATTCACGCTCCCGTGGCATCAATACCAACATGGGTGACGCCAAATCTCATGGTGCTAAGAAAGGAGGTCTCATGGAGCGCGTAATCCAATCTCCCTCACAAATCCTACCTGGTGCCGAACCGGCGCAGAGCGAATTGGGCCTCCTTTCCAGCGAGGCTGTACTTAACATTTTAAAGCTGATTTTCGCCGGGTCACCGCTGCCTGAAGTGCTGACGATCATTGCTCGCCTGGTCGAATCTCAAGGCGAGGGTTTATTCTGCACCATCTGGCTTCCGGATGAGGGCGCGAGCTATCTCCATTGCGTAGCGGCGCCAAGCCTTCCTGGATTTTGCGATCACGTGGGGCGAACGGAAGTTTGTCCGATGGGCGCGTCCTGCGGCACCGCCGTTTATCGCAGGGAGCCGGTGTACGTGACCGACATCCTCACAGAGTCCAGTTGGGACGAATATCGGCATCTCATGTTGCCCTATGGAATACGCTCGGTATGGTCGCGGCCGTTGTTCACCAGCGAGGGTAAAGTCCTCGGTACTTTCGCCATCCTTTATCGTGAAACGCGCAGCCCTGACGCCGCCGACTTACAGTTGATCGAGAATGCCAGCCACATTACCGGGATCGCAATTGAGCGCCACATGAGAGAACAGGCGTTGCAGCGTGAGCGCGATCGATTGCGGCTGCTTCTGGAGATCTCCAATAGCGTGACCTCCAGGCTAGACCTCCGGCAAGTGGTTGAGGCGCTTTCGACAAATCTATTCACTGTAATGCAATGCGACGTGTCCGCCTTGCTCCTACCCGACTCCGAGAGCGGCGAGTTACGGGTCACTAATTTGTACAATCCTGACGCGAGAGGACCCTTCCGCGAGGGATCGCTCGTGCCGATGAATGGTTCGATCTCAGGTCAGGTATTGCAGAAGGCCAAGAGCGTCCGGATCGATAGCTTCGAACAGGCCCGCGAGGATCCTGAATTTTATGGGAACAGCGACGGCCAGCATCTTTATGAGCGCGTTATCGAAGAAGGACTCAGGACGGGGTGTTATCTTCCGCTCTTCGGCCGAGATCGAGTGGTTGGCGTTCTGATGCTTTCCAGACGTTCGGACGATGTCTTTGAGAATGACGATGTCATTTTGTTGGAACAGGTGGCTTGTCAGCTAGCGATTGCAGTTGAGAACACGCTGGAGTACGAAAAGGCGACAGAGGATCGAGATAAAGAAACGAAACAGAGACTTTATCTCGAGGAGGAAATTCGCGCCGAGTTTGGGCAAATCGTCGGAAACAGCCCGGCGTTGAAGACTGCGTTGAGCCTCGTCTCTGTAGTGGCGCCGACGGATTCCAGCGTGCTGATCCTGGGAGAGACAGGAACGGGCAAAGAACTCGTTGCGCGTGCCATACACAAGCTGGGCAGCCGCAGCGAAAAGGGGTTCGTGAAATTGAATTGCGCCGCGATCCCGCTTGGCCTTCTTGAGAGTGAGCTGTTCGGCCACGAAAAAGGCGCGTTTACGGGCGCGATCGCTCAAAAAACGGGGCGCTTCGAGCTGGCCGACAAAGGAACTCTGTTTCTTGACGAAGTTGGCGACATTCCTCTGGAGCTTCAGGCCAAACTGCTGCGTGTGCTACAGGAGCAGGAATTCGAGAGGCTCGGAAGCAACCGTACGCATAAGGTTGACGTGCGCCTGATCGCGGCCACGCATCGAGATTTGCCGGCGATGGTGAAACAAGGGACGTTTCGCGATGACCTTTATTATCGTCTGAAAGTATTTCCGATCCAGGTCCCGGCCCTCCGACAGCGCAGTGAGGATATTCCGAGATTGGTCCGGCATTTCACAGCGCTCTATGCTCGACGCATGAACAAGCGAATCGATGTCATCCCTCCGGAGACGATGGATGCGTTGCTGCGATACCAATGGCCAGGAAACGTTCGCGAATTACAGAACTTCATTGAGCGCGCGGTGATTCTGTCGCCGCAGTCGATATTGCGCGCGCCAGTTTCCGAGCTGGAACCGTTCCGGCCTGTTAGTGGATCGAATGCTTCTATCAACGGCCTGGCAGAGGTTGAGCGCGATCATATTCTTCATGCGTTGGAAGCGAGCAATTGGGTGATCGGAGGGCGGAACGGTGCGGCCGAGCGCTTGGGAATGAAGCGAACGTCGTTGGTCTATCGTATGAAGAAGCTTCGCATCAGTCGGCCTGCCGCGGTGCCACAGCAACGCAACATGAGCGCAGCAGCCGGCCACGACTGAGTGCTTGGACCATTGAAGCGAACAGGTCACCCGTGACAATGAATCCGACGGAGACCCGTCAGTGGCAGACAGCCGTCAGGGATTTGTCAGGTACGGTTAAAGATTTTCAAGCATTTCCTCGCCACAAACTCAGACGTCAGAATGACTTGCATTAAATCCGCTGCCTTTGAGGAAGCTTTACCGCTTTGGCATCCCACCTGCCCTAAACAGCAAAGAAGTTAGGAGAGGACCTTATGAGTGATTCGACTTCACGAGCAACTGCAAAACGCGCGGCGCCAAACCAGGACGATGCCCGATTCAGTGTGCCTCGCACATCCGTCCATAAGGTAGAAGCCGATGGCGTGCAGGTGTTCTATCGTGAGGCAGGGGCACCGGATGCTCCCGTAGTTCTGTTGCTGCATGGATTCCCAACCTCGTCCTTCATGTTCCGCGAACTCATTCCGCGCTTGGCCGGCGACTACCGAGTGATCGCCCCGGACCTTCCCGGTTTCGGATTCACCGAAGTCCCGGCAGAACGAAAATATTTGTACTCCTTCGATCAATTGGCTCTCACGATAGACGCTTTCACGCGCGCCCTCAAGATTGACCGCTACGCGATCTATGTGTTCGATTACGGCGCGCCGACGGGCTTCCGTTTGGCGATGGCTCACCCCGACCGGATCACCGCGATCGTTTCGCAGAATGGGAATGCATACGAAGAAGGTCTTGGTGATGCTTGGGCTCCGATCCGAAAGTACTGGGCTGCGCCCACAGCAGACAATAGGGACATAATCCGCAAAAGTGTTTTGACGCCGGGAGGAACGCGCTGGCAGTACACCCATGGCGTAGCAGATCCGGAAAGCATTCCACCTGAGTCGTACACGCTGGATACGGCGCTGCTCGAACGGCCCGGGAACAAAGAGATTCAGCTCGATCTGTTTCTGGATTACGCGTCGAACGTTAAGCTGTATCCGAAATTCCAGGAATATTTCCGCAAATCGAAGCCGCCTTTGCTCGCAATCTGGGGCAAGAACGATCCCTTTTTCATCCCCGCAGGAGCGGAGGCGTTCAGGAAGGACCTACCCGGCGCGAAGGTTCAGTTCCTTGACACCGGGCATTTTGCGATCGAGACCCATGTGGTCGAAATTGCGTCCGCAATGAAAGAGTTCCTCGCCGCAAATGGCCTCAAGCGGTCCGCCACATAAACCTCAGCTCAACGATGACCTCGTTCCCCGCCCACTCGACGGTCGCCCTGGAGCGAGGTCACTCGGAAGGACGCTTGTTGTCGGCGCATTTTCAGTATGACGAAATTCGAAGGAGGAGCATGAAATGAAACGCCGTAGATTTCTCGGTGCGCTCACAGTCGCGTCCCTGGGTGTTGCGCTCAAGGGTTCGTTATCTGAATTTGCGCGAGCGGAAACCGCCGCACGAGTTGTCGCGAGTTTGGCGGGGCAAGCTGCCAAGCCGGGCGAATTCCCCCCGAACTCAACAATAGTTTTGGTTCATGCGGCGTGGGCCGACGGCTCTTGCTGGAGCAACATCATTCTCCTCCTAGAGCAACACGGTCTCAACGTGATTTGCGCGCCCATTCCGCTCACGTCCTTAACCAACGACGCCACCGCTTTGAGTTGGGCGCTGGAACGCAGCAGCGGCCCAGTCGTCCTGGTGGGACACGCCTACTCCGGCGCTGTGATCGCCGCGGTGAAGCAAGAACGGGTCAAGTCGCTTGTGTACGTGACAGCGCTGGCGCCAGACGAGGGCGAGACAGTTGCGAAGGTCTTCTATCGCGACACGCCGAGTCCGGAACAGCCGAAGATGGTTCCGGATTCTCACGGCCTTGTATGGATGCCCGACGACGCGTTTGGCCGCGCGCTCGCACAGAACGCGTCGCCGGAACTGGCAAAGATCGCAGCCGCAGTGCAACGGCCGATTTCAGTTCAGTGCATTCAAGAGCCGGCACCGACGCCACTGTGGAAATCAAAACCGTCGTGGTACTTGGTCGCTGACGAAGACCGCATGATCAATCCGAAGACGCAGCGTTTCATGGCGGATCGGATGGGTGCAACCGTGAGGCCACATCCTGTGGATCACACGCCCATGTATTCGGCGCCGGCGCAGGTGGTGGACGTGATTCTGGAAGCTGCGCGAAAGACTCTTTCGCAATAGCGCGTTCGCAGCGGTGCCGGCGCGGAAGCCCGCGGTAAGGTACGGCGCACTTCGCGAGCACTGCACGGCTGAATATTTGGAAGAGGTCATTTCATGGCACTTATGGGAGTCAAGTCCGTCGCTGTTGTCACCGGCGCGAGTCAGGGTATAGGACGAGCCACAGCCTTGAGACTCGCGCGGGATTTTTCAGCCGTCGTGCTCGTCGCGCGAGACAAACAAAACTTGGATTAGGGTCCGAGATTACAGCGATCGGCGCCAAGACGATGGTCTTCGCGATTGATCTGCGCCTGCCCCAATCGGCAGAGACGGTCATCACGGGCACTCTCGAACGCTTCGGCAGAATCGACGCGATGCTAAATATTGCCGGTCCCGTGCCAAAAATTGATTTATTCCAGATGACCGACCCGCAGTGGGACGACGGCATGGCGCTTAAGTTTCACGGCGCGCGCAGATTGACGATGCGGGCTTGGGATGCGCCGAAGGCTTCGAAGGGATCGGTGGTTTTCATGTCTGGGAACGCAGCGCTCGCTCCCAAGCCCGGAAACGCGACAGTCGCGACA
>Ga0209655_10000210_pt1 | contig 21932 bp, 16 predicted proteins | sample BogFormECP03_OM2_FD_188236 | JGI IMG/M metagenome (GOLD analysis project Ga0209655, IMG submission 188236) | Bog forest soil microbial communities from Calvert Island, British Columbia, Canada - ECP03_OM2 (SPAdes) (version 2) | ecosystem: Environmental > Aquatic > Freshwater > Wetlands > Bog ...
GAAAAATCCGGAAACAGGGAAACGGAATGTGGGGATGTACCGCATGCAGGTCTACGACGAGCGAACCACGGGCATGCACTGGCAGACGCAGAAGCATGGCGCGGAACATTTTCGCCGGGCGCGGGCGAAAAATCCGGAAGGGCGCATACCTGTGAGCGTGGCGATTGGAGCCGACCCGGCCACCGCGCTTTCGGGGATGCTGCCGATACCGCCGGACCTCGATGAAATGATGTTCGCGGGATTCTTGCGGCGCGAGCCGGTCGAGATGGTGGCGTGCGAAACGAATGATCTTGAGGTCCCCGCGAATGCGGAGATTGTGCTCGAAGGCTACGTCAATCTAAACGAAATGCGCACGGAAGGCCCCTTCGGCGACCACACCGGGTTTTATTCGCTGGAAGGGGAGTATCCGGTTTTCCACGTCGAGTGCGTGACGCACAAGAAGGATCCGATCTACCTGACCACGGTGGTTGGTCCGCCACCCCAGGAAGACTATTACATGGGCTATGCGGTGGAACGCGTCTTTCTGCCGGTGATGAAGATGCAGTATCCCGAAATTGTGGATGTGGCGATGCCGGCGGAAGGAATCTTTCACAACTTGATGATTGTGGCCATTCGGAAGTCATACCCGGGCCACGCGCGCAAAATCATGAACGCGATCTGGTCGCTGGGACAAGCGATGTTCACAAAGGTGATTTTGGTTGTGGATCACGACGTGGACATTCACAACTACAGCGAAGTGGTCTGGAAAGCTCTCTGCGCGCTCGACCCCGAGCGAGACGTGCAGTTTTCTCTAGGCCCTGTGGATACGCTGGATCACGCGCAACGCCTGCAGGACTTCGGCTCGAAGATGGGAATCGATGCAACGCGCAAATGGAAGACCGAAGGATTCACACGTCCGTGGCCGGATGAGATTCTAATGGATGAAGCCACGCGGGCACGCATCACGGCCATCTGGAAGTCCCTCCAACTGTAAAATTGCTGGCGCGAAAACCCGAGTACGCATAAGATTGCGTGCAAAGCATTACCGTCCCCAAGTACAGGCGCGAAAAGGGAAAAAGCACAATAGATTGTGGTTACTGCTTTATGGGAACACAATTTATGGTGCCAACAACCCCGAATACCCTAGAACTGCCTAAGAATAGGGGTAGTTTTAAGGCAACTCCGGTAGAGAATCCCTTGACGCTCTGAGGTTTTCAATGGGATAAACCTTGCACGGGCCGCACCTCGAACTATCCGCAGCGCAAGCAGGGGTGCCCTTGGCAGTGGTGGGGTTAGGCGTGAGTCGGGCGCCGGGGTGACGTTCCTCGTGAATGAATCGCGTGAAGTGATGAATGTGAGACAGGCGTCGCAGTATCTGGGGATCTCCCCGGATACCCTGTACCGTTACATCACGGAGGGCGAAATTCCCGCGTTCAAGCTGGGTAATCGTTGGAAACTGCGTAAGACGATTCTTGACCGCTGGATGGAACGCAAAATGAGCCAGGCGCACGCAAGGCGCCGTTAGTTTGCCGAGTTGGTTGGCGAGAGAGGCCGAGATATATGTTGGGCAAAAAATCAAGGCAGTTGGTAGGGCTGGACATCGGCTCAAGCTCGATCAAGGCAGTGGAGCTGAAGTACACGAAAGCCGGCTACGAGCTCGTGAGCTTTGGAATGGAATCGCTAGCGCAGGATACCGTCGTGGATGGCGCGATCATGGACGCGCCGCAGGTGGCTAACGCCATCAGCAAAATCTTCGATGCGCAGCGCGTCAAGACCAAGAACGTCGCGACTTCCGTTTCGGGACACTCCGTCATCGTCAAGAGAGTGCCGCTTCCTTTGATGACCGAGGAAGAGCTGTATGACCGGATTCCTTCCGAAGCCAGCCAGCACATCCCGTTCGATATCGCCGACGTGAATTTGAGCTATCAGTTGCTGGAGTCGATGGACGCTCAGATGGACGTCCTGCTGGTGGCGGTGAAGAAGGACAAGATTCTTAACCACACGAACGTGCTGGCACAAGCAGGCAAGACGCCGGTCGTTGTGGACATCGACGCTTTCGGCTTGCAGAACTGCTTTGAAGTGAACTACGAGCCCGATGCGGGGCAGACCGTTGCGCTGCTGAACATCGGCGCCAGCGTCATGAACATTAATATCGTTCGCGGCGGCGTGCCGCTGTTTACGCGCGACGTCAGCGTCGGCGGCAACCAGTACACCGACGCGCTGCAAAAGGAACTGGATTTGAGCTTCGAAGATGCCGAGCGCCTGAAGAAGGGCGATACGCTCCCGAGCGTCACCGACGAGCAGAAGCAGCAGATTCTGCGCAGCGTCTCGGACATTTTGACGCTGGAAATTCAGAAGACCTTCGACTTTTTCCGAGCCACGGCGAGCGGCGAAAACATTCAGCGCATCGTGGTGGCCGGCGGAACGGCCCGCGTGCCCGGCCTCGTGGACCTGCTCCGCGAAGAGTTCGCCATGCCTGTGGAAGAGCTGAACCCCTTCCGGAAAGTGCTCGTCAATCCCAGCCGGCATAGTGATGATCAAATCCGCGAAATGTCACCGCGGTTGGCCATCGCTGTGGGTCTGGCACTGAGGAGCTTCGACTAACCATGATCCGCATAAACCTTCTCGGACAAATCAGGCCGAAGGCGTCGCGACGCCCGGTGGATACGGGGGCTGCTCTCCCCATTCTGTTTATCGGAGCGGGGCTGATTCTCGGCTTGGTGGTGCTCGGCTTCCTTTATTACTCGTGGCAACAGCAGCTCAACAACGAGAACAACAAAATCAAGACCTTGCAAGCTCAGAAAACGGAGCTTGAGAGCATCAAGCAGCAGGTGGAGTCGTTTGACAAGCAAAAGGTAGTCCTCCAGCAGAGGGTCAGCACGATCGAGCAGTTGCAGCGCGACCGCACCGGCGGGCAAGACCTGCTCGACATGGTCGCCAACACTGTTTCCCGTACCGAGAACCTGTGGCTGACAACCATGACCAGGAAAGGGACCACCCTTTCGATTGAAGGTTCTTCTGCTTCGGTGAACGCCGTGGCGAATTTCATCACCGCGTTAAAGCGGTCCGGCTACTTCCAGAAGGTCGAAATCAAGGAAACCAAGCAGGACGATAAGAACACCGCCGTGCAGACCTTTAATTTCCAGTTGTCCGCTGAAATTACTCCGCCGCAGTCGGGTCCCGCTGCGCCGCAGGCGAAGCCCGCAAATATGCCGGCGAAGACCACGCCAGCTCCCGCTCCGGGGAAGAAAGGTTAAAGGACCACCATGGCCAATCCGTTTCGAGACATGTCGGTTTTCGTGCAGGGCCTGGTGGCGGTGGCCATCGCGGTCATCATCCTTCTCATGGGCGTTTACATTCCACTTTCGCCGGTAGCCCAGGAACGCGATGCTTTCGACAAGGCGGTGCTCCAACGCTCCACCTTGAACACCGAGGTCCAGCAATTACAGGTTTACAAGCAACGGTACGGCGAATTGAAGCAGCAGATGGATGCGCTTTCCAAACAGCTCGACACGCTCAAGACGATCGTTCCGGAAGAAAAAGAGACGGACGAGTTCATCCGGCTGATTCAGGGCGCGGCGAGTTCTTCGAACGTGACGATTCGGCGGCTGACCTCGCAAGCGATCGTGCCGCGCGAGTTTCACTATGAAATGCCGTTTGAAGTGCAAGCCGACGGACCGTACTTCAACCTGATGGACTTTTTCGGGCGGCTTGGACGGCTGTCACGCATCATCAACGTAGGTGATCTCGAGTTTGACGATCCGGACAAGTCCAAAGGCACCAAGTATCCGATACGGCCTGGAACTACCGTTTCAGCAGTCTTTACGGCAACGACTTTCTTTACCAAGCCAGCTGACGTGGCGCCGGCCCCCGCATCTGGGGCTAAGACGCCCGCGAAGCCGGCGGGAAAATAGTGAGCGGGAATGGGCGATCTATGCGTTCAGCACTAACTCTCGTACTAGGGATTTTGCTCGCAGCAGCCGCACCTGGGCTGCGTGCGCAAGCCAATCCAGCGGCTCCTGCGGGCGCGAAGTCCGCGCCACAAGCCGCCGGCAAGGCTGCGCCGCAGGCAGGCAAACCCGCAGCTCCAACCGCGGCGGCGAAAGGCGCAGCAAAACCCGCAACCAACAAAGTGGCCAAGGCTCCCAGGCCGGCCAAGCCTGTCGAAGCCGAGGTGAACCCTGACACGCCGAAGGAAGGCGAAGAGAAGGGCTCCCGGCGCGATCCGTTTGAATCGCTGGTCATGCGTCAGCAGGCCGCGGCGCACGCAGCGGCGGTTTTGCCTCCGGGCAAAGCCGGTCTACAGGTAAGTACGCTGCGGCTGGACGGGATCGTGAAGGCCCCCAACGGCATGATCGCCGTGGTGACCAACCCACAAGCTCGAACCTATTTCCTCCGTGAGGGCGACCAGTTGTACGACGGCCGCGTGGAAAAGATCGCGATGGATGGCGTTTCGTTCCATGAAATCGGGAAAGACGCATTTGGCAAGCCCGTGGAACGCCAGGTAAACAAACGAATTTACTCCAGTGCAGGAGAACAGCAATGAAGACGAATTGGCCCGCCTTTCGGTGCGGCTTCCTGATCCTTTCGAGCGCGGTGATGGGCGCAAGCCCATTGCTCGCGCAGACGCAGGAGCCCGCCGGCGCGACCGCAACTTCCGCGGTGATCTCCAGCGTGGCGATAACGCAAGCTCCACAGCGCGCCAGCGTGCGCGTGGATGGTGCCGGGCGCCTCGACGTCCGCGCCTCGCGCATGCAGAATCCGGACCGACTGGTGCTGGATTTCGCGGGCGCACGGCTCGCCGTCGATAAGACGATGATCCCCGGCGTCTCCGAACCGGTGCGCGACGTGCGTCTCGGGCAGTATCGCCCGAACGTTGCCCGCGTGGTTGTCGATCTGACCGGTGCTTCCACCTATCAGATTGCCCATGACGGCACGGCTGTTGTGGTTCTCTTTGATGCGCAGCCGCAAGCTCCTGATGCGGCACCGTCCAATCCGCAGACTTTGGCGTCGGAGCAGGACGCGAAGTCCCGCCCCGCTTTCGAGTACAGCGCAGCGGTTCCTCACGCGAATTCTCGGACCTCGGCTTCTTTGCAAATTCCAGCTCCTCGCTTCGCATTGCCTCGCGAACTGACCCAGCCCTCATTCACCCTGGCTTCCTTTGGCCGGATGAATGAGCCAGTTCCACCGGCGAATGCGCAAGCGGCGGCCCAGCAGGCAGCGCAGCAGTCCAATGCGGCTGCGAATACCCTGGCTGCTTCCGCAGCGCAAGCAGGGCAGATGTCGACCGCACCGGCGGCAGCTGGAAAGTACACTGGCGAGCCCATCTCCGTGAACCTGAAGGACGTCGATCTTCGCGACTTCTTCCGGCTTATCCACGAGATCAGCGGCTTGAACGTTGTGCTGGACCCCGCGGTGAAGGGAACCCTGACTATCGTTCTCGATGAAGTACCGTGGGATCAGGCGCTCGACATCGTTCTACAGAACAACGGACTCGACAAGCAGCTCAACGGAAACGTTCTGCGTATCGCCACCCGCGCCACCCTCAAGACCGAAGCGGAAACACAGCGCGACCTGGAAAAGGCGCAAGCCGAAGCGACTGCCCCGGTTACCGTGACGCGCGTCTTGAGCTACGCAAAGGCTTCCACCATCGCGCCCATCCTGAAGAAATTCCTCAGCGCGCGCGGCGACATTCTCTTCGATGACCGTTCGAACCAGCTCATCATCCGCGACATCCCGTCGGTCATTCCGACGATCGACAATCTGTGGCGCCAACTGGACCGCAAGTCTCAGCAGGTGGAAATCGAAGCCCGCGTGATTTCGGCATCCCGTTCGTTTGCCTCGGATATCGGCACCGAACTGGGATTCGCCGGGGCGAGCACAACCACTCATAACCAGAATCTCTTTTCTGGAGCGCCGCAGGTCGGCGTTAGCCCTGGTCCAATCAACTCGACACCGGTGCCCCCGCTCATCTCGGTTCCTACGAGCACCTCGGGCGGCGGTCCTGCAAGCGGTATTCCCCTGGCCACCAGCTTGGGCGCGGGCGTTCCGACGAGCGGCCTGGGCTACTCCTTTAGGTCGGCGAACTTTGCCCTCGACTTCTTCATCAGCATGGCGGAAGCCAAGGGCGTCGGCAAACTGCTCTCCAAGCCGCGCATCGTGACGCAGAACAACGAAAAGGCCATCATCAAGCAGGGCGTCAAGCTGCCCATTCAAACCACCATCAACAACACGATTTCCGTGCAGTTCATCGACGCCGTGCTGCAATTGGAAGTCACGCCTCAGATTACGGCCGAAGGCACCATCTTCATGGACGTGCTCGTGGAAAACACCCAGATCGATCAAGGTATTCCGCGCGTGCAGGGCATCCCGGCACTCGATACCCAGTCCGCCCAGACCAAAGTTCTGGTTCCTGATGGCGGGACTGTCGTGATCGGCGGCATCATCGTCTCCACCCAGAACACGAATATCCAGGACGTTCCCATACTCGGCAGCTTGCCGGTGATCGGCAACCTGTTCAAGCGGACGACAATCAGCGTCCAATCGCAAGAACTGCTGTTCTTCCTGACACCCCGAATTATCCCTGGGTAATTCGGACCCCGGACTTTAAACTAGGAACTCAGACGAGGAGGCTACGGTCTCCTCGTTTTCTTTATGAATTCTCCCTTTACAGAACGACGGAAACGACTGCGAGCGGCCATCCACGAGGCCAAGCTGCACGCTTTGGTGATCACGCATCCGGCCAGTTGGTATTACCTGGCAGGTTTCACGGGCGATTCTGGAGTCCTCGTCGTCAGCCAGGGCGGTGCAACGCTGATTACCGACGGGCGATTCACTACGCAGGCGGGCGAGGAGTGCCCCGCGGTCCGCCTCGTGCTTCAAAAAGGCTCCTTGACGGAGTCTGTGGGCAAATTTCTCCGGGAAAGGGCTTTGCGGCGCGTCGGGTACGACGCCTCTCGGCTGGCGGTGGCACAACTCAGTCTGCTGAAAAGAGCGTCCGGCGCCAGCACACGATGGATTCCAGCCGCGGGACTGGTTGAGTCTCAGCGCGCGCGCAAAGACGCTTCTGAGCTCGCTGTAATGCGCAAGGCGGCCATCCTGGCCGGGGACGTTCTCTCCGGCGCGCTCAAACTCCTGAAGCCTGGCGTGACCGAAAACGAAATTGCGGCGGAGATCGAATTCCAGATGCGCAAGGGTGGCGCGTCGGGTCCGGCCTTCGAGACCATCGTGGCCTTTGGCGAACGCGCCGCTCTTCCTCACGCGCGTCCCACCGCCAAGCGCTTGAGGAAAAATGAGTTGGTGGTACTAGACCTGGGTGTTATACTCGCCCACTATTGCAGCGACATCACGCGCACGGTGTATGTAGGGCGGGCTCCCGCTCGCGTGAAGACGTGGTATAAGGCAGTCCTGGAAGCTCAGACTGCGGCGATTTCGGCTGTGAAGGCAGGAGTTACTTGCGGGGACGTGGATGCCGCTGCCAGGCAGGTTCTGGCCGGCTACAAGCTGGACCGGTATTTCACACATAGCACGGGGCATGGATTAGGCTTGGAAGTGCATGAAGACCCGCGGCTCGCGCGCGGGCAAAGAGCGCGGCTGGAACCGGGATTCGTGGTAACCATTGAACCGGGGGTTTACATGGCAGGGGTCGGGGGAATTCGCATCGAAGACGATGTCGCCGTGCATCCAGGGAAAACTGAAGTGCTGACCCGCATTCCGCGGGATTTTATTGAGCTCTAAAACAGGCATGAAACGCAAACAGCCCTCAAAATCAGCAGAAAGCTCCTCCATCGCGAGTCCCGAAGTCCAGCAAATCGAGCAACTCCTCCGCTTTATGAGCGAGCATAACCTCGAGGAGTTCGAGTACTCGCGCGGCGACCTCCGTATCCGGTTGAAAAAGCCTTCGGCCAGCGCGCCGGTCTATGCGCGGCCCATGGCGGCACCGGAGATTATCGTTCCCGGCGCGGCGCCGGAGAGGCCAGCGACGGCCTCGCAGCCCGCTCTGTCGGTGCCTGAGCCGCGTGCTACCGAGGACCTGCACCTGGTGAAATCGCCGATTGTCGGGACTTACTATGAAGCGCCCAGTCCCGGCGCTGAGGCCTTTGTGAAGATTGGAGCGCATGTGGAGTCCGGCCAGACCCTTTGCATCGTGGAAGCCATGAAACTGATGAATGAAATTGAGTCGGACGAGAGCGGTGAACTGATTCGCATTTTTGTCGAGAACGGGCAGCCTGTCGAATACGGCCAGCCGCTCTACGGCATCCGTCCCAGCCGGAAGAGGTAGCCGGCGCCTTCGGCCATGTTCCAGAAAATCCTAGTAGCCAATCGCGGGGAAATCGCGCTGCGGGTCATCTGTGCCTGCAAAGAACTGGGCATTTCCACGGTCGCGGTGTATTCCGAAGCTGACCGCAACTCGCTGCATGTGCGCTTTGCTGACGAGGCCGTGTGCATCGGGCCGCCGCGCAGCAGCGAAAGTTACCTCAACATTCCGCAGGTCATCAGCGCGGCAGAAATCACCAACGTGGATGCCATCCATCCCGGCTACGGCTTTCTTTCTGAAAACGCGAACTTTGCGAAAGTCTGCGAGGCCTCGGAGATCACGTTTATCGGGCCGACGCCCGAAGTAATCGAAATGATGGGCGAAAAGGACCGCGCGCGGCGAGAGATGAAGGCGCTGGGCGTGGCCACGGTGCCTGGCAGCGAAGGCATCATCGAAGGCGAGGAGCAGCTCGCCAAGGAAGCCAAAAAAATCGGCTTTCCCCTCATCATCAAAGCATCCGCGGGCGGCGGCGGGCGCGGTATGCGGGTAGTCCATAAGCAGGAAGAACTCTTGAATGCTTATGAAACGGCGCGGAGTGAGGCGCAACAGGCGTTTGGGACGCCGGATGTCTACGCGGAAAAGTTTATCGAGCGGCCGCGGCACATCGAGTTTCAGGTCCTTGGCGACCAGCATGGCAAAGTAATTCATCTCGGTGAGCGCGAGTGCAGCATCCAGCGGCGGCATCAAAAGCTGGTCGAGGAATCGCCGTCTCCCGTCATGGACGCCAAGCGGCGCAAGGATTTGGGCGCGAAAGTTGTGCGAGCCCTCGAAAAAGTCGGTTATACCAACGCCGGAACGGTTGAGTTCCTGATGGACGAAGACGGCTCCATCTATTTTATTGAGATGAATGCCCGCATTCAGGTGGAGCATCCCGTAACCGAACTGGTCACCGGAGTTGACCTGATCAAAGCGCAGATCCGCATCGCAGCGGGCGAAGGACTGGACGACGCGGTCGGTGAGATGAATTTCTCCGGCCACGCCATCGAATGCCGCATCAACGCCGAAGACCCGGAGACATTTGTACCCTCGGCAGGCCGCATCACCACCTTTCAAGCGCCCGGTGGGACCGGAGTCCGCGTGGACTCCGCGGCGTATACCGATGCGGTGATCCCGCCGTACTACGATTCCATGATTGCGAAGCTGATTGTTAAGGGTCGCGACCGGGCCGAAGCCATCGGCCGCATGAAGCGCGCCCTCGAAATGTTCGTGATCGAAGGCATCAAGACCTCGATTCCTCTGCACCGCCGCATCCTGGCGGATTCAGAGTTTGCTGCAGGCCGCTTTGACACCCACTTCATCGAAAGATTGCTCGGCACCGGCGGAAAATAAACTGTCTATGCGTCTTGTCCTCCCCAGGCTGTATGTGATACTAGACGCAGCGTTGATTACGCATTCCCAAAGAGATTGTGCCTTGAGCCTCGCCGAAGCTGGAGTTCGCCTCCTCCAGTATCGGGACAAGTCTGCGCCCGCGCGGAAGCTTCTCGAGACCTCTCGCGAGCTGGCAACAGTGCTTGGGCCACGCCGAGTAACATTTTTTGTGAACGACCGCCCCGACGTGGCATTTCTATCGGGGGCCAGCGGCGTGCACGTGGGTCAGGAAGATCTCGACGTCGAGCAGGCGCGCCGCGTGGCAGGTCAGGACAAACTCGTCGGTGTTTCGACGCACAATTTGGAACAGTTCGAACGCGCAGCGGCAAGCTCGGCTGACTACATCGCAGTTGGACCTGTCTATTCAACTTCAACGAAAGCCAATCCCGACCCAGTCATCGGCGTGGATTTTCTTCGAAAAATTCGAAGCCTCACCCAGAAGCCCATTGTCGCCATTGGCGGGATCACGCTGGAGCGAGCCGCCGAAGTCATCGAAGCCGGCGCCGACTCCGTAGCCGTAATCAGCGGAATTCTGAGCGCTCCCGATCCAACCGAACGTGCCAGGGAATACATCCATACAGTGGACGCCGCAAAGCACGCGGCAGCGGTCTAGGGCAACCAGCGAATGGCCGACATTACGCATCCTATCGCGCAAACCCCGGCCAAAAATGAGCCTGGCTTCGTCCGCGCCATCGGTCTCTTCGACGGCACCATGATCGTCGTCGGCTCCATGATCGGCTCCGGAATCTTCATCGTCGCGGCGGATATTTCGCGGCAGACGGGCTCTCCGGGCGGCTTGCTGCTCACGTGGGTTCTCACAGGATTGCTCACCATTGCGGCAGCGCTCTCCTACGGCGAACTCGCCGCAATGTTCCCTCACGCCGGCGGCCAATACATTTATCTGCGCGAAGCCTATTCGCCACTCTGGGGATTTTTGTACGGTTGGACACTGTTTCTGGTCATCCAGACAGGCACAATCGCAGCCGTGGCTGTGGGATTCGCGCGATACCTGGGCGTTTTGTTTCCCTCGATTTCGCCGAACACCTGGGTCGTCGCCCCGATTGCTATCGGCTCAAAACTCGCGATAAGCCTGTCGGTCCAGCAACTTGTCGGCGTCCTCATGATCGTACTTATCACTTTTCTCAACACCCTGGGCGTCCAGCTCGGCAAGCTGATTCAAAACGTTTTCACCAGCGCAAAAACGCTGTCGCTCGTCGGGCTGATTCTTCTCGGCATTTTCGTGGGGAAGAACGCCGGCGCGATGTCCGAAAACTTCTCGCACTTCTGGGCCATCCGCGGCGCCGTGCCGATAGAGCCGGGTGCGAATTTCCTGAAGGGTCTCGTGCCCACGGTCACCGCGGCCAGCGGTTTCCTTGGCTTGATCGTCGCCTTCGGCGTCGCCCAGGTGGGTTCGCTTTTTTCGTCCGACGCCTGGAACAACATCGGCTTCACTGCTGCCGAAGTGAAAAATCCGAAGCGAGACGTCGCGCTTTCCATGGCGTTCGGCACGTGCATTGTGACCGCCCTTTATTGCTTGGCAAACCTCGCTTATCTGTTTGTCCTGCCGCTCGTTCAGATCCAGACTGCTCCCGATGATCGCGTCGCCACCGCCGCTTTGAGCGCGATTTTCGGTAATTGGGGCGCAGTGATCATGGCCGTAGCCATCATCATCTCGACATTCGGTTGCAACAATGGCCTAATCCTCGCCGGCGCACGCGTCTCCTACGCCATGGCGCGCGACGGCCTGTTCTTCCGCTCCACCGGCGCGCTGAGCAAAAAAGGCGTCCCGCAAAGTGCGCTGATGTATCAGGGCATCTGGATCATCGTGCTGATTCTGCTGCGCACGCGCCACGTCGACTCATCCGGCGCCGTTACCTACGGCAACCTTTACAGCGATTTGCTGAATTACGTCGTTTTTGCGGTCCTGCTCTTCTATGTGCTGACCATCATCGGCATATTCGTCCTGCGCCGTAAGCGCCCCGGCGCGGAAAGGCCGTACAAGGCATTCGGGTATCCGTTCGTGCCGCTGCTGTACATCGGGCTTGCGACAATCATCATGATCGTCCTGCTCCTCTACCAGACACAGACGGCAGGCGGCGGACTGCTCATTGTCCTTCTGGGATTGCCGGTCTACTGGCTATGGTCGCGGCGATCGAAGTCTGTCCAGAGCGGGCCAGCCGACTAATTTTTGTTTTTTTTGTAGGGGCGCAGCATGCTGCGCCCCTACAATGCGTAAGTCCAAATTGGCAGGCGGTTTTGGTTTTTTGAGGAACCGGGCGCAAATCCCGCAAAGGAGGAGTTGCATGGGCAACCCTTTATTCGCAACGAAGTCCATGACCACGCTCATGTCGGAAGCCAGTTCCACGGGCGAGCACAGCCTCAAGCGCGCACTCGGTCCGGTCAACCTGGTCACTTTGGGCATCGGAGCCATCATCGGCGCGGGCATCTTCGTAATGACCGGTTCCGCGGCTTCGCTCTACGCCGGGCCTTCCATCATGCTCTCCTACGTACTCGCAGGCATCGGCTGCGTATTCGCGGGGCTTTGCTACGCGGAGTTTGCGTCGATGATTCCGATTGCCGGTTCGGCATACACATACGGTTATGCCACGCTCGGCGAAATCATCGCGTGGATCATCGGCTGGGATTTGATTTTGGAGTACGCGTTCGGCGCCGCAACGGTCGCTAGCGGTTGGAGCAGCACTCTGGTGGCTTTCTTGCAGGATTATGGGATCAGCTTGCCGCCGCAGATCTGCGATGTTCCTGGAGCGAAGTGGGTGCTTTACCAGGGCCATTGGACACCGTTGAATACGCTATCGATGAGCATGGATCAGGTTGCCGGACTGCCGATGGTGACTGCCAAATTTAATTTGATCGCGTTCCTGGCCATGCTCGCGGTTACTGTGCTTCTGATTATCGGGATCAAGGAATCCGCGAACTTCAATACGGGTGTGGTCTTCGTAAAGCTGGTGGCGGTTTTCGTGTTTATTGCCGTGGCCGGTGCGTTTGTTCTTAAGAATCCGGGGATTGCGCATGCCAACTGGAAAGTCTTTATTCCGCCGAATACCGGGGCGTTTGGGGCGTTTGGTTGGTCGGGCATATTACGCGGCGCGGGCGTCGTTTTCTTTGCTTACATCGGATTTGACGCGGTGTCGACCGCGGCGCAAGAGGCGAAAAATCCGCAGAGGGACATGCCGATTGGCATTCTTGGATCGCTGATTGTTTGCACGATTTTGTACCTGCTTGTTTCGGGTTTGCTGACGGCCACCGTGCATTACTCTCGGCTGAATGTTGGCGCACCCGTTTCGCTGGCGATGCGCGAGACTGGCGTGCGCTGGGGGAGTTATGTGGTGAACGCTGGTGCGCTGGCCGGGTTGAGCACGGTGATGCTCGTCATGATGCTCGGACAGTCACGCGTGTTTTACTCCATGGCCAACGACGGCCTGCTCTGGAAATGGGCCGGAGACATTCATCCGAGGTTTCGCACGCCATGGAAGTCCACTGCCATTGTTGGGGTTTGCGTTGCGTTTGTTGGCGCGCTCGTTCCCATCGGTGATCTCGGGCAACTCGTAAGCATTGGCACGTTACTGGCGTTCGTCATCGTTTGCGCCGGTGTCTGGCTTCTTCGCGTCAGGCGTCCAGAGTTGGTTCGGCCGTTTAGGACACCGCTGGTACCGCTGGTGCCCATCCTCGGAATGCTTGTCTCTCTCGGGCTGATGGCTGGCCTCAAGGCCGTTACGTGGATCAGGCTGGTCGTCTGGCTCGTCGTCGGCATGGTGGTCTATTTCACCTACAGCGTGAAGCACAGCAAGGTGCGCAACGCACTGAAGTAGTTTGTGTCTCTGCGTGCTCGCAGCGGTTGCTCATAAATTCCTGCGGCGCGTTTGTCCTGCCCGCGCATCGCGTCTTCAGGTAAAGTAGAGTTTTGCCAATCGCCCGATGACCGCTCTGCTTGCGAACCTCCGAAACGCGTGGCGCCGCCTCTCGCGGATCGATGTTTTCGCCATCCTGCTCATTCTTGCAGGCGTCACATGCGCCATTCTGGGTCTCAGCGGTGGCCTCGCCAGCTTTCTGAAATTTTTCGCCATTCTCGCCGCGGTGTACGCGTTATTCCGGCTCGCCGGATGGTGGCGCTCGAGGCTCTTGTGGAGCTTGCGCAACCGGCTGATTGTTGCCTATTTGTTCATCGCCGTCGTTCCCATCCTTCTCATCCTGACACTCGTGCTTCTGGCCGGCCAGATTGTGTATTCACAGTTGGGTGCGTACCTGCTTTACGACGACGTCCAGCGCCGCGTCGCCATGATGGCGGATATCACTGCGCATATTGCCGCTGCTCACGCCACTCTTCCGAAGGACGTTTCGGAAGGTGAGGCTGAGCGCATTCTCGCCGCCCAGTCGAAGGTCGTTCACGACCGCGAGCTTCCGGAGTTAGACATCAATTTCTCCGACGATGAGACCCTGCTAAAAAACGTGGTCCAAGCAGCAGGAGGGGCGAAGAACTCCTATGCAGGCATGGTGCAGGAAGGCGACAAACTCTACCTGATGAGCTTGCGGGCGATGCAAGAACCAAAAGGAGTCCGCGTCGTTTCTCTTCGCGTTCCGGTCACCGCAGACTTCCTGGCTTCCATCGCTCCAGACCTCGGAGCCATTCAACTGGTTCTGACGCGCCGCTCCGAGGGCGCCTCGAAACAGGGCATCGTTTCGGGAGAGTTTCAATACGAACCAGCGGGAAGTATTCTGGCGAAAAACCGAACGCTCCATCCGGCGGGCCACTGGATCGACCCGTCAGTCACAGGCCTGTCCAAATTTGACGCGGTCTATGTAAGAAAAGAAGGGAAGTTTGAGCCGGCGCGGCCGGTCCTGGTGACTTTTAATGCGCGGCCCTCGCGGTTGAATGCGCGAATTTTTACGTCGCTCGGAAATCTTAGCGACATATATGTCGATTTCTTCATCCTTCTGGCAGGCGGATTCCTGCTCATCGAGATTGCCGCGCTGGTTACGGGCATCGTGCTGACGCGCCGCATTACCAAAGCGGTGAGCGATCTCTATGAAGCGACGCAATATGTAAAAACAGGCGATTGGACGCATCGCGTGCGCATCGAACGCAGGGATCAGCTCGGCGTGCTTGGCCAATCGTTTAATGAAATGACCGGCTCGATCAGCGGCTTGCTTCAGGACCAAAAGAAGCGCGAACGCCTGGAAAACGAGCTTGCTATCGCAAGTGAAGTGCAGAACCAGCTTTTTCCGCAGAAGGTTCCGTCCGTTGCTGGCGTCGAGCTGGAAGCCATCTGCCGAGCGGCGCGGACCGTGAGCGGCGATTATTACGATTTCATACAGCTTAGCCCGACGCATCTGGCGATCGCGCTTGCCGATATTTCGGGAAAGGGAATTTCCGCGGCACTGTTGATGGCTAGCCTGCAGGCTTCGCTGCGCAGCCAACTGCTGGCCCCCGGCAGCGAATTAATGAGCACCGCAGAACTGGTTGCGCGTTTGAACATGCACATGGTGCGCAACACCGCCGACGACCGCTTCGCCACTTTTTTTATCGCGGTTTACGACAGCGCGACGCGCACGCTGCGTTACACCAACGCGGGGCATTTGCCGGGGTTGCTGATTACGAATGGAACGGCAAAACATCTGGATGTCGGAGGAATGGTGCTCGGTGTAATGGAGGACTACGTCTACGAAGAGGGTTCTGTTGTGGTTCCTCCGAACGCGCTGCTCGTGGAATACAGCGACGGTTTGATCGAGCCGGAAAATGTTTACGGCGAAGAGTTTGGCATCCGGCGCTTGCAGGAAGCGGCCATTCGCGTGCAATCGGCAAGCCCACGGCTGGTTGGCGAATCGCTGATGATTGCAGCCGAGGAGTGGGCGGGCACCCCGGAGCAAGCCGACGACATGACCGTGGTGGTCGCGCGTCTTCGCTAGAGAACTCTGCTAGGAAGGGCGGTTAGGAAACGCGGCCAGGAAACGCGATCTTGCGGCGCGGTAGTGTGCGTTTCGCGAGTGGGCTATACTGGCAACCTTTCCACGGATTGGAGCCGAGAGAAGAATGTCGCTGGTGAATCGTGTGGCGCTGGTAACTGGAGGAAGCCGCGGAATTGGGCGCGGCATTGCGATGCGGCTGGCGCAGGAAGGCGCGCGCATCGCCATCTCCTATCGCGCGAACAAGACCGCTGCACAGCATGCGCTGCGGCTGCTCCAGGCGAGCGGGGCGGATTGTGTCGCGGTGGAGACGGACGTCACCGACGCGGCGAAAGCGGAGCAACTGGTCCAGACTGTTGCGGACCGCTATGGGCGGATCGATATCTTGGTCAACAATGTGGGTGGTTTTCGCTGGGGCACGCTGGCGGAATCTTCCTTGGAAGATTGGCAGAACATTTTTTCGTCCAATTTGAATAGCGTTGTTTATGTAAGCCGCGCGTCGCTGGCGCACATGCGCAAGGGCCGATGGGGGCGCATCGTGAATCTAGGCGCAGTCGGCGCGGAGCGCGCGTTTGGCCAGGCGAAAATTTCGGCGTACGCCGCGGCCAAGGCCGCAGTGGTGGCGTTGTCGCGTTCGCTCGCGCTCGAAGAAGCGAAAAACGGAATCACTGTGAACGTCGTAAATCCTTCCAGCATCGACGAAAAAGAATTGAGCCTGAGCGAAGCGCGCAAAATGCGCGATGCGCGTTTCCCAATCGGCCGCCCGCCAACGGTTGAAGATGTAGCCGCGGCCGTCGCGTTTTTCGTTTCCGAGGAAGCCGAGTACGTCACCGGCCAGGTCGTAAACGTCAGCGGCGGATGGATGCTGTAGTCTTGGAATGCAATGCAGATCCAAACTGATGGCCGCGTAAACTTTCTCCTATGAAAGCCCTAACCGCCGCCGAAATGCGCGAGGTCGATCGACTCACCACTGAGCGCCACCGTATTCCCAGCTTGCAGTTGATGGAAACCGCTGGCCGCAAAGCCGCGGATTCGGTTTGGCACATCGTCGCGGGCCGCGGCGTGGATGATATCGCGCGCGTCTCCGTGCTATGCGGAAAAGGCAACAACGGCGGCGACGGTTTTGTCGTGGCGCGCCATTTGCGCGAGAAAAAACTGGCAACGCGCGCAGTTCTGTTTGGAAAAAAAGAGGACGTAAGTGGTGACGCTGCCGCGAATCTTAAGAAATGGATTGACGCTGGCGGCGAGTTTGAAAGCGTGGATGGTGAAGAAGACTGGCAACGCGTCTGGCACGATATTTGCGAGTCGCATGTAATTGTGGACGCGATGCTTGGAACTGGGCTGCGCGGAGCCGCCACGGGCACAATCGCTCGCGCCATCTCGGACCTGAACAAGCATTCGCGAAACGGCACGGCGACGTGGCCGGCCTTGATTCTGGCTGTCGATACGCCGTCTGGATTGCCGTCGGACGGAGAAGCAGCGGCGGGGCCGGTTCTGGTAGCTCATAAGACGGTGACCTTCACCGCTCCCAAGATCGGCCAATTAACGGTAGCCGGCTCGGAAGCGTGCGGCGCCCTTCACGTTGCCAGTATCGGATCCCCCAAGGAATTGGTCGAGGAAACTGGCAAGGGATTACTGCGTTGGGCGGGGCCCGATGAATTTGCCGGACTCTCCCTGGTGCGCGCGGCAGATTCACACAAAGGAACCTTCGGCCACGCCGCGATCGTCGCCGGCGCGCGCGGAAAATCAGGTGCGGCCGTCCTTGCAGGATATGCGTGTTTACGCGCGGGCGCAGGCCTCACCACGATTGCGACTCCCGACGAAGTTCAACCCGTGCTAGCTGCCGCGTTTGCGGAGTACATGACGGAACCGCTCCTGGCCACCAAGACTGGTGGCCTAGCCGCTGCCAACACTTCCTCAGGCCGCCTGACAAAACTGCTCGAAGACAAGAGTGTCGTCGCCATTGGCCCCGGCATTGGAACGCACGTCGAGACTCGGATGGCCGTGCAACAACTGCTCCGGGAATCCACGGTTCCGATTATTCTGGATGCGGACGGCTTGAATTGCTTCGACGGTGAGGCTGCGAAACTCGCCGTGCGGAAAACAGAATTTCTCGCCGTAACGCCGCACCCAGGCGAGATGGCGCGCTTGCTGGGCAAAGAAACCAAGGACGTGCAGGCCGATCGTTTAAAAATGGCCACGGAAGCCGCCAGGAAATGGAAAGCACACGTTATCCTGAAGGGCTATCACACTTTGATCGTGGCTCCTGATGGGCGCGTCTTCGTCAATACCACCGGAGGACCGAGCTTGGCCAAAGGCGGTTCGGGCGACGTTCTCACCGGAGTGCTGGCGGCGATCACGGCGCAATTCGGTACCGAGGATTGGCTACGCGTACTTGCTCTGGGAGTTTTCTTGCACGGCACTGCCGCGGACATACTGGCCCGGGATGGGGAACCTTCCGGCGTTCTCGCGCATGAAGTGGCGCAATGCATTCCAGCCGCTCGCGAATCTCTACTAAAGGAGATTCAGTTCGGTGGCTGAAGAAGTCATCACTCGCTCCTCCGAGGAGACCACGAACTGGGGTAGGGAATTCGCGAAACGGCTCACCGCGCCGGTTCTGGTGCTGCTTACGGGCGATCTCGGAAGCGGAAAGACCACGCTGACGAAAGGCATTGTCGCCGGGCTGGGAGCTGCCAACGAGGATGAAGTCACGAGCCCCACGTTTACGCTGGTGCACGTTTACGGAAAGGCTGCCAAGGTTTATCACGCCGATTTGTATCGCATCGAGAACTTCCACGATTTCGAAACGCTTGGACTGGAAGATGTTTTCGCCAACCCTGCTGTCGTGATTCTGGAGTGGTCGGAGCGGTTTCCCCTGGAGTCGCCGTGGCCGCAGGTGCGTATTCGCTTAGAGCATTTGGGCGGAGATGCGCGGCGCATCTTTGTTCAGTAGCCCGTCCAGCAACCCGTCCAGTGAGTCCTCAGTTTCTCGCCAGTAAGTCCAATGTTTCTGTGGGCTTGCGAAGCACTCCTAACTATCTCGTTACCAGCGCGGGCGGTTTTGTTGCGGGGCGCCGTTTGCGCTGCTAGCTTGGAGGAAGCCCCTTCGGGTGGAGTGAATGGCTGACGAGAGTCTTACACTTGGCGTAGCGGAAGCGTCCCGGATTGAACTGAAGAGCTATAACGTAACGATCCCCATGGGATCGTTGTCGATCGGTGTGGATAACATCCACCACGACGTGTTCCTAAGCTCGAAGTTCGTTCAGGCGGCGCGCGATTATCTGTTTGACCTGATTCGGCAGAGCACCAGTGCGACGTATTTTTCTGGCATCGAGCTGCGCACCGTCGAGCGCCTGGACAACGCGGCCTTCCGCAAATTACTGACGGAACTCCTCCAAAGTGCGCTGACTCAGGCGAAATACCACAAAAATATCGAGATTGATCTCGTCTTCCGGCTCGGGCTGCTGAAATTCCTCACGCAAGAGCTGACCAATCAGTTTGCCAATTTAATCCATGAGGGGAAGGAATGGATCCGGCAGCGCGGCGAATATTTCGAGCGCAGCCAGCAGGCGCACGTCATTAAGGCGCGGCTATCGGAATTGCAGTCCGCGCGGCGAAAGGTGATACGCGGCGTTGGCCAGCAAGTGGCGCAGATGGTTTCCGAAATCGAGGAGAACGTCATCTCCAAGACGAGGCGGGCGCTTTTTGGGGACGATTTTGCGTCGCTCTATGAGTTGCTGAAGAACCGCATCATCTTTCTGGACGGAAATAAAGATGACGTTTACTTTCTGGAGCATTACGTCCTGCTGGGGAATTATGCCCGCGACCCCGATCGCTTCGAGGCCATGGACGCGCTCTTCCAGGAATTTCTCTGCGAAGCAGGACTGACGATTGGCCAGGATCCCGCGTTTACGGAGGCCAATCAGGCGCACAACGCTTTGCTGGAGCAAGCGGCGGCAATGCGCACGGAAATCGCTAATCTCGAGGAGCAGGCCGAAGGGGTACGGAAGAAACTGGACCGCGGAGAGAGTTTCTTCAACAAATTCCTGAACTCCGCCGATCCTTCCGACTTGAAAGCTTCGCTGAGCGAAATCGAGATGCGCTTGAAGCATCAAGAGGTGAAGATCGAAGAACTCGGGCCGCAGATTGACGCGGCGAAGCAGAAGTTGGATTTCTTCAACAAGGATTACAAGGGGCGGCTCGGGGACTATTTGAACGATCCCGAAAACGCCACACGGCTTTTCGATCCATCGGTAGCGGACACGGAAACGGCGGAGCGGGCGCGTTTGCTCGCGCAGCTTGTGGACCGCCTCGAGCAGCATGACGTACTCTTTCACGTGCTGGCGAGCTATGAGATTCGCCCGATCGCGAACGATTACTGCCCTCCGGTACACTTGCAGCAACTGCGGAAAGCGTTGGTCTCCAAAGACGAATTGAAGCAGGTCGAGCAGGTGCTGAAGCACGTGCCGGCCAAGCAGCTTTCGCTGAAGCCCATCGAAGAGCTCTCCAAGAAAATTCGGCGTTACTCGCGGGAAGAGATTCAGGGATTCGTGCTGCGGTTTGCCACGGACTTTCTGCGGCTGCGGCGTGACTTGCGCGACGCGGAGCACCTCACGACGTGCATGGAACGCGTTCACCTGGTGACCACGGAGCAAACCAGAGAGCTTTCGCGCCTCAACAACAAGCTGTACGAGTGCGTGCTGCCGGAAGAAGCCAAGACGGCGGAGGACCAGGTCGTATCGCACGTGATCATCAAGGCCGACGTGCGCGGCTCAACCAGGATGACCCAGGACCTGCTCGCGAGGGGGCTGAGCCCGGCATCGCATTTCAGCCTGAACCTGCACGAACCCGTTAAAAAGCTGCTGGATCGCTTTGGCGCAAAGAAAGTTTTCATCGAAGGCGATGCGGTGATTCTTGCCATTTTTGAAACGGAATCTACGCGCCAGTACGCTCGCTCCGTCGCGAAGGCCTGCATTCTTTCGCGGCAGATTCTGGCGGTCTGCAATTCTTATAACGACCGCGCCGCTACGACTAATCTTCCAGCGCTGGAGCTTGGCCTTGGCGTGGCCTACCAAGGCTCCGCGCCGACGTATTGGACGGACGGCGATTCCAAGATCATGATTTCCAAAGCGTTGAACGTTTCCGACCGGCTCTCTGGCTGCGCGAAACTCGCCAAGCGCATGATGACAGGGCAGAAGTCGCTCTTCTGCGTGTACCAATTCCTGACGGCGATGGAAGGCGCTTCGGCCGAAGAGCTGGACGAGTTTCTCGTGCGCTTCAACATGAATGGCATCGAGCTGAATGAAGAAGGTTTCGATAAACTGTCCGAAGAAATCTCGCTCGACGTCGTGGAAGCGAAATTGGAAATGCCGTGGGGCAGGGAGAATGTGGTGTTGCACTACGGCGAAGTGCCCATGGGTGAGTCCGTGGAATTGCTCGTGCTGCGCAAAAGCCTGGCGCGCGAACTACTTCCGGGCGGGAAGATTGGTGCCGAGTCTTCGCATCCCTACTACGAAGTGTGCACCAGCGCAAAACTTTACGACCTGGTCGCGGCGCTGATCCGCACAAAAGCCGCCGCGGCAACAATTGAAACCGCACGCGTCTGAGCCTTATACTCCCGATGGAAGCGAAAGGGGTCCGGTGACCCTCCCGGCCTTCAAAGCCGGCGATTCGGTCCTTCGCGGGTCGAATGGTGGATTCGACTCCCACACGCTTCCGCCATAAATGCCTGCGTAATCATTGAGATTATGCAGGTATTTTTGTTTGTGCTAAGAATTGTACCAAAATTGTACAACAGTTTTAAGCCTTGATAGCCTTCCTGACAGCCCTATCCAGGGCATCCTGACGCGACTTTACCCACGGATTGTAGTGTTTCTGCGCAACTCGGATGCTCTGAAAGCAACGCTGGCGGCTAGTACCCAAGTTACCGGTAACCCGACTAATCGTGTACAGATCACACCAGTTTGGACAGTGCAACTGGGACTATTTCTTGGCTGCGTTCGCTGCCATTCGAGCGCGGAACTGTTTTTCCTTTTGAATTTCTTCGTCGGTGAAAGCAGGTGCGAACTCTTCGGGCTCAAAGACCTGGCGGATCTCTATGTCGGTCTCGCCTTCGTTAGGGCAGCGCTTGACCCACTCGATCGCCTCTTCGAGAGACTTGACCTGCCAGAACCAGAAGCTGGCGATGACTTCCTTGCTTTCGGCGAAGGGACCGTCTGTGACCATGGGGCGGTTCTTGCCGGAGAAGTGGACGCGGGCGCCGTTGGAGGAGGGGTGAAGACCGTCATAGCCTATCAGGACCCCGGCTTCCAAGAGGTCGTCGTTGAATTTGTTTATGTCGGCCATG
>Ga0209655_10000213_pt1 | contig 21815 bp, 16 predicted proteins | sample BogFormECP03_OM2_FD_188236 | JGI IMG/M metagenome (GOLD analysis project Ga0209655, IMG submission 188236) | Bog forest soil microbial communities from Calvert Island, British Columbia, Canada - ECP03_OM2 (SPAdes) (version 2) | ecosystem: Environmental > Aquatic > Freshwater > Wetlands > Bog ...
CAAATGGAACTGGGAAATTCTCGGCGTCGGCAGCGGCGAAGAAGCCCTCGCCAAATTTCAGGAATTCCAGCCCAGCCTGATTCTCGCGGACGTCGAGCTGCCCGGCATGAACGGCCTCGACCTGCTCAAGCAGCTTGGCGACGACATTCTCCGCATTCCCGTCATCATTATCACCGGTCGCGGCAGCGACGAACGCGTCGTGCAAGCTATCGAAGCCGGCGCTTACTGGTACATCGAAAAGCCGCTGAAGCCTCCGGTGTTGCGCGCGCTCCTCGAACGCGCGCTCGGCCACGTGCGCAATCAGCAAGCGGTCGTCGCTCTCACACGCGAACTGCGCACCGCCGGGAAACTAGGCACCCTCGTCGGCACCTCCGCGCCGATGCAAGACGTAATGCGTCAGGTGGAAATTGCCGCGCCCTCCACCGCCTCGGTTCTCATCACCGGCGAAACCGGCTCGGGCAAAGAAATGGTCGCGCGCTCGATCCACATACTCTCGCCGCGCGCCGATCGTCCCTTCGTCGCTATCAATTGCTCCGCCATCCCTGAATCGCTGATGGAAAGCGAAATTTTCGGCCATGAGAAGGGCGCGTTCACCGGCGCCGCCGAACGGCGAATCGGCTGCTTCGAACTCGCCGACGGCGGCACGCTGCTCCTCGACGAAATCGGCGAAATGCCCGCGCAAACCCAGGCCAAACTTCTCCGCGTTCTGGAAGATCACAAAGTCCGCCGCCTCGGCAGCAAAGTCGAAACTCCAGTGGACGTCCGCGTCGTTGCCGCCACCAACAAAAATCCCGAACAGGCGGTCGCCGACGGACATCTGCGCCAGGATCTCTATTTCCGCCTCAACGTTTTTAACATCCATCTCCCTCCGCTGCGCGAGCACAAGGAAGATTTGCCGCTCCTGGTGGATCACCTGCTCGCCGACATCTCCACCAAGCATGAAAAGAAAGTTTCGGGCGTCGGCACCGACGTCATGGACCTCTTCAAATCCTATCCATGGCCCGGCAACGTGCGCGAACTGCGCAACGTCCTTGAGCGTTCCGCCATCGCCTCCGATCGCGGCACCATTGCGCGCCAGCATCTGCCCGCTGAATTCGGCCGTGTCACTGCCATGACCACTGCCGGCCTGGGCGGTCTGCGCTTCCCCATCGGCACCACCGTGGACGCCGTCGAGCGCGAGCTGATCCTGCAAACCCTGGGCGCCACCAGCCAGAACAAGACTCGCGCCGCCGAACTTCTCGGCATCAGCCTGAAAACTCTGCACAATAAATTAAAAGAATACGAGGCGGGGCGACGAGATGCGTCTCAGCCTGAAAACTAAATTCACGCTGGCGACTTCCCTGCTCGTCCTGGCGGTCGTCACAACGGTGTCCGCCCTCTACATCGCGCGCCTTACGCGCCAAACGCTGCGCCAGGCCGATGACCGCGCCCGCTTCGTCGCGCGCCAAATCTATCTCGCCTGCCAAAATTCTTTAACCGACGCCGCAGCCCGCGGCGAGTCTCCCGCTTCTTCCAGTCCCGCGGATCTGCGCGCCTACGTGCAGCGCGCGCTCGACAATAGCAGCACCCTGAACTCCGTGATGGAATCCGCTATCGGCTATTCGCCCACCATCTACGAAATCACCATTAGCGATCTCGACGGAATCGTTCTGGTCTCCAGCGACCCCAGCCTGCGCGGTCAAAAAATAGCTCAGCGTCCCCCCGTTGATTCGCTCGAACGTGGCGGCTTCTTCCAGCAATTGCGCACTCTTTACGGGCCGCCGCTCGTCTACGAAGATTCGCTGCCCTTCAACATCAATGGGCCTTTCGGCGACATTCGCATCGGACTATCTTCAGCGCTCATTCGTAACGAAATTTCGCCCGGCCTCGAATCGGCGGGGTATTACGCGCTGGCCTCCGTCCTGCTTTCCACGCTTCTGGCTCTCATCGTCAGCCGCGCTTCGCTTGCTCCGATTGACCGCATCTCGGCCCAGTTGGATCGCATCTCCGCCGGCGAATTTGACCTCGAGCCCGTCGAACGCAGTGACGAATTCGGCGCCGTGAGCACCAAAATTATCGGCATCGGAAAACAGTTGCGCGACGTTCGCGAAATTTTCAGCACTCTCCGCGAAAATCTCGATCAGGTGATGGGCGGTTTGGAGGACGGCCTGCTGCTGTTCAACGCGCGCGGCAACGCCGTGCTGGTCAGCCCCTCCGTCGAAAAATTTCTCGGCCAGCGCTCCGAAGTCCTTCGTGGATTGCGCGTCAGCGAAATCTTCCCTCCCGGCCATCCCGCGCGCGAAGCCCTCGGCATCCACGGTGACGAAGTTGGCCACATCGAAAACGCCGAAATCACGCTCGCCGGGCTTCACGGCTCGCAGCGCATCGGCCTCAGCGCGCAAGTCATCCGCGAGCACGGCCTCGCCATGGGCGCGCTCATCACTCTCCGCGACGTCGAATCCCTCGAACGCATCGGCAATCAACTCCAAGTCTCCGAACGCCTCGCCGCGCTGGGCCGCGTCACCGCGGGCGTCGCGCACGAAGTAAAAAATCCCCTGAATTCCATGCGCCTCTGGCTGGAAGTTCTAAAAGCCAATATGCCAGTCGAGCCCGAACCGCAGCAAGCCGTGAAAATGCTCGATAGCGAAATTGATCGCCTCGACCGCGCCGTGAAAACATTTTTAAATTTCACCAAGCCGCTGGAAATCAAACTCGAAGAAACCGACCTGCGCATATTGCTCGACGATGTGCTGGAAGCCGCTCGCCCTACCATCACCAAAGCCGGCATCGAACTCCGCGTGGACTTGCCCGCGGAATTTCCCCACGTACTAGTGGATGGCCAGCTCATTCATCAAGCCGTGCTCAACCTTTTGCTGAACGCCAGCGACTTCACCAGTCCCGGCGGCTCCATCTCGCTCAGCCTCAGCCGCCATGGCGACTTCGCGGTCATCGCCGTGGCCGATTCCGGCGCGGGCATCTCCCCCGAAAACCAAAAGAAAATTTTCCAGCTGTTTTTTACCACTCGCCCCGGAGGTACTGGTATTGGACTGGCAAACACATTTCGGTTTGTGCAGTTGCACAACGGTCGGATAGAATTTGAATCTGAGCCCGGGCGCGGCACAACCTTTCGCCTGGAGCTGCCGCTGGCGCGTTCGCTTGAAGCGCCACCGGGAAAACATCGCGATTTCGGGCAGCCGTTCGCTGAAGAGAAACGATAAAGCTTAGCTCGGATTAGAAGTTGAAAGATGGCAGTCAGCACTTGGAACTGAGCTGTAGGACGTAAGAACATAGATGCCCAGCCGAAAAACAGAATCCGCGTTGCTGGCAGCCTTTTTTCTCAGCGGGCTGTCGTTCAGTGTGGCGGGGTGTAGCCGCACGTCGGTGAAGGCCGTCGTGCCAGTAGCCGCCGCCCCTGCCCCCTCCACCGCCGATTCCAAGCCCATCACCAACGTCGCGCCAGACACCGACCTTCTGCCCCCAGTCGAAGCCGTCGCACCTCCGCCGACTCCCGCCGCCACCGCCGCCGCGCCGCTTCCTGTTGAGCCGTCGCACACCAAGCCGCCCCCGCCACCGCACCGCCAACCCGCCGAAGCCTCCTCGGATACTCAAGCCGAGCAGCCTGCGCGCACACCGCCGCCCCAGATCTCGCCGCAACTTTCGCCCGTCGATCAAGCCACCATGCGCCGCAGCACCGGCGTGGACGCCGAGGTCGCGCAAAAAAATCTGCAACAAGCCAACGGCAAAGTCCTGAACGCTGCCCAGCACGATCTGCAGGAAAAAATTCGCAGCTTCCTTGCCCAATCCGACGAAGCCGGCAAAGCCGGCGACTGGTCCCGCGCCCAAACCCTAGCCCAAAAAGCTCGCCTCCTCTCCGTCGAACTCGTCGATTCCCTCTGATGTGAAGTTCGCATCGGGACCCACGCTGCTGCGGAGAAATTCGCCCGCTGCCTCGTCAAGCAATTTCCTCGCAACAATTCCTGATAGTATTAACTGATGAGCGCTTACGACGTCATCATCGTTGGCGGCGGTCTAATTGGCAGCTCGATCGCTTTCGAGCTTTCCTCCGAAAAATTACGCGTCGCGGTGCTCGATCGCCAGCAGCCCGGCCGCGAAGCCTCCTGGGCCGCTGCCGGAATGCTTGCGCCCGGACCCGACTCGCCCGAATCTTCGGCCTTGGTTCCCCTCGGAAGAGAAAGCCTGCGTCTCTACCCTGAATTCGTCGCAGCAATCGAAAAAGCGTCCGGCAAGTCCACGGATTTCACGCGCAACGGCACGTTCGAAGTGTTCCGTGGTCCGCAAGCCGAAGCGCAGCGCAATGCAATGGTCGCCGAATTTCACCGCCTCGCAATAGCGGCCGAAGCGATCTCGCTGCACGACGCTCGCAAGCACGAGCCATCTCTAGGCGCGGACACTGGCGCGATCACCTGGCTCCCGGAAGAAGCAACGGTAGATCCACGCCTGCTAATCGAATCGGTCCTCGCAGCCGCAAAGGAAAGCGGCGCAGAAATTCGCGCCAATTGCGCAGTGGATGGGCTGCTCCATGAGGGAAAAACGTGCACAGGTGTGGTTGCCGCTGGCCAGAAAATCCCAGCCAAGCAAGTAATCGTCGCAGCCGGAAGTTCCTGCGGCACGATAAACGACGCCGCGCTCGAAGCCAATTCGCAGCGCACTGCGCAGCTACGCCAATACGCGCCAGTCCATCCCGTGCGCGGCCAAATGCTCGCGCTGCGTTCAGGCACCGTGAAGCTGAAAAGAGCTCTGCGCTCGGAATACGGCTATCTAGTCCCACGCCGCGACGGCCGCATCATCGCCGGCAGCACCCTCGAAAATGCCGGCTTCGTAAAACAAGTCACGCCGCAAGGCGTTCGCCAGATTCTCGATGCCGCGCTCGACCTGGCTCCAGCCCTCGTCGACGCGAAAATCGTGGAAGAATGGTCAGGCCTGCGCCCCGGTACGCCCGATCTTCTTCCCATCATCGGTCCCACCGATATCCCGGGCCTCTGGCTAGCCACTGGACACTACCGCAACGGCATTCTGCTTGCCCCCGCCACCGCAAAAATCATGCGTGATTGGATTGTCACCGGAAAATCGAATTTCAACGCGGAGAGTTTTTCGCCACTACGTTTCACCACAGTCAAATCTCACCTGCGCGCGAATCGCAGCGCTTCGGGAAACTGAAACAGCAAACGCAAATCTAAAATGGATCCTTATTCCGCACCGGCTCGCGATTCGACGGCCCCGCCAGCGACGAAGCCTGCCCCGGACCAGTGAACTGCACCTTATCCGCATCCAGATAAAGTGAGCGATCAATGACAGCTTCCACCGTAGACCCCCGTGGCATCTCCGCATCCGGCCCGCGCGTCAGCAGCACCGCCGCCAAACCCACTGCCGCTCCGGCCGCCGCTCCGATCCCCACGCCTCTGCCGCTCTGCGTCGCCAGGCCCCCGATGCCCGCGCCCGCCGCTGTAGTCTTCGCGATCGTTCCAATGTCGTGTCCTTTTTCTGAATCGCCGACGATTTTCCCCTCGCTGTCCGTAGTCTCGTTTCCGCCCGTACCGACGCCACCGGGCACCGCGTTAAGGTTCACCATGTAAGCGTTCGGCAAAATCATCGTGGTCAATTTGATCATCAATTCGCCGCGCCCTTTCACCCGTCCTGGCCGCTTCGATTCCGTCACTTCCCCACTCACGTACGATCCCGCCGGGATCACCACTTTCCCGTCAATCATTACCGGAAACAGAGTCTCGAAATACACCGGATCGCCCGGCCGCGCGCTTCGCGTGGATATCGCATTGTGCAGCACCAACGGAATGTGCGTTCCCGACGGCACCATGATCTTCGCAGCAGGCGGAGCTACCGGAACGACCGGCGCGCCTGCACCAGCGGGAGCACTTGCAGCAGTATTCGCCCCACCTGCCGCGGGAGCGGCCGAACCGCTCGCACTCGCCCCAGAACCAGACGTCGGCGCCGGAGCCGCGGCTACTCCCGAAGCAGCCGCACCAGTTGATGAGTCAGCAGGTTTCTGTGGTGCAGTCTGGCTCGCAGCAGTAGTAGCGGGCGCCGGAGCTGGCGGCATCGGCCCCGTTTCTTGCGCCGCTAAAGGAAGTGCGCATCCGACGACGAGGGACAACAGAACGGCGTGCGCCAAGCGAAGCGAGCTTTTCGTCATTGGTCCCCTCTCCACCGTGATCCGACAAGCGCTGCGTAACAAGTAAGGATGCCGACCCGCGTCCCGCGAGATGTATTCCAGCAAGATGCACCCAGCATAAACCTCCCGCCTTCGCGCTGCCACGCTTTCCTTTCCCGGAGACGGCTCCGTCACCCGCCACCCGAGCACCCGTGTACGACTAAGACACCGCCAAATCCGTCCCCTCCCGACTACCGATATAATGGCTCTTGAGGCCTCTCGTGGCGCCCCTCCACATTGCCCAACTTCGTGCGCCGGCGTCCCTTCGGCGGAAGACCCTGCTGATCATTGGCATCACCATGCTTGGCCTCGTCGGCGGTCTCTTTGCTCTCTCCCGCATCGTGCTCATGCGCGGGTTCGCCCGCTTGGAAGAAGATTTCGCCGGCCGGGACATCTCTCGCGCCTCCAGCGCCCTCTCCAACGAGCTGAACACGCTCGACCAGACCACCAGCGAATACGCGACGTGGGATTTGACGTACGAATACGCCAAGGGCCTCCGTCCGAGCTACGTCAAAACCGAGTTCCCCACCCCCACGTTTCAAGAGCTGAAGATCAGCTTCGTAGTCATCTTCGACGCCCGCGGCCGCAAACTTTTCTCTCGCGGCTTCGATCTGACCAAAGGCGGTGAATTGCCCGTACCGGCGGGCCTGGACGATCACCTTAAGCCCGGATCGTTGCTCCTCAACTTGCAGGATACCCAAAGCAAAGTCGCGGGAATTCTCGATCTTCCCGGCGGACCGGCTCTGGTGGATTCCCGGCCGATTCTCGCGAGCGACGCGACTGGACCCATAGCAGGCACCATGATCATGGGCCATCTGCTCGATGCCGCTGAAATCCAGCATCTGGCCGAGCTTACGCTCATGCCCGTGGACGCAGAGACGCTGTCGTCCGCTAGCTTGAGCCCGGACTTCCGTACCGCAGCCGCCGCCATTTCCAAAGGCTCTCCCCATTTCATCCATCCGCTCGACAGCCAATCTCTCGCCGCCTACCAAGTGCTAGACGACATCTACGACCGGCCGGCGGTTATCATCCGCGTGCTCCTGCCCCGCACCATTTATGAGCAGGGCCGTACCAGCCTGGTCCAGTTTCTGCTCTTGTTGATCGCCGCGGGCTTCGTTTTCGGCGCGGCCACCCTCTACCTGCTCGAGCGCTTCGTCATCTCGCGCATCGCAAACCTCACCGAGAACATCACCCAAATCGGCGCCAGCGGCGATCTGGCCGCGCGCCTCGATGTCCCCGGCCATGATGAACTCGCTTTCCTGGGCGTCGCCATCAACGGCATGCTCGAAGACCTCGAAAAATCTCAGATCGAACGTCACGAAGGCCGCGCGCGCCTGGCAGTGATGATCGAGCGAATGCCCGCCGTCCTCTGGACCACGGACAAAGAACTGCGCTACACCTCCAGCATGGGCGCCGGACTCGATTCGCTCGGCGTCAAATCAGGCGGCCTCACCGGCAAGACACTCTCCGAATACTTTCAGACCAACGATCCCCAGCACCCGTCCATCGCCGCGCACTGGCGCGCCCTGGCAGGTGAAGCCCTTACTTACGAATTGCATTGGCAGAAGCGCATCTTCGAATCTCACGTGCGTCCGATGCGTGGGCCTGACGGTGAAATCGGCGGCGTGATCGGCGTCGCGCTCGACATCACCGACCGCAAACAGCTCGCGGACCAGCTCCGCCAGTCGCAGAAGCTGCAGGCCATCGGCGAACTCGCCGGCGGTGTAGCCCACGATTTCAATAATCTGCTGATGGTGGTGAAGGGTCACGCCGAAATGCTTCTGGATCGCCTGCCCCGCGGTTCTACCGAGCGCCAGAACCCCGCGTTGCAGAACGTCGAACAGATTCAGCAAGCCGCCGAACGCGCCGCGGCCCTCACGCGCCAGCTGCTCGCCTTCAGCCGCATGCAAGTATTGCAGCCGCGCGTCTTGGATTTAAACGAAGTCGTCGCCGGCATGATTCAAATGGTTTCGCGCGTCATCGGCGCCAATATTGAACTCGCGTTTATCCCCGGCGCTAATCTCGGCCGCGTGAAGGCCGACCCCAGCCAGATCGAACAGGTCGCCTTGAACCTGGTAGTGAACGCACGCGATGCCATGCCCGACGGCGGGCGCTTGACTATCGAAACTTCCAACGTCCAGCTCGAGCGCGATTACGCCACGCAGCACGCTGTCGTGGATCCTGGTCCTTACGTCATGCTCACCGTCAGCGATTCCGGCACCGGCATGGACGCCGCCACCAAAGCCCGAATCTTCGAGCCGTTTTTCACCACCAAAGCGCAGGGCCGCGGCACGGGCTTGGGCCTCGCTACGGTTTATGGAGTCGTAAAGCAAAGCGGCGGCTACGTCTGGGTCTATAGCGAACTGGGCCACGGCACAACTTTCAAGGTGTACCTGCCGATGGTGCAGGCGCCTGCGGAAAAAACCGCGCCAGAAAAAACCGTGCAGGGCCACGAGCCCGGCACCGAAACCATTTTGTTCGTCGAAGACGAACAAAGCGTTCGCGAGCTCGTCAGCGAATATCTCTCAGCCCGCGGTTATCAGATTCTCGACGCGGCCGACGGTCAGCAAGCCCTGGAAATCGCTGCCGCCCACGCCGGAAAAATTCAGCTGCTCATCACCGACGTGGTCATGCCGCGCTTGAGCGGCCGCGAACTCGCCGCGCGCCTCGTCGCCACTCGCCCCGACCTCAAAATCCTCTATATCTCCGGCTACACCGACGACAGCGTCTTCCGCCACGGCGTCCTGCAAGGCGGCATGGACTTCATGCAAAAGCCCTTCAACCTGAAAGCGCTGGCCGCCAAAATCCGCGAAGTCCTCGAACGCGTCCCCGTAAACCCCTGACCCTAGAAACTTGCCCGGAAAAACCAGAGCCTTGACCTTCATGGCACAGCCACACTCCTGGCCGCGCGCTTGAACGAATCTCCGAACACGAATACTCGATAGGGGCGTTGCTTGCTGCGCCCCAACTTGCCAGGACGTCAGCCTCGCCGACAGCTCGCCGTTGCCTTTGCGGGCGACGATCGACCAGCGCATTCAACACTGCGCGCAAACAAAAAGCCCGCCCTCTTGTCCAAGGAGAGCGGGCTTCTGCTTTTACTTTTACTCTTGCTCCGTCAAACAACGTCGCAAGCTCTATGGAGTCGTTATCGTCACGCTGATCGCCGTCGCGGCCCCGTCATAGTTTTGATCGCCTCTGTAAGTCGCGGTAATCGCATCCGCTCCCGCCGGCAGGCTCGTCGTCGAAATGGTCGCGGTCGCCGAGGCCAACCCGGTGTTCGGAGCGTTGCTGCCAGTAACGGTAACCGTTCCCAGCTTCTTTCCGCCGGCTGTAAACGTCACGCTGCCCGTCGGGGGATTGCCGAAGCTGCTCGTGCCTATCGTAGCTGTCAGCGCCACGCTCGCGCCCACCGCTGCAGTTGCAGGGCTTGCCGATAGCGTGACTGACGTTACGCCCCTGGTGATCACGAACGACACCGGCTTCGCCTCGCTCGGCAGGAAACTCAAATCGCCCTCGTAAGTCGCGCGAATTGTGTGCGTCCCCACCGAGAAAGTGTTGATCGAATTCGGCGTTAGAGTATCTCCCTCGGAATTCAACTTGAACGGATTTCCCGAGACCCCCCTGCCGTCAGCGGTCAGAATCACGCTGCCGGTTGCGTCTCCAAATCCGGATCTCCCCGCCACGTCCGCGCGCAGGAACACGATGCTGCCGTACCCGCCGCCGGTAAACGGCACTTCGCCCGTTTGCTGTGCGTTCAGCGAGAAGAACGAGATGGTCGTAGTGCTCGGCTCCGGCAACACAAAAATCGGCACTGCATTCGAATCGCTGTGCGCGAATGTTCTGTCGCCAAAGTAATCCGCCGTCACGAACGACGGACCGCCCGGCAGCAGGTGCGTCGTGGTCTTGATCGTTCCGTTGGCGCCCAGCGTCAAATCGCCCGCCGGATTCTGATTATTTGTTTCCAGCGAAATCTGTCCGGTGGGCGTGCCGCCGTTCGCTATTACCGCTACGTCCACATTCGCCGCCTGCCCGTGCACCAGGAACTCAGGACTCACCTTCAGCAACGTCACCGTAGGAGTGAACGTCACCGACTTCCAGTTGTTCACTAGGTTTGCAGCGTTCACCGAACCCAGCCCCGTCGTCAGATCAAATCCGACTCCGGACGTGTACCCGGTGAGTGCTCCGATCGGCAACGTGCCTTCGGTTCCGCAGTTCGGCGAACCCGCAGCGCAAGGAACCGCATTCCTGTCGGCCGTGATGTCGTTAAATATGCACGAAGCCGCTGGCGCCGTCGTCAGTATTGCGTTGCCGTTCACATTGCAATTCGCCAGGGTCTCTTCCGCTGCCAATTTGTAAAGCACGAAGTTCGCATTCCCCTGGCGCGCGTGAGTCTTCTGGTTCACCAGTGCCAGAATTCCCGCGAACGCTGGCGAGGATACCGACGTCCCGCCAAATCCCGCGAAATCCTCGAACGGCGGATTCAAATCGCACATTCCCGTCGGGCTCAGGTCAGCTTCGCAAATGATGTAGAACGATCCCAGGAATCCGTTACTGGCAAACAAGGAAACGTCTGGAATGTCTCGCACGCTGTCTGCCGGCACGCCCACTCCCGTCTGCCACGAAGGTTTCGCGTACCCTCCCGTGCAGCTCGCGATGTGCGATCCATCCGACGTAATGCAACTGCTCGCTCCGCCGCTCCCACCCTGGATATCGAGGAATCCCGCCAGACTTGCGCTGTTGCAATTCGCAATCGGATCCGTCGAAAATCCGATGAAGGCAAACAGGGAGTTTGTGCAGCTATTGTTCCACGGCAGTTCCGGAATGTAGCTCAGCGCCGAAGCCTGCGTCGTCGGATCGTTGGTCGCGCTCCAGTACGCCGCCGGGTTGAAGAAGTTTCCGCCGAAGTCCGTGCCGCCCACCGCGATGTCGAACGGCGTGGACGCATCGCCGCTGATCGCCAGGCCGTCACGCGCTCTGCTCGCCGTATCAAAGTTGTCGCATCCCGCGGAACCGCCGTCTCCCGCCGAAACGAATGCGCTGATGCCTTCCGCAGCTGCTTGTTCCCACACCGCGTTCCAGAACTGGTTTCCCGCCGTGCCCAGGTGCAGCTCGCACTGCCCGAAACTCATGCTGGAAATCGAAGCGATGTTGTTGTCGGCGATGTACTGCGCCGAAAGCGCGATGCCTTCCGTGGTATTCGTGCTCGAAGAAACGATCATCTTAATCTTGGCGGCCTTAGCCACGGCGCCCGACCACGTCACGTCAATCACCGCTTCCGGCTCGATGCCCGGGACAATCCCCGGATCCGGACCGTCCAGCACTACTTCCGGGTCGTTCACCGGCAGGCCGAAAAGCGCGCGGAAATTGTGTACGTCCGACACGTTGATGTTCGATTCCTGTACGATGGCGATTGTTTCGCCTCTTCCATCAACCCCGGCGTTCCACAAAGGCAGCACGTTATAAATCGTCGCGAAGTCCGTTGGACCCAACCCAAACTGAGTCCCGTTGGCGCCGGTGAACGTGAATTGCGGCCCGCTAATCTGCGTCGTTTGTCCGGTGCCCTTGTCGCGTCGGTACAGCCCCGTGTAGTGTGACGTCGGCTTGGCGCGGAAATCGTGCAGCGATTTTACGCCCACCACAACCGGAGCCAGCGCCGCTGGAATCTGCGGATCGCTCGAATTGGCCCAATGCTGTTCGCCGTTCACCGAATAGTGATGGATCGTGGTGTGAAACGCTTCTTGCACCTGCGACGCTGTCCCTGAGAATTCGATCACGTGGCGCCCGGGCGAGACATTCGCCACTTCGAAACCGTGCGATTGCAGCCACGTCGTAATCGTCTGAATATCCTGATCGGAGGGGCCAAACATCTGCCCGTATTGTTGCGGCGACAGCCAGTTATGAAAGTTCGACGAACTTTGATTCTGTTGTTCCGCCAACAGCTGCTTGATCGCAGCTTCTTGCGCCGGCGTGTGCTGCAGCACCAGCAGCATGCGGTTCATCGGCAGGCCACCGGGCGCCTCTCCCATATCGTACTGCGGCGCGGCCATCGGATGCGTGTTGCCCTTCAGCGTCACCAGATTTTTTTCATCTACGGCCTGCGAGATTCGTGACTGCACGCTTGCCGATTGCCCCATCGTCACTACCGCCGCGCTGCAAATCAGTGCGCACACCGCTGCAAATCCCGTAGTAAATTTGATTCGCATCGAAATATCTCCTGTCATCGAACAGACGCACCCAATTGCACCAGGGAACACGCCCGCCCTTCGCGGTTCATGTGCCGAGGTAGTGACGAGCAATTAATAGCAACCGCGATTCGATGTCAAGCGAACAAGCCGAGGAGACAAACTTTTTACAAATCGAGGTCCGGGTCTAGTACTCATGACAACTGCTGCGGCCTCAACTAAGGTGGCCGCGCGCGTTACGCGCTGTGTCGGTCTTTTGTGAATGGCGTATGAAGTGAAGCAATAGCTCGGGGCCGCAAACGCCTGCAGTCCATGGTCTTTGCGCAATTGTTAAGTCAAAATCACCGTCTGCCCGGTCAGATCAAATCGCTTCCGGCAACGAATGTTCCGGCAAGCCACCATGTCGTCCATCCGCACCATGTACGATCGCGCCTTCGCAAATTTCGCGCGATCGTCTTCATTCCCGCCAGGAGGCAGCGCCCCCTTTTTCGTCCGCGCCATCCAACGCACCGGATAAACTCCCTCTTCCCGGCAATGCGGACACACCAACGTCATCTGCTTCGTTTCGGGCTTCTCGTCGTAATATCTTTTTTCGTCCATGCGCTCTAGCCCGCCTGAGTTTTGAGTTGCGCTTCGTCCAGATTAACAAATTGTATTCCCGCGTCGCGCCAACGCGGCAACCAATATTTCAGCGCCTTCACCACGTGACCGCGCTTCCCTTCCAACACGCGATGATCTCCATCGTGTAACAGGACGATATCCCCGCCACGCGCCTTGCGCAAGCGCTGAATGACTGGCTCGGGTGCGTGCGTCCGCCAATCTTTCGCGGCGACGTTCCACATTGCCACACCAGCCCCGCCGCGTCGCCGGACAATTCCGTCGAGCAAAGGGCTGCGATATCCGTACGGCGGCCTCATCCATCGCGGCGATTTCCCGGTAGCCTCCACAATCGCATCCTCACAACGGTCCAGCTCGTCGGCGATCCGTCCCGCTGATAAAAACGTAAGCGACGGATGCGTCTCCGTGTGATTCCCGATCGCATGCCCGCGCTCCGCAATTTCCCGTGCGACAGCCGGAAACGCTCGCACGCGCTGCCCAATCAGAAAAAATGTCGCCGTAGCGTTGTATCGCTCCAGAAGCTCGAGTATCCCTCGCGTAACAACGGGATTCGGCCCGTCATCAAACGTAATCGCCATGCACGACGTATCCTTCAATCGGCGCAACGTGCGCCCGAAAAGCTGCGATCCCGGCGCCAGCGCCCCCCACGCAAACAACCCACCCGCAGCACAAACCCCGCCCGCCCCAAGCCAAGCTGGATTGATCGTCATCCCACCTCAAATTTTCGCACGCGCCTGCGGAGTGTGCCACTAAATGCGGAAATCCCCGAGCGCGTCCACGCACGTTGGGATTTCGCCAATCCTTTTGCTACGATGGCCCCGTTCGCAGCCACAAAATGCCCACCAGCTCACCAGCACCACGCCAAAAAACTCCCAATTGGCTTCGCTACCTCGCGCTCGTCTCGCTCGCACTCTGGTTCGGAGCCTACTGGCATGCCTGGGGCCCCGCGAATTTCCTCCATCTCTGCGACATCGCCGTAATCCTCACCTGCATCGGACTCTATACCAATAACGCGCTACTGATTTCCAGCCAAGCCGTCTCCTCTGTACTTATTGACATTGTGTGGACGCTCGACGCAGCCGCCAGACTGATCTTCGGCCGTCACTTGATCGGCGGCACAGAGTATCTTTTCGTCTCGACTACTCCGCTCTGGGCCCGTCTGCTCTCGCTCTTCCACATCATGCTTCCCATCATCCTGCTCTGGTCGCTCAGCCGTCTCGGTTACGATCGCCGCGCCTGGAAGTTGCAATCCGCCATCCTGCTACCAGTCCTGATCGCCTCGCGCTTCGTCACTCCCGACCAAAACCTGAACTTCGCAGTCAAAGATCCCTTCCTCCATCGCTCCTATGGCCCCGCTCCCACGCACCTCGCCATCACTTTCCTTTTTCTCGTCTTCGTGGTCTATTTCCCCACGCACTTGTTGTTCAGCCGCTTGTTTCCGCCTCCTGAATGCACGCCACAAAATGGCCTCCGCGATGACCGGTAACAAATCCGAACCCTCGGGCGTATAGAATATGGATCGCCTGTCCGCGTCAGGAGCCCTATGAAAGCCACGGACTTCGAATTTCGCAATCGCTTCTGGATCTTCGGCCTGATCTTCGGCGTCGGATTCTGGCTCTACGCACTCGATCACGTCAACGCGATTCAATACCTGATCAACATCACCATTGGCGAAAATTCTGCCCGCGCCGATTTGATGGCCCGCTGCGCCCTCGCTTTCGCGACGCTCCTTATGCTTCTCACCGCGCTACTGCGCACCTGGGCCACGTCGTATCTTCGCTCCGACGTAATGCAGGACCACGATTTGCGCGCGGAAAAAGTCGTCGCCTCCGGACCCTATCGCCATTTGCGCAATCCGCTCTACCTCGGAAATATTCTGATGGCCTTCGGGATGGGCTTGCTAGCCAGCCGCGTGGGATTCGTGGTGATCGTAGTGGGTAACTTTATTTTCTGTCTGCGCCTGATCGGCCTGGAAGAATCCAACCTGCAAAAAGAGCAGGGTGAGTCCTACCGTGAGTTCTGCCGCCGCGTCCCCAGGCTGTGGCCGTCGCTGCAAGCTCGCCTGCCAGACAGCGGACTAAAACCTCACTGGCAACAAGCCTTCGTAGGCGAGCTCTTCATGTGGGGATTTTTCGTAGCCGTAGCAGTCTTCGCCATAACCCTAAACACAAAACTTCTCTGGATTATATTAGCCGCATCCGTGGTCGCGTACATCGCCTCCAGCTACTTGCTCGAGGCGCGAAAAAAAACAAAAACACCTTCGTAGCAGACGGCAAGCCGCATTCCATCGAATTAGTCATTACTCCGTCTGCCGGATCGCCCGCAAATCAATTCCCAACTGCTGGCACTTCTTATACAGGTGACTGCGCTCCAATCCCAAAGCTTTTGCCGTATTCGTCATGTGATGATGATGCAATTTCAATTCGGCCAGCAAAGTCTCGCGCTCGAATGCCTCCACGCGCTGCGCCAAGGTTCCCATCTCCAACGCGATTTTCGCCGCAGCCGTTCCGCCGCCAACACCACCAAAAGCCCCCGCCGCGCCCGCCGCGGCGGGCAAAGCCCGCTGTACAGTCGCCGCGTCAACTAAATCACCCGGCGCCAAAAGCAAAACGCGTTCCACCACATTCCGCAATTCCCGCACATTCCCCGGCCACGAATAACGCTCCAATTCCGCAATCGCTTCGGCCGACAACTTCCGCAGCTTCCAACTATTCTGCTCCTCCAACTGCCGCACGAAATGTTCCGCGAGCACGCGTATGTCCTCGCGCCGCTCGCGCAAAGGCGGCAGCACAATCGGGAACACAAATACTCGATGATACAAATCCTCGCGAAAAGTTCCCGACCGCACTTGCTCTTCCAGATTGCGATGCGTGGCCACCACCACGCGCACGTCCACCGAAAATGGCTTGTCCCCTCCGACGCGCTCGATCTCGCCCTCTTCCAGCACGCGCAGCAATTTCGCCTGCATGGTCATCGGCATGTCGCCGATCTCATCGAGGAACAATGTGCCATGGTGCGCCTGCTCGAATTTCCCGGTGTGCCGCGAAGCCGCCCCTGTGAAGGACCCCTTCTCGTGCCCGAACAATTCCGTCTCCATCAACTCCGAAGGTACCGCCGCGCAGTTCAGCGAAATAAACGGCCCGCCACGCCGCCCACTTTTTTCATGCAGCGTCCGCGCGATCAATTCCTTCCCCGTGCCGGTCTCGCCGCGAATGCACACGCGCGTTTCGCTCGCCGCCACATGCTCCACCTGCGCCATCACTTCTTTCATCGCCGCGCTGGCCCACACAATGTGATGCCGCCCGAGCCTCCGCTTCAAGTCACGGTTTTCTTCCTCCAGATGCCGCACGCGCAGCGCGTTCTCCACCGTCAGCAAAAGCTTTTCACTGGAGATGGGCTTCTCCAGAAAATCGCTCGCGCCCAATCGCGTGGCCTTCACCGCCATTTCAATCGAAGCTTGCCCGGACATCATCACCACCGGCGACGCCAAACCAATCGCCTTGAAATCCTCCAGCAACGCGATTCCGTCGCGTCCCGGCATCACCACGTCGGAAAGAATCAGGTCGAAGCGTTCGGCCTTCGCTAGTTCCAGAGCCCGCGCCGCGTTATCGCAAACGGTCGCCTCATGCCCCGCCAGCCGAAAAGCTCGCGCCAAAGACGCTAAAGTGTTCGCGTCATCATCAATAATCAAGATGTGGGCTTTTGCAGACACGGGAGGCTACGCCTCGTCTTCTTTTTTCTCGAAAACCATCGGGAAAGTCTGCGCCTTGTGCGGCGGCTTGATCGGCAGGTCAATATGAAACGAAGTTCCCACGCCAGTTTCGCTCTCAACGGAAATTCTTCCGCCGTGATCTGCCACTACTGCTTGGACGATCGCGAGCCCGAGCCCAGTTCCATGCTGCTTGGTCGTGTAATACGGCGTAAAAAGCCGCTCGGATTCTTCTGGCGTCAATCCCGTGCCGGTATCCGAAATTTCCAGCGTCACTTCGCCGTCCTTATGCGCCGTGCGCAGCATCAGCACGCCGCCCGCCGGCATCGCATCCATTGCATTCAGCACCAGATTTTCGATCGCTCGATGCAACAGCGTCGCGTCCGCCTGAATCAGCGGCAAATCGTCTTCCAAATGCAGCTCCGGAGTAATCGCCGGACGCCCCACCGCGCTGAATTGTCCTTCAAACAGTTTCACCACGGTGCGCACGATCTCGTTCAGGTTCACCGAGCTCAGCTCAGGCTGCGGCATCTTCGCGAAATCGCTGAATCGTCCCACGATCGCTTTCAAATTCTCGATCTCCGCCAGCAATATTCCCGTGGATTCCTGAAACACTTCCTCGAACTGCGGGGAATTCTGCTCGCGCGCCTTGCGCAAGTTTTCCACGGTGGTCTGCAGCGGAAATAGCGGGTTCTTCAGTTCGTGCGCCAGCCGCCGCGCCAGTTCCCGCCACGCCGCGACGCGCTCCACCTGCACCAGCTTGTCGCGCTGCTCCACCAACTGCTCAGTCATCTTATTGAATGACCCTGCCAGCTGCCCTATTTCGTCGCTCCCGCGCACGTTCACTCGCGCGCTCCAATTTCCATCCGCCACTTCCTGCGCGCCTTCCGCCAGTTTCTGCACCGGACGGGTCACCCGCGCCGCGCCCCACCAGCTCAACATCAAACCGAACAGCAATCCCACTGCCACTACGCCCAAGGCCAACCAGCGGATCCGGCGCTCCAAAGTCACAACAGTGCGCTGCGAGACGCCCACAAATAACACGCCCAGCAATTCCTTCGAGCGCCCCTGCAGCGGCACAGCGTGGAACATTTCCGCGCTCGCCGCATCAATGCTCCAGCGAATCTCTGTGGACTGCTCGACCGGGCTGGCCTTTTCTTTCGCCACCAACGGCGCGAAGCGATTCGCATCCGGCGCTGGCCCGTCCGCGTCCAGCAGATTCGATTCCTGGAAATCCTGATCGAGATTCAAATACAGCAGCGCGCGCATGTTCGCCGGCAGCACCAGCGACGCCAGAAATTCCTTGCCCAGCCGTTCGCCGCCCACCACGTACAAATCCCGGTCGCCCACGCGCACCGTGGCCACCGACAGCAGCGCCAGCACCGGCCCCGCTTCCGTATCGAGTTTGGTGAGGAACGCGCCGCGCGCCGGCCAATCCTCCGGCTTCGTCACCCACTCCATCTTGTAATTGAAACGCGCCGGAGATTCCTGCGAGGAAATAATCGTGCCGTCGTTATTTACGAAATCCAGCAAATCCAGCTGGTGCGATTTCGATACGCCGTGCGCGTCGTTCACATAAACCGACACATCCGCGTTCGGCCGGCTCAAATCAATCGCCATGCGCACGGTAGGCTCCGCGTCGGCGATGCCCTTCACGCTCTCGACGACTTCGCTGCCCCGCCGCGCAAACTCGCGCTGAAATTGCGCCAGCAGCGCGTCGGTGTGCTCGCGGTTCATTTCGTCAAACGCCCGCCGGGTCACGACGGTCACGCCGGCGGCGATCAATCCCACCGCCAGCAGCAACGCCAGCATGAAGTTGACGAATAACCTGGTGCGAAACGTCACGGAATTCTCCGTGTCTTGGTGACTGGTGATTGCTTGGTGAGTAGTGAATGGTGGCTGTTCATTTGTACTGAATAGAAAAATGGAAGTGCTTTGTTTTCTGTGAGTTGAGAATTTGGCGTCGAGAAAAAAGCGTTCATTTGTATTGAATAGAAATTGCTGTATTGGGCGCGTATTAGCTGGGGGCGTGCGGCCGGGAGGGCCGGAGTGGCGGCACTGGCTCGGTGGTTGGTGATGTTCGACATTTTCACAGATTCATCATCCTCTTCGGGCGCGCGAAATGCAAAAGGTTGTGTGTGTACATCAAGCTGCTGCCCGGCGAGGGGCGCCGCTTTTGAGCCGGTTTTGTCGCACAAGCTCATCGAACTCCTGTTGGCAGTGGCGTTTGCGCTGGCGTCGGCGTTTCCGTATCCAGCCACACATCCGCTAGCGGCCAATTCCCGCCCGGGCCCGGTGCTTTCCAATCCCGAACGCGCGCGTTCAACCCATAAACCTGCGGCAACCAAACCAGCGGCACCACGCGATAGGTGTTCAACACCGCCCGCTGCTGCTTATAGATGTCCTCCGGCGAAGCAGCTTCGGGAAACGCGCCGGCCTCCACGCCCACGAGCGGCCCCAAAAAGATCCGCGCCAGAAAATCTTTCAGCGCGACGCCCGGCAATGGCGAAGTCATACGCCACCGCACCAATTCCACGTCCACGTGCGTAGCTTGCCCTGCCGCGCCGCGAGATTTATCCGCGCCGGCGCTCGCGCCCGGCATTGCCTGCGCCCGCACCGACATCCCCGCTTCCTTCGCGTTCACCACAATCCGCTCCGCCACGCTCTGCTCCAGCGGATCAGCGGAATCATATCCCAACACCAAAGCAGCCGACGGCGCGATTTGTTTCCAAAGTTCCTTCGCATGCTCCAGATCCGCCGGCGATGGCGCGGCAGCCGGAAACAAAAATGCCGTCCCGCTCGACCACTGCGGCAACAACCCGCCCGCAGCCTCCCCAGTCTTCTGCAAAATAAAATTCACAATCGCCACGCGGTCAATCGCAAGGGAAAGCGCCTGCCCAGCGGCGTGTCCGGGCGCTTGACTCGTCGTCCGTGCGCTCGAAGTGGCCGCCGCATTCCCGCTGACAAAAACCAGCGCCAGCAATTCATCCGGTTGCGAAGCGCTAACCCGCACTCCTAGCTCCGCAGCCCGCCGCGCGTCCTGCGGCAGAATCTGCGCAAAGTCTGTCTTGTTGAGCTCGAGATCAACAAGCCGCTCGTGCGCCCCCCGCCCCATCGCAATCTCCACAGCATCCACAAACGGCCGCCCCTCACGAAACTCTTCATTCGCAGCAAGCACCGCCCGCTTCCCCGCCTCGAAAGCCGTCACGCGAAACGGCCCACTCCCGGCCGCCCCAGCAAATTCCCCGTCGGCATCCCGATGATCAAAGATTAGCGAATCAATCTGCCATTTCGCCGCCGCTTCTTCCGCCGTCGCAGCTTCCACGTCCGGATCAAGGGATGCCACGGAAGCGCCAATCTCCACACGCAAAGTTCCGCCGTGCCGCGGTCGCCGCGCGCTGCGCGCGGGCAAGGCCGCGAACGCCACCGCCGCCAGCGCGCTAATTACCGCAAGTCGCCGTAACAATATAAGCCTCGTATTCCTCGGTTTTCAGATTGCGAATGATCGCGCGAACCGCGCTTGTGTCGCGTTCCGGTTGGAGTGATATCACCGGACCGCGAACTTGGATCGCATCGCCAACGGCAACTGCCGAGATCGGACCAAGACTAATCAAGTATCCCTGGAGAAAATCGGTTTGCGTCCAATCGCCTTCACCGGTGTAGACCGAAATCGTTTCACCTCGACATTCTCCATATACCAATGTGCCTAGGCTGTTCGGTAGTCCGGGTATTGTCATGCGCTCGACAATGTTGTGGTTCGGCGGTGAAATCTTGCACTGCACGACTCCGGTGAGATCCGGATCGCCAACGCACTCAAATCCCTTGAACCAAATTTTCCCCTCTTTCAGGCTGATCCTCCCTTCCGAATCGCGCGACAGAGCCGCCATCGGCGGAATTGGCGTGCTGCGCGAGAGTTGCCAACCAGCGCCAGAAGGCTCGTAGATTTCAAGACGCCTTGCTTCGAGGATCAGAAGCAAGGATTGGCCGGAAGATGAGTCTTTGAGGAGGGCGAAGTCCAAGAACCTTTCCGAGTGCTTCCAGACGAAGCGCTTTTCGAGCGACAAGGATTGCTCGCCTGGTTCGGCTTCCGGGAAATTCGATTTAGAAACTGAAACCATCATCACCGGAACCGAATTCGTGCCCGCCGAATCGCCGGGAATTTGAACTACCCACAAATATTCGCTCGCGGATTCCGAAAGCGTGAGTTGCAATGGAACCGCCGATTGCGCCGCGGTGGAATTCGCCGCGGGAAGCGCGAAGCTGTGATGCTGCAGTTGTTCTCGCAAGGCCGCGCCAATCGCCGCCACATCCGAAGCGTCGAGCGATGAAATATTTTCCACGCTGAGTGCGACCGCGGTCGGGCTCATCGCCGCGGCAACTTCGTCACCGAGCTTAGCCACCGCGTCATTCCAAGATTTCGGCAGCGTGGACGCCGCTTGCGCGTGACTCACTCGTGGTGCAATAGCAGAAAAAAGCCCGACAAGAATTGTGAAGACTGCGACGCGAATGGCGAGAGGAATCCGGCAGGAAGGCCGCATCAGTGTGCGCGAATCGTGAAACAAGTTCGCGAATCGTCATCTTAGCACACCGCCGAATCCGCAAAGTTGTGCTCATGCCGAACGCAGTGTCCGCGCAGTTATCGTGGCATAGCCGATGCAACGTCAAAGACGCCCGCCTGAAGGCGGCCGCTACAAATTCAAAAGCGACGCGCAAATTACGCCGGCTGGGTGGCTGCGGCTCAGATCCAGAATGAAAGCTTCGCTGCGGCGGTCGCGTCGCATTGTCTCCTGGTCCTCACCGTGCCACCCGCAAGGGTTTTTGCCGGCGTCACTCCCGAACCGGGCCGCCCTACTCGCGGAACAGGCCGCGAGAACCCCGGCTGGGAATCTCTTAAGAAAGAGCACAGCGAAGAGTCGCAGTGCCACGAAAGCGGAGAATCTCATTACTGCTTCCCGCCAGCACGCACCGGCGGATCATTCAGCCCGGGAAACGCCTGCGCCGACTTCAGCACATCATTCGTAAAGAAAAATTTCCCGTCGGTAGGCACCATCATGATCTGCACGCGGTCGCTCAAGCGCTGCGCCACCGTCAATTGCACCAGCATCGGGTTCACCTTCAGCGCCGACGCCTCGAGCTGCAT
>Ga0209655_10000218_pt1 | contig 21690 bp, 25 predicted proteins | sample BogFormECP03_OM2_FD_188236 | JGI IMG/M metagenome (GOLD analysis project Ga0209655, IMG submission 188236) | Bog forest soil microbial communities from Calvert Island, British Columbia, Canada - ECP03_OM2 (SPAdes) (version 2) | ecosystem: Environmental > Aquatic > Freshwater > Wetlands > Bog ...
CGTTGTTGTAAAGGTCAAACATTCTCCTAGCCTCTTCTCCAAACCGATACGGCAGATCGGCATTAGCTGGTGGCCAGTATATGCTAGCGCACGAAGATGGCGGGGCTGGAGCGCCGGCCGTCACCCGCACGGGAAAACGCGTTCCGGGATGCGATTGATAATGCCGTCGAGTTGATGCAAAGGATTGACGCGCGGTTTTCGACTCCCGGCAAACCGCGATAGTGATTATCGTGCGTAAAGGGAAATGTGAGAGTCTTGCGGCCAGGACGAGCGAAATACAAATGGAACTATGCAGAAAATGCGGCGCGAGATCGACTCCACTCGAAGAGTCGAGTTCACGCTGAAAGACGGAACGAGAGTCTGTGAATCTTGCTTCGTGAAGGAAACGCGACGACTGAAGCTCGAGTGGTCGAACTGATCGGAAATCAACGCGGCAAGCAACCCAAAGGCAACTTCTCGGAACCGGATTTGTGTCGGACATACCTAGGAGAAATGAGGCGGGTGGGGCTGGGCACCCGGCCTTGAATCAGTCTAGGCATCGGCCGCCTTCGCCTTTCCGTGTTCTTCGATATGCGCCTTCGCTGCTTCCGCCGCGTGGTGCATTGCTTGTGTTTGATGACCGTGCGCTAGGTGCGCGTGGTGAGCTGCGGTTTCGTGTTTGCCTGCTTCGTGGTGTTTCGCGGCTTCCTTGTGGTGTCGTGCTGCGTGTTCGTGATGCTCTGCCGCCTTGTGATGATGCTCTGCTGCCTGCCTTGACATAAGTGTCCTTCCACCGATTGCATGAGCGCAACTCAGTGAAACCCGCTCAATCCCCACAAGTCTACACTCTATTGTTGCGGCTGTGTCAGCAGGGAATAAATTACCGTGGCAGGGTCAGTCGCGCCGACCGAATTGAACGCGTCTAGCGGGTACCTCAATTCTTAGCGACGAATGAAGGGACATTGATAGCACACTGTCTGCTCTGCGCGGATTGAAACGAACGCAGCGGTAGCTCGTCATACGAGTGTCGTCAGTCAAACGGTGGCGGATTCAAATGCCTTGGCGGAATCGCCTGAACAAGTGTGCTAGACTCCGCCGCAAAGGAGTTCCTCATGAACAAACGAATTTTCTTCCTGATTCTATCCCTGTTAATTTTGGCGATTGGTACAACCCGTGTTTGGTCCCAATCGACATCCGATGAAGAAACTCTCAAGAAACTAGAACTGGACGGTGCCAAGCACGGCGGGACCAGCGATGCTGACATCGCTTTCGGAAAGAGTAATGGTTCGGCACACCTCGTATCAATAGATCCATTGGGCCACGTTGCCGACCAGACGCCAGCGGACTTCGAGAAAATGGAACTGGGGATGAGAAAGACGGATCCTGATGTCAAGGTGACCCTTGAGATTCACGACATCAATGTAAGAATCTCTGGCGACACCGCAATCGTGACATATTCAGGTACCTACAATGCGACGGGCCATAAAGATGCGCGCTACGACGTTCCGAACGCCAAGTTTGTGGCCGCTGACACGTGGCAAAAACAATCTGGGCAGTGGAAGATGTTGGCAGGGGTCGCTGTTTCGACGGAGCCAATTCCTAGCGACGTTTATAAGCTCCCACCCCCGATGTAACGGAAGCTTTTCGCTACGCAAGGGCCTTTGTGGCACCTGCGTGTCTGCCCTGGAGACAGCTGATCGGAGCCCGAAATAGCGGTAGGAATGGCCCTCTGACCGCCCCGAATCTGCGCGCGCACTCTTCGAGGAGTTCAGCATCATGTTCTTCTTCCTCTGCATGCCACTCAAGGTAACCGACTACGCCTTTTTGTGTGGAAGTCCTCATTGTTCCCGCCCTTCAAAGCCCCTAACTACCGCGCTGAATAGTTACGGTCGCGTAAACAAGCAATGAAAAGGAATTTGTATTTCAGTCCGCGGCACAACTGTGGGATATCGATTGACGCAGTTGAATCATCTGATTAGGGTCGCGCTCCCTTCACTTCCTCAGGAGTCCAGAAATGCCCGAAGTTAATTGGCGAGAGTTGTACAAAGCCGCTATCCTTGAACTTGATCCGGCGCTACTTCAGATTCGCGTGAAAATTACGGAAGACGCGATTAACGCGCGTCTTGCGGATGCCCAAATTACTCACGACGAGCGAAGGGACATAGACGCCGCGCTATCTGCTCTGCGTGGATTGAAGCGACTGCAACGATAACCTCATCGCGTTACTATCTCGGCGGGATTGAGGTTCCAAAAGTGGGTTGCGCTTCATCCCACGGCTTTCCATCTACCTCGGCCAGGTGTGCGCTACAAACACGTTTAACCACGAATGGCCACTTGGCGACGTACTTCGCCGCGTGCGGACAATTCCGCGCTTCGCAATCACGCTCGCCGGAGATTGGCTCGAAGTCGGGGCCCCGTCTTTTTGTCATAATTGCCTGACCACTTCAGGTGCTTACACGCATCCGGCGATTTTCTACGCGGTCGCGCGCAAACGGCTGTAAACCGTCCGCCCCTCGCATGGCGGACTCTCAAAAATTGAATTCACTCCCCGGTCGCCTGACGGGTCCTTCTCGTCTCGTCCCTCCATTTTTTGTAATGCTCCGGGGTTGCGTCACCGAGGTACTTATTGGTGCCCTTCTCGAACACGGGAGGATTGCCGCCAGCCGGAAGCGGGCTGCCAGCGCGGACGCGATACCCTAGATAGAAGCCTGCGGCAGTTTCAACGGCGTCTTGCGCAGGAGTCAGTGCTTTGCGACACGGAATCTTCGTCTCCACCATACCGCCGGATGCACCAGTCCCTAGTGCCTTGTCGTATTGCTCGCGGCTCACCGATTCATCGCCTATAAAATTGCAGCACCCCGTTGCACAAGTTCGAAGTTCGTCTGCCATCAGTCCTTCCTTCTCAGCGGATCTGATCGTAATTGGCCGCGTCGCCATGACGCGCCCGACCACATAGCGTGGCTCAGGCTTTCGCCGCAGCCGTCACCACCATCCCAGTTCCAGCGCAGCTCGTGCATCGCATCCTCTTACCAGACGATCGATCTTTCACTTTTCCAGTTCCGTGGCATTTCTTGCAGCTCTGTGAGGGAGTCATAGGTTTCTCCAGTACCGCTCTCAAATGCTAAACGGCCTTTGCGTCACCATGATGCGCCCGAAGATGTGGCGGGGCAACCATCGATGTTCAATCTTCATGACCACTGTGGCGCGCTGGATCTTCGTGAAGATTGGCGACTTCCAGAGTGGGTGCTACTCGGTGGCCTGAATCGGCGATATAATCCGGGAGGAACACGCAGAGGGTAGCGAAGTGGCCGAACAACTCAGCTTCGATTCGCGTTGCCAAAAGTACAACCTACTTGCCCATCAACAGGCTGACGCCGACACACTAAAAACCGATTTGGAAAGCGACGAATTCAGATTGTACTGCATCCGCTGCGACTACTGTTGGAAGCCCAGCCCCACTGGAAAGCTCAACATCCTGAAAGGCCTCCCATGAATTACCCATTTGGTAGCTATATGGGCTAGAAACGAGTACGGTCGAGGCGTCTCACTAGCAACCTGCCGCACAATCCTCGACCTACGGCTCCTTGCGAAATCAGACGACGTTGCTCATCCCTCGAAGTCCTCGAACCAAGATGCCACGCCTCAGGAGTTCAATATGAAAGACAGACACTGGCGGATCCTATACCGGACTGCTGTTCTTGAATCCGATCGAGAAAAACTTCAGGCTTACGTGACAACTGCGGAAGACGCAATCAACGGGCGTGCCGTTGCGCTTAACGACAATATCCCATGGGAACAGCGAGTGGAAATGGGAAACGCGCTCTCTGCTTTGTGAGTGTTAAGAAGAGAGCAGGAGCGAATAATGGCTGTAGAATCCGAGCGCCGCAGAGAAGCTTGAGGTTCGAAATGAGCGAAGCATAGGCCGACCTCTGTGGAAGATGCGGCGCCAAGATCGATCTGACCCGAAGAGTCGATTTCACACTCAAGGATGGAACGAAGGTTTGTGAACCTTGCTTCGTGAAAGAAACCCGAAGGCCCAAGACCGAGTGGCCGAACTGAAGTTGCTTGCACCGTCTCGGTATCCTTATTTTTGAATTTCAATTTGTCTGCGCTCGCGGAACTGGGCGGAAGTCATTAGTTCCCCGTCAGTCCCCAATAAAGCAGCAGTAGACCTAGCACGATGTAGAACGGCACGGCAACCCACGGAAACCACCTCGGCGTCCTGCCGTTTTTCTTTTTACGCCAAACGAGCCCGAAGGCCAGAGCAATGCACGCAATTCCTGCCATGCACCTGAAAATTCGGCGAAAGCCCACGGCGGCTCCCAAGATCGCGCAGTCATTAAGCGTCATTGCTCCCCGATCTGAGCCCTGTTCGCCATCTTTGCTGCCATGTGAAGCAGAAGCCCTCGGCTCTTCTCATCCATGCGCGCGAATAACTTCGCGAAAGCTCGAAGCACACGGTCCTGTTTCGTAGAGGCTGCCCGCGTCGGAATGCTTTCTGCCGGTATGTTCGGCTTCTTTACGTGATCCTCGTCCGTGAAAAGCCGGTACATCGGGACTTCCAACGCTCGGGCCATCTTTTCCAACGTATCAACTGAAGGCACGGTATGACCGTTTTCGACACGCGAAATATAACACCGCAGTAGCCCGGTCCGCTTTTCCACGTCGCCCTGAGACAGATTTTTCTGCTCCCGCAATTCCTTCAATCGCTCGCCAATGACCATAGCTCCTCCCCGTGCGTGGTCCGCTCCTTCGAACTCCGACCGTACTTACAGACCGCGCTGTCCCGCGACGTCCTCGGCAAGAAACTGCTTATACAGACCATGCCGCACAAGGTAGTTCGTCTCTCGACTGGCCCTCTCGGCAACCGCCCCGGAAGCCACATTGAAGTACTTCTCGCGATTCGCCGGATCCACAGTCTGGCATTGCATCATCTCGTCAACCCAGCTGCCGAGCGTCTCGTAAGTTATCGCAATCGTGCCGCCTTGAGCTTCTAACGTCGGGAGCCATATCGCGGCGTCCGATTGACACTGCGCCGCATTGGGGCTAGCGGTCGCCTGTTGAGCAGTCCCGCGCATCGTCAAGAAGAGAAACAACACAGCAAGCACCACCACACAGATCTTGTTCACAATTCCTCCGGACGGAATCACACACCGCATGCGGCGACACTACCATGCGGGCTGAAAGCACTTCAAGATGAATGGCCCGCGCGTTCCTATTCCCGGTTGCGGGCATCGAAGTGATTCAAGCCATTTAAGTCGACCAGTCGGAAATTATCCTCGGACTCTGCTTCCCAGTAGTCACATGGACGAATAGCCGGGTAACCGGACATCTCGGTGCCAACCTCCACGTCTGGGGTAAATGCGTTAATCAGGAGTCAGCGGGAAAAACTTCTTCTTTGCCGAGACCCATGGTTGAATATGGCCTCCGTTCGGATGCTTAGACAGCTCCAAAAAATTTGACGGTGATCACCGAGTACGCGCCTTCTTAGGGCGACAGCCATGAAACGACGATCCTTTTTGAAGAAATGTGGGGCAGCAGCAGTCCTGCCACTTACCTCTCGCGGGTTATTCGCCCGCTCCACATTTCACCGCCCACGTCCATCCGACGCAGGTTGGCCCTCAAAAGAGGCCTGGGAGCAGCTGAATGGCGCGGTCGGTGGAAATTTACTTCCTGTAAATTTTCCGATCGCCGGTTGCACTTCGGGTGGGGCAAGCGCCGATTGTAAGAAAGTCTTGGAAAATCTGAAGAATCCCTACTATATCGGCGACCAATCCGGCCTCACGCAGACTTTGGGTTGGATTGATGCCTGGGCCACAGAGCCAAGTGTATACGCTGTCGCCGCAAGGAATGCCAATGATATTGCCGCTGCGGTGAACTTTGCGTGCCAAAACAATTTGCGTCTCGTTGTCAAAGGAGGCGGGCACAGCTATCAGGGCACATCCAATGCGCCCGATTCGCTTCTGATTTGGACTCGGCATATGCATGACATCGAGATGCATGCCGCGTTTGTGCCGCAAAGATGCGAGCGCAGTCTACAGCCGCAACCGGCGGTGACGTTGGGCTCTGGAACGATCGGAATGCAGGCTTACACGGCGGTTACAACGCAGGGTGGGAAATACATTCAAGGGGGCGGATGCACGACTGTGGGCCTGGCTGGTTTGATTCAAGGGGGTGGCTTCGGAAGCTTCTCGAAACGGTACGGCCTTGCCGCAGGAAGTTTGCTGGAAGCCGAAGTCGTCACCGCAGACGGCAAGATTCGCATCGCGAATGCATGCATTAACCCTGATCTGTTCTGGGCGCTGAAAGGCGGCGGAGGCGGCACTTTCGGTGTGGTGAGTAAGATGACAGTGCGTACTTACGATCTTCCCGAGTTCTTCGGCGTTGCTAATTTCACTATCAAAGCGGCGTCGGATGATGCTTATCGGCGCCTGATCCGAGAGTTCGTGAGCTTTTACCGGGAGCATCTCTTCAACGAGCATTGGGGAGAGCAGGTCGGTATGAACCCCGACAACACGCTCGAGATCAAAATGGTATCCCAGGGACTGGACGCCGAGCAGGCGAAGAAAGTCTGGCAGCCTTTTTTGGACTGGGTTGCGCGTTTCGCGCGCGACTATTCAGTGAAAGGACGCGCAAATATCGCGAGCATACCCGCACAACATTTCTGGGACATACAGTGGTGGAAAGAGCATTGGCCTGAGCTCGCTTTCCCTAATCCAAATGACAATCCCTTCATCGGGTTCTTTGACTATGCCCTGGCACACCTGTTTCAGCCGGTTTTGGAATTCGACCAACGGCCCGGCGCGGGATCCAATAATGCGTGGTGGAAGGGAGACGGGGGACAGGTCGGGTGGTTCATCTGGGGTTACGAGTCGCTGTGGTTGCCGGCGTCGCTGCTGGAAAATGACTCGCAGCAGCATCTCGCCGACGCACTGTTCGCAAGCTCCCGGTATTCAGGCTTCGAATTGCATTTCAATAAGGGTCTTGCCGGAGCGCCTGCTGACGCGCTCGCCGCGGCAAAAGATACGGCTATGAACCCTGCCGTGCTTACCGCATTCGCTCTGGCTATTGTTGGCGACGCCCAGGGACCCGCATATCCGGGAATCCCCGGACATGAGCCGTCGGTCGAGGCGGGCCGTAAAGCAGCGGCACGCGTCGATCAATGCATGGGCCAACTTCGTACACTCGTGCCGAATCCGGGAGCGTACGTCAGTGAGAGCAATTACTTTGAACACGGATGGCAGCAGTCGTACTGGGGGAGCAATTACGCTCGACTCGCTGGCATTAAGAAAAAATATGATCCCGACGGGCTGTTCTTCGTCCATAACGGCATCGGCTCAGACGAATGGAGCGCAGACGGTTTCACAAGACTCTGAATTTACGAAGCAACCTGTAACCCTGCGTCTCAATGCCTGATAAGTTGGGTGATCTCAATGGGTTGACGCAACACTAAGCTTGAACCCACCTTGCATTGAAAACAAAAGGCAAAATCGCTAGCTAGGGTTAGACCAGCAGGAACGCTGCCCTGGCTGGGTTTTGGCCAAGCGCAGCCAAGTAGATGGTTCTCCCGCGCAAGCATTGACGAATCAATGTACTAGATGCTGTTGCATCGACCGGCTGAGCTGCCACGCCTTACCGGACATTTCTAAAAACGTCGGCTCTGTCAATCTCTTTATAGGCGCACTTCTCCGTTTGCTTCTGTGAGCGTCTTGATTCGTCATGTTCTTTGGCCCAATGTTGACGACCACGGCTCGCTTGTAATCGATCGGTCGGCTTCAGTCCGAGCAGACCGAGCTTCGCGGAAAATGTGGCGCCGAGATCGATCCGACCGAAGGGGTCGATTTCACGCTCAAAGACGGGACGAGGGTGTGTGAATCCTCCTTCGTGATGGAACCTCGTCGACTTAAAAGCGATTGACCGTTTCGACCAGAGCCACGAAAGCGCGAGCACACGCAGCCAGTAAGTTCGGATCACTTCGAATCGGCTTGTTCTCAGGGTCGTGGGGGTTCGTGCAAGAAGATTCAGCGAAACGGAGGATCTGATAGGATGGCGCCGAGTGCGCTATCACGCCTGTCACCTTTTCGACTGCTGCTAGAAACACCTGCGAGTTGTGGTTTTCTTCAAATTGTTTGAAAGCGCCTTCTAGAAGCTGCTTTTGGATCGCTGATAGTTTCATTGCCTGTACCTCTGCTTGCGATTATCACGAGCCTCGTGATTTTGTTCGGTCGCTGCGAATCTTCCGTTGTGACATTTTCCGAGCCACGAATAAGAGTAGTTTCTGGTCGACCTTATTTGTCCGCCGAAACACCCTGCGAAACTTGACCAACGTCCGGGCGTCGCGGCCAGAACTGCCCCAACCGTCGTCAGCAGTCTTCGGAATTTCCGGGGCCGGAGGTGTTTCGCCGTGGAAGAAAAGTTGGTACATCGGAACTTCCAAGGCCCGTGCAAACTTTTCAAGAGTTTCAATCGAAGGCACAGTGTGGCCGTTCTCGACTCTTGATATATAGACTCTCAGGAGGCCCGCGCGCTTCTCGATGTCGCCTTGTGACAATTGTTTCTGCTCTCTTAAGAGCCTCACTCTTTCCCCGATGAACATTCAAATCCTCCCGGCGAAATCATACGTCGCAAACGGCAACACTGTCACGGCACGAAGTGGCCACAACGCAATGCAGCCGACGACGCGGACCTTCTCAGCTCATCACCGACAACCGCTTCTCGATAACCACGATTCTCTTGCCGAAAGAGTATGAGGACAATTTGGGATTTCAAAAAAGGCGAATAGAGACGCAAGAGAAGGCGGACGAATCCAATAGCAAAGCTGGAACCGTGCCCAAATAAATCGCGATGGACAGCGTGCGCCACGAGATTGACTGAAGTTTATTTCTCGCGGGATGGTTCTCGTGCCTCCGGGGACCTGTCCCCGACAATCCGCATCGCGACGCCCGTGACGCGGCCGACGATTTCCGCTTCGGCCGGATAATCGAAGATGCGAACTTCGCGGTGGGCATGCGAGTGGGGGATGACCATCAACCTCCCACGATCAATCTCGCACCAGCTACACACATAACCATCGCGTAATTCGGTGAAATAGACCGGCCTGTCGAAATCGGTTTTCCACGGCGCGGGACTGATTTTTCTCTGCGCCGAGTCAATCTGCACCAGAGAACCCGGCCGGATCAGCGGATAGAGGGTGAAGTCCTCAAGACCAATATAGCCGTACATGGACGTACGCAGGTCGAGATGCTGCAACAGACCCAGCGGCACAGCCTCCCACTTTTCGACGGCCCGCGCCAAGAGATTCGTCTTCTCGAATCGAAAATCCGGCTTGAATTCCACCGGCAGCGCCACCGCCTCGGTTTCCGGTTCGCCCAGGCTTTCGAGCAGATGCGTTTTCGGCAGATGGATCGAAGCCATGTCGCGGCGAAGGTCTCCCATCTGCAGGCCATACAGCGAGGCCACTTCCGTATAGTTGCGGCGGTAAATGACGCTGATGGACGCCATGCGGAACATGCCCGGCCGGAACCGGCCGTTTTCGATGTCGGTCACCCAATTGTGCGAAAGAAAGAACTCTTCGTTTTGGTGCTGCGTAGCGATCTGCCGGCTCATGGCTTGCACGGCACGTGTCGACAAGCCGAGTTTCTCGCGCCACGCCTTGAGCTGCTTGCCAGCGAGCGCATTCACTCTGCTTAGGTTCATGGGCGGGCATCCTACTCCCAGAGTTAATCAATGTCCAGCTACGTTACCTTGTCAGCTATATCGGACCCCTCTTCTCTCTCCCAGAAAATATCTCGACTGGTCGGAAATGCGGCCAGAGGCGCGATTGTTTCCATCGTGGACGGAATCTTCGCTATAGGCTCGACAATGGACCTCCCTGCGAATCGTCGGGCTCGTCAGGTGCGGCAGGTCCTCTCCTCGCGAGGATTAACCCTCTACCGAGTCTCTGAGCTCTCCGCCCAGTTCTTCGGTCGATCGTCCCTGTATTACGTACCTCACAACCTGTCCTTCGACACCCAAGATCCTGCCTCGATTCCCACGTTTCACCAGAAGCTGGCAATCAGTCACATCACAGGCTATCGGCTGAGCGACTGGTTCCAGGTGTTTGGATTTGATTTGGACTTGATTCCGCGGCTCCATTTGCTTGTTCCCCGAAAACGCTCGACGCTGCTCGACTCGCGGGTCTACGACTCGCAAGCCTGGATTCCTTGGTTCGCCAACCGCGAGCGCAGCATTCCAGCGCCGCCGATAGCTCCGCTCGGACAACTTCTGGCCCGGGCGGCGCCCCGGCGTGCGGCGGAATTACCTGCGAGGGGGGAAATGAAATTTCTCTACGCCAAGGTCGGAGAAGAAGACGTCTATGCATTCCCGCATCTCGCGCCGGGCAGCGTCATCCGCCTCGATCCCAGACGCACGGAAGAAGTGTCCCGCGACGCGGGGCTCACTGGCGAAAAGCGGCTTTTCTTTGTCGAGCACGACTTCGGATACTCGTGCTCGCAACTCGTCATGCTTGCGAAGGACCGGCTCGTGCTGCATTCACCGGAACTTCCTTGTACGCAGATCGAACTCACACTCGGTAAGGAGGCGCGCATCCTGGGACGGATCGACGCTGAAATTCGGCCCGCAACCGGCCACGCCATCGGCAGAGTCGTGACCGAGCGAGCGGTTCTCCCGAGGCCACGTTCTCTCGGCTCATCCCATTTGAGAGCGAGTCTCCGGGATCTTCTCCAAAGCGCTCGTTTGCGCGCGGGACTTTCCTTCCGGGAAGCGTCCTCGATGAGCCGCTGGATTGCGAGCTTCCTCGCGGATGAACTTTATTTCGCCGCGACCAGCACGCTGTCCGACCACGAAACGCTGTCCGCCCCGCCGCGGCACATCCAAAAAGCAATTACGCTGTGCGTTCTGTACTCGATCGATTTCGTGGAATTTCTAGAGGCGTCCGGCTTGCCCCTCGACCGGGAAGGGCGCGACCCAATGGCGGATGAGCTAATTCCCCGCGAAGCGCCGGACCGGCCGAGCCCGTCCCGTCTCGAAGCCGCGGGACAAACTTTCGTCGAGCAACCGGGATTTCTCGTGAGCGTCCCTTCTTCACTAAGGTCGAGGAACGGCGGGGTCGAACCGGCCTGCACATTGACGTCGCGCAAGAATATGGCGGGGCGACCTACTCCGAAGCGGGGCGACTCCGGATATTACCCGCCTCGCAGAGTGAACCTTCGCCAGCCGAGGCGAAGTTGAACGCGTTTCTGACGGAGAAGGGCCACCGCGTGCTTCTCTCTGGTTTCGGCGGAGACGAAGTGCTCGGAGGCGTGCCCGTCGCGACATCGGAACTCGCCGACCTGGCCGCTCGGGCCGAAGTCAGAAAGCTCGCGCACCAACTCAAGGTCTGGTCCCTCGATAAGAGAAAGCCATGGTTCCATCTATTTTGGGAAACGCTCTGTCGATTTTTTCCGCCTGCGCTGGCAGGCCGACCCGCGCACCTTTGTCCCGCACCGTGGCTCGAACCCGGCTTTGCTCGGCGCCACAGCTCGGCTCTCGCAGGATATGACGGTAGGATTCGTTTGTTTGGTCCTCTCCCAACCCTTCAGGAGAATCTCTCGACGTTGGGTGCCCTGCGCCGGCAACTCGGAGTGAGCGTGCTCCCCGCGGGCCCCGTCTACGAGAAGCGCTATCCCTATCTTGACCGGGACCTACTGGAATTCTTGTTTGCCGTTCCGCGGGAACAATTGCTCAGGCCAGGTCGGCGCCGTTCGCTGATGCGCCGCGCGCTCGCCGGACTCGTGCCCGAGGAAGTCTTGAAGCGCAAGCGGAAGGCCTTCGTCGCGCGCCGCTCCGCGACCGGAAATTCGCCGGAGTTCGATCCGTTCGATCCATCGTCCGAGCCAATGATTCTGTCTTCGTTGGGAATTGTTGATTCCGCTGCGTTCCGCCAGGAACTTGAGGAAGCCAGGCTCGGCCGTGGGACATTTCCGGTCGCCATGCTGCGAACGATCGGAATCGAGGGCTGGTTGCGCAGCGTCGTCGGCCGGGGCCTCCTCCAATTCGAACCGGCAGTTCCGCAAACAGATCGGCTCCCAACGAAGCGGCAGAAGGTCGCCCAACGACACGATCTTTCAGCTGAAAGCTAGTTCCACAAAAAAAAAGGGGTGATACTTATGAAATACGAAAAGCCGGAAGTTCGAATCGTTGCCGAAGCGATTCGGGCAATTGAGGACCACGCGAAGCTCGTCGGGGCGCCTGACAGTATGGTAGGCAATCCGATCCACACCACTCCCGCCTATCAGGCGGACGAGTAAAGGCTCGGCCGCAACGCGCGAGGCGCCTCGCGTCTTGCGGTTCCTTATCGCCTGATCCATAGCGTCTTGAGGTCTCCAGAGAGTCGCCATCGTGCCAACTCGACGTCGTTCGTTGCGCCATTCGACGTGAAACGGGAGGCGCGTCTTCGGCTCGAATGAATATCTCTCGTCTGCAAAACTGCTGCTATTCGGTTCCTTGTGGAGAAGCGGAATCCACTGCGGGTCCGCCGGACTTCGCTTTTTCAAGGTCGCGAAGAGCTCGCCACCGATCGTATTGCGCGCGCTTGCTGGGCTCTAGATCAACCTCATCGTTCAACCAAAATCGAAACCAATCCACGGTCCCGGTCTGCGAGACGGCGCGCTGGGCGGGATTGGTTAGGGGGTGCGTTCCTGAGTCGGGAAGCAGAATCAGATCCACAGGTTTGTGCAAGTAATTAAGCCCTGCATAAGGTTCCCACAGGGAGAGGAGACCGGGACGACCTCGGACGACGATCTGTAATGGGGATGCCACGCGATCTAGGTTGAATTCGGGCGAATTCTTGAGCCACTTCTCAAGTCCCTTTCCAAATGGCGGAGCGCCTATCAGGATGTCGGTGTCGCGTCCCACGTCATTGCTTTCGCCCTCCCAATCCATGATGTATTCGACATAGCCAAGTACGATCCCGTCGGTGATCGAAGCGGCCCGCAAGTGCAGCTTGGTGTCGGTAAGCGCTTGCATCACGTAATAGCAGGTTCGGCTGAAGCCGATGATCCCCACCCGATCGGGATCGATCATGCCTGTAGCAGCCAGCTCCTTCACCGCCGACTCGTAGCCGGCAATCTGACAGGAAGCCTCTTCGGCCGTGAGCCGGATCGGACAATCATCGATTTGCAGCACTACAATTTCAGCAGCGGCGAGCTCTTGGGCTGCGAACGCCGTCGAATAGATTCCCGATGGATTGAAGCTTCTCGGCCGGAATCCGTGGGTCTGAATAACCAACGGATAACGTCGGCCTGCCTCGTAGTCGGGTGGCTTGTACAACCCTCCGATCCAATCGCGACCGGTGTCATCCTTCCATCGGAACACCGACTCCACGCCCAAAGAGATGCGTTTCAACTGCGGGTTGGGATCCCAAAGGACCTTCGATTCACCCGTCGCACGATCCCTGCCCATCAACTGCGGAGGTGAATTCACATCTTGCGTAATGAAGACGTCGATAGCAGGACGACGAGCCGCATGTTCCTCAAACGCTCCGGATTCGAGACTCCATGAACCGTCCCGTTCTCGGGAGTGGTATTCCGACTTTTCGGAACCGTCAGGAAGCAAGTACCGAATGGCGACCCGCGCGTCTGTTCGGGGAAAAAAGCTGACGCCAATGATCAGCCGTAGACTTTTTTCGTCGCTCGAGCTGGTCGGCTGACCACGAAGTCGCTCAACGCAGCTGATATCGAGCCTTCGGATGTCAACGACCGCCGTGCAGGGGCCGCTGGCGTTCGTCCCGTCTCGACCTGGATCGGGCGGAATAAAAGTGTCAGGGAGTCCGACGAACTTTCCGTCGGACGACCAGGCCGTTTTCAGAACCGCCCACCATCCCGCCGCGTTGCCCACGGGGGCTCTGGTTAAACGCGCGACACGTCCGCTCGACAGGTCGATGAGGGCGTACTCGCTGACCGAACCGCTTTGATTGCGCGCGACAGGATCTTGATGTCCCGCCTTGATGGAATAGGCGCCCGAAGGATAGGCGGAAGGGTACATGGCGACCCATTCCTGCGGCACGTCGCGAACCGTGAGCGCGGTTACGACAGACTGTCCATCGGGCGAGAGCGCGAGCGCCATCTGGCCATCGGACCGGATCGGAATGGGCTGACCGCTTCGGTCGCGAACCAGGAACCGCCCGCCATCGACGACCGCCCAGAGCTCACTCACGTCATACCCGGCAAGCGTGGTAAGACGGAGCTCGCCACTCGCTCCGAACAAGAGGTCATAAATCGTATGCCCCCTCGCAGGAATGGTAACCGATCGGCTTTCCCGAATCTCGGCTTGGCGTGTCGCAGGGCTCTGAATGCAATAAACGTAGTGGCTTCGATCGCGAATATCAAAGCTGGTCACCTGTTGATCGCCCGGCGTGAGAGTCAAAATGTTTTTTGTGTCGAGGTCCGCGAGGAAGAGTTGATCCTTGCCGCCCGAAGTCTTGGCGAGGAAGGCGAACCCCTTCGAGTCGGAAAGCCACTGGATATTTTTGATAATCGGACCGTCACGGTAAGAGGACTTGGCGAACGTCCAAACCGCAACGGGCTCTTTGCCGTTCGTCGAGGATCGAAGAAATCGCACGATACTCGCCGCTCGGTACACGCGAAGAGTCGATTCTGGACGGTTGATATCTATCCGTCCGCGCTCTGTATCGACGACGAAAAACTCGCCGTTCGGCGAAAAGGTGATCGGCTCGACCTGAACTGTGTAGGGGTCCCCAAAGTGCGAGAGGCCGATATCGTCGGCTACGGTGAAGCGCCTCTTCTCGTCCGTCGATTGACAAATCGCCGGCCAAATCACAGCCACGAGGAGCAGCGAGAGCAGCCGCCGCATCGAGAGGGAGTGGGCAGTCTCTCTTGGCTCGATCGGCATAGTGAACATAGTTCTGACCTTATCCATGAGTGGTCGACTCAACTCGGCCGTTAAAAGGAGAGTTTCAAGGAAAGCTGCAGCGACCTGGGACCGCCTTCTTGGAAAAGCGGATTGAGTCCTCCCAGACCGTTGTTGAGCATCTCGGAGGATTCGAGGTAAGTCGGCCCGTAGCCTATGTACGCCAGCGGATTCGTAAAATTAGGGTGGTTCAGAAGATTAAACGCATCCACACGGAACTGCAGGCCCAGCCGATCGGTCAAAGGGAACTTCCGTACGATCGACATGTCGAGTTCGGTGAGTCCAAATCCCCGGATGTCGTTACGACCTTCGCTTCCCTGCACGCCGGCCGCGGGGATCGCGAACGCATTTGGATTTAAGCTCTGGCCACCGCCCGCCGTCGGATTGGCGATCCAAATAGGCTGACCCGGAACCAGGTCCGGGCGCGGGGGCACGCCCGAAATCGTCGCGGTAAGTACCGAGGCATTAAAGGGAAACCCGGTCCTTGCGACAATCAGTCCGTCGAGAGACCAGTCGCGAGTCAGGGCAGACCAGAACTCTTGTCTGGACGCCTTTGGAATCGAATAGCTAAACCCCGCCGAAAAACTTTGGCGAACGTCGAACGCGGAGGAAGAGTAGTCTCTGGCGGCAGAAAGTACGGTGCTCGAAACGGCCGTGGCGTCGACCGTATCGTCCGAAGCGTTATCAAGGGAATGGGACCACGTGTAATTAAGCAATGCCTGCAGCCGTTCGGCGATGGGACGGCGATATTGAAATTGCAATGCGTTGTAGTTGGACCACGCACTGTTTTGCGTCAGCAGAAACACGCCGGAGAAGTTTGCGTTCGGCTGGTCAAGTCCCTCTTGGCGCAGCAGGTCGCGTCCCGCTTGCCCGACGTACGTCAGAGACAAGGCTTGCTGGCCACCCAACGATTTCTCAAGTGCGACATTCCACTGGTAGGAGCGCGGAAGTTTCAAATTCGGCGCGAATCCCGCCGTGTCGACGGGATAAGGAGGCAGCAGCGAAATGACCGGAATGTAGGGCGTTGCGTCGGCGAGAGGAAGCAGTGCGGTGGGGCAACATTGGGAGGCTGAATTGGGAAAGGTCGCTCCGAGGAAACCCGCGGCGTCGGTTCCCAGATCATAGAAAATGCCCGCTCCCGCTCGGAGCACGAGGCTCCCATTCGGTGCCAGGCTGTAGGCTACGCCGACGCGCGGCGCAAAATTCGAGTAGGTCGTACTCCACAACGAACTGCCGCCCGGGGCTGGGGCGATGGCGGCGGGGTTATTTACGTTTTGCCAAGCTGCAAGAGATGTAGCGCCCCTCCCCGATGGCGCCGGATTGAGTTCCCATCGCAGGCCATAGACCAGAGTCAATCTCGAATTGATTTTCCAAGTGTCTTGAGCGAAGAGACCGGTCGCTTGAAACAGAAACTTTGTAGGCTTTGTATTGAGCCCGTAGATGCCGTAGTCCGCTTCGCTGGTGGCCAAGAAATTGGATACACTGCTCACAATGTATTCCAGTGCGGGCGATGGACCGAGGTTCAGGTAAATGGCGCGGTAGTCACCGCCGAATTTCCATCGGTGTGTTCCGTGCGATATCGTGAAATCGTCCGCAAAATTGAGCTGCGTGCTTCGATTTCTTGCTTCTGGTCCGGTCGAATAAAACCCCGTATCGAGCGTGCCAAACTCGAGATCGAAGCTGCCCGGATTCGAGAGATTGGGCCCTAAAAGGCTGAGACTCGGGGGCACGGCTCCGCCAAAGGAGTCTAAACTGGTCACGCCACTGGCACTTTGCGTGGAGTAGTTCGCACGGAAGTTATTCGCCATAAGGGGGCTCAGCACGAGCGTCGCACCGAGGGTTACCGTTCTGGTCCCGATGTCGGTCGCAGCGACCTCGCTCAGCGTGTTCGTTCGCGCCGCCGTTGAGGAGGGAGCTTCGTTATAACGGCCGAAGATGGACAACCGCTCGTTGAACGTGTGATCCACACGGATGCTTCCCGCGTTCAGAGTCGAGGGATTCGAAAAATTTCCAGTGAATGGTTGGGTGTAAACGCCGGGAGTGATCGTTCCGCCCTGCGGTTGGGGATAGGCGTCAAGAAACGGAGCGATCGCACTGGGGGCCGCAGTCCTCGCAAACAAGGACGGTACCTCGACGACCGTCGTTTCTGGTTGGCGCAGCCGCGCTCCTTCGTACGAGACGAACACGAATGTCTTGTTCTTTTGAATCGGTCCTCCGAAGAATCCGCCGAAATCATTGTGTCTTTCGGCAGCTCGCGGTTGCCCCGCCTGATTTGCAAACCAATCGTTGGCATCGAGAACATTGTTGCGAAAGTATTCGTAGACGCCTCCGTGGAAATCATTGGTACCCGAACGCGTCGTTAGAATGACTTGTCCACCCGGCGAGCGGCCAAATTCCGGCGCGAAGGAAGACGTCTCCACTCGAAATTCCTCGAGGTCCTCGACCGAGACTAGGCTGCTGGTTCCGCCGAGAGCGCTGAAAGCTTGGGTTGCGCCGCCGGCAGTTCCGACCGACGACTGGGCCGATACACCGAAGTTCGCCGAGACACCGTCGATGAGGAAGTTATTCGCGCTGGTCCTCTGACCCGCGATGCTGAATTGACTCTGGTTGTACGTGCTCGTCGCCGCTATCACTACTCCAGGTGTGAGCTGCAGCAGCGCGTTGAAACTTCGCCCGTTGAGGGGAAGGTTCTCGACAAATTGGCGATCGATCACGGTGCTAACCGAGCCCGATTCCGTATTCACTAGGGGCGCGCCGCCCTGGACAGTCACGACTTCGGAGGCAGCCCCGACCGGAAGCGTGAAATTGATGGCCACGGAGTCCTGAACATTCAGAATGATGTCGGGCTTGATCAGGGTCTTGAACCCAATCTTGGAAACTTGCAGCCGATACGTGCCGGGAGGCAGATTGGTCACGACATAGATGCCTTCACCGTTCGTCCTGCCGACGTATTGCACGGCCGTCGCATCGTTCAGGATACGGATTTCGGCCCCGGCGATTACTCCGCCCGTTGGATCGAGCACCAGGCCGTTAATCGTTCCATTCGGCGATTGTGCGGAAAGGCAACCCGACATAACGAGGATAACGAATCCAAAAAAACCGATCTTGCGCAACCACATGGGGCTTCTCCTCCGAGGGACGAATTGCGTCGTGTTCCTTCGGTCTACGGAAGAGAGAACGGAAATGTACCAGCGCGCCGTCATCGCAGCACGAACCGACCATACCAAAGAAGCAAGTAACTAGGGGTGATTTGGTCCGATCTTTAGGTAGGTAAAAAGTAGAGGGCTGCCGCTGGGTTTGTGGCTTCCGCCGGTGGGTTCAACGGTCACGAAAACCGCATCAATCTGCGCGAGCGTTTTTGCATCATCGAACTTCAGTACCCAGCGTTTCTTGGCTGCATTGTCTTCGTAGAAAATCCCAAGATTCAAGGCCTCGCGTCGATCCGGGCCGTGCTGCCCCCAGGCCTGAAACGTGCTCGCGTTCCGGACGCCGGCCTCTTGATCCAAATCATAGGCATAGAAGATCAGCGACTTTCCTTTCGTATAGAAAACCCGCCCGTAGGGTTTTTGCGTCCCGTCGCCGGCCACGTTATAAATCTCCGCGATATAGAGATCGCGCGCCCCCATCAATTCCCGGACGTCACGGTCATGGGCTAGCAAGTCCTCCTGCTTGTTCAGCGTCTGTTCTCGGTCGCGAAGCTGCGCGTGGAGGTCGTTGACCTGGACTGCCAAGCTATCGGCGCGCGACTCCTCCTGCGTCCGCTGCCTTTGCAACGAATCGAACTCGGTTTGAGTTTTCTGGAGTGAAGCCTGCGCGTTCGCGAGTTGTTGCGCGAGCGTGGTTCGGTCTTGGGCACTCTGTTGCTTCTCGCTCTCATCCTCCTGGATGGATTTTTCGATATTCGCCTGAGCACTTTTCATTTCATCAAGAGATGCCGACTGCATTTGAATCTGGCGCCGGAGATCAGAAATGACGCGGTCGCGTTGCGCGAGCTGCGTTCGCAAGTCGTTCCGTTCGTGCCCAACATCGCTCATCTGCTGTTCTAGAGCCTCGATTTGCATATCGGGAGCAGGCGAGTTCTTCTGAGTTACTTCGACGCTGCGGCTCCTACCCATTCGGTAGGAGTAGATTCCCAAGGCGACAGTTAACAGAATGCAAGCCGCGAATGGCAACCACACGTAGTTCCAATTGACCTTCGTATGCACGTGTCCGTTTCTTTGAGCAAAGGCAAAGCCCCTTTCGCCGACATCGGGCCTAATCCGTACTTGGCTTGCGGCAGTCTGCGAGGGCGGGGCGGGCTTGAGCGAAGCGGTTTGTCCTGACTGCGCTGGGTGCGATGAGAATGATTCGGAAGAATCCAGTGACAATGCGGCGGACAACTTCGAAGCAAGGAGCGGCATGCCCACATCGACCGCCGCCTGGAATTCTCGCAAGGCTTGGCGGCATTCCGCACACCCGGCAAGGTGCGCTTCGAGCTTCCGCCGCTCTTGTTCGCTCAGCTCGCCCGAAGTCGATACGGCACAAAGCTCGATGAATTCATCATGGGGTTCCATCTTGAACCAGTTCCCAATCTCTCGATCTCACTATCTATTTAGCACACCCTTCGCTGCGTTGCCGATCATTTGCGAACATTTCCTTGCGTAGCCTCTCGAGCGCTCGATAGTAGTGGTGCCGCACGTTTCCGAGCGGCTGCCCCAGTTTCTCGCTGACCTCGAGGAGCGTGTAGCCCTCAAAGAAATGCAGGCGCAGGGTTTCTCGCTGATCCGCCGACAGTGCATTCACGATTTTATCTAGACCGTTACGCCCAAAAACGGTTTCGGCGGAATAATCGCTTTCCGCGGTCGGATTTCCGACCGCTTGAACGCCGTTCGCTGGAAAGTAAGGTTGCGCGTAGAACCCTCGGGACTTCATGTAGCGCCGCCTATCGAGCGCCCGGTGGTAAGCCATCTGGACAATCCAGGACCGGGCCGTGCTTTTCGAGCTGTCAAAGATTCCACATTTCCGTTGGATATAGAGAAACAAGTCTTGGACGAGGTCCTCTGCCTCGGCTGCGTCCCTCAAGATGCGCGCGGCCACGCTTCGAATCAGCCGAGCATAACGTTCGAAGAGAGCGGCTAGAGCTTCGCGATCCCCGGTACAAATCTGGGCGATGAGGAATTCGTCAGAAATCTTGACTAAACTCTTAAGCGCAACACTTTCGGCTAACACGGCAGCCTGCTCTCGTTTCGGAATCGCCACTCCACGAAGGTTTGCCGGTGAAGGAACGCTCGACGCGGTTACTGAGCCCTCCGTTAATGTTCCCAACTGTCGATTCGACTGCTGCACCACAGTTTTCACGACTCAAACCCGTAATCTGATTCGGTGGTCATGCATACACGCATAGGCAACACTCGGCGCCGGGGTGCGAGCCTAAGTGCAGACTCTGCGGGAAAGGTTTGGCCAACGCTTAAAGGCGATTCGTGTCGCCAGAAAGATGAGCCAGGAGGAGTTCGCAGAATTCATTGGTATTTCCGTAGACTTTCTAAGTCTCATTGAGCGCGGGATCAACGCCCCTTCTTTCGAGAATATAGATGCATTCTCAGCGCAATTGCAGATTCCAATATCTGAACTGTTCAGTTTTGATGACAGAGCCAGTCGACCTCGTGACAGCCGCCAGTAGTCCGTCGGTTTGTCCCAATCGCTTGGTTCGCCTTCAGATGTCCTAGTCTGGACTAGAGATTCGGCATTCCCGCGCACGACCGAACCCGTAATCCCGCTCGGTGGTACCCGGAATGAGGTTACGCCAAACTTGGCGCAGGTGCAACTGAAGAATTGGCAAGTTTGCGAAAACAATTCGGGCAGCGGCTCAGGCAGATACGCGGAGATCTGGGCAAGACGCAGGAAGAATTTGCCGAGCTAATCGGAATGTCTGTCGATTTTCTCAGTCTTATAGAGCGTGGCCGAAATGCACCCTCTTTCAAGAAGCTGGAGCGAATGGCGCTAGGGTTGAACGAGCCAGTCTCTTTTCTTTTTACCTTCAATTCGATTACACGAGAGGCAACGAGCAGAAAGGAACAGCGCCGGCGCTGAACCGTGCCCGATAGTGTCTGCTCCAGACTCTCCGTGAATCATCGGATGCGTTTTATTGCTTGCCCTGGCCGCTGAGGTCGTACGACTTTCGCGTTTGCTGGTTGATCGTTGGATAAGGTCCGCTGCCGGCATCATCGCTGAATTTCGGACTCCGCCGCAGAAGCTCTCTCATTGCTTCCTCTAGATCTTTGAGAATTTCTTTCACCAGAGCTTGAGGAGCCTCGCCTTGAGTCGCCGTGGTCGTCTCTTGCTGCCATTGAAATTCGAGATTCGCTTTGTCCCGTGCAACAATCTCCACGTAGGTGAATCGCCGAAATTGCCCCGTTTCCTTGCGCCCGTTACGATCATCCGCGTGGTAGCAATGGATGATATCCGACAGGTCGGTCGTGACAATCGGGTTCTGCCTGAGCGAAAAACTCCGGTCTGAGCGTAAGTCATATGCCCAGATTTCTTTGGTTGCTGGAGTCGTTGCCAATGGCTTCTTGTCAAAAAACAACACGTTTGCCTTCACACCGGGCGAATACCAGATGCCAGTTGGCAGGCGATGCAGAGTGTGGACATCGCGTTCTAAAATACCAGTTCCACGGCCCTCGGAGATTCTTTCAACTTTTAAAGCGATTCGGAGACATGAGTTGGCGCGGATGACATGAAACCAATCGCGGCGCCAATTGTAGGTGGCATGATTACATCGACTTGTTCGATAGCACACCATAATGCTGACTTGAGCCCGTCAGG
>Ga0209655_10000220_pt1 | contig 21672 bp, 21 predicted proteins | sample BogFormECP03_OM2_FD_188236 | JGI IMG/M metagenome (GOLD analysis project Ga0209655, IMG submission 188236) | Bog forest soil microbial communities from Calvert Island, British Columbia, Canada - ECP03_OM2 (SPAdes) (version 2) | ecosystem: Environmental > Aquatic > Freshwater > Wetlands > Bog ...
TTGCTGGACGCGCTCGGTGTCTTGCAGTTTTTCTTCGCTGAGGCGCAAGACCTGGCGATGGTAAAGCCATAGAGGTGTGATGCTTACGAACAGCAGGGCGCCCAGCACAATCCAGAGGATGCGCAGGCGGGCGGTCGTCTGCTGCTTGAGGGCTTGTGTGGGCACAAGAATCTCTTCGCTAAAATCGTAGCGAAGTGGGCGATGCGTTACAACGGGACGATAGTACTGGGGTTGGCGAATAAGATACAGAAGGATTGGGGGTTATGGGACGTTCCACGGCGGGAATGTGCAAGTTCCGGCGAGGGCGGGTCCCGCAAAGCCGCACCGCCTCTACAGACCCCGATTTTCACGTCAGCCACGCCCACAGCGGAAGTTACTCGTCGTTCTTGCGGCCGAAATTGAGGCGGGGCTCTTCTCCGGCGACGAGGCGCGCGATATTTGGACGATGTTTGATCAGGACGAGCAGCGAGATCACCACCGTGCCAAGGGTGACGAATTCCGGAGGCGCGTGGCCGGGCGCGTAGAGCAGGTAAACGAAAAGCGGTAGGGCGACGGCGGCGGAAATGGAGCCGAGCGAGGAGTAGCGCCAGAAAATTACCACCAGCAGCCAGAGAACGACTCCGGCGGCAACCGCTTGCCAGCAGATCGGCAGGAAAACGCCGAGGCCGGTGGCGACTCCTTTGCCGCCTTTGAAGCCGAGCCATATGGGAAACATGTGGCCGATGACGGCGCAGACGGCGGCGAACATCATCCAGCGAATATTGCCATGGGTGAAATATCCCGCGAGCCATACGGCCCAGTAGCCTTTGCCCGCGTCGAGCAGCAGCGTGAGAATTCCGGCAAATTTTCCGGCGTTGCGCGTGACGTTGGCGGCGCCGATATTGCCGCTGCCGATGGCGCGGATGTCCGGGCCACCCTGCGCTCTTACGATGAGCAAGCCGAAGGGAATCGAGCCCAGCAGGTAGGCGATCACCGGAGTGAGCGACACGAGTTTGACCGAAAATAAGATCGGGTAACTCATTCCACGAATGGAAATGCAGCGAGCTTGCCGTATTGCGCGCCGGATGGTTTTAGCACGCTTTCAAATAAATGAAATTCGGATTCGCGGGCCGCGCCGAAATCATAAGACTTCAACGCGTCGGCTGCACGGGCGAGATCTTCCAAGGCGTCGCCGGGCTCCAGGCGCGCAAGAGTGAGATGCGGAGAGTATGTGCGCGTTTCGCGCGCGAAGCCGAGTGGCTGTAGCGCTTCTTCGACCGCCGCGGCGAGTTCAGCGAGATTGGGCGTGGCCTGGACTCCGCACCAGAGCACGCGCGGCTTGAATTCGTTGGGGAAAAATCCGAGTACGCGGAAATCCATGGCGACGGGCTGCGTGGAGCGAATCGGCGCGAGCGCGGCGCGGATTTCGGGAAGTTTTTGCGGATCCGTTTCGCCTAGAAATTTCAGAGTGACGTGCATGGATTCCGCGCGGACCCAGCGAGCGGCGCGACATTCTGGTTTCAGGCGCTGGACGAGCGTCGACAGGGCGTTGCGCACCGCGCTGGGCAGGTCGAAGGCGACGAAGAGGCGCACGGCTTTGGCTCAGGCTCTGGCGGCAGCGGGAAAAAGGTAGTAGCGGCGCACGGCATCGAGTGCGGCTTGCGAGGCGAATTGGCGAATGCGTTCGCGATCGCCGGGAAAGCGATAGGCGCGTTCGCGGGGGCCGCGCTCGTCGGCGAGGCCGATGTGGACGAGGCCAACTGGTTTTTCGGGTGTGCCGCCGCCGGGGCCAGCTACGCCGGTGACGCCGACGCCGAGAGTCGCGCCAGTGCGTTTGCGGATACCGTCGGCGAGCGCCAACGCGACTTCGGAACTCACCGCGCCTTTTGCTTCGATCAAACTTTGCGAAACGCCGACGAAAGTCGTCTTCAGGTCGTTGCTGTAGCAGATTACGCCGCCAAGAAAATAGGAGGAGCTGCCGGGAACGTTGGTGAGGCGCTCGGCGAGCATGCCGCCGGTGCAGCTTTCGGCGACGGCGATGGTCGCGCGATTTTCGGTGAGGACCCGGGCGACGACTTCTTCGAGGGCTTCACCGTGTGTGGAGTAAAGATGTTCGCCGAGAGCCAGGGCCATGCGGTCGGTGATTTCGTCGAGAAGTTTTTCAGCTTTGGCGGCGTCGCGAGACCAGGTGCGCGGGTGCAGTTGCGTGCCGGTGGGCGCGGCGAGGATGGTGGTTTCGGCGTCGGGATAAAGCTGGTAGAGCGGGCGCACGCGGGTTTCGACGTCGGATTCGCCGAGGCCGGTGGTGCGCAGGTCGCGGGTGAACAGGCGCTCGTCGCCGGAAATTTTGGTGAGGCGCGCGCGGACTTCGGTCTCGAAAATGGATTTTAGTTCGTGGGGCACGCCGGGAAGCAGCACGATGATGTGGCCGTCGGCTTCCAGCCACAGAGCGGGAGCGGTGCCGCGCGGATTTGGCAGGACGGTGGCGCCTTCGGGAACCATGGCCTGGCGTTTATTTATTTCCGGCATGGTGCGCGCGAATCGGCGAAAGCGTTCCTGGATTTCGCGCAAGATGGCTTCGCTCATGTGCAGCTTGCGGCCCAGAAGTTCGGCGACGGTTTCGCGGGTGCGGTCGTCGTCGGTGGGGCCGAGGCCGCCGCTGGCGATGATCAGGTCCGCGCGATCGAGAGCGTGACGGAAGGCCGAGCGCATTTCGTCGCGCGAATCGCCGACGACGGCCTTGTGGATTACGCGGATGCCGATTTTATTTAATTCGCCAGTCAGCCAAAGGGAATTGGTATCGAGGCGATAGGGCGTGAGCAGCTCGGAACCGACGGCAATGATCTCCGCATTCATGTAGAAATGTTGTACTCGATGAGCAGTGGGGTGCGCAAGTCGGGCGCGGCAGCGATTCGTGATCCGTGGCCCGCGACGCGCGGCGTTGTGCTCGCCGGATAAAATCACCGCGTGATTCGGTGGGACGATCCAGTGCCAGAAATCTGGAGTCGCGATATGCGCTAGAGTATAGAGGCCTTGGGGTTGAGACGCGAGCGCGGCGAGAAAGGTCGCGGCGGAGAACGAAAGGAGCCGAGGGGACGCCAGCGTGCTGGCAGACAGGCGCTAGGAAAAGCGCCAGAGTCGCGCAAGGTGTGAACAGAATCAGACGGTCGGCATGAACGGGAGAGCACGATGGAACAAAATTTGCAATATACGATGGCGCTGCTCGGGCGCACGCCGGCGGCACTCAATGCGCTGCTGCGAGATCTGTCAGAGGAATGGACGCTGCGAAATGAGGGCGTTCAGACATGGAGCGCGTTTGATGTCGTTGGGCATCTGATTCACGGCGAACGCACGGATTGGATTCCGCGGGCACGCATGATACTGGAATTCGGCGAAATGCGGGATTTTGAGCCTTTCGATCGTTGGGGACAGCAACGAGAGAGTGAAGGGAAGTCGCTAGGGCAGCTGTTGGATGAGTTCGCGCGGTTGCGAGCGGAGGGCCTGGGAGAACTGCGCGCGATGAATTTGCAGCCGGCGGATCTGGAGCGGCACGGACGGCATCCGGCACTGGGAGTCGTTACGCTGTCGCAGCTGCTGGCGACTTGGGCGACGCACGATTTGACTCATTTACATCAAATCTCGCGGGTGCTGGCGCATCAATATGACGCGGCGGTGGGCCCGTGGCACGCATACCTGGGAGTGCTGAATTGTGGCGGACACAGCGCGCCATGACGCGCGCTGCGGAGGAGCGACGATGGAAACACCTGTGACCGTTGCGGCGCCTGATCTTTCTTCGCGGCCGTTTCGATTGGTGTGCGAGCGGGTGATGGCGGCGGGACCCGAAGCGCTTTTTCTGGCGTGGACGGAGCAATTCGATCGCTGGTTTGCGGCGCCGGGCACGGTGCTGATGAAGGGCGAGGTCAACACTCCTTTCTTTTTCGTGACTGAGTTCGCAGGAGCGCGGCACCCTCACTACGGCCGATTCCTGCGGTTGCATCGCGACCGGCTCGTGGAAATAACCTGGCTCACTAGCGCGACGAACGGCGCAGAGACAGTGGTGACGGTCGAATTCCAGCCACACGAAAGCGGTGCACAGCTGCGTCTGACGCACGCAGGATTTCCGGACGAGGAGTCGAAGAAGCGCCACGAGGACGCCTGGCCGCTGGTGCTGGCGCAACTCGACGAGCGGATGTCGCGTCCCGCGTGATTTTGCCGTATCTACTTAGCGTGCGTCGCGGCGTCTTCGATCAGAGCTGCGACTTCTTTCGGATGTGAGACGTACACGCAGTGACTGGCGCCTGCCACTTCGACTTTGTGGCTCTTGGCTCGCTCGGCGTACCAGCGTTCCAGGTCGGGGTTGATGGTTCTGTCGCTTCCCGCGACCAGCATCCAGCTGGGCTTGCTTCTCCACGCAGCGGTGGTGATGACGCCCCTGAAATTTTCGCCAAAGTTGAACACTTGCGAGCGCGCCATGAACGCGGCTTGTTCGGCGGGCTGGTCGGCTGCGAAGTAATCGTGAAATTGCGCAACGTCGAGGTAAGTGAAACCATCCGCGGTCTTTTTTATTCCGGTGGCCTTGCTGAGGTCGCTGGGGAAGCGTTTGCCGTCGTCCGATTCATTTTCTCCGGCGTCGGGCATGTGCGCCGCGATGTACACCAGACCGACGACCGACGGATCCGTTCCGGCTTCGGTGATTACTGCTCCGCCGTAGCTGTGCGCGACCAAAATCACCGGCCCGTCTTGCAGGGAGAGCATGCGCTTCGTGGCCGCGACATCTTCCTTGAAGGTTCTCTCCGGCTCCTGGACCATGCTGACGTGGTAGCCGGCTTTGGCGAGAATGTCGTAAACACCGTGCCAGCCGGAACCGTTCGCCCATGCCCCGTGCACCAAAACAATATTGTGAATGCGATGCTGCTCGTTCTGCGATGACAACGCGGAGCAGGCGAACAGTAATATTAGGATGGCGAAAGACTGAAACGTTCTACGCATCGCCCGCAGGGGCCTAAGCGAATTAGCCATATCGGCGGTCCTTCTAGCGAATTGAATTCGGGCCCGGCGCGGCAACAATCTTTTTCAGAGATTGCCGCGCGCTTTTCGGGTTTAAAGTACACCGGGCATCGGAATCAGAGCAAGATGCCAAGCCGCGAAATTGCCGGGCCACAGGTCTGCGATCGCGCTGGCGCACGGCGGATGCCACTGGCACAATCAACGAATTCAACAGGAGGCGCGGGCTTGTCTGGGGAAAATGATTCGAAGCGTAGCGAACTATCGCCAACGGGCGCGACGACGCCTGCCGGTTCAGATCCGACCAGCGCGCCAGATTCGGAGCGGCCCGGCCGATGGGGAAGTCCCGAACGCAATCGGCTGCTAATCTGGGTGGCGATCGCGTTCATCCTTCCGGGACTGCCGGTTTATGCACTGCAACTTCAGGGCAAATCAACTGATTCCGTTTTCAGCGTGTGCAGCGAATTGCCGGTGAAGGCGCTGCTGGCATTTTTTGTGGTGCTGGCGACGTGGATCGTTTCGCGAATGGAGAAGCGGCCGCTGGGCGATTACGGAATTCCTCCGCGTGGGATTTTTGGATTGCGATTCTGGGAAGGCGCGCTGTGGGGTTTCGCGATGCTTTCCGCGATTCTGTTAGTGCTTCGCGTCTCCGGTCATTTTCAAATTGATTCCGTCGCGCTGGCTGGTCGCGCGATATGGCGTTACGCGCTGGGCTGGGGCGCGGTGTTTCTGGCGGTGGCGGTGCACGAAGAGCTTGCGTTTCGCGGTTATTGGCTGTTCGCCTTCGCCAGGTTTAGAGGATTCTGGCGGGGCGCGCTGACTACCTCAGTGATCTTCGGCGCGGCGCATCTCTTCAATCATGGAGAAAACGCTCTGGGCATTTTGCAAGTTGTCGCAATCGGGCTGCTTTTTTGCCTGATGATCCGGCGCACAGGCACGCTGTGGTTCGCGTTGGGTTTTCATGCGGCGTGGGATTGGGCGGAAACTTTTTTCTACGGCACGCCTGATAGCGGACTGCTTGGAGTTGGCCGGTACCTGAATATTTCCGTGCAAGGGCCGAAATGGCTGACGGGAGGATCAGCCGGGCCGGAGGGCAGCGTCATCGCGTTCGTGGTGCTGCTGCTGTGCGCGCTACTGGTTCACTTGCGATTTCCGAAAGCGGTGTACCCGGACCATCCTGTTTAGCGAGCTGCCGTTCGAAAACCTTGCGGCCCTTTCAGAAATCTTTTGGAATCGCGAGGGGCCGCACCGGAGCCGATTCATTCCAGTTTCTGGCCCTGATTTCGATTTCGAGCGCTGGCAGACGCCCGGATGCCGGAGGATGGGAGCGGAAATATTCCTGCAACGCGCCGAGGGGCAATTGCGCGATTTCGCCGATGGGAGAACCGGGAGCCTGTTGCTGCGAGTGCGCCTCTAATTTTTCAAACCGCTCCATGAGGTTCACGATTCCGGCGGGCGAATATCCTTGCTCAACGGCAAGCTCGATCCCGCCACCGTCCGCTTCGAATTCTTGCTCCTTGGTGTAACCCGCCTTGAAAATGTCCACCGCCGGCCGTCCCAGTTGATAAATCCCTTCGAGGCCAAGCTTGCGGCTGGCAAGTTCATACTGCAACTGCTCGATCGCGTGACGATCATCCACGTGCGTAATTTCGTGGCCCAACACCGCAGCCAATTCGTCTTCGGACTCCATCAAGTTCAGAAGCCCGCGCCCGACGATGATGTGTCCACCCGGAAGCGCGCAGGCGTTGATCCAAATGGAGTCGTTAGCGAGAGAAAAATGGTAGGGAATCGCGCGGCGCTGCACATGACTGGCCACAGACGTTCCGACTTTGTTCAGATACTCGGTGACGCTCAGTTCGTCCGGACTCAATTGCCGCGGAACAAACAGGCCCTCCTCCCACGCAATTTCGTCACCGGCCCGAATCTCTTCCGCATCGCTCACGCGAGTCAGCGCGAGTGGGATGCGCTCGACCTCGCGCTCTGAATCCGCAAGCACGTAAAGCAGTGGACGCGGCGTGACCTCCGCGGTGGCTCGGCTGCGTTGCAAGGAAAAAAGCGCGATGCTCCCGCTGACGAGCAGCACCGCGAGGATCAGCCACCGTTTCACAGCACTCTCTGCAGCAGCTCCCTATGCCGCGCGTACAGAAAACTTACGACCAGCAGCGCCGCACCCAGGCCTAAGAATGAAACGATGCGCCCCAGCGCGTCCAGATTCCAGACGTCCACAGTGACGACGCGCCCCACGCAAAGCAAGGAGAGCAGCAGGCCAAACCAGCGATAGGCGCGCTCATCCATCCTCAGAACTGCAAGGAAAACAATTAGTCCTTCGACGCCCCACGCAGCCGTGAGGAAACCTCGCCGCACCTCCAGGCTCAGAAGCACCGTCAGCAAAATCGTGGGGACGAAGAAGAACAAATGTTGCTCGTGCGTGCGGATCCAGTGCCAGGCCGGACGAACTTTCTGCCACACGCCGTTTCCATCGCTCTGCTGAGAATCCATCGTGTGGGCCTGACGTTTCTGTAGCTTCACGACGTCAAATAACAAGTAAAACAAGAGCGCACAGGCGACCACGGTGGCGGTTCTCACGCTGGTGAACTGCCACGGGCTAAGTTGATAGAAATTGTCGAAGGCGCAGCGACCGCCTGTCAGTAACGTCATCGCGTAGCACCGGTTGCGAAACGTGGCCGTTTGCAAATAGCGGCTGAGCGCGTATAAGACGACCGCCATACACGCCCACAGCACGGCAACCCATTCCACCGGCGATTCAAAACGCAGCAATGCGGCCAGCGACAGAATGCCGAACCAGAGAAATGTGGCCCGCACGCGCGGTGAATCTTGCGCGCTGAATGCTGCGGCGATAATAAATCGCCGCCAGCAGCGTTACGGTCATCACCGGAGCGGCGAACGGACCGACGCGCGAAGTGGAATTCAGGTCCGCGATGAAAATTCGCACGAAGCTTGCTAGCAAGAGGACATAGCCTTGGACCAACAACGGCTTCTCGCGCAATGCCTCCGCGGTTTCCAGCAGTGCCAACCCAAAGAGACCCCATGCCAATCCGACCGCGGCGGTGGAAACTTCGTCCCAGAGCAATAGTGCGACGAGCAGGGTGGCAGCGCCGGTGTACACTGTGGAAAATCCGCCAAGTCGAATCAACCACTCGAACAAAGCGCCGGCATCCGTTCGATCCGAATCGGCAGCAGCCCCTGGCGCGGACGCCGGAGAATGGCGTCGCGATGCGAGATAGAGCATCGCGCAGGAAACGCTCACGATGACCAGGCGCAAACTGACATTGTGCCAAGTGTCTGCATGCGTCATATTCTCGATCAGCAATCGTGCCACTGCGAATAGAGCAGCTCCGTGTCCGCAGTAGCGCAACACGTCGTCGTCGAGCATTCGGCTTGCTTCTACGAGTGCGATGGCTGTGATTACCCACGCGACCGCAGTCGAGAAGAACGGCAACGCGACCCACGCGGCCGCGAGCAGGAAACCAGTCGCGATGACAGGCGTGAAAGCGAGGGCAATTTCGTCAACGAAGGACAAATCCTCGCCGAGCCGGTCCTTCAGCAACCGATTAATGTAGAACGCCGCGGCGAGTGCTAATAACAGCCAGCCTGAGCGCGCATTCGGTGGCTCCCATGTGTCGAGGCGCGGCGCCAGATCGTAAATCGCGACGTAGATGGTGAGAATTGCGGCGCCCGCCGTCGCCAGCATGCGCAGATGTTCATCCAGCAGCCGCCATCCGGCAAACAGCAGCGCTTCCACTTCGACCAGCCATAAAATCTCAAGGCGTCCGCCGGAGTAGCGGTACGGAATGGCCGCAATAATCAGCGCGGCGCCCAGCGTGCTCGCCAGAACAAAACCCCATCGTGGTGCGACGTGCCGCGACCAAGCCGAAACGCCGAAATACGCCGCACCCGCGACCAGCAGAAACCAGAATCTCCATTCCGGATGAATTGATTGATAGTGGAGCAGTGCCAGTTAGCCGGTGGCATCCAGCAGGAAGGAAGCAGTCAAGAGCCACGATTCCTGCTGGTCTTGCGAGTCGCGCAGAAAATAAGAAATCAGATAAATTGCCCAGTAAACGGAAAGCAGCGCGACGCTCGCGGCGAATTCCGGGAACGGTTTATGCCCGCCGATGCGCTCGTACACCTGATTAAGCCACAGCCAGTGCACGGCGTAGGTCGCGACGATGGCCAGAGGTTCCACGATAAACCAGCGGCGCGCCCGCAAAATCACGATCAACGAAGCCGCCAGAAGGCCCGTGGCGACGAGCGCACCGACTGGTGTTTCGCTCACCGCCACTCTTGCGAACGCCAGGAGATATGCGAAACCTGTAGTGATTTCCGAACGATAGCGCAGCGAATGTGCAACCATCGCCACGGCCACGGCGAAAAGCAGTGCGAATCCGAGGCTGGCGCTGGTCACCAGGCGCACCGCCGCGATATTGTGCAGAGCGTACGTGGTGAAATACGCGAGCGCCCACCCGCCGCCAAGCACCGCTCGCGCCGCAATCCGATATCGTTCTCTGCGCTCGTCAAAAACTCCGATGCCGAGCATTACGGCGCTCAGTACGTAAGCCAGCGCGATTTTTCCGGCTGGTCCCCAATAGTGCATCGAGTAGTTCAGTAGCAGGGCCACGCCGATAACGAATGCCACCGTTCCTATTTTGTTCAGCCAGTTTGCGCCCAGAGGCTCTTCCAGGTCCGCCAAGTTTCGTGAATCGATCTTCGTCGCGCCGGCCAGCCCGCGCCACAGCAAGCTCGGCGTGCGCGCCGCGGGCTCAACTGCGAGAACCGGCCGCGTGTACGGAGCGCGCGAGTCGGCAGTTGACGCGGTGGAGGCGGAGCCACGGGCGGGGGCGAAACGAGAGGGACTCGCGTTGGAGTTTCGCTGCGCGGCGCAACCGTGGCAGGAGTGGGTGCGACGGCGGGAGAATGCGCCGTTTTTTGAGGCGCGGAGCTTGGTTCAGACCGCGACTGCTCCGCCGGGGCTTTGCTCAGCTACCAGAGCGTCGTCTCGAGATCGAAAACGCGCGTTGTGATCTTATGTAATTGGTCGCGGAGGGATGCGTTTTCCTTTTCGAGCGATTCGATCTTCCTGGTGAGACACTGCAAACGGCTGCACAAGGAAGTCCCGACAGCGCACACTGCCGAGAACGTAAAGACGTCCACGGCGTCTCCCGCCACCGATTACTTCCCGGTGAAGTGGCGGCATTCTAGCAGACATCTTTCCGCAGTTCGCAATTTCCACGCAGGGCAGTTGCCCTGAAGGCTACTTTAGGAATTCGCCGCTTTTTCGTTCGCGGTGTTGGTTATTACGATCCGTGTGAATACCTCAGACACTGTGTCATTGGAGCGCATGAACCGTTTCAGAGAAAGCGGAACCAGCCGTCGAAGATGTCGGACCAGGCGTGGGCGATCATGCTGGTGCGGAGATTGCGGCGCCAGGCTACCAGCGCGCCGTAAAGAATTCCGAGCGCGGCAATCACGATTACTCGTTTCCAGCCTTGATAGGTGTGGGCGAGTCCGAAGAAGAGGCTTTGCAGGATTACGGCCGCGGCGATGCTTCCAGTGGCGGCTTGGAATTGTTTTTGCAGATAGCCGCGGAAGACGATTTCTTCGCCGATGCCGGCGGAGATGGAGAGCAGTATCCACAGCGTTACTTCCGCGAGGCCGCTCGGTGGTTGATATGCCGCGCTCGCTGCCGGAACGCGTTCGACCGCTCGGTACACGAGCCATGCGGTTAGCTCCCAGACACCCCAGAAGGGAATCGCGATGGCTACGTCCGTTGCTACGCTACGCCAGTTGGTCCAGCGTCCGCCGGTGAGGTCGCGCAGGTTGCCGCCCCTCCAGTGCACTCCTGCCCAGGCATAGTAGGCCATGCCCCATTCGGAGAGGATCAGTAGCACGTATTTGAGGAGAACCGCCTTGTGCGAGGCGTTGGGTTGCGTGGATTCCGGAGCGACGGTGCTCGATGGCATACCCGCGCGAAAACCGAAGTACGCGAAGATCAGCAGGATCGAAAGTGTGTGCCACGGAGAGGCGATCAGGCGGCGGGGTGGCGTTGGCGATTGCGCTGGCGCGGGAGGGGATGGGTTGTCGTTCATGGGCTTCCCGAAGATACACGAAGATATAGATTGATACGCAAAGGCTAGCGAAAAATTGCAGGGCAGTTGTTGATGGGCGCAGCGGCGGAGCGCGGCACGCCGTCATCCTGGGAGCGCAGCGAAGGCTCTCTCTTCGATTTCGAGCGCTAGCTACGCGCGCGATCGAAGAGAGATCCCTGCCTGTGGCAGGCAGGCTTCGTCGCTGCGCTCCCCGGATGACGGCCGAAACTTTTTATCGCAAACGCTGGTCGGTGAGGATTAACCGTTCAGAGGCAGGCCCTGCACGTCCCAATCGAGGGAGAAGAGGGCATTGTTGGTGGTGATCATGGCGCGGCGGCTCGGTAGAAGCGCGAGGCCGACGATGTTGCTGCCGCTCACCACCAGTTCGGGCTCGGCCTGCGGCGTCAGGCGGACGATGCCGCGTTGGCCGCCCAGAGATGCAGCGACGTAGAGATTGCCGGCGCGATCAAACGCAATTCCTTGCGGGCGGCCGAGGCCGCGGAAAAACGTGCTGACTTCGCCAGCGGGATTGATGCGATAGACGCGATCGAAGCTGGAAGTAGTGGGGCCGGTGACGTACAGCTCGTCTGCGGTGCTGAACGCCAGATGATAGGCTGCCATGGAAGGCTCGAGCGTGGCGAAAACGAAAATTTCGCGGTCGGCACCGATTTTGAAAATTGTGCCGCTGCGATCGCCGACGTAAAGATTGCCGGCCTTATCAAACGCGAGGCCGGTGGCGATGCCCATGCCTTCGATCCATTGCATAGCGCGACCGTCGGGCGAAACGCGATGGATTGCGCCATCGTGGCGGCTGGAAACGAAGAGGAATCCTTCGCTATCAATGGCCAAGCCGGTGGGATTCATCATTTCGGTGATGAAAGGCTTGATGACGTGGTTGGCCGTGACTTTGTAAAGTGAGACCGGAACTTTCTGGCCGCGCTGGCCGCTGAAAGTGACGTACACGTTGCCGTCGGCGTCGACGGCGGGGCTGGCGACGGGATGGAGATTGTCCGCAACTTGCGTGCCGAGCGCGAGAGGGTAGGGCGGACTTTCGACTCCGGCCATGCGCACGCGGACCGTACCGCCCGCGGCTCCTTCCGGCACGCGCGCGATCAGCAGATTTTCGGCGGCGAGAACTAGGCTGGCTTCCGCCGCGCCGAATTGCACCAGCGGGCGCGCGTGATTGCGCGTGCCGAAGCCGCTGCCGTGAATGGCGACTTCGCCGCCGGGTAGAGCGGCGGCTGGCTTGATGCTTTCGATTCTGGGACTGGCGGTCATGTTCGCGTTCGGATGCTGCGGCGCGTTGTGCTGACTTTGATAGCTTGCACTAAATTTTGGCTTGTGTCATTGCGTGCGTTGTTAGGCACGCAGCTGGCCCGCTACAAGCCAGCGGCGCGTGCGAGCCACAGGCCGATGGCGGCATAAATTCCCGCGATCCAATCGTCCGCCATGATGCCCCAGCCGCCGGGCAACGATTCCGCCTGGCGCGCTGGAAACGGCTTCCAAATATCGAACACTCGAAAAAGTATAAAACCCAGGAGCAAATATTTCCAGTTGAGGGCGGAGCGCATCAGGGTAAACCCTGGCGCTAACGTCGCGTACCGAAGTCCCGGAATCCTCCACCAAATAGGAACGCCGCTCCCCAACAACATGGTCAGGAATTGACCCGACACTTCATCTATCACGACGCGACCAGGATCCTTTTGGCGCCAAAATTCTGCGGCGCAATGAGCGGCCCAGACTCCGACGACCGAAACGAGGAGAAACAGAACGATGTACGCCCACACGAAGTGATCAAAATAACCGGCCGGAAGATTTACGTAAGAGAAGTCTCCCACAGAACCGTTGGCGAGCATGTATGGAACCTCTGGACCGAACCATAAGCACGCCGGAATCGCGAACACAATAAAGCCACCGAGCGAACCCAAGGTGCCGGGGGCTTTGGGGAAGTAACCGAGGCCCGCGGCGGTGGCGATGAAGATGGCGAAGCGGGGCTTGGTTTGGTTTGATGTCGATAGCGCGCTCGGTGATTCCGCGTTTGGCGATGATGACGCTGCGGCGTTTGATGCGGTGGGATTGTCGGAAGCGGTGAAATCAGTCTTTGCGGTCATCAATTTTTGTGTTCGTCAGGGGATTCGCGGGTGATGTCCTCGAAAAGCGTGTCGTCGTTGGCAGGTTCGCTGATTACGTATTTTTCGCTAGACCAGTTGCCGAGGTCGTAGAGTTTGCAGCGTTCGCTGCAGAACGGAAATTCAGCGTTCGCCTCCGAATTCGTCGGCTTCTTGCAGATGGGGCAGCGGAATTTCACGTGGTTAAGAATACCGCAAAGTGCGCGGCGATGGGCATACGTCGTTGCGGAAAAGCGGGCACGGCATGTCGTGCCCTACGCGAGTCGAATTGAAACGGACGTGGGAAGTCCGCGGTGAGTCTACGCGAGGATTGCGAACGGAGAGGCTGGGGCGACGGCCTGTCGGCGGCTGGATTCTGGCGTCGGCGCTTCGAATTCGATGGCGCGTGCGATCAGGTCGTAGTGTTTGGCTTCGGTGATTTCGATAGTGGCCAGGGTGCCCGGCTGCGGCAGGTCGGCGGCATCGTTCGCTCCCACGAAATCGGTGATGTACACTTTGCCGTCAATTTCGGGGGCCATGCCTTCCAGGCGCGCTTCCCAGATCAGGTCGGTATCTTTCGAGGGGCCTTCCAGCATGACCTGCAGGCGCTGGCCGATTTTATCTTTCAGTTTGCGCGCGGAGATTTTTTTCTGGATGGACATGAGCGTGTCGCGGCGGTGCGCGATGGTCTTGGCATCCACTTTATTTTCCAGCGCGAAACTTTTCGAAGTGTCTTCGTCTGAATAGGCGAACACGCCCATCCAGTTGAATTCCGCTGCGCGCAAGAAATCGCAGAGCTCGTGGAAATCGTTTTCAGTTTCGCCAGGGAAACCGACGATAAAAGAAGTGCGAATGGAAACGCCGGGAATCGCGCGACGCGCTTTTTCCAGCATTTTCAGGAACGCGTCGCCATTCGAGCCGCGCTTCATGCGCGCGAGCACGCTGCGGCTGGCGTGCTGCAGCGGCACGTCCAGATATTTTACCAGGCGCGGATGCGCGGCGATGGTATCGAGCAGGCGTGGCGTGATGCGATTGGGGTAGCAATAGAGGAAGCGCACCCAATGCAGATCTTCGATTTGCGCCAGGCGTTCGAGCAGAGTGGCCAGGCCGTCGCGCAGTCCGAGATCTTCGCCGTAGAAGGTGGTGTCCTGGCCGATGAGCAAAATTTCGCGCACGCCCGCGGCCACAAGATTTTCGGCTTCGCGAATCACTGATTCGAAGCGGCGGCTGCGAAATTTTCCGCGCAGCTGCGGGATCACGCAGAAAGTGCACGGGTGATCGCAGCCTTCGTTGATCTTAATGTAGGCGGTGTGGCGCGGCGTGGCTAGAATGCGCGGCGTCGCGTCGTGGTACAGATACGTCGGCAGCTCAGCGCCGCCGATATTTTCAGCATCGTCGGGGCGCAACTGGCCTTCGCACGCTTGCAGAATTTTTTCGATTTCGCCGGTACCGATCACCGCGTCCACTTCGGGGATTTGCTCGCGGATGTCGTTGCGGAAGCGCTCCACCATGCAGCCTGCGACAATTAATTTTTGCGCGCGGCCGAATTTTTTGTACTCGGCCATTTCCAGGATGGATTCTACGGATTCTTTTTGCGCCGGCTCGATGAAACTGCAGGTGTTCACGACCAGCACGTCAGCTTCGCCCGCGCGCGGCGTCAGCTCGTAACCGGCGCGCGCGAGAATGCCCATCATTACCTCGCTATCCACAAGGTTCTTCGGGCATCCCAGGCTGACAAATCCGACTTTCTTCATGCAGAGCGGTCCTTTGAAGTGTTGCGAAACATACAATTCTACCATAGAGACAACATGCCGCGTTGAACGCACGCTGGAACGGATATTTGCGGGCTAATTTTCCAGAGCCTGTTGCACTTCCTGCGGGCTGCGGGCGATAACCGTCAGATAAGCTCGGGCCGGCTGATCGGGGACGGCGCGCCCCTGTTCCCAATCGCGCAACGTGCCGAGCGGAATGCGATACCGCGCGGCAAATTCCTCCTGCGTCATGCCCAGCGCGCGACGGATAATTTTCGCTCGCGGCGTGCGCTTCATGCGCTTCGTGTCGGCGAGCGCGGCGCGTTCGACGGCGGCTGCCGTCATGGGACGAAACCCATTAGGAGTTTTCTTCGACGTAGATTTCCTGCTCATGTGTCGTGACGCTAAAACATACACTACGGGGCACCAGTAGTTAAGTCAAGGGGCTAGGCGGAGTGATTGGCGCGCGAAGTTCGAGCATGCGCAGAATCCAATAGGCGGAGACGGCCGCGGTGACGTGCTTCAATGTGTGGCCGCTCACAATGCCGCCCAGGTTGAAGATGGGACGGTCCGCGGCTTCAAACACTTTCGCGAGCGCATAAATGAGCAGCGAGATGATCAAGTCCGCTCCGCGCGTATAACGCGGCGGGAATAGCGCGACGAGCAGAAGTAGGACCAGCAGCGAACCAAACTGCGCAAGCACGTAGGCCCGCAGATCGCCGTTACCACGCGCCAGCGTCACATTCCAATACAGCACGCTGGCGACGCCGAAAATCAGCAGCGGAATGAGCAAGCGCGTGCCGGTTCTCACGCTGATGCGCTCATTCAACGTGGCGGCAAGCAAGGACATAAATCCGAGCGTCATCGGAAGGCGGTCCCATACGAGGCGAGCATCATCTGGCTGCAAATGATAGTAAGCGGAGCCGAGGGCGGTGAGGGCGACGCCGGCGAAGAAGATGAGGTAGGGCCAGCGCTCACGCGGATCGAGAAATCGCTGTACCGAATGCGCAGCCGAGAGATCGTTTAAGACAAAGCGCATGCCCAGCAAGCCAACGATCAGGAAAAATACGTTCGAGGCGACATCGAACGCGTTGTGCACTCCGCCGAACGCACGCGTATCCACGAAGTGGTGATAGGTTTCGCTCTGCGGTATGGGTGGAATCAGAAAAACGGCAATGGTGACCGCGGCGACGGTGATCCACGACACCAGCACGCACCAGTTCATCTGGTGGTGGGTTTACCAGTGCGGGTGAATTCGCGGATGGCGCTAAGCAGCGCGGACATTTGTTGTGCTGGCGCTGGCCGATCGCCGAAGCGGGCGGATTGATAGAGCGCGGTTAGCTGCGCGACGGGTGCAGCGATTTCGGCGGCGGGGATTGCAGCGGCGAATTCCAGCGCGGTTTGCGATGGTGATTTCTTCCAGCCACGCCTTTCCAGCAACCGCAGCATTTCTCTGTACTCGAGCGTGGCAAGCGACGCCGTAACGTTGCCGCTGCTGCGCGCGCGCAGGCTCCAACGCGCCGCGAGGTAACTGAATATGGTCCGGCCGCGCAGATAAATCAGCAGCGCGACCAGAAAAGCCAGAACGCCAGGCAGGAAATATGGTGAGGCTTCGGTTTTCTTATCGAGCCTGACGATCAGCTCCAGAGCCTGGCGTTGTTTCAGCTGGTAATACTTGCGCGCGCTCTCGCCCCAATCGTGCGAAGTCTTCTGCATGCTTTGCGCCAAAGTAATCTGGTGGCCGAAGTCGTAGTTAATGATCCATTCGCCCCAGGCGTATTGAAACCAATCCCAGTACATGCCCAGGCGCTCGAGGAGGCCGCCGTGTGAATCGTTTCCGGCCGGCGTGGGATCGAAAGTAATCCAGCCATAGCCAGGGAAATAGACTTCCACCCACACGTGCGCGTCGCTGGCGCGGACAATCCAGTCGCCGCCGACGTCGTTGTATTCGCCGGGAAGAAATCCGCCGACGTAGCGCGCGGGAATGCCCAGATCGCGCAACATGACGGTCATCGCCGCGGCAAAATATTCGCAATGGCCGGCGCGGCGCGTGAAAAGGAAATAGGCGAGCGGATCTGCGGTGCGCGGGCCGGTGAGGTCCAGGGTGTAGCGGAAGTGAGTTTTCAAGTACAGCTCGATCTTCGCCGCTTTGTCGTACTCGTTCGTTGAGCCCGCGGTGATTTGTTCGGCGAGCTGCTGGATGCGCGGATCGAGGCGCGGCACTTGGAGATAATTCGCTGTGATCGAATCGGGAAAATCCGGCGAGGCCAGGCGCAGCTGCGGTGGGGGGACCTTCGGCAGATTGGAAGTGGCCTCGTAACGGATTTTAGTGTTGTTGTGAAAAGGATTCGAGAGCGAGCCAGTCTGATCGAGAATCAGGTAGCCATTACGTTTCGTGCTGCCCATGCGGTCCGCGTCGGTGGAAAAGCGGCCTTGCAGAGTTGCAATGCGCGGCGCGACGAAGATGGCGTCGGTGGCGATTGGCTCCATCAAGATCGTGTAGTGCAGCGGAATGGAATCGCCGGCAGGGAGCAGAGGCGGATCCAAACGATATTCGCCGGCGGAATCGGCCGAAATAATCGTTTGTTCGCGCGGCGCAGTGAACCAGCGGCGGCCATCGAAATTGGTGAGCACGATGCCGCGCCAATGAATTCCTTCGGCGAGGCCGGGATCGCCATCAATGTGAATGCGCAGGACGACGGCGCTGCTCTTCTGAATTTCGCCGATTTCGCCCAGAGTGACGTCGTCGCTGAAGCCGGTCATCAATTTTGGCTGCAAATTCAGCGCGCTCAGATAGCCGGTGGTGACGCGCGGCAGCATGAAAAAGATCACGGCGCCGATGAAAAGCGTGCCGATGGCGACCAGCGCAGAAGTCAGGCCGAGTGCGCGATTCAGGCGATGCGCAAGAGGCGAGCCGGGTTCGAGCGGGGGCGAGACAGCGTCGTTAGCGCCGCGGCGAATTTCCAGCGCGACGAAAGTGGAAACGGCCAGCACCAGAAAAATTGCCAGCGCGATCAGGAAGCCGGTTTCAACTGTGAGGATCGCCGAAGCCAGCATGCAGGTGACCGCCAGCATGGCCAGAAACGCGAAATCGCGATTACCGCGCGCGGAGAGCAGGCGCACCAGCGTCGCAAAAAGCATCAAGTGAATCGCGGCCAGCAGCGCGGAATAGAGCGCGGGGTTGGGTGCGCCTTGCGAAACCGTGCGCGAGAGTACCCAGAGATCAATCGGGAAAAAAAGGAAATAGGCTAAGACCAGGCCAGTGGCGGTGCGTACGGAAAGTTCGGGGCCGCGCCCGCGCCACAGGCGGCCGGCTTTGTACACCAGCACCACGACGGGGATCACCGTGGAGAAAATGTCGAGTTTGCCGGTGCTGATGACGGCGAAGATGCCCGTCGAGACCAGCAGGAACAGCGACACTTCAAAATATCGTTGCACCGCCGGGAGAGGCGGAGCGCTGAGGCGCGCGGTGGAAGCCATGGACGTTTACATGATAGCAGCGCGGGAGGCGGGCCGGATTGTGCGCTGGATTGCGGAGTGTCTATCGTGTTATGGGTGGCGTGGCGGCAGCGATTTTGCGGGTGGCGCTGGAGATGGGGAGCTTGGCTAGATTTTTCAGCGGGAGGATGCGGGTGCGGAGGAGCTTCGGAAGTTCGGGGACGTCCGCAAGGAATGGGAGCAGGGTGATGTTGCGGAAGGTGACGCCGTGGCGGGCGGCTGGCAATTCTTCTAGTGAGATTTTCGTGATCCCGAGCGTTGCGCGCACGTGCGCTTCTAGCTCTGCCTTGGCGTGGCGCGTGACTTCCACGGCGGGGAACTGCCACATGCGGGCGAAGAGCACGGTGTCGTGCGCGCCGGGGTCTTGCACGAGCAGAGTGTGGCCGCGGGGGTCGCGGAGAATCGCCGCGGCGATTTTCATGTGAACTGGGACGCGCTTGCGGCGCGGCGCTGGGATCTCGCCCGTGAGGCTGTGTGCGTAGGCGCGACAGTGGCGCGCGACCGGACATTCTGCGCAGCGCGGAGATTGCGGCGTGCAGATTACTTCGCCCAGTTCCATCAGGGACTGGTTCCAATCGCCGGGTGCGTGCGTTGCGAGAAAATTTTGCGCGGCGGTGGTGAGAGCGCGCCAGTTTTTAGGGTTGCGTAGGTCGCCGCGAATGGCTTTGATGCGCGCCAGGACGCGCGCGACGTTGCCGTCGAGCACCGCGAGCGGAACATCGTAGGCAATGCTCAGGACCGCTCCGGCTGTGTAAGTGCCGATGCCGGGAAGTTCGAGTGCGGCGTTTAGTGTGCGCGGAAATTTTCCGTTGTGCTGCGTGACGATAATTGTTGCGGCGCGATGCAGATTGCGCGCGCGGCTGTAGTAGCCCAGGCCCGACCAGAGTTTCAGAACTTCTGTTTCAGGCGCGCGCGCGAGCGTTTGCATGGTGGGGAAACGCGCGAGGAAACGCTGGTAGTAGGGCATCACCGCCGCGATGCGGGTTTGTTGCAGCATTACTTCGGCGACCCAGATGCGGTAGGGGTCGCGGCTGCGACGCCAGGGCAGGTCGCGCTGATGGGCGCGAAACCAGGCGAGCATGCGGGTTTGAAAAGTTTTCAGCGTGTGGCCGGTGAGCTGCGCATTCATCCGGCGGGTATTCTCGCACTTTTTGGTTCGTGGTGGGGCCGCGGTTAGAGCGAATCGAGAAACAAAAAATACGAGGAGGACCACAGCGCTGTGGGAATCGTATTTTGCGGGCGCGCCGTGAGAATAATTTTGAAAATTTCGCGCTCGGAGGCCAGGTCGTCGAGGAATTGGCCGCCCAGCGCCGAAGCATCCGGCTGGATGGTAGCCAGCTCGCGCAGCGCGTCGTAAATAATTTCAGCAGAGGCGGCCATGGGCGTGGCGAAACGATGCGTGCGGAATTGCAGCGCGGCATGGAGTTCGTTGAAGTGCCAGGCGATGCAGGCGGCCATGGAAACGGCGCGCTCAAAACGCGCGGTGTGTTCCGCGGCGGCTTGCCGTGCGGTAGCTTCCGATTCGCCGGCCTCGCCAGGCGGCGGCCCGATGAAAGGATCAAGCACCAGCATCACGCGGCGTTCATCTTCGCGCGCGAATTCGCGGACCATCAGACGGCCGGCGCGCGCGGTGACTTTCCAATCCACGAACCGCGCACTGTCTGACGACAAATAATCGCGCAAGGAATGCAGCTCGTGGCCGCGGCCGCGAAAATTGCTGGCCATTTCTCCGCTCAGCAGCGGAAGAACTTCGTAAAAATGGTCGGTGGGCGCGACTTTGGGATAGACGATGATTTCCATCTGCGAATCCACCTGCCGCGTTTTTTCGAAGAAGCCGAAGGGGAAGCGCGTGCGTATACTGAAAGCGTCCTGGCGATAATTGCCGCGATGCGGGAAAGTGAGCTCGACTTTCTGGCGCGCGGACGATTGTCGCGGGATATAGGGAAAAAATACCGGGCGCGTCAGAATCTCTCCCGCGCCTTTTTTATTTTCGCCGACCACGCGCAAGGAAAACGACGGCCAAGCCGGCTTTTCGTTGCGCAATTCCAGTTCGGCGACAACGGGCTGCTCGACGAAGACGTGCTCAGGCATGTCAAATCGCAGTTCGATGCCGCGCAGCACCGCGCGTGAAAGCGCTCCGGAAATCAGTAGCCCCGCGATCGCGCAGGAGAGCAGCATCCACAGAAGGTTGTTGCCGGTGTTGACGCAAGCCAGGATGACCACAGCGATGACGCCGAGGTAAACAATTCCCACGCGCGTGAGCCGGTAGTCAACCTGATAGACGATCCAGCGCAGGCTGGTGCGCCGCGCGAGTTTCGGCACGATGGTGACGCCCACCCATCCGGCAAGACTCAGAGCGATTGCGGTGCTGATGGCCGCGAGTGTGACGCGTCCCTGTTGCGCGACGGCGGCGGAGAACAGCGCGACCAGCAATGCGACTGAGAGAACTAGCATAGCGACGGCGAAATTGCGCCAACCGTGTTTGTCGCGGTCGCGCCACAGGCGAAGGACAAGCGAATCGGCCATCGTGGTTACACAGGTACGCGGGTGCTGTCGAGGATTTCGCCGAGGATGGCTTCAGCCTGCTCGGATTTTTTCTGAGTGGAAACGTAGCGCGAGCTGACCACCACGCGATGCGCGAACACCGGAACGATGAGACGTTTGAAATCGTCGGGCAAGCAATAATCGCGGCCTAACAGGAAAGCGCGAGCTTGCGCGGCGCGGTGCAGCATCACGGCTCCGCGCGGGCTCACACCCAGGCTCAGTTGTTCGGTCTGGCGCGTGCGCTCCACAATTTCCAGGGCGTAGTCCAGCAAGCTCTCTTCCACTTTTACTTGCGCCACGGATTCCTGCATCGCGACGACGTCGGCCGCGTCCATCACCGGCGTGATTTTTTCCACCGGCGCGTGTCCGGCATTATTGCGGATAATTTCTTTCTCGCTTTCGCGTGAAGGGTAGCCCATGCGAATGCGCATCAGAAAGCGGTCGAGCTGCGATTCGGGCAGCGGGTAGGTGCCGTGATGCTCGATGGGATTCTGCGTGGCCAGCACCAGAAACGGATTCGGGAGCGGGTGGGTGTGATTGTCCACGGTAATTTGCGCTTCGTTCATGGCTTCCAGCAGCGAGGATTGCGTTTTCGGCGTGGTGCGGTTGATTTCGTCGGCCACGATGATGTTCGCGAAAATCGGCCCGGGCTTGAATTCGAATTCCTGCGTCGCGGGATTG
>Ga0209655_10000221_pt1 | contig 21652 bp, 22 predicted proteins | sample BogFormECP03_OM2_FD_188236 | JGI IMG/M metagenome (GOLD analysis project Ga0209655, IMG submission 188236) | Bog forest soil microbial communities from Calvert Island, British Columbia, Canada - ECP03_OM2 (SPAdes) (version 2) | ecosystem: Environmental > Aquatic > Freshwater > Wetlands > Bog ...
TGGAGCTTTGGAAACGGCGAAGCTCAGTTTTTAAGCGGCGAGCTGGCATAAGGGGCTGGCCGAGCAGAAATCAGGAAAAGCCAAAGCGTGAATATTTACCCTGGACAATCTTTCTCGCGATCCGGTCCGTGGGCCGCGAAGGAGGCACATGCCCATACCTCTTCGGAATTTCGGTAAAACGGGCGTCCAAATCTCCGCACTCGGTCTGGGCGGCCACCATCTCGGCGGCGCTAAAGACGAGAAGACTGCGATCGAAATCGTGCACCGCGCCGTTGATGGTGGCATCACCTTTTACGACAACGCCTGGGAATACTATCGCGGCAAGACCGAGTCCTGGCTCGGCTTGGGCCTCAAAGGGCGGCGCGACAAAGTTTTCTTGATGACCAAGGTCTGCACGCACGGTCGCGACGCTTCGCTCGCCACGCAGATGCTCGAACAATCGCTACGCCGGCTGCAGACCGACCACCTCGACCTCTGGCAGATTCACGGCGTTGTTTTTCAGAATGATCCCGCGCTCTTCATTCGTCCCGGCGGTGCGGCAGAAGCCCTGCTAACGGCCAAGGAACAAGGCAAAGTTCGCTTCGTCGGCTTCACCGGCCATAAGGATCCCAACGTGCATCTCGCTATGCTCAACACCGGATTCCCTTTCGATTCCGTGCAGATGCCGCTGAACGCCTTCGATGCCACTTATTTTATGAGCTTCGAACAGAAAGTGCTGCCTGTTCTGAACCAGCGAGGCATCGCGCCCTTGGGAATGAAGCCAATCAGCGGCCATGGCGATCCGGTGCAAAGAGGCGTGCTTTCTGCCAGCGAAGCGCTGCGCTACGCCATGAGCCTGCCCGTGGCGTGCACCATCTCCGGGGCCGAAGAACCGCATATCATCGAGCAGAATCTGGAGATCGCGCAAAACTTTGTGCCGATGACCGCTGCCGAAATGCAGGCATTGCGCGACCGTTGCCGCCCCTATGCCGCAGACGGACGTTTCGAATTATATAAATCTTCGCTGAAGTTCGATAATCCAGAAGCTCGGCTCGTCCATGACTTCCCTCTCGACACGGCGCAGGTCGAGGTCAAAGACATGATCAAAGAAGCGGACGACACAGGCCACGCGTGGCCTCAGGTCTAGGGCGAACCACGCTCATGCACGATAATTTCAAACCCGGGCCTGATGTGAGCCGCAGAGGCTTCCTGAAAGGTGCCGCGATCGCAGGAGTATCCGCCGTGATTCCAACTGACAAGATTCCCAGCGCAGTCCAATCCAGAGACGAAGCGGCCCTCGGCAATTTCCAGTCGCCGAAGCGTCCTCTGGGTAAGACCGGCCTGCAATGTTCGATCCTGGGCATGGGGGGCTTCCATCTCGGCACTGTTGGAGACCAGACAGTCATCAATAATATGGTTGCCAAAGCCTTGGACCATGGCATCAACATTTTCGACAACGCCTGGGAATATCTTGACGGGCTAAGCGAAGAGTGGCTTGGCGTTGCTATCAAGGGAAGACGAGAAAATGTCATCGTTATGAGCAGCGTCTGCACGCACGGCCGCAAACAGGATGTTGCCATGCGCATGCTGGAAGAATCCCTGGTGCGGCTCCAGACTGACCATCTCGATGTGTGGCAGATTCACGAGGTGATCTACCACAACGATCCCGAGCTGATTTACGCGCCCGACGGAGTTCTGGAAGCGCTCACGAAAGCGAAAGAGCAGGGCAAGGTGCGCTTCGTCGGGTTCGACGGGCACAAGTTCCCCTCGATTCATCTGGATATGCTTAACCGCGGCTACGCGTTCGATGCTGTCCAGATGCCTCTCAATCCTTTGGACCCAAATTTCCGCAGCTTTGAGATCAACGTCCTGCCCGTCGCCAACCAACGGGGGATCGCGGTGCTGGGAATGAAGAGCATGGGCGGTTCCGGCGAACTCATCTCCAAAGGCGCCTACACTCCCGCGGAAGCGCTTGCCTACGCCATGAGCCTTCCCGTTGCCACCACGATCAGCGGAATGGATTCCATGGAAGTCCTCGACCAGAATCTGGCGATCCTGCGCGATTTCAAGCCGCTATCGGGCGAGCAGATGCAGCTGCTTCGCGATCACGGCAAGCAATTCGACGATGGGCGCTACGAACTGTACAAAAGCACAATGAAGTACGACCGGGATCTGGGCCGCAGCCTGCACGGTTATCCCTCAGCTGCGGAACTTCCCGTTTGACTGACTGGCGGTATTGCATCTCGAATTAAAACCGAACAAAGGAGAAACAAACAATGGCAAAGGAAGCCGTAGCACAAGCCAAGGAAAAACCGCAAGCAACGCACGAAACACCAACTGACCTCAAACACGAAGGCGTAGTCGAGATCACCGCCGAGCTACGCCAATTGTTAGCCGATACGTTCGCGCTGTACTTGAAGACCAAGAATTTCCACTGGCACATGACCGGGCGGCACTTCCGGGATTATCACCTGCTGCTCGATGAACACGGTGAACAGATCTTCGCCATGACCGACGATATTGCCGAGCGTGCCCGCAAAATCGGAGGAACCACGTTGCGCTCGATCAGCGATGTCTCGCGGCATCAACGCCTGAAGGACAACAGCGACGAAAACCTTACCCCGAAAGAAATGCTCGCCGAACTCAACGCCGATAATCAGGCGCTGACGCGTTATTTCCGTTCTACGCATGAAACTTGCGAGAAATACAACGACGTTGCGACCGCCAGTCTGATCGAGGTGTGGATTGACCAAACCGAGCGGCGAACGTGGTTCCTGTCGGAGATCGTGCAGGGACTCTGACAGCGACCTGATCGAGCACATCGAACAAGGCGCTTCGAAAAGCGCGCGGCTTCACAGCGCACCGCAAGCAGAGGCCCGAGCGTGTAGCCGGTCGCGATGACGGTGTCCGGCGGTTGGACGGCATGTTGGAATCTGCCGAGGTTTGGCGACACGCGAGGCGAGTGCGTGTTGCGTGTCGATCGCGTTGGCACGCTTGCACCGCTCATCGATTCAGTGAGTTACGGATTAACAGCTCTTGTTCGACCGAACTTGTACTTCTGGTACGGCATTCGCAAGTGTCTGCCATGGGGAACGAATAGCACAGAAGCGGTTGCCACCGGCCGGCGAACATTGATATCTGATAACTTTCATACAACTCAATATCGCCGGCCGCCAGCCAAAGGATGATTCGCCATGAACGCAATCACACCCGGGAAAGACAAGCTGGGATTCATCGGGATCGGATACATGGGGCGGCCCATCGCGCAGCGGTTGCTTGGGGCTGGGTTCCAGCTGACCGCGTACGACCGGGATCGCGGCAAGGCGCAGGACCTCGTGCAATATGGCGGCGCTGTTGCGGGAAGCGTTGCGGAACTTACCTCCGGTTGCGACGTGGTGCTGACCTGCCTGCCCAATGACGAGATTGTGATGAGCGTTTATGGCGGAGCGGACGGCGTGTTCGCGAGCGCGCGTCGCGGGGCACTGTTCATTGACATGAGCACGGTTTATCCGGAGACGTCCAGGACACTGGCGCGACTGGGTGCGGAGCGTGGCGTGGATGTGCTGGACGTGACGATATCGGGAAGTACTCCGGTGGCGGAACAGGGAGCGTTGGTGCTGTTCGGGGGCGGAGCGCGTGATAGCTTCGACGCGGCGGAGGCGATCTTCCGGGCGATCGCTCGGAAGTATTTCCATGTTGGGTTAAGCGGATCGGGAGCGACGATGAAGCTGGTGGTGAACAGCTTGCTGGGGATCGGGATGCAGGCGATCGCTGAGGCTGTTGCACTCGGTGAGAAGGCTGGGCTGGAGCGCGATCGTTTGCTGGAAGTGCTGGCGCAGACAGCGGTGGTCGCTCCGGCGCATGTGGGCAAACTGCAGCGGGCGATGAGTAACGATTACAGCCCGCAGTTTCCGCTGCGTCTGATGAACAAGGATTTCGGACTGATACTGAAGCTTGCGGCTGCGGTGGGGGCGCAGATGCCTGCGGCGCGAGCGGCGTTGGATGTGAATGCGGCGCAGTTGACGCCGGGAGACGAACAAGACTTCTCTGCTGTGATTTTACAAATGGAAAAGCGAGCGCATTTGGATTCTACGGATAAGAAGTCGACTCGAAGTGCCGCCAATCGTTAACTCGATTTGGCGGGATGAAGAACGGTGAGTCAGTCTTTCGCGAACGGTTTGGGTGGAAGTAAAAACTGCATGCCGAAGTAGCCTACGAAGCGAGGCTGCTCGTTGCTGGCGGGCTGAGCGCTGCGACCGGCCATCAGCAATAAAATAAAGGGTGGGTGAATTTTGTAGCGCAGGCCGCCCTCGATGGTTTGCTGGCCGTTCGCGGGATTGAAAGTTCCCAGGCCGTAGAATTCTGCGTCGATTTCAAGCTTCTCCGTCAGGTCATGCCCCACAACTACGCCGGCGAGCCATCCAGAGGCCCCGGTGTGGACGTAGTTGTAGCCAACCTCCCAGTTCAGATTGACGGGGCCGAGCTTTTTTGAGAATTCCATGGGGAGAATCAGGCTAGAGCTGCGCGGGGTGATTCCGCGGGCTACGGAGTCATTTGGATTGTTCAGCGAGAGCTGGGGAAAAACAGACATAGCGAATCCGTTTTCTTTATTGTCGTAAAAGCGCCATTTGACGCCGAGTTGGTCCTGTCCCAGGCCGTATTTCGGAGTGCTGGAAGGATTGACTACGCGCAGCCAAGCATTTTCGAAAGTGAGCTGAATGCGGTCGCCCAGGCCGAAGTTGATGTCCACGTCGGGTTGGTGCGTGATGGACTGGTTGGTGTACAGGAAGGGCATGTAGCCCAGATTGATTTCCCAGTTGTGGTTTCCGGGGGTGCCGGGATCGTTGGTGTAGTACGGCGGGCCTCCTTGAGCAAATGCACCGGGAGCGCCGAGCACGCAGGCGACAAAGAGGAAGAGCTTCCAGGGTCCAAATCGAATGACGACTGCAGGTACGCGCACGGCGCTCCGTTCAAATTGAAGTTCCTGCCCGACTACTAGAATAATCGAGACTGCGCATGAAGCGAACGAGGAATCACGCCGGAAATTCCGCACGCGTGGGGGACGATTGGGCCGCACACGTCTGCGCGGCTGGCAAGCGCTACACGTGACCGGTGAATGGTGATTTTTGGAGCGCAAAACGTGCGAAAAACGTGCACGCAAACATGCTTTTATAGGCCGATTAGAAAAATCCAACGCATTGTTTTCAGGGGAGTTGCGGGCGTTTTTAATCGCGCGCGACCGATTAGAAAATGGCGCGTGGGGAGTGGGGGCTGGCGCGCTGGCTGTTGAAGTGCGAGCAGCGTTGACCATGTATCCCCCTTGTCGTGACGAAATTAGCGCACGACTGATGATAACACAGCCGTTACGGTGATTCAAGTGCAAACTGAGGGGCGGGGGCCTCGCGGGGCCGGATGCTGCTAGGTGGGGGCGCGAGCAACTCGAGAACACGCGGGAAGGACACCGCCCTTCGAAGCGGCACTGCCGCCATATTCACGGGCTAGTTGCGCCATCGTAGAGATTGCGCTCTTGGCGACATCGAAAGTAATTAGCGCATCATCCGGCTCGAGAAAATCCTGAGGATGCATCAAGGGATTTCTGCGGAGATTCTTTACACTTTTCAGGACTTCGAGCATTCGGTCGTCCACTGCGTCTATTTTCTCCAGGGCACCAATGTATTCGCCCATATTCTCTCTTTTGGGTCTGGGGACCCCGCCCGATAGCGCGTCGAAGTACTGACGCATAATTGCCTCGACAGAACGCAAGAAATGAAACGCCGCCGCCGTCGGCAATTTTAGCGCAAGGCACCGGGCTCCCTCGTTGAAGCCTCTAATCGCAATTTCGGACATCCAACCAAGCGTCGATTGGGGAAGGCAGGCGGTACCGTCCGAGAGTAGTTTGTCTGTGTTGTAGCCACCGACGGGAGTAACAAAATAGATATCGAGTCTGGCTAACTCAGCCGACAGTACACTCTCAAAATGAGAAAATTGGTAATTGACGATGCTATAAAGTGCGTCTCCAATTGGCTCATTCGTCTTTTTACTCTCACTCACTTTCCGGCAGAACTTCTTCAGAATGTCTATATCCGCGCGGCAATCCGCAATCGGAATCCGATCGCTGGCTAACAGCCAGTCGAACCATGAAGACGCCAACGAACAGCTGCCAGCGATGTCTCCGACGCTTGTAGCTGGAGTGAGCTTGTCAAAGAATTCCATCGTCTTACCAAATCTATAAAGATCAAATAGGTTCACTTTTTTCATGTTGATCTTGGCAATAGAGTACCAAATCTCTCATGGAAAAGGTCTTCAGCGGACCGTGCGCACTTCGGTTTCTAAACGGTGCGGGTTGAGGCGCGGGCTCGTTCAAGATGCCGACCGAACGCTTACGTCGCCTCCCGGCCCGGAACGGTGGACCACCCGCTGGTTTGATTCAAGGGGTCAGGGTGGGCTTAGTCTTTGCATCTGGCATGTCTTGGATGACATCGGCTGTTAGTTTTTCAATTTCAATCCAGTGAATCGTCAACGCAATCAGCTTTTTCAAGTCATCCAAATCTTTGCCTTCCCATTTGCGCACGTAGTGCGTTTCATCGTTTCCAAGCCACGCCGCCCGTTTCGCGATCTCTTTTATTTGGTCGCTCTTTACGTACTTTGCAATGCACGGTGCTAGAAGCGTTTTTTCAACTTCAGTTCTGTAGGCAGCGATCTTTTCTGGGTCCGTCTCAGCGTACTGGCTGATGATGTAATCCTTAATGAGAAACTCCAACGCTTTCCGGTAGCCCGGTCCAGCTGCGAGCTTCAGTCCCATTCCCTCAGCTTTGGAAGCTTCGGCATAAATTTTGCAAAAGTCATCCGAAATTGACTTGATAGTCTCACTCTGCGGAAGCGTGCGTATATCCGTTGGAACACAGGTCTGCAAAACATAAGCTGAGTTCCACCACGCATACTGTGCCAGAAACAAGCGTCGACAGCTTGCGTTCGGGCACTGGAGTAGGCGCTCTAATTGTTGCCCGTTGCCGCTCAATGTCCCGGTCGTCCAGTCAATCGGGGTAACAGAGAAATGGCAAATCGGGCAACGGTCAGGGGTCTTGTCTACTGGGAATTGACTCCGACCGCCGCTCTCGCTGCGAACATCGATTTGAAATGCCATGAGTTGTGTTTTACCACACTGCCCATCCGCAGCAAAACGGATGGAACCCAATCGAGCACATGACGAAGCGTTTCATAGCAGGCAGCTCCACGCAAAAAAGGCGCTTTTCGCGATTCGCGATTCGCTTGATAATGCTGTCGAGTCGATGCGAAGGATTGATGCGCAGTTTCCGGGTTCCGGCAAGCCCCGTTGAGCACAGAGGATCTATGGCTCCCGCTCGGCGTCGAATATGGCTTTGCATTCCGATTTGAATTTCCGTCCGTTCGGAGTGTCCGGAAATGCCTTCGGTCCTAACTCTTTCCGTGCGGTCTGTGCAAAACTCAAGTGGGGATTTTCGAAAGCATCGTCATTGAATTGGCCGACAATTTCGATTTGAGCGACGGTCAATTGCGGACGTTTTGGCTGCGATTTTTTCAAGAGGCACGTTTTCCCTTCTTGGACGCGCATTCGTCGCAACGAGTTTGCTTCTCAAGCCCGTAGAAATCCGTCCCGCATTTGTTGCACTCTTTCAGGAACAAATGTTGCCCGTGAACGATGACCGACTGGGCGCGCTGGATTTTTCTGAAAATTGGCCGGTTCATATAAGGTCCGCATTCTACCCGATTGGCTGAATCGACGATACAATTCGTGTGATGGCCGACGCGAAATCTTCTCTGGACAGCACGCTTATTTCTGTGTGGCGACAGGCACTGGTGGAAAATGCCGACACCGTGAAGTTGGGTACGGAGCGCTATCCCGTTAGCAAAAGCAAGGCGAAACGCCTGCGGCAAGTTGCGTTCGACTTCGATGGAAATACGATTATGGGAATCGAGCAAAATCCCAAGACCAAATCGCGTTGGGCTGCGATGGCACGAGCTGGGAAGAAAGTAATGCAGTTTATTCAGGGGGGCAGATACATCGCGGTTGTGGCGGCTGGAAAAGTAATTCTGTACGGCAAGCGTAGCGCATGAGGCGTTTAACCGGCTTGAACGCTGCGCAGTGGGGTCTGAGGATGACGGCGAAAGAGGAGAGCAACGGCAAGGGCGCCCAGCTGAAGCTGGCCGCTACAAATTCGAAGACAAAATCAACAACGCCCGCCTGCCCTGCGGGCAAACAGGCGTCCGCTGCCCTTCGATCCCGCGCCGCGGGCCCTCCTGCGGCGGGCAGGCTCTCAGGATGAATCGCGCTGCAGCGCGATTCACAAAGTCAACGGCGACTGCGCCCCAACGGGCGCCGAGTGGTGAAACCAACAACATGCCTCGACGCGTTTTCAGGTGGCAGAGTGGCTGGTGCTCGTGTCCCGATACTAGACGGTTTTCGCTTTCGCTTTCACCGGGGGAGAGGGTTCAGCGGCTGCATCCAATTCCGCGGCAATTTGTTCTTTGGCCTGGTTGACCAATTCCTTGCCGCGATCGGCCAAGTCTTCAGCGCGCTCCCTGAGCTCGCGGGCTTTCTTGCGAGCGTGCTTGCTTCCTTCTTTCGCCTGCTTCGACAGGAAATCGCGAGTGCCTTCGCCGGATTTCGGCGCGAAGACGATACCGACGAGCGATCCTACAGCGAGTCCTGCGAGGAAATAGCCTGCGGTGGAATGGATCTTTTCGGTCATAGCTCACCTCCGAGATCAGAAGTTACGGCGAATTTCTGGCGTGAATGGAATCGATGCGCGGACTGATCTCTGGACCCCGATTGTACCGGAAGCGGTGGCGAGTGGCTGAATTGTTTCTTTAGGTGGAGGGGCTGCTGGTCAGGTTGGAGATTCTTGGCGCGGCAGCTTGCGCCGTTAGGCTTGTGGAGATTCTGACGCCGAGGTGAGCACGCTCATCTGCAAGGGCTCGCCCGAGCCAATGAATTCTAATCCCGTGCCAAATCGCCCTGGACCCAAGGCGTCACAATAGGCGACGCGGGCCACGGACGTGAAGTGGCCGGCTGGCAAGGCGACCAGAAGGGTGTCGTCGATCATCCATTCGCTCGTGGAGATGACACGAAGTCCGCAGGGACTGACGTTTTCGGTGATGGCCCGTTCCACTCCCAACTTGTCGTGTCTGCCGACGAGCATCGCCGTCAACTTCATGTCTACGCGGGTTTCGGCGCGTTCCAGCAGGAACTGTTGTTTCATTGGGCTTCCCTCCAGGACTGGTGCTTCGGCGAGCACTTAGGCCGAGGCCGTCACGCATTTGCATTCATCGTAGCCAAGCTGCGTTCGGAAGGGCATGGAAGTTGGGAGCACTGGCGCGAAAATGACAACTATAGGTGCGATTCGGCTGAGGTCGTGCGGGTTGGGACACGCGCTGTCGCGGTTGCGGTTGCCAAACTGCTTAATTCGAGGCGGAATAATTCCCTACCCCGAAGCCGCAGAGTTCTGCAACGCGATACCCTGCGAGGCAATTTGGTGTAGTTTGTAGGTGGAGGGAGACATGCGTCCAGACAGCGTGGAAGTATCGTGGGATACGGCGAAGTCGAAGTGGTTGGTGCGAATCGAAGCGGGCGAGGAAGTGATTCGCCGTCATTGCGACGCGGCGAAGAATGCAGACGATCAAACTCTTCGGTCGGCAGTTCAGAAAACCGTGGCGGACGAAGGCTACGAACTGGAACCCTCGTCCGTTAGCATTCGTCGTTAGTTGGCGTTCAAATTGACCGCGCTGAGATTTTCTAGTCTGGGAGGCGGAATACTAGCCTGACGTCGTCCTGGACTTGAATGCGACGTCCATCGAAAAGAGTGGGACTGTAGCGCCACTGACGAACGGCAATTACGGCAGCTTCGACTAGCAAAGGCGGGCCACTCACCGGGTCGAGGCTCAGGACTTGCCCATCGTCGCCGATTACCGCATGCAGGCGAACTGTGCCTTCGATCCTTTGCTGCATGGCTTCCGGGGGGTAAGAGGGAGCGACGCGTTTGAGCAGCCTACCGGCTTGTAAATCCTTTGAAGATTGTGATTCCGGGTTGAAACCGGAAGGCATCTGGACCGAACGGCTAGAGCTGATCGCGATTGAGGACGAACTGCTCACTGCTTCTTCCGGCAGAGTTAGAGAGGCGGGCGGGGGTGTTTCGGGTGTTGGGCTGGCCGGCAGTTCAGCTTGGGGCTTGGGCGAAACCTTGGTCTCTGCGGAAATTCGAGGTTCGGAATGCGGCGCGGGGGGCTTGCTGGCAGGCTGCTCGACTGTAGCTGATGGCTGGACGTTGGCAGCAGGGGGAGCAGCGGCGTCGGCGATTGCTGGGGGAGTTGCTGCGGCTTTGGGTGGCTCGCTATTTTGTTGCGGCTCTTCGGTGTTCGCGGCGGGCTTCGGAAGCGGTGGCGATTCCACGATGCTCTGGACGCGAATGGTACCGGTGAGCCCGTCGAACTTGCCGGTGACTAAGACATCTTTACCAACTAGCGTCGCGGCTTTATCTTGGTCGTCTAAGTGGTACCAGACATTATTGTCGTCGTCTCGCAAGACAAAGCGCACGCCGTTTTGGGAAACGATTTTTCCATAGAAGGCTTGTGTCTTAGCCTGCGCAAACGAGGCTTGCGAGACTTTGGATTGTGTTGCATGGGGGGTCAAAAGCGTCGCGCAGAGCAGAAGCGACGTCGCGGCCTCGAGAGTGGCCGTCCTGCTCATCAGTGGCTCGCGGACGCAACATATTCGAAAGCGTCTTCGACAGCTTTGATTCCGGCCTTCGAACCCAGTGAGCTTGTTTCCACCTTCGAGTATTGATATTGCCGGCGCGGGGAAAAACTTGCAGGATCGAAAGCGCCTTTGGCGAATTGGAATATCCAAACATATTGACGGTGCGCTCTGTCAGCATCGGATTCAGACATGAGGGAAGAGTCGATCATGGTCATGGGTGTGAAATCCGAAAACCCGTTGCTCTTGTGAACCGGCTCGGGCATCGTCGCGCTAAAAAAATCGACGTCATGCGTGAAGATGATCACGAAATCTACTTTGGAAGGATCGGGGGCCGGACAGACATTCGAGAACAGCTTCTTCCTGTTTTGCGCGATCCATTTGGTCTGGTTGGGCGTGAGGCCGTATGCGGAAAAGTAGTTCTGGCAGGCGAAGTCCGCGCTTAGATTCTCCGGTTGTGTATCGGAAATTTCGTCGGAATCGCTGGTCGGCGCCTTCGAATAAGCGTTAATTGCCTTTGATGAAGTATCTGCGGCAGGCGCAGAAGCGCGTGGAGGATTCATTTCGCCGAACGCGGCGACGGGTAGCATGGAACCGCCCGCGGGTGACTTTTTGTCGTTGGAGCTTTTCGGTGGGGCTTCGTTCGCCGAACCGGCTGACGGCGGACCTGCGAGCCGTGCCGAATCCGGTGGAATGATGGACGCCGCGTCCGCAGCCGCTTTGGCAGTTGCGATTGCAATCTCCTTTGCCTGGGCTTGCTTCGCGACGAGACCAACGTCAAGAGCCGGGTCTTGGCGAACTGCAAGCGGTGGAAGATCTGCGACGGAGTTCTCGGGGATGTAGCCCTCTACTCCATTTTGAGCACGAATCTTTACGTAGTCTTTAACGCGCTCAATAATTTCGACGTTGTCCCCGCACCTAAGTTTCGCCTCGACGCCGAAGCTATTCAAGGAGTCATAGACCCAGATCTGGTCCCGTTGCGAATTACACTTAAGGGCCGCGGGATTAGCCGACGCTGATCCCGTCAGAAGCGAAACGCCCGACACGCTAGCTATCAACAAAAGGAATCGCGCTGTGTAGTCCATTTCTGCCCCCAAGTTGCCCTCGCTCAAGAACCTTGCCGATAGTGTAGTACTTTGGGTCAAGCGAACAACTGTACGTGAGTACAGAGAAAGGACAGGTCGCTGGGAAGCGGTGAGATCCCGCTACGAAACCCGATCTGAACGTCTCTCGCGGGCGGGCCACGCGTCAAACCCCAAGAACCCAAACGGCTTCTACGTCGGCTGGGGCGGTGGTATTATGCGGCGTCGCGAGGGCCCAACGCAACTGCGCGAGTTACGGAGTGATCGTGCCGCGCGCAACGGTCGGGCACCCACCAGACTGGCAAATGACTGCCGGAGAAATACCATGACAATGCCCATTTCCCCGTCTGCTCCCTCGCTCGCTGCGTCGCCTACTCCCTTGTCAATGCATTCCGCAGTCCTTCTCATGGGTGTGAGCATCATATTCGCCGTACCTGCCCGCACAGCTGAGACCAAGGAGGAGATATGAATGGCAGTGAATTGAATCAGGATACCAAGGCGCTGCCGGCTCGATTGCCGAGCGGAACTATATTCGCGCGGCTAGCAGCGATCGGCGTATTGCTGGCTGGGACTGCGGGGCTGTTTCTGTATGCGGGCGGGTGGTTCACACCGCACGCACTTACTCCGGCGACTATGATCAACACGTTCGAGCGGCTGAACGGAGAGCATCCCGGATTTCGACGGAATCACGCGAAGGGGGTTTGCGTGACCGGGTATTTCGAGAGCAACGGGAAGGGGCAGGCGCTTTCTAAGGCGCAGGTTTTCCGCGCTGGGCGGGTGCCGATCGTGGGGCGGTTTGCGCTGGCGGGCGGACAGCCCTATGCCGCCGACACGCCGCAGACCGTGCGGAGCCTGGCGATTCTTTTCAAACAAGCTGATGGCGAAGAGTGGCGCACTGCGATGATCAACCTCCCGGTTTTTGTGGTGAATAATCCACAGGATTTTCACGATTTTCTGGTGGTGACTTCGCCGGATCCGCAGACAGGGAAAGTGGATTCGGCAGCCGTGGGGGCGTTTCTGGCGAAGCATCCAGAAACAGCGGCGGCGCTGAAGGAGATCGGGAGTCATCCGTTTTCTTCGGGATTTGGGGACAGCGCGTATTACGCGTTGAACGCGTTTCGTTTCGTGAACGACAAGGGCGAGCGGAGTGCGGTTCGCTGGTGGTTGAAGCCAGATCAACCCGCCGGGGCTGGCGATTCCGCGACGACTGACAAAAACTATTTGTTCGACGGGCTGATCGCGCAGATACATGCGGGGCCGTTGCGCTGGCATGTGATCGTCATCGTGGGCCAGCCAGGAGATCCGACAGCACAGGCGGCGAGTTTGTGGCCTGCGGACAGGCCGCAGATCGACGTGGGAACAATAACGATCGACACGATTGAAAGCGAGGACACCAGTGCAACACGCGACGTTAATTTTGATCCGCTGGTGCTGCCTGATGGGATATCGCCGTCGGACGATCCGCTATTGAGCGCGCGGTCGGCGGCGTATTCGCAGTCATTCACCCGGCGCGAGGGCGAGAAGAAGAGTCCGAGCGATGTTTCGACAGCGGAGGTCTCGAAATAGCCATGACCACGACGAATCGTCCCGCACAATTCGCATTTTTGTCGCGTATTCTGCATTGGCTGATGGCGGCGCTGCTGGTAGCCATGCTCTTCATTGGCGTTTCGATGGTGGCCAGTTTGGGAGACTACCACTGGCTGGTGGCGCTGCACCGGCCGCTGGGCATCGCGATTCTGATACTGGCGCTGATCCGGCTCGTCACGCGCTTATTGACGCAGGCGCCCGCGTTGCCGGCGAATATTTCGCAAGCGGAGCGCCTGGCGATAAAGATGTCCGAGCTGGCGCTCTATACGTTGTTCATCGCGCTGCCGTTGGTAGGTTGGGCGATGCTGTCGGCAGGCCACTATCCGATCGTGATGTTCGGAGCGGTGCATCTGCCGCCGATTCTGCCTGCGAAGCCGGAGCTGTATGCCACGCTGCGCAAAACCCACACGATACTTGCTTATCTGTTGTTCCTGACGTTCCTGGCGCACGCTGGGGCGGTGCTGTTCCACACGCTGATCCTGCGCGACGGAATCTTGAGCCGCATGGTTCCGTGGACTGTTCGCCCGGCGAAGGGTGAGGGGCGAAGCTGAAGCAAAGCCAGGCGGATTCTCCGTGGTGACCGTGTGAGTTAGAGAAAGTGTGTCAATGTGAACATCCACATGGCTTGGGCCCGCCTATCATCGTACTGGTAAAAATATCCGAATCTACAGGAAATGATTCAGGCAGATTTCTGAAGATAGGGGTACGCTCAGCTGGTGCCTGATTTTTTTTGGCGAGGAGGATTTATGTTGCGCTGGGCTCTAATTTTTCTAGTTGTTGCGATCCTTGCCGGGGTGCTGGGTTTCGCTGGAATTATGGTGGCTGCGGCGGGAATTGCGAAGCTGCTGTTCTACTTGTTCCTGGTACTTTTTGCGATCTCACTTTTCGTGGGCTTGCTCACGCGAGCGTGAGACCACCGGAAGCAGGTCAACCGATGGTGCCGCGGCCGAACGCATCGAAAGACTTGTTTCATCTGCTCGCTGTGGTTATGGCGGTGGTGGCTATCGTTACTCTGTATTTTGCGCGAATCGTGCTGATTCCCTTCGCGCTGGCACTGCTCTTCACGTTTATTCTCACGCCTGTGGTCAAGCTCCTGGAGCGCATTCATTTCGGACGGATTCCGTCGGCCCTGCTGGTGGTATTGCTGTCCGTTGGAGCTTGCGGTGCGGTGGGCTGGACGGTGGCGAAGCAGTTCAGCCAGGTAGTGGATCAACTCCCGGACTACAAAGCCAATATCAGAACGAAGCTGACGTCGCTGCATTGGTCCAGCCACCACACGCTGGATAACGCATCGCAGACGATGACGGAAATCGGCAAAGATCTTGCCGCGCCTCCGACGGTACAACGCTCTGGCGATGCAACGCTCACGCATCCCACGCTGATGCGACCGACGCCGGAGCCAAAGCCGGTCCCGGTGGAGGTGGTGAAACCACCGGCGTTGCCGCTGGAATCCATGCAGAATGTGCTGGGACTGTTGGCCAGCGTGCTGATCGTGCTGGTGTTTACGATATTCATGCTGATTCGGCGGGAGGATTTGCGGAACCGGCTGATTTCGCTGGCAGGCGACGGAAATTTGCACGTGGTAACGCAAACGCTGGATGACGCCAGCGCGCGCGTGAGCAGATATTTGCTGTTGCAGTTCGTGGTGAACACTTGCTATGGAATTTTTATCGGCGTATGCCTGCATTTCATCGGATTACCGGGCGCATTGCTGTGGGGCGTGATCGTCGGCACGCTGCGCTTTCTGCCTTACATCGGACCGCCGCTGGGCGGAATCATGCCGCTGCTGCTTTCGCTAGCGGTTTTCGACGGTTGGACGCGTCCGCTGATCGTGCTGGGACTTTTTGTGTTTACGGAATTGATCGTGTCGAATTTTTTCGAGCCGCTACTGTATGGAATTCACACGGGGATATCGTCGCTGGCGATTCTGGTGGCGGCGATTTTTTGGACGGCGCTATGGGGGCCGATCGGGCTGGTGCTGTCGACTCCTTTGACGGTGTGCCTGCTGGTGGTGGGGCGGCACGTTCCGCGGTTGAGATTTCTGCAGATTTTATTGGGTGATGAGCCGGCGTTGACGCCCGATTCCCGTTTCTACCAGCGCTTGCTGGCAATGGATCACGAGGAGGCGCGGCAGGTACTGGAAAATTGTCTGGAAGGAAAAACACTCGAGGAACTTTACGATTCCGTGCTGATTCCGGCGTTGGGTTTGGCGGAGCAAGACCGCCATCAAGATCGTCTGGAAGATGCGCACCAGAAATTCATTTGCCAGAGCACGCGGGAGTTGATTGACGAATTCTGGGAACCGCGCGGAGAGGAGCATGCCGCGGCTCTGCACGGAGAAGAGCGCGGAGAGTCATCGAGCGCCGCGGCGTTGCGCACTGGGCAGTCGCGGAAGGTAGTGTGCTTGCCGGCGCGAGACGAAGCCGACGAAATCGTGGCGATCATGCTGGCGCAGGTTCTGGAAACGGCGGGACATCAGGCGCAGTGCATTCCGCTGGGCACCCCCGCTGAAATGCTGGCGCAAGTAAAGGAAGAGAAACCGGATGTGGTTTGCATATCGGCGCTGCCCCCTTTCGCGATACCTCATGCGCGTTCGCTGTATGCCAAACTGCGCGCGCAGGATTCGAAAATGCGGATCATCGTGGGGTTGTGGAATTTTTCGGATGATCCGGCGAAGGTTAGCCGCCGACTGGGACTGAGCGAAGGATCCCATGCGTTCACGACGCTGGCGGAATTGCGGCGAGCGTTGGAGAGCGCGCCGGATGCTGTTCCGGTACCGGCTGCGGCTTTCTAAGATTCCGCTGAGTGTTGCCCCGCTGTTGATGAGTTATCTTCCCGAGCGGTCTTCTAGGTTTGTCGAAAACTAATTAGAACGAGCGACGGACGATTATTCCGGTGTCCATTTGGGATGGCTGGTGAAGATGCCGTTGACGTAGCCCATTTTGTACACGATGAAGATTCCGAATGCGAGGCTGATGACGCCTGAGGCGATTTGGAGGGCGCGGTTGAAGCGCGCGAATCGTTGCTGGGAATATTTGAAGGGTAAGGCGATGGCGGTGGTGATGATCATCATGCCAGCGATGGTGCCGATGCCGAAAACAAGAAGGTAGGCGATTGCCCAGTAGGGATCGCGAATCGTGGTAAGCACCAGCAACGCCACCGCGGCCGAGCCGGCGAGGCCGTGCACCAGGCCAACCAGCAGCGGCCGCACGGCTTGATAGATGCCGAGTTGTCCGAAGATTCGATCCATCCAACCAACTGGTGTGGCTGCTTCGGAGTGGCCATGTTTTTCAGGTTCGTGCGCGTGGGGGTGGGTATGGATGTAGTCGCCGTGCACGTGGGGATGCACGTGCGCGTGTGAGCCACCTGCCGCGGGCGTGAACTGTTCGGTGATCCAGCGGGTGAAGCCGGAGAGGTTCAAGATTCCCAGCAGGATTAGCATCAGGCCGACGCTTAACTCCATGGTGAGGCCCAGGCGAGGCGGAATGACGACTCCGAAAAGGATGATGGCCGAGCCGACCAGAAAAATCGTGATGGTATGGCCTACGCCCCAGAGCGCGCCAATGACGGCGGCGTGGCGCATGCTGCGTTGGCGGCTGACGATAGTGGTGACGGCGATTACGTGGTCAGGGTCCGTCGCGTGGCGCATGCCGAGGAAGAAGCCGAGAGCGATGATGGAGATCAGGGTGATCATTTTCGGGGCGCGAAAATTGATTCGCGGCGCGAGATTTGCCATTACGAGAGCTTAACGACCGCCGCGTCCTCCGCATTCTACCTATTTTCCTGCGCGTTTCACGTGTAATTGAACACCGCCGAAGTGGGCCGCTGGAGCTTTCGGAGGATTTCACTTCTGCAAGAACTGCCAGCGCCGCAGCACAGTATTGAATACCGCGGGCCTCTCGTGATAGTGATGCATCCCATCAAGGTTATTGATTTGACTGACAACGCGCTACTGGGTTCCATACCTTGTTACATACGGCGGGTTATCGGTTCCAGACGAAAAGGAGCAGGCACAAATGAAGCGAATTGATGCCGTTATCAGACCATCCCAGCTGGACGAGGTGAAGGTGCGCGTCACGGCGCTAGGGGTGACCGGCCTGACCGTATCGGAAGTGCGAGGATTTGGCCGGCAGAAAGGCCACACGGAGACGTACCGCGGATCGGAATACACGGTGGATTTTCTGCCGAAGATTTTTGTGAGCATTGCGGTGGTGGAGGAGCTGGTGGATCCGGTGGTGGACGCGATCCTGGAAGGCGCGCGAACCGGCGTGATCGGCGACGGGAAGATTTTTGTGACGTCGCTGGATGAGGTGATCCGCATACGCACGGGAGAGCGCGGTCCTGGCGCGATTTGAACACTTTTCACGTGAATGCGTCAGGAGTTGGAGCGTTTACCCTAATCGGGATAGGAGTTCGAAAATGGAATGTGCATTTGCCCGGCGGACGAAAGGATGGATCCTGCGAGCGGTCGTCGCACTGGTCGTCGCACTCGTAATCGCGCAAATCCTGTGTGGCCCGATGAGCGTGGCGCTGGCGGACCAGACGCAACCGGACCCTGCCGGCACGGCGACTGGTGACCGGTCTTCGGCTGCCGATGCCGCCGGGAATCCGTTCGTGGTGCCGGCGCCTACGGACCCTAGCGCGCCCGATTATCTGAAGCTGAAGAAAGATTTCGACGAATTTCAGGCGCAGGCGGCGCGGGAACCGTTGGCGTTGAAATTGGCGGACGACGTGGGGCATACGCGCATCGCGACGAATTTTTCCTGGACGCTGCTGACCGGTTATCTGGTGCTTTTCATGCAGGCGGGGTTTGCGCTGCTGACGGTCGGGCTGGTGCGGAAGAAAAACGCCGGGCATTTGATGATGCTGAATTTTGCGGCGTATGTGTTTGCGTTCCTTGCTTATTACGCGATCGGATATGCGTTTCAGTTTGGCGCGGTGGCGGTGAATGCGGCTCCGGGAAATCTGGCGGGCGCGCCGACGTTGAATCATTTTCTGATTGGCAGCGGCTCGTGGGGATTTCTGGGAGGCAAGGGATTTTTTCTGAGTGGGCCTGCGTACGATGTGAGCAGTAACTGCCTCACACTTTTCGAAGTGGTGTTCATGGAGACGGCGGGGTACATCATCGTCGGCGCGATTTGCGAGCGGATCACGTTCTGGGCGTTTCTGTTGTGCGAATTGTTTATCGGCGGCATTTTGTATCCGATATCGGGGTGCTGGGCTTGGGGCGGCGGATGGCTTTCGCAATTGGGAACGAGCATGCACCTGGGGCATGGTTACGTGGATTTCGCGGGGTCGTCGGTGGTGCATTCGATTGGAGGATTTTGCGCGATGGCGCTGGCGATAATTTTAGGGCCGCGGCTGGGGAAATATGGAGCTGACGGAAAACCACGCGCCTTCCCTGCTTCGAATATTGTTTTTGTGGTGAGCGGAACATTTATCTTGCTGTTTGGGTGGATGGGATTTAATCCGGGTTCGACTTTGGGCGCGACCGACTTGCGAATTTCGGTGGTGGCTGTGAATACCAATCTGGCTGCGGTGGCGGGGTCGGCGGCGGCGATGCTGCTGTGGTACTTCATGTTTGGCAAGCCGGACATCACGATGGCTTGTAACGGCATGCTGGCGGGGCTGGTGGCGATTACGGCTCCGTGCGCGTTCGTGACGCCGACTTCCGCGGTGATTATCGGCGTGATTGCCGGGGTGGTGGTTTGCCTGGGTGTGCTTTTCAATGAGCGCGTGCTGAAAATCGACGATCCCTGCGGCGCGATTTCGGTGCACGGATATTGCGGATGGTTCGGCGCGGTTGCGGTGGGAATTTTTGCCGATGGGACGTATGGCGCGGGATGGAACGGCGTCGGCGCGGCGGCGTACCTGGGAAAAGCGGGGCAAGGTGTGACCGGACTGATCCACGGCGATTTTTCACAGTTCTGGGTGCAGCTGGGCGGGGCTACACTGCTGGCGGTGTACGCGCTGGGGTTCACGTACATTGTTTTTTCGCTGGTGAATGCGTGGCGTTCGATGCGCGTGTCGCGTGAAGTGGAATTGTCAGGCCTGGATGTGCCGGAATTTGGCATGCTGGCTTATCCGGAGGACGCCGTGGAAATGCTGGGACCGGGATCGCAGGCGGCGCAACAGCGAGGAGCGTAACGGCCGGGACTGGCTCACGTTGCATTTGCGGCGACGTGCATGCAGCCGGCTGCGGTGGCGCGTGTACGATTTGGTGGCCGTTCGATGACGGGAGGAGTGCAATTGTGACGCAGCGTTAATTCCGGGCGAACTTCGATGCCATCCATTCCATCAATTTCCGGCGAACTGCGCGAGATATCGACGAAGGAATTGGCGCGCATCAAGGAGCAGTTCGCCGCGAGCGGCGACGGCAAGGCTGCTTTGCTGGGCCGCACCGCGCTCGTCGAATCCATTATCGAGCGCCTTTGGAAACAGCACGTCTTCGCCGAATCGAGCGGCCCCGCGGATTTTGCGGTGGTGGCTCTGGGTGGATTCGGGCGGCGCTGGCTTTTTCCCTTCTCCGACATTGACGTGCTTTTCCTGCACGCCGGGAACGGCACCGAAGAAAAATTCAAAGAGCCAATCCGCAAATTTTCTCAGGACTTGTGGGACCTGGGATTGAAGCTCAGCCCGGCGACGCGCACGATTGACGAATGCGCGCGGTTTGAGGCCGCCAATTCGGAATTTGCGATTTCGCTGCTCGATTGCCGGCATCTCGCGGGCGATCACCGGCTGTTTGCGCGGCTGCATGATGACGTGATTCCGAAGCTGCTGGCGAGCGAGTCCGAGCAAATCGTGAAGCGCCTGGGCGAACTGACGCGCACGCGGCATGGCAAATTTGGCAGCACGGTATTTCATCTGGAGCCGAACGTAAAGGACGGGCCGGGCGGGCTGCGGGATTACAACGTGGTTTGCTGGCTTTCGCTGCTGGCGGCGATCGAGCAGTATCACGTGTGGCCGAGTGACGATGCGATTTTGCCTGTTTCGATCCAAGAGCCTTTTGCGGCGGCTTTGAATGCTCTGGTCTCGATCCGCTGCTTCCTGCATTTCCGCCATAATCGCGACGACAACACGCTCACGTGGGAATCGCAAGACGCTGCCGCCGCGCGGAAAATCGGGGTGGCGCACTCGCCGCGGACGATGCGCGTTGCGAGTGATCGACTTGCTGCGGAGGATCTCAGCACTGCGGGGTGGATGCGCCTGTATTTCAGCCACGCACGTACGGTGCACCACGTATGCGTGCAGATGCTGGAGGAAATTCCGGCGGCACGGCTTTCGCTGCATCACCAGTTCCAGCAATTGCGATCGCGGCTTTCGAACGCGGAATTTTTGGTCGAGGACGGGATGCTGCTCTTTCGGCAGCCGGCGGCCTTGGATGATCCTGAGCTGATTCTGCGCGCGTTCCGTTTTTTGGCCCGGCACGGATTGAGGCTCAGTTCGAGCACGGAGGCGCAGATCGAGCGCGCCTTTCCGGCTTTGGAGGCTGTGCCGCCGAAGGGTACCGAGCTGTGGCACCTGCTGCAGGAAATTCTGGTGGCGCCACATGCCGCGGATGCTTTGCGCGCGATGCATTCGCTGCGCTTGTTGACGCTGCTGTTTCCGGAATTCGCGGGAATCGATGCGCTGGTGGTGCGCGATTACTCGCACCGCTTCACGGTGGACGAGCACACATTTGTGGCCATTGATAATTTGCACGCGCTGCGGCAATCGCAATCGAAATGGGATCAGCGCTACGCGGAATTGCTGGAGGAGTTGGAGCAGCCCGACCTGCTGTATTTCGCGTTGCTGCTGCACGACGTGGGCAAGGGCGCGAAATCGGACGACCACGTACGGGCGAGCGCAAGAATCGCGGAAGTAGTGCTGGAGCGGCTGGACCTGGATGTGCCGGACTGCGAAACAGTTTTGTTCCTGATTGAGCGCCACCTGGAAATGAGCGCGGCGATGCGTCGCGACATTTTCGATCCGGAGACGGTGCGCGCGTTTGCGGAAAAAGTGGAGACCCCGGAACGATTGAAGATGCTTTGTCTGTTGACGTACGCCGATATCAAGGCTGTGAATCCCGAAGCGCTGACGCCGTGGAAGGCGGAGAACATTTGGCAGCTTTATATCGCGACTGCGAATCATTTGAATCGCAGTCTGGACGAGCGTTTGCACGTGGACGCGCATGACGAAGTGATGGCACATCTGGGCACGCTGGCGATGTCCGTCGGGGATCGGCTGGACGCGTTTCTGGAAGGGTTGCCGCGGCGTTATCTGCTGACGCATGCGG
>Ga0209655_10000222_pt1 | contig 21633 bp, 25 predicted proteins | sample BogFormECP03_OM2_FD_188236 | JGI IMG/M metagenome (GOLD analysis project Ga0209655, IMG submission 188236) | Bog forest soil microbial communities from Calvert Island, British Columbia, Canada - ECP03_OM2 (SPAdes) (version 2) | ecosystem: Environmental > Aquatic > Freshwater > Wetlands > Bog ...
CGGATTGAGTGCACCGCTGACTGTCGCGCCAGGAAAGACTGCGACATTTAATACGGTCTTCACGCCATCAACTTCCGGCGGCGTTTCCGGATCTGTCACACTCGTCAGCAATGCGCCTACCTCACCGCTTACGATCGCGTTGGGTGGCACCGGCGTCGCCACGAGCGTACTGCTGGGAGCCAGCCCGACCAGCTTAAACTTCGGAAACGTGAACGACGGAACCACCAGTTCGCTGAGCATTGCCCTCACAAACACCGGGAATGCAAGCGTGACTATCTCGAGCGTAAGCGCGACGGGCGCCGGCTTCAGCTCTAGCGGTGTGAGCGCCGGAACCACGCTCGCGCCAAATCAAACAACGACGCTCACCGTAGCCTTCGATCCGGTTACGTCGGGAGGTGTCACTGGCGGGCTGACCATGACGAGCAACGCGTCGAACTCTCCGGTTGCGATTTCGCTTTCCGGCACTGGTGTTGCACCCGCATCTGTAGCGCTGTCCTGGATTGCTAGCGCTTCGCCCGACATTGCGGGGTACAACGAATACCGCGGAACTACGCAGGGGACGTATTCGAAAGTTAACACTTCACTGGTTGCGGGCACGACGTACACGGACGCTGCCGTCCAGTCCGGCCAGGACATCACCTACTATTACGTGGTGACCGCGGTAAATTCCAGCGGTGTGGAGAGCGCTCAATCAAGTCCGGCTAGCGTCACCGTGCCGTAGGATTCACAGGGCCATCCGAGCAGTGGGCAGTTTCGCTCCCAATCGAAGTTGATCCGCAGATAATCATACTTGCCACTCACGACTGACCCCTCCACTGGTGTTCAAGTTTTCTAGCACTTCGTACCCGGCCCATTCCTCGCCGTTTATCAGACGGCAATCTGCGCCCGCTTCCCGCAGCTCATGCGCGCGCTACGCCGGCTTCAACGACATCTACCGCTGCGAGAAGCTCTGTCAGGACGCGACCTTGAGACAATAGAGCTTCGGACACGCAGTGTCTTGAAATCCAGAGGATGCCAGGACCCATTTCCCGGCGACAAAGTCGCTGGTCTACTTGTCCCGATCCTAGACGCCCTTCGCTCTCGCTTTCGCTTTCTCCGGCAGATCGGCTTTGGTGGCTTCGTCCAATTCCGCTGCAATTTGTTCGTTCTTCTGGTTGACCAATTCCTTCCCGCGATCAACCAAGTCCTCAGCGCGCTCCGTTAGCTCCCGCGCCTTCTTCCGAGCGTGCTTGCTCCCCTCCTTCACCTTCTTCGATAGGGACTCCCGAGTTCCTTCACCGAAATTCGGCGCGAAGACGATACCCACGAGCGACCCGATAGCCAGTCCTGCGAGGAAATAACCTGCGGTCGAATGGAGCTTTTCGGTCATGGCTGACCTCCGATTTCAGAAGTTACGGCAAATTTCTGGTTGGAATGGATTTGATAGGGGGACTGCTCTCCAGACCCCGATTGTACCGAAACCGGTGGCGAGTCGTCTGAATTGTTTCGTTAAATGGGAGAGCTGTTCGTTAGGTATGACGTTTCTTGGTCCGGCTCCCCGCAGTTAGGCTTGCGGAGATTCCAGCGCCGCGGCGAGCACGCTCATCTCCAAGGGCTCGCTGGAGCCGATGAATTCCAATCCCGTCCCAAATCGCCCCTGACCCAAGGCGTCACAATAGGCGACGCGGGCCACGGAGGTGAAGTGGCCGGCTGGCAACGCGACCAGAAGGGTATCGTCGATCATCCATTCGCTTGTCGAGATGACACGAACTCCGCGGGGACTGACGTTTTCCGTGGTGGCCCGTTCCACTCCCAACTTGTCGTGTCTGCCAACGAGCATCGCCGTCACTGTCATGTCGACGCGGTTTTCGGCCCGTTCCACCATGAACTGTTGTTTCATTGGGCTTCCCTCCAGGACAGTACTGCTTCGGCGTCAACCGCAGGACGCGAGCCCTGGGGTCAAAGCCGCCACGCTTTTGCACTCATCGTAGCCAAGCTCCGTTCAGAAGGGCATGGAAGAAAGTAGTGTTGCGGCGAAAATGACAACTATAGGTGCGATTCGGCTACGGTCGAGTTGGGTTGGGTTCCGCGCTGTCACGGTTGCCAAACTGCCTAATTCAAGCCGGAATAATATCCGACCACAAGCCCGCAGAGTTCTCCAACACGGCACCCTGCAAGGCAATTTGGTGTAGCTTATAGGTGGAGGAAGCCATGCGTCCAGACCGTGTGGAAGTCTCGTGGGATGCGGCGAAGTCGAAGTGGCTAATCAGAATCGAAACTGGCGAAGAAGTGATTCGTCGTCATTGCGACGCGCCGAAGAATGCAGAAGATCAGACGCTTCGCTTGGCAGTTCAGAAAACCGTAGCGGACGAAGGCTACGAACTCGACCCCACGTCCGTTAGCATCCGTCGTTAGCCGGCCTTCGATTTGACCATACTGAAACGTTTTGCGTCGAACCGCGGTCGGTTGGCGCGGGCGATTCCGCTGCTCAATTCCAGGACAACGAGGATCGGTTCAGGCCAGCTAACCCGCTAGCAGGGGAAACGCACCTCCGCCACATTTCCCCACAAAGCCATTGCAGGCTCGAAAATATGTGTTAGATAGGAAATCCGACCGAAAATCGCTATTGGGCCCAAATTCTTCATCCCCCTATACTCCTGAAATGACTGCGCGTGTGGTGTCCAAGAGCGCTCATGGCGGGAATTGGTTTTGCCTCAATTTGGCACCCTTAAAAAAGGAATTCACAGAATTTTGCGCGAGTGGAAGTCTCTGTGCCGGAACGAAACGGCAAGCCATTGGCGTGCAATCTATGGCCCAGTGGCAAGCAGCGCGGAGTGGATCAAGATGAATTTGAACAAGGAGTGGCGAATCCGGCTGGCGCAAATTCTGTTCGCCGGCGCGATCCTGATCGCGCTCATCGTATTACGCGGAATACGCGCCGGAGACGAGCCCGTGCACCTTACGACCGACTGGAGTGACAGGCATGTCGTATTTTCCAGTCCCAAGTCAATGCTCCAATCCCTGTATCTCGGTCGCAACCCCCGTTACGTGCAGCAGTGGGTGCGGCGTTACGCCGAGCGCAAGGACGACGGGAGAGGCTGGAGGGGCCATCACAGCACGTTGGAAGACCTCCTGCATGGTGACTGGAACGCATATATGGGGAACGTCGGGACCGTGGGCGCCGGTAACTACCCGGCGAAGTATTCCTTCAATGCCGGGACTGCGAACTGCGCGTCCGCCACGCAGCCTGACTTCGTTGTCTATAACACGAGCTTGGCAGGGTCCGCGACAGCCGTCGCCGCATTCACCGTTGGAACATTTTCCGGCACGCCCGGGAGCGGGCAGACGTTCGTCATAACCAACGGTGCGAATTCGGTAACGTTGACTTCGAGCGGGACGACGAATACTGGCCTGAACTGGCAAACCAGCGCAACGGTCGCTACCGATGCCACGAACCTCGCGAACGCTGTTAACAGGAACAATGGCGCGATCGCCGTTACTGCGACGGCAAACTCTCCCGCGAGCGGTCAAGTGACGATCACGGCAAATTCGGCGGGCACGGCGGGCAACAATATTACCGTGACTGAAAGCGTGACAAATTTCTCGTTTCCGTTCTCAGGAACGACGAGCAATCTGGTGAACGGTGCCACCGGAGTTCCAACCGTCATTGCCTTCGATAATTTATACGCCGGATGCACGGGGACGGTACCTTCGACTTATTGGGCTTACAACACCGGGACGACGGGAGCGGTCGTGACTTCTCCCACGCTCTCGAGCGATGGAACGCAGGTGGCGTTTATACAGAGCACTGGCACCACGACCGCCGCAAACTTGGTTCTTCTCAAGTGGGCAGCATCGTCTGGAACGGTTAACGCGCCAGTAACGCTAACGGCTGTAGCGAACGCCAACTATCGCACCTGTACTGCGCCGTGCATGACAACGATCGCCTTCGGCAACGGAAAAACTGATCTTATCTCGTCCCCCTTCTATGATTTTACAACGGGCTCGGACACTCTCTACGTTGGTGACAGCGCAGGTGACCTCCATAAGTTTACTGGCGTCTTCAATGGAACGCCCGCCGAAGCGGGCGCTCCCTGGCCGGTTGTGGCGGCAACAGCGCCCCTTAGTAGTCCCATTTATGACGAAACCTCTGGAAAAGTCTTTGTGACCACGTCGTTTCAGCTCTCGAATGACAGCGGAACCAGGATTCAGGCCGTCTGCGCCACCGGCACGGCATGCGGAACAGTTGGGAGCACCATCTCCTCCGGAATCATGGGGCCCACCGCGGCTGGCGCTAACTGCCAGGGCACTGGGGCTTCGGGTGATACGGTTAATTTGACTCTGGACGCACCGATCCTCGATCCGTCGAACGGGACTCTATACGCCTTTCTCGGGAACGACGGTAGCGGCAATAGCGCTGTGTACCAATTTTCGACAACGTTCGCGCTCCACACCTGTGGCACCGAACTCACGTTAGGAACCGGATCGACTACCGGCGTACCAGTTTACGCAGGCGATTTCGACAACGCCTACTACGGAGGCGGTGCGGGCCACCTCTATGTCTGTGGCAACGCGGGGGGTGACCCAACGCTGTATCAAATTACTGCTCCCGCCAATGGCGTCTTGAGCGCAGGCGCGGGTACCGCTGGGCCGGTGCTTACCACAGCTGCAACCACCTGCGCTCCAGTGATCGAGGTCTATAACCCCAACGCAGTCGGTGGCGCCAAGGACTGGATTTTCACAAGCGTGCAGGCTGACGGCGCGACGAACATAACCATAGCATGTCCTACAAACACCGGTTGCATCATGTCCTTCGACGTGACGAGCGGCTCGACCATCTCCGCGAATACGCCAACCGTCGGGCACACGGCAGTGGCTGGTGGCGCGAGCGGAGTTGTAGTCGATAACACGGTGGGATCGGGCACTCTGACTGGAGCGTCGCAAGTCTATTTTACTCCGCTGGCAACCGGGAATTGCACAACAGCTAAACAACAGGGGATTGGCGGCTGCGCCATTCAGGCATCCCAATCGGCGCTCAATTAGGAGATGAACCCAAAACGTGAACATCGATAAGTCAATCATGGGCACGGCGCGCCAGACGGCAGATGCTCCGACCAAGAAGAAGCCCTACAAGTCCCCATCCTTCCGCTTCGAGTCTGTATTCGAGGTCTCGGCGCTTTCGTGCGGCAAGAGGTTTGCGACCGAGGGCAGCTGCGTGCACAGCAGAAAAGCCTCATAGCTCGGCGCATGGAGCGCTCATGAATCAATCACAGAACGTAGCCGCGACGCTGGCGTGTGATCTTACAGCAGAAATTGTCCGTAGCTTCGGAGAAGTTCGTCTTCGTGTTTTCGGCACCAGCATGGTGCCGTCCATTCTTCCCGGTGATTTGGTTTCCATCCAGCGGGCAGGGATTTCCGAAATTTCAAGCGGGGAAATCGTGCTGTACTCGCGCGAGGGGCGACTATTCGTTCACAGGGTGTTGGCCTGCACAAATGGCCTTGAGCAACCTCTTCTGATAACGCGTGGCGACCGGCTCGACCACTACGATCCCCCGGTTTATTCCGCCGAGTTGCTCGGCCGAGTGACGTCCATCCAGCGCTCGGATGGGCGCGGCAATCGGCAAGTCGAATTCTCGACAGAATCCGTTGGATCGAACGATCTGATGCTCCGCGCATTGCGGAGTTCCGATCGCGCGACGTACCTTTATTTGCGAATGTCCGCACTTTGGCGGGCTCTTTTTCCCCAAAGGACGAAATGCCAGGCGTGACGGCGGCGCAGCGCCCCAGTACGGTCGTCGAGATTGGCGGTCTGCCCATACGGCTGGGTTGTGACGACCCCTCGTTCATTGCCCTACTGGTCGAACGCTACGCCGGTTATGTCAGCGCTTCGGACCAAGCCAGCTTCGATTTTGAAATTGAACTGGCCCCGCCAGGCACCGAATCCGGCGACGAGGATCTGAGTGTCGCCTGGAACTCCGGCCGCTGGCTAATCGAGCGCGGCGACTTTCGCGCCGAATGGAATCCCTCCACCGCGCGCGGGCGCATAAAGCAAACCATCAATCCTTACTCGCTGGATTCCGTGTTGCGCATCGTCCACACGCTACTGCTGGCCCGGAAAGGTGGTTTCTTGGTGCATGCTTCGAGCGCCATACGAAACGGCCGCGCATTTTTGTTTTCGGGGGTTTCTGGTGCCGGAAAGACCACGATTGCAAGACTGGCTCCGCCGGACGCCGCATTGCTTACTGATGAGATTTCCTATGTGACGCGACAGAACGACCGTTATTTTGCGGTGGGCACGCCGTTTTTCGGCGAGCTGGCCCGAGTCGGAGAAAATCTGCGCGCGCCCATCGCATGCGTGTACCTGCTCGCCAAAGGCCCCGAGAACAAAATCGAGCCTGTGGAAGGAGCCGACGCCATCCGCGGGCTGCTCGGAAACATTCTCTTTTTTGCCCGGGATCCTGAATTTGTGAATTTGGTCTTCGATTCCGCCTTCGAGTTTGTCAGCCGCGTGCCCGTACGCCGGTTGACGTTCGTGCCGAACGCAGCTATTTGGGAGCTGATTATATGAATGATAAACGGTATGTCTCTCGCACCACCGCAATTGCCGCGCGAGTGCTGGGCGATGAAACGATGGTCATGTCCGCCGCCAACTCCACCTTATTTACACTGGATGAAGTCGCGACGGTCATCTGGGAAGCGGCGGACGGGGCGACCCCGCTCGAGGAAATCGTTACGAAGAGAATTTGCACGCAATTCGACGTTACACCGGAAGTTGCATTGAGGGACGCGGAAAGCTTCGTGGAACAACTTGCCGAACATGGCCTTGTGGTGTGTTCGGATCGGCCGATTGCGCAATCCTCCAGCTCCCCTCGGGTGAACCCGTGAGTGGTCTCGTCGCAGAAATGGCGGCCAAGGCACTCAAGTTGAACATCCCGCTGAGTGTGCAGCTGGACCTGACGTATCGGTGCAACGAACGTTGCATCCATTGCTATCTGGATCACGATGATCACGGCGAGATGACCACGGCGGAGATCAAAGATCTTCTGGACCAGATGGCAGATGCGGGGGTTTTCTACCTCACGGTTAGTGGTGGCGAAATTCTGATGCGGCGCGATTTTTTTGAGATTCTGGAGTATGCCCGCAAGCGGACGTTTTGCATTAAGCTCAAGACCAACGGGATTTTAATCAGGGAGAAGGAAGCAGAGCGCATCAAGGCCCTAGGCGTGGAATCGGTGCAGATCAGCATTTACTCACACGTTGCCGACGTCCATGACGCCATTACCAAGATGCCAGGCTCGCTCAAGCACTCGATCGAAGCCATACGTCGGCTACGGGCGCACGGCATACACGTCGTCATGGCCAATGTATTGATGGTCCAAAACATGACCGACTATCCGGGCGTACAGGCGCTGGCCGTTGCGCTGGGCGCGCAGTTCATCATGGACCCCACGATTACCCCCATGATGGACGGAGACAGGTCCATCCTCAAATTGAATGTCAACGAGGCGGCACTGCGCGAGGTCTTCCGCAATGGCGCCCTGGTTGGAAACGTCGAGGAATTCTGCGCCCCCCCGCAAGGGCCGGACGAAGATGCCCTGGACATGTTGCCGTGCAGCGCGGGACACACCGCCTGCTATGTTTCTCCCTATGGTGACATTTACCCTTGCGTGCAGTTTCCTCTGCCGAGCGGCAACGTCCGGCGCACGAAGTTCGCCGACATCTGGCGCAATTCCCCGCAACTGCAGGAAGTCCGGTCGATCACGCTGCGTGATATGCCATCCTGCTCCACGTGTACCCACGGCGCGACATGCACGCGATGCCCTGGGCTCGCTTATATGGAAGGAAATATGCGGGGACCTTCATCGCAGGATTGCGAAAAATCATTCGCACGGACTGGGATTGCCTCAGAGAACTTGAAAGCGCGGAAAGCATCGCCGCAGTCGCTCCAGTCTTCGCAGCTGGTTCAGATTCAACGATTGCAGCCCGCCGCGGTTTTCGCTGCGGGAGAGACTGAAGACACCGCCGTGAACGTCTGACCTTGGACTCTCATTTCTCAAACTCTTTCGCGGGCAAATCGCGGCCGGAGCTACGCGGTCAGCTCGCAAGTAGCGAACGGCAGATTCTGTTTGCTTACCCCCTTAGAATCCCGTCCAGAGATGCATCGATGCTCTTCCACTCCGCAAGGAGTTGCTTCAGGATCACCTTGCCGTCGGTTGAGAGCCGGTAGAACCGTCTGTTCCGCTTGTCCTGTTTGCGCCATTCGCTGACGAGCACACCCCGGCGTTCCAGCCGCCAAAGCAGGGGGTATAGTGTGTTTAAGTCGACGGCAACCCCATGCGCGGCCAGGAACTTTGGCAGCATGTAGCCGTATTGCGCGCGTCGCAGTTGCGACAGCACTGCAAGGACCAGCGATCCGCGTCGCAATTCTAGTCGGAAGATCTTGAATGGATCGCCACGCATCGTCATATAGAGTGCCCGTATGCAATACCTTTGGGAGTAAGAAGCTGCATTGGGTAGCTGGAGCTTCGGCCTCAGCGTACTGATGCCGGTCCTCTTCGATCGCTGTGATCGTACCGAAACCGCTGCCCGATCGTGACGCGTTTTTGCTCATGCCTCCGTTTCAAGGCGGCTTCCCCCGGCTGTCCGATGCACGCAGCCTATCAGCTAAACTACCACTGAAGAAATTCAAAATGGAAAAGATGGCGCGGCTGGCGCGAGAATACCGGCGAGGGGCGGTCCCCCGACTTCAGAAGGAGCTTCGATCCCAATGTCGCCACCGGTGTTCAGCCCCGCGAGCCGCGCGTACTGACGCGGCGGCGGAATCTGACTGGCCTAAACCAACTACGGTGCGGCCTGTGAGATCTGGATGGCACAACCGCCCGTCCCGCCCGACGTCGAACAGGCCTGATTGGCAAGAGGTGTGAAGTAAATGTTGGATGCTCCCGCGAGTCCCGTTACCGTATTGTCGATAACGATCCCGCTGGTTCCCCCTGCTTCCGATGTAGCTCCGGTCGGTAGAGTGCTCGCGGTGATCGTGCCGCTGGTGACATCGAAGCCCATTACACAGCCACTCGTGAGGCTGCTGGTGCAGGCCGTGGGCGCTGCATAGATGAGCACGCTCGTGAAAATGTAGTCCTTGGAACCCGTGAAAATCTCGGTCAACTGCAATCCCGCCGCAAAATAACCGTGGGTAATGTTCGTGCTCAGGGCAGGACCCGCCTGGGCTGTGCCCAGAGCGTTGGCGCTGATCGGGATCTGGTAGAGAGTGTTGTTCCCCTGCCCGGTATTGCCCACTACGTACAGGTGACCCGTAGGGCTTGCTGCATTGCTGGAAGTGAAATATTGGTTGTCGAACGTGCCAGACAGCATGAACTCATAGCCAACACCGGTCCTCGCCTCCGTGCCGGCTGCTCCCGCCGCGAACGTCGTGGGCAATTGGAAAACTCCGCTGCATGGCACTCGAGTGCCGCAAGGCGACGACGCCGACTGAAATCCGCTGTCAGCACCGACGGACACATACACTCTCGCCGCCGTTGAATCGACGATGGGCCCATCCACGATGCCGAATATGTAATCGAGCCGGGCTGATCGAACGACGGCGCCGGTTGACGCGCTCACGGAATAAAAATAGCCGCACCCAGCCGTCGCGCAGTTCGGTGCATCGCTTACGAGATAGTCACCCACCAGCACATTTCCGGATCCGGCATCAAATACGGGCGACGACAGCGCTTCTCCAGCCGTGTTGACGCTTACTGGCCACGGGCTTCCCGCTTCAGTAGGCGTTCCCGCGAATACCCCGACAAACTTGTGCAGTTTCCCGCTATCATCGCCCACATAGATCGAGTCGCTCGAATAATCGTAGTAGGCCGAAGAGCCCGAGTCGTTCGCCCCGCCGCTGAAGGCGATTGTCGTCATGCAGGGCGCGGTACAAGCGCGGTACGCAGTGGCGGCCGTGTTACCCAACACGCCAGGAGAGCTTGCGCTTTGCGTGGTAGATGCCGCCCACTTCAATACCACGAGACTTGCCGCAGATGCCGTGCTCTGTACGAACGCTAGCTGCGAACCATCCAGCGACAGCGTCACCGAAGTCGCGATCGTGCCTCCGTTTGTGTCATACGCCCAATGGTAAGACGGCACCGATCCCGAGCAACCGCTATAGAGATTGTCGAAAGCCAGGATGCTAGCTTGGGATGCGCTGCCGACCAAACCGGTGTTATAGACAACGAAGTCCGGCGAAGTGGCGCTGCCACAGTTGGCAGACGAGAGATTGAATGAATACTTTGCCGGAAACACGGCCAATCCAACCGTCGCGTTGGTTCCCAAGTCGATGCTCCAGTCGGTTTGCACGCGATTCTCACCAAACCCGTGTCGGCGTCGGCGCGGGATTGGAAAGTTCCGCTCGTGTGGCGTCTCCGTCTCGTCCCCCAGTGCAACGGCTGACATCACTCCACGGACCGGGAGATTCCTGAAGTCTTCGCGCCCGTCTTGCGATTCCGCCTCTACGGGGCGTACTTCTGTTTCCGTCTCCAGTAGAGGCGTAGATGGGACCAGCCTCCCGCTGGCGGCAGCTGCGCGCTTCTGCTTTTGCAGTACGTACCGCGGGTCACTTACGACTCTCGCCCACTGCGCATACGTGCCATTCTGCATTGCTTCGGTAACGGTTCCTGGGTCGGAAAACACCAAGCGGTGGTGGGTCCAATCGTCCGGCGCACCCATTCGAATCGGATCTTGTCCCGACATCCCAATCCCGGCCGCAAGGAACGCGCAAAGCACCAGCGGTTTCACGCACAGCCGGAAACACGAAGCAGTTGATATTCTCATGATGCTTTTTTCATCGCGCGTCCGGGGGGAATCGCTCATGGTCCTTGGGTCCAGACCGGACTGAAAACCAAATTGTAAGCGTTGACTGTACCTATTCCAGTGGAAAAATCCCAACCGGCAGTAGCTGGGAAGCCGGGCTGATAAGCAGCGTCAGTTACGCCGGAGGCCAAACAGATCGCGCCGGCTCCGCCCCCGCCAGTGAGCGTGCAAACGGGATTGGGTGCGTAACCCGCTCCGGCATTTGTCAATGTCACCCCGGTCACGTGGCCGCCAGAGGCTGTTGCGGAACACGTGGCTTGTGTGCCGCCAGCGTAGCCGTTGTAAGCGCCGGGATTGTGCGGTGCTGAGATCGTGCAAGCCGGATCACCTGTGTAACCCGCACCGGCGTTAGACAGATTCAAAAGGGAGATCGTGCCGGTACTGATGGCGCCATTGTAACCATTACCGCCCCGACCGGAAGTCCCGCCGGGATCGTAACAACTCGCAGAGCCCACACTGCAATTGACGTCAATGTCCCCTTGCGTGACGTCATAGAAAACGCACGTCGTCGCCACGCCGCGGCGCGGTACCGGTTGCGCGCTCGAATTGCAGAGCACGCTGCCGGACGTCCCGTATTCGCTCCCGGCGATCGTGTAATACACGGGATTTGGATTGCCCTGGCCGGGTATCGGCGTGATCGTCAACGCGGCCGTCCTTTGATTCACCAGCGCCTGAATTCCCGCAAGGATGGGTGCTCCGAACGACGTTCCGCCTACACCATTCCACGTCGCGCCTGTGGACGCAGTTGGATCAGGGTTGCCTGTACACGGGTTGCCGCCAAATTTGGAGCCCGTATGGCTGTAGCAAACGACGTAAAAGTGCCCCCACAGTCCGTTCGCAGCGAACAGCGAGACGTCCGGGAGGTCTCGGACGTTGTCATCGGGGTTTCCAAATAGGCCGGATTGCCATGAGGGCTTCGAATACCCAGCGCAGGTACCGCTCACTTCGCTCCCCGTCAAAGCCGCGCCCGTGGCACAGCCGCTGGGTCCGCCACTACCGGAGGCCGTCGTCCGGAACCCCGTGCCGTCCGTGTTGCAGAATCCGGCCGCGCCGAAGGGAGGGTTCTTAGCCTCGAACGTAGCCAAAAGAGCGCCCGCGCACGAGTCGTTCCAGGGAATCTCTGGAACATAGCCCATTGCGGACTGCAGTGAGGCGCTGTTTGTTGAACTCCAGTAGGTCGAAACGGTTCCGGTGACTGTGTCGCCGAAATCAGTGCCGCCTACCGCGACATTGTAAGGCGTCGATGCCCAGCCACTGACGTTGATTCCATGAGAAGCGCTCGCGGCGTTGGCGTCGCAGCTCACCGCTCCCTCATCACCGGTTGACACAAAAACTGAAATACCCTCCGACGCTGCCGTCTGATAGGCCGAGTAGATCGCCGCGTTCGCGGCAGCGCCATTCGCGGCCTCGCATTGGCCGTAGCTGACGCTGATGATGTAGGGATGCGAAGCCGAAGCAGTGATGTTCTCCAACGCGATAAGCGGGCCGGCGGTCGCGGTGTTCGCACAGCTTGCCACGTTGATCGCCGCGCCTGGCGCCGCCGCTGCGGCGTATTCCATGTCTACGCCGACTTCGAGATCGTCGGCGGTGTCGCCTGGATCGGAGCAGTTACCCGGAGTTGTGACGTTCGGATGCGTGACCGAAAGACCTCCCCCGTACTGGGTCAGCTTGAACTCTTGCTCGAACGTGGCCCAGTCCGTAGTCGCATATGGATCGCTGTCTTCGACCACCACCACCGTTTGGCCCGTCCCGATGATTCCTTGGCTGAAGAGCGGATTGAAGTTATAAATCTCCGCCAAGTCGGCCGGTGTCACTGCCTCGAACGTCCCGTTTGAGTCGGCGTAAGTGTACTGCGTCCTTGGCTTGACCATCGGATGCGGCGTGAAATCGTGCATCGAAACAACACCCACGATCGCGGATGCTAGCGCCTCCGGTATCTCCGGATCGTTGACGTTCGCAAAATGCTTCTCGCCGTCCACTTCGAAATAGTGAATGCTCACGCGCATCGCCTCGCGCAGTTCCGTAGCTGTTGCAGAAATGTCCATCACCACGTGATTGGGGTAGACATAGTTCACCCGGATTCCGTGCGATCTGAGCCAGAGTTCGATCTGTTTCAGATCGGAATCCGCTAGCCCGTACCTTTCGCCGACCTCCGTCGGCCTGAGCCACTGATGGAAATTTGCCGAGCTGTGCAGCGTGAGGCCTTCCAGATATTGGTCATATTCCGCTTGAAGCTCGGGGGGCCGCCGCAACTGCAGCAACATGTGTTTGAGCTCGAAGTCATCTGGAACCGGCCCGCGATCATTCACCGGATTCGCCTCGGGACGGGTGTTCCCCAGCAGCGTCACGCCTTGACGTCCGTCGATATCCTTCGTGATCACGGCGCGCGCCGATGTCCCGCGCCAGCCGGCCGTTGCGAAGACACTGTGGTGGAACGCTGTGGCTACGGCGATAATCAAGACTGCGAGAGCGATTCTCCGAATCACGTTTTCCTCCCGGCCAGAGCAACGCGTCTTGCTGGGCCCAACACAGGCCACGCGCTTGCTCGGTCAGGTTTGCGATTAGCAAGGGTGATAAAATCATGAGTTGCGTTTAGAGGAAGGTCAACCGCAATCCTAGGTTTTCTGACCTTCCATTATTACCTGTTTAGTGTACAAACTAAGAATCTATCATTGTCGTTGTGTGCCCCTTTCTCTAGAAGCCCCAAAAGCAGACAGCGATCCCAACCCGGAGTCATTACCGACGATTGATTGAGGTCGGAAACGTGCGCCATCGCCGCCGGGTGCTGTGAGAGCGGGCTTTGAAGCGATCCGTGGGCCTGAAAGCCCTCCCGGAATTCGAGCCAAGGCACCCGCGCGGCGGTCCGCACACGAAGATGTCCGGAACGACCCGAACACATTTCGAGACGATCAGAAAGGTACAAGTAAGCACATCCTTGGAACTCTGCAGGAGCTGCATCTCTCTGAGAGAAGCTCTGCGGGGTCGAATGCTTTTCAAGCGGCCACGAGACAGTACGTCGTCTGTCAATCTCAGCATTTCGCGAACCGGACGTTGGGAAGGGAAACGGGGGCACGCCCTGCCCGTGGTCGGTTTGCGCGATCACGACAACTGCAATGCAGATGATTAAGATGGATGCAGCGAGTGCGAGGGAAAATCCCCTGCCGCACATAACCACACTCTTAGACGGGATAAAAGTATCTGCCCAGAATCACAGCTCGATTAACAATATCGGCAGCACAGGCTTTTTGAAGCGGCTTGCCTACCTCTGAAACTGAACCTTGAGCACCATATGCGTCGGGGTGGGCTTGCCATCCGACAGCGCTGGTGCAAATATCCACAGCGCCACCGCTTGTTCCGCTGCACGTTGCAGCTCGCGCGGACCGGACAAAGGTTTTGTTTGCGCAACATTCCCCTTTTCGTCGATCAGGGCGTCAAGTTGCACGACCGCGTCCGTGTCGAGCCCTTTCGCCCACGAAGGAACAGATGGTAGAGATTGCGACACAATCTTGGCCGGAACGGTTACCGTGGTACTCAGTTCATTTGATATTTGAAGTTTGGGCTGCCCCACTGCTACCGGATCGGAACCGGGCGTGCTGCTGGTTGCTTCCACCTTGGGAACGACTGACTCGCTGGAATCTGCGACAGAGTTGCTTTCCCGTATGGTCCCAATGTCCGTCGTTGTCGGAGGCGGATGCTGTCCAACCGCATCCCCGGGCTCTTGCAGGTCGGGCTCCTCCTGAGTCTTCTGCGCTGCTTGAGCGGGCATTGCTCCGCCATAGTTGCCTTCCGCGTGTACTTCTGTACTAACGCTGGAATTAGCCGTGTTCGTCGACACAGTGCCTGCCGTTGTCGTACCGCCTTTGGACAAACGGGACGTCGGTGATTGTGATGGCCGTGCTGCGGTGGGCAGCGAGTGTTGTCTTGATTGAGCGGAGGCTGCGAAGGGTCGATCGCTATTGTGAATCGAGGAGCCGCGCTTCGCGTGCCAAGCGCCGCCCAACACCGCCGCAATCAAGACGGACGCGGCGATTCCGATGGCAATCGGATTCTTCCGTACGCTGATTTTGCTCGTCGTTGGAGTCTGGGACACCTGCGTTGGAAATTCTCGCGCCTCGTTTGCGGTGTCGGAGCTTGTCTCGCCTGACGGCGGCACCTCCGCGGATATCGCCGCTCGCTCGATCTCTATTGTTCTTGGCGTGGGAGAGTCTTGCTCGGGCTTCGGTCTGGCATCGTCCGCAATCAGCGCGGTCAGTAGTTCTGCGCCTTTCGCGTCGCTCGAGTCTAACCCGTTTCCCGGCTCAGGCAACGTCTCTGTCGTTAGAGGTAAAGGACAGGCGAGCGGCGTAGTAGCAGTGTCTAGAAAGGTCGCAGGCATTTCTCCGCTGGTGAGAGCGCCAGACTCCATGCTCGGTGTGGTATCTGGGTTCTCCCCCGGCGCTTCGATTGCTTTATGCGCCTCGGGTTTCTGCCCAAGAGTGGAGTTTTGTTCCACATGGACGCCCCAAAATCCCGAATCGTGAGCTGTAAATTCCAGATCGGTGTAGCCTGCCTGGCCGACTTGTCGCCAGTTCAGCACTTTGCACAGGATTTCCCTTCCGGACTGGTCGTTACGCAGAAAAACGCATTGCCCAAGCGAGACTCGCGAGTTCAGATTCACCACCGCGCCGTTCTCGAAAACGAGCGTCGTTTTTGTCGTCTCGGTAAATAACTCTCGTCGCTCCGTCCCCTGCACGGGCCTCGCCCCTTGAATCGTGACCGGGATTTCTATCGGGGTTGCCTGAGCACTTGACACAGAATCAACCATTCCCTTTTGAACCACTCGGCGAAATTTGTGGCATCGCCGTTCTGGTCCCGCATTGGACTACAGCCTGTGGCGGGGCGCGTGCGGGCACCAGGCTTAATCCCGACCGGCCTATCTCAGAACAGCTAGTCTGGTCCATCCTGTAGTCCGAAGACGTGGACAGCAATAGCCGAGAGGTACCAGCTCCAGGGTTACTTCCGTAACTGCACCGTCCGCCACGGAGTCGGCGTTTAGGCCAGGGCCATGTGCCTATCGCGCTCCAGGTGCCGCCTCCCAGCCTGACCAGATTCGCCCAGCGTCAGGATGCAAATTTCCAGTTGATGATCTCGCAAACGTTGTGAAGAAGAGAATTACACTCCCGCGCCTGGGAGAAAGGCAAACCTTGCGGCTGAGCCTGCGGGATATGTCCGAAAGTGATGGTCGAGAACTCCACCCTAGAATGCCGAGAAGCATGCAGTCCGCTTGTGGAATCTGCGTCTTGAACTCGATGCTGAGCACCCACGGTTTGTTGCGTCTTTACGGCGCTGCCTTCTTGTTCGCTAGCTCGGTTGCTTTTCTCAGATCCTCGTGATCGAATGCCGAGGCCATACGATTGATTTCACTATCTGTAATACCTGCCCTCTTCGCCTCACGACGCCAACCAGAAACCGCGATACCTACTTCGGCCGCAATACTCTTCGCTTGGTCTGGCTTCAGGTCGAAATAGTCACCAAACGTCCGCACCATTCGCCGATAGAATTGTTTCGTTCTTGGCCTATAGTGCTGGACGACTAACCATTCTTAGTAGCGTTTCACCACTTCTTCGTTGAAGGCAGCGTAAGAGCGCATGGCACTGACCATTTGTTCCGGCTGGGAAATAAAAGAGGATGCGAGCCGGGTGGCAGTCTGAACCCGCTCGCTGGGTCTCGGCAAGGGAACAATCGTCTCTAGTCCGATAGAGACAAATGTCTTTACGACAAATGTACTTACTGCCGTTGCGACGAGCGGGGACGTCGCGGCTCTGCGCGTCTCGTTCGACAGCTGTCCCAAAGGTCGAACGCACCTGCAAGGAATTGAGCGAGCGGGGGTTACGCGCAGCACCTTCACGATACAACGATCGGCCACTCATAGACCTGCGTGCGTATCCACGATACGATTGCGTTTCGGAGTGACTTAGCTTGCTGCACAAAAACGCGATGGAAGAACAGGTCGTTTCAGGTAGAAGGATTTTGTTGACCGGAGCCGGAGGTTCCATCGGCTCCGCTTTGGCTAAGGCCGTGATTGCTCTGGAGCCGGGGCTACTAATTCTTCTCGACCACTCGGAGCGAAATCTGCACGAAATCGATTTGGAATTGGCGACCGCGGTTGATCGCAATTCGTACAAGTCTGTGCTCGGCGATATCTGCGACGCGAAGCTGTTATCCGAGATTTTTCACCGTTATCGCCCAGATGTCATCTATCACGCGGCGGCTTTCAAGCATGTTCCCCTTATGGAGAACAACCCTTTCGCGGCTGTTCGCAACAACGCTTTGGGAACTGTCAGTCTCGCGAAGATCGCGCAGGCAGAAGGCGTCGCGAGCGTCGTCATGGTCTCAACCGATAAAGCTGTCAATCCCATCAGCATAATGGGTGCCTCGAAACGCGTAGCAGAACTTGCGTTGCTGAACTTGAACAACCCCAAGAACCGAATGAGCTCGGTGCGGCTAGCGAATGTATTAGGTTCTCACGGAAGCGTTGTTCCAACGTTCCTGAGCCAAATCTCCCGCGGCGGTCCAATCACCGTCACAGATCCGGATGTTTCCCGATACTTCCTGACGATTGGGGAGGCAGTCGAACTGATACTCTTGACATCTGGACTTGAGGAGGGCGGAGGCATATTCGTTCCTCAAGTGGGCGAGCCGGTAAGAATTCTAGACATTGCTATCGAATTGCTAAAGGACAAGCGCACCGATTCTCGAAAAGATATTCCCGTCACGTTTACGGGCCTTCGCCCGGGAGACAAGATGTCGGAGGAATTCTTTTCCCAGGATGAATCCACTGAGCCGACAAACGATCCGAGACTCTTGCGAGTCAAGCCCAGAGGAATTCCCGCAGGGATATTCGCTAATCAGATGGCGGATCTTTCTAGATGTGTTGACGAGCGAAACCTTCCTGCCATGATCGAGGCTCTTTGCCGAATCATTCCCGAATATCGACCGACGGAGTTGTTATTTCCCTCGACGCAAGGATCTCGGGTCTGACGCTATGAAGCGGAAAATTGCGGTAATCACTACCTCGCGAGCCGACTACGGGCATCTGTATTGGCCATTGCGAGATTTGTCGGAGAACCAAAATGTGGATCTCAAAATTGTCGTTCTTGGGTCGCATCTGTCGCCTGAATTTGGGAACACGTTCCAGGAAATTGTGAACGACGGCTTCACGATCGACTCGCGGATCGAATGTTTGCTCAGTTCAGATAGCGATGTCGGCATGGCCAAGACAATCGGTATGGCCACGCTGGGTCTGGCCGACCTGTTCGGGCAGATGCGGCCGGACCTGCTTTTGCTGATTGCTGATCGTTACGAGATGCTAGCTCCGGCATCGGTTGCTCTCGCATTGCGTATTCCGATAGCTCACATCGAGGGCGGAGAGGTGAGCGAGGGTGCGATTGACGATGCGGTGAGGAATGCTCTTACCAAAATGAGCCATATCCACTTTACTTCGACAATTGCTGCCCGTGAGAGAGTGATTGGGATGGGCGAGGAAGAATGGCGCGTTTACCGCGCCGGCGCCCCATCGCTTGACAATTTGCGCAGGCGCACGCTTCTCAGTCGGGAGCAAGTGGAGGAGCGGCTGGCGCTCGATCTCCAGAGACCTACCGTTCTAGTGGTATACCATCCGATGACCATCGCCCGGAATACGCTGCAAGAAGTGGATTCCCTGTTCGTGGCCCTGGAAAGTCTCACGGACCAAACTTTATTCTGTTACCCGAACGCAGACGCGGGAAGCAGGGCGTTGATAGATCGCACGAAGTCGTTCATCGGGCGCCGAGGCTGCGGAAAAATCTTCACCAATCTCGACTCAGTGACCTATTTGAGTCTCCTGCGTCAGGTCGATATCTTGGTTGGGAACTCAAGTAGTGGAATCATGGAATCCGCGTCGTTCGCGCTCCCTACTGTAAACGTCGGGCTACGGCAACAAGGGCGCGAGCGGGCACGAAATGTATTGGACGCAGACGCTGATGCAATAGGCATTCTCGAAGCCGTGAGCATGGCCAGAACCCCCGAATTTCGCGAGTCTTTGCAGGGCATGGCCAATCCCTATGGTGAAGGAACGGCATCCGAGATGATCGTCCGCGTGCTTACAACCGTTCCGCTCTCGCAGGAACTCTTGACGAAACGTCATCCCGGTATTCGTACGTCGCTTGCCGTTCCGGGCAGTTCGCGACATTCATGAGAATCCCGCTGTCATCTCCGGACGTTACCGACCGGGATATTGAGGCGGTGACGAGTGTTCTTCGCACTTCGAGCCTAAGTTTAGGCCCTAAGGTCAAGGAGTTCGAGCGCTCGATCGTTCGTTACCTCGGTGCCGCGGACGTGATTGCCGTAAATTCCGGCACCAGCGGCCTGCACTTATGCATTCGAGCGCTCGGTATTTCCGAAGGCGACGAAGTGATCGTGCCATCTTTCGCGTTCATCGCAGTAGCGAACGCGGTCCGCTATGAAAGGGCTGTTCCGGTGTTCGTTGATGTCGACCCGCAAACGCTCAACCTCGATCCGAGCCTGCTGGAACAAGCAATCACCGTGCGAACACGAGCGATCATTGTGGTGCACACTTTCGGATGCCCCGCAGAGCTTTCGCGCATATTGCAATTCGCCAGGCGCCACGGTCTATTCGTCATCGAAGATGCTTGTGAGGCCATCGGGGCAGAATACGAGGGACAAAAGGTTGGCGCTTTAGGGGATGTCGGAGTTTTTGCCTTTTATCCCAACAAGCAAATTACAACAGGAGAGGGCGGCGCTGTTGTCACCAACAGCCCGGAAATCGCGCTCAAGGTCAGAAGACTTCGCAATCAAGGCAGAGACGAGTCAGAAGAGTGGTTCCAACATACAGAATTGGGGTACAACTACCGGATTTCGGACATCAATTGCGCCTTGGGAATCGAGCAACTAAGGAGAATCGATGCCATTCTGGATCGACGGGAATCAATCGCTCGCGAGTACAGTGACATACTAGGTTCCGATCCAGACCTAGTAATCCCGGCTATGGCATTGCCACGTCGCAAAATCAGCTGGTTCGTCTACGTGATCCGCCTGAGTAGTCGTTTCGACGAAGTGCAGCGCGATTCGATCGTCAATGAAATGAAGTCGCGCGGGATCGCTGTGGGCAGATATTTTGCGCCGATTCACTTGCAACCCATTTATCAGCCGTCCGACAGCGGCAAAACCTCTCTCCCCGTGACAGAATTCCACGCGGCTCGCTCGCTCGCATTGCCATTCTTCAATCGAATCCGAGAGGAGGAAATCAAAGAGGTCTGTCAAACGCTGGTCGAGCTGATTCGGCCGGTGTGACGGCATCGTTTCAAAATATCAAATTTGAAATCGCAAATAGCGCAAGTGCGAGCAGAGTCCCGGCGGCAACCGCGATGAAGAACCATTTCCGAAATCGCGGACGCGGGCTCGACAGCCCCAGCATTTTTGATGGGAGCTCGTGTTGATCAAAGGAATAGGATGGGAAACGATGGTGTATTGCATTCGGCATGCTGGAATATTACAAGGAATTGTGGTGCATGTGAGGGCATCTACCGTAACAGTAATCACGGCGGGGTATCTGTTCGCTAATGTGAGCCGAAGCCTACGGCCTACGTATTGGCTCTACGCTCGTAAACCGCGCAAGGTAATGTATCGCTAGGACGCCTCTTCGCCGTTGTGGTCGTATTGGTCGGCCCAGAACTGCGGCGCTGCAGACTCGAATTCCACTCCAAGCTTGTGGAATCCGCTTGGCTCTTTGCTTCCAGACCAAACCACATGGCCCCGAACGCGCAGGCCCGTTTTCTTACTGCCGATGGTAAGCATTGTGCCTTGCGGCCAGTCAACGGGAGATAGAATCAAGGCTCCGTGAAAGTTTATTACGGCTGTCACCACCTCCAGTGACTCGCCACCTGAATGAGTTACCAACGGCACGGTTGCCAGGATGCGCGGGCTTCTTCGGTGCTCCTTGGTAGCGCTCATTTCGATTGACGGTTCAGGCTGCGCGAGATGTCGGTTTGTATCGCTTCGCTCGATTTCCTTTTGTCAATCGTCGGACCAGCGCGAGCACTAGCTGTCTATCGTGTTCTTTCATTTTCCTCAGGGCTCTGCTGATCTGATGGTTTTGAAACCGCTCTCTGGGCGTCAAGCCCCACTCGGGGTCTTTAGAAGGAAACGAGGGTTCTACTCGTGGCGCAATTTCCTCGTTAGAGAAAAATGCATAGAGAGATATTCCAAGGGCGTTAGCATATTTTGCGATGGTTTCGACGCTCGGAACAGTGTGTCCGTTCTCAACGCGACTTGTGTAGCAGCGTAGCAGCCCGCTGCGAACTTCAATGTCACCTTGACTGAGGTTCCGAGACTCACGAAGCTCTCTTAGCCTGCGGCCGATTTCCATAATGGTTACGATACCAGGCTATATCGTAGGGCACAAGTCAGCAATACTACTTGCGTATATAATCAGCCATCAGTAATTCACTGTAGATTGACGCTCCTGCCGCCAGATGTGTAGCAACTCGCTCATCGACCTGCTGGTCTCGTTATAATCTCTCTGGCGCTAGAGACGCATTCGCGCAACGCCGTGGAGAAGTCCTCCACGACGCGCACATTCCTGAGCCGTATCTTTAGGCAGTTGGCGAAGCGGCCGCGGACGACCACGGAGCAGTTTTCACACATCCCGTTACTCCCATAACCGCCGTGCTCCAACGCTTCCTGAATAACCACACGAGCAACCGAATCGGAAATCAGAAGCAGAATCATCGCCGCCGTCGTCGTATTAATGGGTCA
>Ga0209655_10000223_pt1 | contig 21612 bp, 25 predicted proteins | sample BogFormECP03_OM2_FD_188236 | JGI IMG/M metagenome (GOLD analysis project Ga0209655, IMG submission 188236) | Bog forest soil microbial communities from Calvert Island, British Columbia, Canada - ECP03_OM2 (SPAdes) (version 2) | ecosystem: Environmental > Aquatic > Freshwater > Wetlands > Bog ...
CATCTATTTTCGTGGTAGATCTTTGGCCAAACACTTCCGTCGCCGCATTGACTCTGTGCGATTCCCCAGAGTGTGTCACCCGGCTGGACCGTGTATGTAGGCATCGTCCTTCTCCTCGTGTCTCGCGACCCGCCGCACGACGCGCCGCTGGTAGTTGAATCTCTCGTGATTGACTGGAGCAATTCCCGTCAACTTCCTATGCGTAGCAGCAGGTCGCGACCGCATCAATGTGCCGGTCCACTGAGCGGACCGCACTTCGGCTCAGGGCTGCGATCGGCCGAATAGTTGGCGAATTGTGTTGAACGGCTGTCTTTTTCTAGGCGCAAGACACCAGCACCTGATCGTCGTCACCGCCGAGGACGACCAGGTTTAAGAAGACACGACTAGCGACGACGAGCACCGGCGCCATCACCCGCCTCAACCGAAGCTCGTTTTCAGGCCCACAACCTGGACGGTGGCATGATCCGCGTACAGGCCGGCCAGCAGAACTTCTGCGTCGAACTGCAGCCGCTGCGCTCGTTCCCCGTGGCCGACATTGCGGCCCGATCAGATCAGCCCGGTGGCATCAAAAACCCAGCTAGTGTCCGCTTTTGACAGGTCCGCTAACCAGGTCGGTGGCGCCTGGGCGGTCATGCTGCCCATGTCCCAATAGTCTTTCCACAGCGTCACTTTGCCGTCGTCAACGCGGTGCACCGAAACGAATCGCTGCAGAGCCGTCTCGCCGCTCGACCACCGCCAGGTCTCGGAGTGCTCGTACATGACGTCGGCGCCGGTAGACACCAGCACCCCGTCGTGGTTCTCATAGCCCGCCAGCGGCTCGATCCCGACCTTGAGTCGCTTGACGATGTCCTCGGGGCCACGCGCCGCCAGGGTCGGCCCGACCGGCATGTCCACATAGATGCAGTCCGCTGACAGGAACGTCTTGACCGCGTCCCAGTCCCGTCGCGATAACGCTTGCCACAGCCCGAGTACGGTGTCGTCAACCGGCATGGGATGTCATAGAACCGGGCCGCTGAACACGTTGTCAATGATGCGCGCAGGAGGTGGGGGATGGCGACGGTGCGATCCCGACGCAAAGCCGGCACCCGACGTGCCCGTAAGTCCAGCCCGTCGCCGTTCACACCGTCCTGGACACCGAGGCCGGCGCAGTTCGGGCACGGTGTGCATCACAACGTCGGGGTGACGATGAGCGACGGCGTCGTGCTGCGCGCCGACATTCATTACCCGACGGTGGCCGGGACCGGGCAGCCCGCCGCCGGGCCGTTCCCGGTGTTGTTGTGTCTGACCCCCTATGGCAAAAAGGCCCCGCCGCCCGCCGCCCAGATCGGCGGTGGTGCCACCCCGTATCTCATCAAGCGCGGCTACATCGAGGTGATGGTCGACGTCCGCGGCAGCGGCGTGTCCGGCGGTTCCTTCGAGATGTTCGGGGAGCGGCAGACGCAGGACGGGATCGAGCTGGTCGATTGGGCGTCGAAGCTGGCGAACGCCAACGGCCGTGTCGGGATCTTCGGAACGTCCTACCTGGCGATCAACCAGCTGTTCACCGCTGCCGCCATCGGACCCGATTCGCCGCTGAGGGCGATTTTCCCGGTGATGGCCGCCCGCGATTTCTATCGCGATGCGGCGGCCATGGGGGGTGCTCCGCACCTGCGCACGGTACGCGCTTACGGCGGGATCTACCGCTTGCTCAACATCGTCAACCCGGCGCTGGAGGTGATCAACCTCGGCAAGCATCCACGTCCGCGAGCCGGCGGGTTCGCCGGGGTGCGAAAGCGTGGGCGCGATCAGCGAGGGTACTTCCGGCCGTTGATCGCCGACGCCGTCGCCGGCGGCGAGACGGCCTACGACGGGCCGTTCTGGGACGCGATGCGACCGGGCATGGTGCTGCCGGGCATCGTCGCCAACGGTGTGGCGGTTCTTCTGGTCGGCGGGTGGCACGACGCCTTCCAACGCGGCGCGCCGCTGAACTATGCGGCGTTGCAGAACGCCTTCGCCGGGCGGCCTGACGAGTCGCCGATGCAACCAGGCCAGCCGGTGTCCGAGCGGCTGCGATTGTTGATGGGACCCTGGTATCACGTCTCCGACTTCGGCGGCCTGCACATCCACGCGCTACAGCTGCGTTGGTTCGACCATTGGCTGAACGACGACGCGGCAGCGGCAATATCAGGACCGCCGTTCACCTTCCAGCCCATCGGAAGTTCGCGGTGGTTCCACGCCCGCGACTACCCGCTCGCCGAGGCGACGCCGACCCGCTTCTACTTGTCCCAGTCTGGCCAGTTGTCCACCGAATGCGCGCCCGAGACATCCACGGCGACAATCACATACGTCGGGCGCGGTCCGACGGCCGGCCGGAGCATCGAGCAGTGGACCCTGGGGATGACCAGCTTCATCCGCGCCCAGCGCGGCGGCCACACCCGCTACGACCAGGACAACCGGCGACTGCAGCGCGGCGCGCTGACCTACACCACCGAACCATTCGCGACGCCAACACTGGTCGCCGGACCGATCACGCTGACCGTGCACGCGACGGCCACCACCAACGAGGCGCTGTGGGTCGCCCACCTCGACGACGTCGCCCCGGACGGGGCCAGCCGCCCGTTGACTCAGGGAGCGCTGCTCGGCTCGCACCGCGCGCTGGATCCGGAGCGCACCTGGTACCTGCCCGACGGCACCGTGCTACGCCCACACCACTTCAGCACCCGGTCGGCGGTTAAGCCCGTGGTTCCCGGCGAAGTGACCCGCTATGACGTCGAAGTCTTCCCGACCGCTGCGTTGATCGAGCCGGGTCACCGGCTGCGGCTGACGGTCACCACCTACGACTTCCCGCATCTGGTCCCGACGAAGCCCGCGCGCCGCGCCTTGGCCGGCGGTAGCTACCAGCTCCATCAGGGCGGCCCCACCCCGTCGCAGCTGCTCATCCCGGTGGCTGACCCGGACAGCTTCAGCTGAGCCGCGCCGCCCAGACATCCCGGCGGCAGAGCGGTTTTCGGCGCATACTCCCCAGGGTGACGTCGCTAAAACACTACCTTGCCGAAGAGATTGCCACCGACCACTTCGACGGTCTGCTGACGAGGCGCGAAGCCTTGCGGCGCCTGGCACTGCTCGGTTTGGGCAGTGGGGCCGCGGCCGCGCTGATCGCCGCCTGCGGCGACAGACAAAGCCAGGGTTCGAAGGGGTCATCGGGTACCACGGGGACACAGCCACCCGGAATGGGCCAGGCGCTACCGACCGAGCCGACCACCTGGTCCGGACCGAATGGAGAACTCCAGGGCGTCTGGTCGCAAGCCCACAATGCCCGTCGCGGGGTGTTGGTCATCCACGAGAACAAGGGCCTCAACGATTGGGTGCGGTCGGTGGCCGGACGGTTCGCGGGGGCCGGCTACTCGGCACTGGCCATCGACCTGCTGTCCGAGGAAGGCGGCACCGGCCACTTCGCGGATCCGGCGCAGGCCACCGCCGCACTGAGCGCCGTTAAGCCGAGCCGCTTCATCGCGGATCTGAATTCCGGCATCAACGAACTGCAGATGCGGGTACCTGGCCGGAAAATCGCGGTGGTGGGGTTTTGCTTCGGCGGCGGGCTGGTATGGCAACTGCTGGCCTCCGGCACGCAGGAACTGTCGGCCGCGGTCCCGTTCTACGGGCCGCTGCCGGACAACCCCGACTTCGCCGGCTCCAAGCGCGCCGCTGTGCTGGCGCTCTACGGAGCCCTCGACACCCGTGTCACGGGATCCCAGGCGGCGGCCAAAGCAGCCCTTGATCGCGCCGGGCTGGTCAACGACATCGTCGTCGAACCGAATGCCGACCATGCGTTCTTCAACGACATCGGACCCCGCTACAACGCTGCCGCCGCCAACGATGCCTGGGGGCGGGTGCTGGAGTGGTTCGGCCAGTATCTGGCTTAGTTCGGCTGTGCGGCATGATGCGTCGGTGGCCATCCCGCCCCCCGTCCTCACACTGAACCAGGTACTCGACACGTTCAACCTCGACCAGGTGAACGCGGACTTTTTCGTCGGAACCCAGATCGACGAAATCGACCACCACATCGTCGGGGGCCACATCGCAGCACAAGCCCTGATGGCGGCCAGTCATACGGCGGCCGAACGTTCACCACACAGCATGCATGTCTCTTTCCTGCGCCGGGGTGACGCGAGGCATCCGGTGGATTTCGAGGTAGTTGCGCTGCATGAAGGCGGCACCTTCTCCGCGCGCCGCGTCACCGCGCGCCAATTCGGCGCAGTGCTGTTGGAGGGTATCGCGTCGTTCAGCGCATCCGTCGAAAGCCATGTCTACCAACAACAGCCACCCGATCTGTCCGAGCCCGAATCCTTTCCCACGATGGCAGAGCAGCTCAGCGCCTACGCCGACGAGCGGGCCGGATGGTGGGTCCGTGAACAGCCCATCGAGATGCGCTATATCGATCCGTCGGCCCGGCTGGCACTCGATTCGGCTGAACCGCTACCGGCGCGGATTCGAATCTGGTGGCGTCCCAACGGGATCCCACCGAGCGACCCTATGCTTGCCTACTGTCTGGCCGTTTACCTTTCCGGCCGCACACTGCTGGAACCTGCGATGATCGCCCACCGCACGACCCCGTTGGGACCGGGCAACTCGGCACTGATGGACTATGCGGTGTGGTTCCACCGGCCACCTGACCTGTCGGATTGGCTGCTCTACGAACAACATTCACCCAATGGCATTGGCGGCCGAGGGCTGACGCAGGGCACGATGTTCAACCGCACCGGTGAGTTGGTGTGCACCACGATGCTGGAGGGCTACTTCGGCCGCAGATCCCAGCGCTAGCCCGACCTTCTAACTCATCGAGTCGCCATCGACCGCGCCGGGCCGAGCGCTACCGGGAGCGTCGACCAACCATGCAGGACACGGGTGTCGCGGCGGCTGCCGGCACCGGCCGGACGCACGTCGGGGAAGCGGTCGAAGAACGCTCGCAGCCCCACCTCGCCTTCGGCTCGGGCCAGCGCCGCTCCCAGGCAGAAATGCCGTCCACCCGAGAAAGCCAGATGCTTGCCGGCGTTTTCGCGTTCGATGTCGAACCGGTTGGGGTCGGGGAACACCGCCGGGTCACGGTTGGCCGCGGCAACGTAAACGATGACCAGTTCGCCTTGTTTGACCGGGGTACCGGCCACCTCGGTGTCGTTGAGTGCCAACCGTGCGGTGAGCTGCACCGGCGACTCCAACCGCAAGATCTCTTCGACGGCGTTCGGCCACAGCTGCGGACGCTGACTGAGCGTGCGCAGATGTTCAGGATTATCGAGCAGCATGCGAATCCCGTTGCCTAACAGATTCACTGTTGTCTCGAAGCCGGCCGCTAACACCAACCCGGCGACCGCATGGAGTTCATCCTCGTCCAGATATGTTTCCGGCGAACCACTTTCGGCTTTGCGGATCAGCTGGCTCATCAGGTCGTCGCCGGGGGTCCGCCGCAGCTGCTGCAGATGCTCAGTCAGCCAGGAGTTGAACCCCTCGATCCCGCGCTGCACCCGCCGGTACTGCGGCCAGGTGAGGCCGAAATCCAAACTGGGCGCGGCAAGTTCGCCGAACTCGAGAATGCGCTGGCGATCCGCGTCGGGCACTCCCAGGATGTCGCTGATGATCGCGACCGGCAGCTGCGCGCAATAGCGGTCGACGACGTCGACGACACCGGGTTCCCGGGATAGTTCATCGAGCAGTGTCACCGCGGTTTGCTCGACGCCGTCCCGCAGCGCCGCGACGGCCCGGCTGGTGAATACCGACGACACCGTCTTCCGGTAGCGGGTGTGGTCCGGCGGCTCGACCGCCAGCAACGACGGTGCGCGCAGCGGGTGCAGCAGATCGTCGCGGGTGCGCCGCTCCAGCCACCGCAACGGGGCCGGCAGATTCGACCCGATCGACAGCACCCGGAAGCCCTCTGATCGCAGCAATTCGTGCCCGATCGCATGGTCCGCGGTGATGTAGCCGATGCGTGAGTGCGCCAGGGGACCGCGGGACCGCACCTCCTCGTAGAACGCCTCCGGATTCGCATTGACGGTCGGGTCGGCGATCAACCGGGCCTGCAGATCACCCCGGCGGGCACCGAGCGACGAGACGCCACGGACGAAGCCGTGCAGCGCCACCCAGTGCAACCTCTGCTTAATTGCGATGTCCACTTGTAGGCCCCTCCGCATCGACGAGCAGTGCTGCCGCCAGCCTACGGCCATCGCGCGGGTCAGCCGTTAGGCCAGTTCCCAATTCATGTTTTTCGCGAAGGCGATCGCGTCGTCGGTAACCGTGCCACATGCCTTACTCCGTTGGATGTAATCGCGGACAACCGGCAGGAAGTTCATCGGGTTGTAGGCGTCTTCCTCGTAACTCCACAAGTCGTCACCGGCGTACTTCATCACCGAGAGGTTGGCCGCCTGATGGATGCTGCCGTCGCCCGGATCGCGCATCCGGTTGAGAAATTCGCAGAACACCCAGCCGCGGTCCGTGTCGATGGAGTACCAGGAGGTCGGATAAAACGGCATCTCGCTGCCGGGAAACTCATTCATCGTCGAGACAATCCAATCGCGGATCTGCTCGCGCCCGTGGAAGGTTCCGTAGGTGTGCTCGACGTAGGTTGCGTCCTCGGTGAACTGATCGGCGAACCGTGACCAGTCCCAACTCGAACCGATTTCTACGACCACCTGCTTGTGGCGGTCGAAGGCCGACTCGATCTCCTCGCGCGACCACTGTCCCATGGCAACCTCATTCAGCTCGACAGGTCAACAAACTCACGCCTCGGCAACATCCTTGATGCGGTGCAGCGTCTTGGTCATGTCACGAACATTGCGTCGCTGACGCAGCCAACCGCCGAACATCCAGTAATACAGCGTGGTCATAGGCGAGGCGCTCATCCGAAATGATTCGGTGACGTCGGTACCGTCGGCAGTTGGCGTAAGTCGGTAATGCCAGTTGTTCACCGGCCTGTCGCCGACGAGCACCGCGAACCCGAAAATCCGGCCCGGTTCGCACGCTGTGACCCGACAGGTCGTCCAGTACACCGGCCCGATTTCGTTTCGCTTGACGTGGCCGCGGAATCGCGCCCCGAGCGCGGGCGCGGTAGCCCCATCAAGCCATTCGGCGTCGAACACTTCGGGGGAAAACCGCCCGATGTTGCGGACATCCGCGATCAGGTTCCAGATCTCGTCCGCAGATGCTGCCATGTGAACCGTTGCCGAGCCCTGCATGGGCCGATCCAAGCATGCCTGCGCTCGGCGGCGCTAGTCCTCGCCGTCGTCCGCAACGTCGAGCCGCACCACCCGCACCTTGCCGTGTGGCAGGCAGGCGGCATAACCGTGGTATTTGCCGTATAGCTCCCAGGCGGTCACGTTGTCGTCGGGCGCCACGTCGATCTGATGTCCGTCCGAGAATTCCAAGTGCAGGTCTCCGGCGTCATCCCAGGCGACATCCGTGCACGTCGCCCCCGAAAAATCGAACAGCGATCGCTCGTGGACGGCTGGGTCGTTGGGGTCGATCGACACGACCTCAACAGGCGACTTGGCGATGGCCGGCAAGGTCAGGGTGATGGGTGTCGAGATGACGAGCTCGTTGTAATCCTCGAGGTTGAGCACGAGACCGTCACGGAACATGATCCGCTGCACCGCACAGCCTTGAATCCAGTGCTCAATCAATTTCTGATCGGTCATGCATTTACTCTTCTCGCGACGTGTCATTTGCACAAGACCTGCAATGTGACTCGCGCGCATATGCGATAACACAGTTCTGCGAGAGTCAAAGAATGGCTGTGAATATGTCATTTGCGGTTGCCGGCGGCCTGGAGCGCGGCACTGCTCTTGTACAGACGATGGATCCGCGCTAGCGTTTCGACGTCTTCTATCGCGATCAAGACAGGTGATCATCATCGACGCACAGGCCAGTGATGCCTTCCCAGGCACAAAGCGATCCAAAGGCAACGGCCTGGATGACGGCGAGGCGCCTGTCATTGTCAGCTTGGTCGAGGCGGCGATGCAGATGTTCACCGCAGCGATCGACGCCTTGCCCGACAACAACGATCCGGAGTTCTCCGGACGCGCAGCGGTGATCCTTGCCGGTCTGCGAAAGCTGCAGACGGCACTCACCAAAGCAGCCTCTCGCGGACGGGCCACGCCGTCAGTCATCGTCTCGCTGAGCGGAGTTCGAACCCGCTATGACGATCTGATGGCAACGGCCGCCGAAGCGCCCGGCGCGACGTTGGGTCAACAGCTGTATGCCGTCCGTCGGCGCGCCAAATTGTCCGCGCAGGAAACCGCCAATGGCGCGGGGCTGACTGCCGATCTCCTCGACGCCATCGAGGCCGACGAAATCCCGACGGATGACGAAGCAGCCCGCATCAAGGAACTCCTCGCCGCCCTGGGTGGCTGACCCGGGGTCCAGCCCCCTCGAACGGCTTCGCTCGCCGGCGAGTCGGCTGTTGCTCGCTGCCGCGTTGACGTCGACGCTCGTACTGGGCGCAGGGTCGCTGGCGGCGGGCCGACTGCATTCATCGGCCGCCGATTCTGTTGAGCGCCCAAGCCGTACCGCCACGGACGAGCAGACCAAGGCCGAGGTCGTCGAGCACGCAAGACAGATCGTCGCCGACGCTTCGCTTCAAAGCCCAGCGGGGGGCTATCGTTTGATGTCCTGTAAAAACCACGAAGATCCGCCTTACCAAGGGGCGGTCTACATGGACTTCACATTGCCCGCCGATGCCCGGGTCGACGAGTATTTCCGGGGCATCGCGACCGCCATGGTTGCGCGCGGCTGGCGCGAAGGGCTGCCGCCCAACCAGCACCTGCTCGGCAAAACATTGTCCAAAGACGGTGTCACCGCGGTGCTCTACCCGGCCAGCGAATCCGAAAAGCATGGAGTCGCGCGTATCCATGGTCAGTGCCGCGACATGAACGACCACCGTGGCGAGTCGGCGGCGTGGGTCGATATCACCGATCAGCTGCGCTGATTCTGCGAAAAAAACTGCGCTTGACGGATTAACGTCAAGCGCAGTTTGCTCGCGAGGGTTAGCCGCCCGGGTGGGCGCCCAGGGCACCCTGCAGATCACCCTTCATGGCGTTCAGCTGAGCGCCCCAGTACTCCCAGCTGTGGGTGCCGTAGGCCGGGAAGTTGAACACGGCGTTGTGGCCGCCGGCGGCGTTGTAGGCGTCCTGGAACTTCTTGTTGACGCCGATCATGAAGTTGCTCTCGAGGAACGTGGCCGGCAAGTTGGCACCGCCCAGTTCGTTCGGAGTCCCGTTGCCGCAGTACACCCAGAGCCGGGTGTTATTGGCGACGAGTATGCCGACGTTGACCAAGGGGTCGTTGCGTTGCCATGCCGGGTCGCTGTCTGGCCCCCACATGTCTTCCTTCTTGTAGCCGCCGGCATCGCCCATCGCCAAGCCTAACCAGCCCTGCCCGGTGGACGGGCTGAGATACCCGGACAGCGAACCGGCGTAGATGAACTGACCAGGGTGGTAGTTCGCCAGATTCATTGCCGATGCACCGGCCATGGAGATCCCGACCGCGGCGCTTCCGTTCGCCTTGACGCTCTTCTGCGAGGCCAAGTATCCGGGCAGCTCGCTGGTCAGGAAGGTCTCCCACTTGTAGGTCGAGCAGCCGGCCTTGCCGCAGGCCGGGCGGTACCAGTCGGTGTAGAAACTGGACTGCCCGCCGACCGGCATGACGATCGACAGCCCGGACTGGTAGTACCACTCGAAGGCGGGGGTGTTGATGTCCCACCCGTTGTAGTCGTCCTGTGCACGCAGGCCGTCCAGCAGGTACACGGCCGGCGAGTTGGCGCCGCCGCTCTGGAACTGAATCTTGATGCTGCGGCCCATCGAACCGGATGGCACCTGTAGGTACTCGACCGGAAGACCGGGCCGGGAGAACGCCCCCGCCGTCGCGGTTCCGCCGAGAAGGCCGATGAGGCCCGGCAGTACGGCGACCGCAAAAGCGGCGACTGTCAGTCGCCGCACCCAGCCACGCATCTTGTCGTTCAGGTATGTCATCCGGTGCCCCTCGTCGTAGGCCGTCGTGCGCTAATCGCAAAACTTACCGTCTGGTCCTCCATATGTCGATCAGGACGCAAAGGTGTCTCAACTCGGTATCGGCGCCCGCCACCTGCGCAGAGCCGGTAGTGAGCGGGCCTGACGGCTGCTTGTGGCAACTTTGTTTGCCACGTTCTGAGCCGAAATTCAGTGCATCTGCAACAGCGCACGGCTCGTCGAATTCGACGTTGCAGATCATCGCGACGTCGCACCCGGGTGTTGACACCGGTTCAACTATTGTCGTGATTAACGCGTAGGCTCACCCGGGGTAGACCGACGAGACCACGTTGTCCCGGTCCTTCCGCTGCGCGCGAATCAACGTATCGACGGTCTCGTGCTGGCGGCGACGTATGGGCATTGGGACACGATTGAGGTGCAGATTTGGACACGGTACTTGGACTGTCGCTGACATCCACGTCGGTCGGCTGGGTCCTCGTTGACGGGCGCGACGCCGACGGCACCATCCTGGATCACGAAGAATTCGAGGTATGTGACGGCGCTGGGGTGCCTGCGGTCAACACTTCAGAGCAGGCGACTGCTGCCGTGCTGGACGCACAGGCAGCAGCGGCCGGCTACGACCGCCGTCTTCATGTCATCGGCGTCACCTGGAGCGACGAGGCGGCCGCCGAGGCCGCGCTGCTGCTGGAGTCCCTGACCAACGCCGGCTTTGACAATGTGGTCCCCATTCGGCTGCACCAAGCCTGCGACATGCTCGCCCAGGCGATCGCGCCGGTCGTCGGCTACGACAAAGTGGCCGTCTGCGTGCTCGACGGCGATTCAACGATCGTCGCGATGGTCGACACCTGCGACGACGAGCCGCAAACGGCCATCAAACATCTGCCGGACGGACCGGGCCGGCTGGTCAGCTGGCTGACCAACCTGTTCGACCGGAGCTCATGGCAGCCGGGCGGCATCGTGGTCGTCGGGCCGGATCAAGACCTCGAAACGCTGACGTGGCGACTCGAGAAAGCCGTGCCAGTCCCCGTCATCACGCAGACCGGTGCACAGCTGGCCCTGGCGCGCGGAGCGGCTCTTGCGTCGGCCGACAGCACGGAATTCACCGACCCCGAGATGGTCGAGACCGGCTACGGCGAGCGAGGGGAGCGGGCAAGCTCGCGGCAGAACTCCTACGCCGGGGCGCTGACGATGCTGGTCGGCGGGGCGGTCACATTCGTGGCATCGCTGTCGCTCGCCCTGGGCCCGCATCTGGTTCCCGACAGAGGTGTCGCACCGGTCCACCACGTGGTCCACCGGGCGGCAGCTCTTCCCGTGGCGCACGCCCCGGCCCCGCCGCCGACAGCGGTCGAGACACCGATTGCACGGCCAGCGCCGCGGCCGGCACCGACGCACGCTCCGGCGGCTGCCCAGCCGCAGACCGTCGTCGCCGAGGAACCGTCGGCCGGAGTTCCCGCCGCCGCGCCGGTACCGCCGCAACCGGTCGCTCCACCGCCGCCTCCGCCACCGAATCCACATCCACTGCTGACCAAGCTGCTTGAGCGCCTGCACGGTCAGCAAGACCCGGCGCCGGACCAGCCGGCGCCGCCACAAGGCCCGCCGCCTAATCCGGGCGCGCCACCGCCTTAGCGGTGGGCTGCCCAATCTTCAAGCGGCTCTGGATGTTTCGGCGCAGTTCAGAGTGCCGCCGCCCAAGTGCTAAGTCGCGAAGGCCTTCGCGATTTCCGCGGCCGTCGTCAATGCGGCAAGGTGGTCGTCGACCGACGCCAGGCCGGCCTTCATCGTGTTGATCGATATATGCGAGGCGCCCGCCTCGGCCCAGACTCGAAGACCGTCGGCAAGGTCGTCGGCGTTGCCGTTCCAGGACACCCGACCCTCCATGGCGATCTGGGCGGGGTCTCGGCCGGCCTCCGTCGCCGCCTGCACTACCTCTTGCCGCGCCTGCTCGAGTTTCGGGCCGGGGCCGACCATGGGAAACCAGCCGTCACCGAGCCGACCCGCGCGCCGGCACGCACGCGGTGAAGCGGCCCCGAACCACACCGGAATCGGCCGCTGTATCGGCAGCGGCGCCAGCCCCGCCCCGGTCACCCGGTGATATGTGCCGTGATAGGTGACGGTTTGTTCGGTCCACAGCTTGCGCATTAGATCCACCTGCTCTTCGCTGCGCTTGCCGCGGTTCGTAAAGTCTTCGCCCAGTGCCTCGTATTCGACGGCGTTCCAGCCGAGCCCGATACCCAGACGCAGCCGGCCGCCGCTGAGCAGGTCCACCTCGGCCGCCTGCTTGGCGACCAGGACGGCTTGTCGCTGCGGCAGAATCACGACGCCGGTCACCAGTTCCAGTGAGCTGGTGACGGCGGCGAGATAGCCAAACGTCACCAGCGGCTCATGGAAGGTGTCGTGCACGTCGTAGAAGCCGTCCCAGCCGACGTGAATCTTCGGATCGGCACCGACGACGTGGTCGTAGGCGAGTAGGTGGGCAAACCCCAGCCCCTCAACATGCTCGGCGTAGGCCCGCACTGCACCCGCGTCGGCGCCAATCTCGGTCTGCGGGAACACCACTCCGATCCGCATCGTCACTCCTTTGTTCGGATTGTCCGGTCAGGTTTCTTTGGCCCGCTGCGCGCTGAACGACACGGTGACGTCGTCAGCGACCTTCAAGGAGCCCATCAACAACGAGTATGGCTTGACCCCGAAAGCGGATTGGCGAACGACGGCCTCGGTGGACAGCCGCCAGACATCGCCGAGATCATCGGTGCACAGATCGATTACCTGCGCTCGGGTCTTCCCGTGGATCTGCAGCGTCCCGGTCAGGCGATAACCGTCCTGGCTTTCGTCGATGGCATCCGCATCGAAGCGGATTTGGCGAAAGCGTCCGGCACCCAGCTGTCGTAAAGCGTTGGACCGCACCAGAATCTTCTCCGGGCCGGACAACGCAGTCAGGCCGCCTTCGCCCTGCAAGACTTCGAGCGAGTCGACTTCGACAGTCAGCTGCGCCGCGACGGGTTCACCGTCCGACCAGTTGACCGTGGCCTGCCACCGCTTCATCACGATGGTGAGCCGGTGGCCCATTTTCGCCGCCCTGCCGGCGACCCCGGTGTGAACGACCAACTCACCGTCTGATGCGTCGATGGTCCAGATGTCGGTCACGGACCGACTGTGTCACATGGTCAAAACGGTGCGGTAGTGAGCTCGCCCCTGCTCCAGCGTTGCGTAGCCTTCGGCCGCCTGGGACAACGGCAGCTCTTCGATCCACGCCCGAACGCCCGACAGGACGGCGAAATGCATTGTGTCTTCGATCTCTTTGGCGGTCCCGGATGGATGCCCGACGATGCTGAGCGACGGGGTGATCAGCTGCAGCGGACTGATCGGCAGCGGCTCGGGCGTGACGCCGATGGTGATGAGCTCACCCTGCGGTAATAGACCGCCGACGGTCGCGGCCATGGCTTTGGAGGCTCCCGCGGTGCCCAGCACGACAGCGGCCCCGCCGAGGTCGTTCAATGCTTCGGAAACGTCGCCGTCGGTGGCGTCGATGTAGTGATGCGCGCCCAGTTTGAGCGCATCCTCCTTCTTGGCGGTGCCGCGGTTGATCGCGATCGTCTCGAAGCCCATGGCCCGGGAGAACTGCAGCCCGAGGTGGCCGAGCCCGCCGACGCCGAGAATCGCCACCCGGTCCCCGGGGAGCGCCTTGGTGTGACGCAGCGCGTTGTAGGTCGTGACACCGGCACAACCCATCGGCGCGGCTTCGGCGTCGGATAGCTCCGCGGGTATCCGAGCCAGTGCGGTCGCCGGCACCGTCACCGATTCGGCGTAACCGCCGGGATAGTGCCAGCTCGGGACCTTGCCGTTGACGCAGTTGATGAAAAAGCCTTTGCGGCACTGCTCGCAGTGGTTGCAGTTACCACCGAACCAGCCGACCGCAACGCGATCGCCGACCGCGAAATCTTCGACGCCATCGCCGATTTCGGCTATCTTGCCGGCGATTTCATGACCCAGGGTGAGCGGCCAGGACAGGCCGGGGAACTCACCGGCGACAAAGTGGGCGTCGGTACCGCATATCCCGCAGGCGCCGACGCTGATGCGCACTTCGCCGCGGGCCGGCGGCGTCGTCTCGACCTTGGCGAGCTCCAGTGGCGCGCCCGCGGATTTTACGTGGACTGCTTTATGTGACGGCATGGCCGTAGCCTAATGCGCGACAGGGCATTTCGCCCCGTTGGTGTGGTAGTCGACCTGCCAGTGCTTGATGCCGTTGAGCCAGCCTGAACGCAGCCGCTCGGGTTTGCTGATCGATTCCAGATCGGGAATGGCGTCGGCGATCGCGTTGAACATCAGGTCGATGGTCATTCGCGCCAGGTTGGCCCCGATGCAGTAGTGCGCCCCGGTGCCGCCAAATCCCACGTGCGGGTTGGGGTCACGCAAAATGTTGAAGGTGAACGGGTCGTCAAACACGTCCTCATCGAAGTTGGCCGAGCGGTAAACCATCACCACCCGCTGGCCCTTTTTGATCTGCACGCCGGACAGCTCATAGTCCTCCAGGGCGGTCCGCTGGAACGACGTGACCGGGGTGGCCCACCGGACGATCTCGTCGGCCGTGGTGACGGGACGCTCTTTCTTGTACAGCTCCCATTGATCGGGGAAGTCGGTGAAGGCCATCATGCCCTGGGTGATGGAGTTGCGGGTGGTCTCGTTGCCGGCAACGGCCAGCAGAATGACGAAGAAGCCGAACTCGTCGTCGGAGAGCTTGTGGCCGTCGACGTCGGCCTCGACCAGCTTGGTGACGATGTCTTCTCCGGGGTTCTGGGCCCGGTCGGCGGCCATTTGCATGGCGTAGGTGATCAGCTCGACCGACGCGCCCATGGCGTCATTGCGGGCGAACTCCGGATCCTGATCGCCAACCATCTCATTGGACCAGTGAAAGAGTTTCTTGCGGTCTTCCTGCGGCACACCTAGCAAGCCGGCGATGGCCTGCAGCGGAAGTTCACACGACACCTGCTCGACGAAGTCGCCTGAACCCTGCGCAGCCGCCTCGGCAACGATGCGCTGGGCCCGCTCGCGCAGGTCGTCGTGGAGGCGCTCGACGGCCCGGGGTGTGAAGCCGCGGGAGATGATCTTGCGCAGATGGGTGTGCTGTGGGGCGTCCATGTTAAGCAGCACGAACTTGCCCGTCTCGCGCTGTTCGCGAACCGTGCCCTCTTTGTAGCGTGGCAACGCGGTGTTCTCCAGGCTGGAGAAGACGTCGCTGCGCCGGGAGATCTCTTTGACGTCCTTGTGTTTGGACACCACCCAGAAACCGCCGTCATCGAATCCGCCGACTCCGTCCGGCTGCTCGTTCCACCAGATCGGCGCGGTACGGCGCAGTTCGGCCAGTTCTTCCACCGGCAGCCGTTCGGCATGGACGTCTGGGTCGGTGAAATCGAATCCGGCTGGGAGGTTTGGAGTCGGCATAGGGGGCACTCCTATTGAATACGACGAGAAGATGACGCGCTCTGGCCCAGTAAAGCATCGCGACCGCCGAGATGGAACGTGTCTCACGGGATTGCCAGGCGACGGATTGAAACGTGTTCTCACGACCGGCTCCGATGAGTTTCGGCTCGGTTGGAGGTCTGGATCTAGTGCCAAGCAGAGCAATTACGGAGAGTGATCATCCACGCGCATCGTTGTCAGCGACTTCATCAGCCTCGACGGCGTTGTGCAGGCGCCCGGCGGTCCGGGGGAGGACGACGACGGCGGATTCCGCCACGGCGGGTGGTCGATGCCGTACTTCGACCCGGACACCATGGGCCCGGCGGTTGGCGAGATCATGGCCGCAACCGAGGCACTGCTGTTCGGCCGGCGGACCTGGCAGACGATGGCCGCCGCCTGGCCGGACCGGGCGGGTGACCCGTTCGCCGACCGGATGAATGAGATTCCCAAGTATGTGGCATCGCGCACGCTGACCCAGCAGGATCTCACCTGGCCCGGCTCGACCCTGCTGCCCGCCGAGGACGCCATTGCGGCGGTGCGTGAGCTGCGTGCGCGCGACGGCGATGCACTTCAAGTCATGGGCAGCGCTTCGCTGGCCGCGCAATTGATCGCACGCGGACTGGTCGATGAATACCGACTGATGATCGAGCCGATCCTGCTCGGCGGTGGCAAGCGGTTGTTTCCCGACGACGGCTCGGCACGTGGGCTCGAGCTCGTGTCGGCGACGACGACCGCAACCGGTGTCCTGATCTGCACTTACCGGCCCGGTGGCCGCTGACCGAGCGTTGGACGCAGCCGTGCAAAACGGCCTTGTGGCCTGGGCCGCACTGGCTATGCTTGCCCCAGGCCGCCGGGGGCAAGCAATGGCCCCCGCAACGTGACACCGAAGGTGGGTCATGATTCGTGAACTGTTCATCGCCGCTGCGATCACCGGTACACCTGTCGGCCTGGCGCCGACTGCCGTTGCCGACCCCGGGCATTACGACGGCGACGTACCTGGAATGAACTACGACGCCTCGCAGGGTGCGCCGTGCGACAACTACGAGCGGTTCATCTTCGGGCGCGGCCCGGGCGGTCAGGCCGAGGCATGCCACTTCATCACCAATCAGTTCCCGGCCGCGCAATCGGGGTTCTGGGTGATCACCTATCCGCTCAATGGCGTTCAGCAGGTCGGCGCGCCGTGCCAGAACCCGCGCGGGTCGTCGGCCCAGTCTCCCGACGGGCTTCCGATGCTCTGCACCGAACACGGCTGGCAGGTCGGGCAGCTGACCGGCGGCGGGTTCCCGAACGGCACTGGCGGAGGCTTCCCATCGGACACCGGCCAGACCGGATAGCTACCTCACACAGATATAAGGAGACTGCGATGGCCTTCAAGCCGAAGGACGCGATCGACGCCGCCCGAGACATCGTGGCGAACGCCGTCGAGAGGTCGTCGGACATCGTCGAGGACGCGGGCCACATTCTCAAAGGCGACATCGCCGGCGGAACCGGCGACATCGTCCACAATTCACTGGACATCGCCACCTACGCCGTCGACAGAGCCAAAGAGGTCTTCACCGGCAAGTACGCCGACGACGACGAATAACCCCGGCGCGCGGCGCCGTTCGTCAGACGGTGGCGGCCTCGTTGAGCTCGTCCAGCCTGTTGGTCGCCTCGAGGTACTCCTGCACCCAGCGCTCGATGACCGTTGACGTCTTCTCCACCTTGCTGAACTGTCCGACCACCTGACCAACGGGGTTGAACGCAACGTCGACCGACTCGTTGGGGTACCTGTTCGTGGCCCGCACGGCCATGCCGGAAACCATGTACTGCAACGGCATACCAAGCGGCTTCGGGTTGTCCGGCGCCTCCCATGCCTCGGTCCAGTCGTTGCGCAGCATGCGGGCCGGCTTACCGGTGAACGAGCGGCTACGGACAGTGTCGCGGCTGCCGGCCTTGACGTAGGCCGCCTGCTGAACCGGAGTATTCGAGGATTCCTCGACCATCAACCATTGCGAGCCGGTCCACGCGCCCTGCGCGCCCAGCGCTAAGGCCGCTGCGATCTGCTCACCGCTGCCGATACCACCGGCCGCCAGCACCGGCACCGGTGCGACCTCCTTGACGACCTGCGGCCACAACACAATTGAGCCCACCTCACCGCAGTGCCCGCCGGCCTCGCCGCCCTGCGCAATGATGATGTCGACGCCCGCGTCGGCGTGCTTGCGCGCCTGCGAGGGGGAGCCGCACAGCGCGGCCACCTTGAGCCCGGCCTCATGGATGTGCTTGATCATGTCGGCCGGCGGGGTGCCGAGCGCGTTGGCGATCATCTTCACCTTCGGGTGCTTGAGCGCCACCTCGACCTGGGGCGTGGCCGTCGCCTCGGTCCAACCGAGCAGCTGCAGGCTGTCGCCGTCGCTGTCCTCGATCGGGACACCGTGATCGGCAAGGATCTTCTTCCCGAAATCCAGATGCTCCTGGGGCACCATCTTGCGCAGCGTCTCGGCCAGTTCTTCGGCGGACAGGTGCGAGTCCATGCCCTCGTACTTGTTCGGGATGACGATGTCGACCCCGTAGGGGTGGTCGCCGATGTTCTCGTCGATCCACTTCAGCTCGATCTCGAGCTGCTCGGGCGTGAAGCCGACAGCCCCCAGCACGCCGAAACCACCGGCCTTGCTCACCGCGACGACGACATCGCGGCAGTGCGTGAACGCGAAGATCGGGAACTCGATGCCGAGCTCGTCGCAGATGGGAGTGTGCATGCCTGATTCCTAACTGGTCTGCTTGCTGGCGACGTAATTGGAACGTGTTCTAGTTTAGTACGGAATTCGTCTGCTGTGACCCCCGGGCTTGGTTAGACCACCGCGGCGTGGGCCACCCACAGCGCCAGAAAGGCCAGCATGCAGCCCGCGCACACCAGATGATCGCGCCAGATGGACCGGGCCAGCGCGGTTTGGTCGGTCGGACTGCCGGTGCGGTTACCCAGTCGAACCGCGTTGGGAACGGTGTGCGTCAGTGCCAGCAGCACCGGCGCGCCCGCGAGCAGAGCGGACGCCGTCACCAGCCAGCCCGGGTCGTGCCCTCGGGCCGCTCGGAAGCCCAGCGCTGCCAGCAACACCACCATGACGACGGCGATCAACCGGCTCATCGGCCGGGATTCGGTGACCGCTCGCCGGTAGTAGCCCGCGATGGAAGCCAGCGCGGATTCGGGCAGGTCGGCGCCGGAATGCCGGTCAACCAGAACCTGCGCATCGAACATGAGATCCATCCAAAGCACGGCCAACAGAAATCCGCTGCACGCGGTGAGTAGGGCGGTCGCGACGCTCATCGTCCGATTGTTTCCCACTGGGCCGCCGAGAGGGGTGGAACAAGTTCTAATTCCGTGGCCAGCTGCGGTAGCCTGACGCGTCATGGGACGTGTGGACGGAAAAGTTGCATTGATCAGCGGCGGCGCTCGGGGGATGGGTGCTGCTCATGCCCGAATGCTGGTCAGCGAGGGCGCCAAGGTGGTGATCGGCGACATCCTCGACGACGAAGGCAAGGCGCTGGCCGACGAGATCGGCGAGAGCGCACGCTACGTCCACCTCGACGTCACCCAACCCGACGACTGGGAAGCCGCGGTGTCCACCGCTGTCAATGACTTCGGGAAGCTCAACGTGTTGGTGAACAACGCCGGCATCGTGGCGCTGGGCCAGTTGGGCCAATTCAATTTGGACAAGTGGCACAAGGTCATCGATGTCAACTTGAATGGCACGTTCCACGGCATCCAGGCCGCGGTCGAGCCGATGAAAGCCGCAGGCGGTGGCTCGATCATCAACGTTTCGTCCATCGAAGGCCTGCGCGGTGCGGTGATGGTGCACCCCTACGTCGCTTCCAAGTGGGCGGTGCGAGGCCTGACGAAATCGGCTGCTCTGGAACTGGGTTCGCACAACATCCGGGTCAACTCCGTCCACCCCGGCTTCATCCGCACCCCGATGACCAAGCACTTCCCCGACGACATGGTCACCGTTCCGCTCGGCCGCCCCGGTGTCTCCGAGGAGGTCGCCACCTTCGTGGTGTTCCTGGCCAGCGACGAATCGTCTTATGCCACCGGCGCGGAATTCGTGATGGACGGCGGCCTGGTCAACGATGTCCCGCACCGGATGTAGCCGCTAGCGGAACTTTTCGATGACGGTCTCGGCGAACCGCTCGATCGACGGGCGGTAGCGCTCGGCGTCCTGGGCACCGGCCCACGGAGCGCACATCACCGCCGTGACCCCGAGGTCTTCGGCGCGCCGGTAAAGATCAACCGACGGCGGCTCGAGCAAGGCCAGCATGATCTCGAACGGTTCGCTCTGCCGCCCGTATTCGCGCCGCAACGCCGTCAGCTTCTGCACGTATCCGACCGCGTCGTCCCAGGCGTAGGCGGTGCCGACCCACCCGTCGCAGAGTCGCGCGGCCCGACGCAGCGCGGCCTCCGATTCGCCGCCGCACAGGATGAGCACCGGCGAGCTCGGGTGCGGCTCGAGCATCAACTCGGGCACTTGGTAGTAGCGGCCGTTCCACGACACCCAACCGCCCTGCCACAGCGCACGTAACGCCGGGATCATCTCGTCGAGCCGCTTGCCTCGGTTGCCGAAATCCTGTCCCAGCAGGTCGAATTCCTCGCGCATCCAGCCAACGCCGACCGCCAGAGACACCCGACCTTCGGAAATGACTGACGCGGTGGCCACCTGTTTGGCGACCTCCAACAAGGGACGGGAGGGGGCGACGTACACGGCATTGGAGAAGCGCAGCCGACGGGTCATCGCCGCCATAGCACCGATGAGGATCCACGAGTCCGGCCACGCTGTCTCCGGCGGCCACGGCGGACGCTCCGCCCCGGTGGGGTATCGCGACTGCAGGACACGCGGATAAATCAAATGGTCGGCACAGATCACGCCGTCGTAGCCGTACTCGTCGAGCATTGTGGCGACTCCCAGCGCCTGCGCCGAGTCCATAAATGCTGTGCCGGACCAGAACTGCATTACGCGTCTTTCCCGATCAACGACCTGACCCGCATGCGGCGGGCGGCGGACGCCGACTGCGGATCGTCGATGGGCACGTCGTAGTACTTTATGTTCCTTTTCGAAATCCCGGGCGCAACCAACGAGGACGCGCTAGGAAGTGGATGGTGGATTTCGAACTCGACGCAGCGCAGAACGCCTGGTTGGCGGAGGTTCGGGACTTTTTGCAGGCGAACGTCACGCCCGCGTTGAGGTCCGAGCTGGCCGAACAGGGTCAAGAGTTTCCCGACGGGGAGGTCGCGTCGTTCCGGCGCAAAATCGGCGAGCGGGGATGGTTCGGGCTGAACTGGCCGCCCGAATACGGCGGTCTGGGACTCGGCGCCACCTATCAGCATCTGTTGATGCGCGAGTTCGAGTACTGGGGCGTCCCCGGCCCGGACCTCACCGTGACCTCGGTGGCGCCGATGATCATGCGGCACGGCACCGAACAGAACAAGACCGAGTACCTTCCGCCGATAGCTCGCGGAGAACTGACCTGCGCGGTGGGCTACTCGGAACCCGACGCGGGCACCGACCTGGCCAGCTTGCGCACTCGCGCGGTGCAAGTCGGTGACGAATGGGTGATCACCGGATCAAAGATCTGGAACAGCGGCGCCCAGCGGGCGACGCACGAATGGCTCTGTGTCCGAACCGATCCCAATGCACCCCGACACCGAGGCATTTCGGTCATCATGGTTCCGGTCGATCTGCCCGGCATCGACATCCGTCCCCTCTACGCGTGGTCGGGGTATCGCACCAACGAGGTGTTCTTCGACGAGGTCAGGGTGCCCGTCGGCAACCTGATCGGCGAAGTGAATCGCGGCTGGACCTACATCACCGGCGCACTGGATCTAGAGCGAGGGGCGCTGACCAACGCGGGCGATCTACGCCACGCACTCGACGAGCTGACCGAGCTGGCCGGCCGGCCGCGGCGCGACGGTTCGGTGCCCCTGCAGATCGCCGGCTTCCGCCGCCGTCTCGCCCAAGCGGAAGCCGATGTCGAGGCGGCCATGCTGATGGGATATCAGGCGGCCTCGCTGCTGGACAGCGGAGTGATCCCTACCGTCGAGGTCAGCGTCGAGAAAGTGTTCAGCAGCGAATTACGGCAGCGGATCGCCGATTTGGCCATCGACCTGCTCGGCCCCGACGGCCTGTTGGCGTACCGC
>Ga0209655_10000224_pt1 | contig 21566 bp, 13 predicted proteins | sample BogFormECP03_OM2_FD_188236 | JGI IMG/M metagenome (GOLD analysis project Ga0209655, IMG submission 188236) | Bog forest soil microbial communities from Calvert Island, British Columbia, Canada - ECP03_OM2 (SPAdes) (version 2) | ecosystem: Environmental > Aquatic > Freshwater > Wetlands > Bog ...
GGCGGCCTCGCTCGAAATGTTCGCACCAAGCTTCCGCAGTCCGTCGATCGACAGGAACGAAAAAGTCAGCAACGTGCCCGCCAGATCTTCCTGGTTGATTGGGACGCCAAAGAAAAGTTCGTCCCACTTCGCGCTTTTATGGTGATGCAACTGATGGCGAACAGCCGCATGCATCAGTCGCACTTTCTGCACGGTGCGGATTCCATAGCCGTGGGGACCTAGCCCGCCCGGTTCCATGACGTCGATCACCATTTGCATGGTTCTAAACAAGCGCCGATTGGGGCGCTTGGCGAGGTACGCAGTCTGATGGAGAACCTTGACGCCTTTGCGCGCAGCATAGGCGTCGGGCAGAGCATAGCATCCAAGTGTAATCAGAATTTCGGGGCCATGGTCTACGAAAAGATTCTGCGCCGCCTCGACGCACGAAGGATCGGCAAACGGTTTCATCGGGTTGCTTTCAATAAAGTCTCGCAAAGCCGGCGGGATCGAATGCGGCAGAGCCGCATCGTTGGTCATCAAACGGCTCATGAAGGCTTGGACATCCTTCACCTGGCCGGCGGCGAAAATGGCCTCGATTGCGGCATCCGCTGGAGGGTCGCCAACCAGACGCATCGCGTCCAGCATCTCATCACTCCAGCGCCCCGATGTCATCGGTCACAGCTCGCGAGAGAACTCGCTGTCAACTGAGATTTGATCTGGAACCCCCGCCAAGCGAATCTTGCAGCGCATTCTCGTGCATTGCCCTTCCGATTACAACGAGGCGAGCAGGCTGCTGCGGCACTGCTAGTCCTTCGCCAACACCGGTGATAAGAGGGGAAGCGATCGGCATCTCAAAGGGGTGAAGCGATGCGCTGCAGCAAGTGCGGCATCGACAACGCCGCCGGCTCGCGATTCTGCAATCAGTGCGCGACGCCGCTCAGCCGGGCATGTCCGAAGTGCGCTCATCCGAATGCGCCTGACGCGAGATTCTGCGCCGAGTGCGCCGCGGCACTGTCTTCGGACGCATCGAAGTCGTCTGCGCGCACCTCTTCGCCGTCATCGGTGCGGATAGCATCGGAATCGTCCGACCCTGATATCGCGGAGGGTGAGCGCAAGACGGTCACGGCGCTGTTCGCCGACATCAAGGGCTCGACCGAGCTCGAGCAGGATCTCGATCCGGAAGAAGCGCGCGCGATCGTCGATCCAGCCTTGAAGCTGATGATCAACGAGGTGCGCCGCTATGACGGTTACGTGGTGCAGTCCACCGGCGACGGCATCTTCGCACTGTTCGGCGCTCCACTCGCGCATGAGGACCATCCGCAGCGCGCGCTCTACGCCGCACTGCGCATGCAGGAAGAGCTGCGCCGCTATTCCGCCAAGCTGGTGGCCGAGGGCGGCAATCCGCTGCAATGCAGGGTCGGGATCACGACGGGCGAGGTGGTCGTGCGCTCGATCACCACCGGCGAAAGCAAAACTGAGTACACGCCGATCGGGCACACCACCAACCTCGCATCGCGGATGCAGGCCGTGGCGCCGGTCGGTTCGATCGCGATCACTGAAGCGACTCGAAAGCTGTGCGAAGGCTACTTCGTTCTCAAGCCGCTGGGGCCGACCAAGGTCAAGGGTGTCAGCGAACCCGTCGATGTTTTCGAGGTGACGGGGCTGGGGCCGTTACGCACGCGGCTGCAACGATCGGCGGGGCGGGGACTCACAAAGTTTGTCGGACGTCAACGCGAGATGGACGCGATGAAGGCGGCGGCGGAGCAGGCCAAGGCCGGGCACGGTCAGATCGTTGCGGCGATGGCGGAGCCGGGAGTCGGCAAGTCCCGCCTGATATTTGAGTTCAAGGCAGTCTCGCAGTCCGGCTGGATGGTGCTCGAGGCATTTTCAGTCTCGCACGGCAAGGCGTCCGCGTATCTGCCCGTGATCGATCTTCTGCATGGTTACTTCAAGATCGCCGGCAATGACGATGCACGCGCGCGGCGCGAAAAGGTCGCGGGCAAGATCGTGATTCTCGACCCAACGCTCAATGATGCGCTCCCCTATCTTTACAGCCTGCTCGGAATCGCTGTGGAACCCGATCCGCTTGCGCAAATGGATGCGCAAGCTCGCAAGCGCCGGACGCTCGAGGCTATCAAGCGCATCCTGATCCGCGAGTCACTCAACCAGCCGCTGATGGTCATCTTTGAGGATCTGCACTGGATTGATGACGAGACGCAGGCGTTTCTGAATCTGCTCGCTGACTCTATTGGCACCGCGAAGGTCCTGCTGCTGGTTAACTATCGGCCCGAATACTCGCATGGATCGGGCAGCAAGACTTACTACACGCAGTTGCGCCTGGACCCTCTTGGTAAAGAATCCGCCGGAGAAATGCTGTCGTCGCTGCTTGGCAATGGCAAGGATCTCGTCGCGCTCAAGCAGCTGATCATCGAGAAAACCGAAGGCAACCCGTTCTTCATGGAAGAGACGGTCGAGGTGCTGCTCGATGACGGCGCACTGATCCGCAACGGGAGCATCAAGCTCGTCAAGCCGCTGGCGGAGTTGAAGATTCCGCCCACGGTACAGGCGATCCTCGCCTCGCGCATCGATCGATTGCCACCGGACCAGAAAGACTTGCTGCAGACGCTCGCGGTGATCGGCAGAGAATTCCCGTTCGGGCTGGTTAAGAGTGCCGTCGCGAAACCTGATGACGAACTGAACCGGATGCTGCAAGCTCTCCAGCTGGCCGAGTTCATCTACGAACAGCCGGCCGCCGGCGATATCGAATACACCTTCAAACACGCGTTGACCCAGGAAGTGGCCTACCAATCGGTGCTGAAGGAACGCCGCCGTATGCTGCATGGGCGAATCGGTGCGGCGCTGGAATCGACCTATGCCGATAGCCTCGACGACCACGTCGCCGAGTTGGCGCGCCATTTTTCGCACAGCGGCAACCCGGCTAAGGGAGCGGAGTATTGCCTGCGTGCGGTCCGTCTGAGCGTCGAGCGCGGGTCATTTGGCAATGCGGTCGCACAGTTCGAGGCCGGACTGGGAATCCTGCAGAAGCTCCCTGATGACGACCGGCGCGCAGAGTTGGAGCTGGATCTAAGGAACGCAGCCAGTGACGCCTTTATTACGATCAAGGGCTACAACTCGCGCGAAGCCGAGCAGTTGTTCGCTCGCGCATTCGAGCTATCACAGCGCCCGGGAATCAACTGGGTGAAGAGTTGGTCCGCACTTTGGGGAGTCCTTATCCTTCACCTGACCCGTTTCGAGTTTCGCAAGACGGTGGAACTAGGCGCCGAACTTGTCGCCTGGACCAAAGAACACGGAGACACGGCGCGCGTTGCGGAGGCGGAGAGCCGATTGGCACTTGCCCGGATGTATTCAGGCGAATTCGAGCCGGCCGCCGAAAGCTTCGAGCGAGCGCGGGTACTGCTGGACAGTATCGCGAAGCCGTCATCGGGTCCCAAACAACTGAGCCGCAGCCTGGCAACCGAAGCGCTCAACCGCGCCTGGTCAGGAGAGAACCTCTGGTACCTCGGCTATCCTGATCGCGGACTGCAGGCGGTGAATATCGCAACCGCTATGGCAACGGAGTCCAGGTCGAAATTCGTTCTGGCAGAGGTGGATTTCTATGCGGCGCGTCTCCATGAAGTTCGCCGCGAACCCGAACAAATGAAAGAGCGGGCAGAGGCATCGCTGGCACTATCGGACGAGATCGGGGACCCCTTCTTTCGCAACCTGAGTGACAATAGCCTGGGCGCGGCGGACGCGATGGCCGGCGATCTCGAGGGCGGTATCGCGCGGATGCGGAACGGCCGGCCAATGGATAGCGCCGGTGCTCTGGGCCGTCTCGGACGCTTCGATGAAGGTCTTCGCATGATCGACACGTCGTTCTCGTTCATCGCGCGAAACGGCTACCGAATCAGTGAGTCTGAGACGCATCGGGTGAAAGGCGAACTGCTGCTGATGCAGGACGTCTCTAGTGCCGCACAAGCCGAGCAATCCTTCCTCACCGCGATCGAAATAGCACGCCTTCAGAAAGCGAAGTCGTGGGAACTGCGCGCGACCACCAGCCTCGCGCGGCTGCTCGCGAAGCAGGGCAAGCGCGACGAGGCGCGCGCGATGCTCGCCGACATCTACAACTGGTTCACCGAAGGCTTCGACACCGCCGACCTGAAGGACGCCAAGGCGCTGCTCGACGAACTGGGCCGCTAATGGAGCAGTACCAATCACTGCTGGAGTCGTTTCTCCGGGTAGTCCGGGCGCACTTTTGGATTGAGGCAGGGCTGGCGTTGATTGCAGCGCTGTTCGCCATCGCGCTGCGCCGCCAGAAGCGACTGTTCAAGCCTTCGGGCTTCATCATGCTGTCGGTCGGCCTCCTGCTTGACATGCTGATGCCACACACACAGCCGCTCGAGCTCTGGATGCGGTACTGGCGGGCGGCTGCGCTGACCCTGGTGCTGTTCGGCGTCATCCAGCTCGCGCTCGAGACAGTGCTGGTGACGACTCGTCGGCGCACCGCCGTGGCTTCGACCATCTTCGTCGAGGTACTTAACGCGGCGCTCTACGTAGGCGTCGCTCTATTGGTTCTGTGGTTCGTGGTGGGCGTCGACCCCCGGTTTCTACTCGCAGTGCCGGTCTTGGGAACTTTGGTGTTGGGCTGGATCCTGCAGAGCGATTTTCTGCACGGCGTTCTGCTCCAGTATCATCGCCCTTTCGCGCCGGGAGATTGGGTGCGCTTCGGCAACCATGTTGGGCGGATCCGGGAAACAGGTTGGCGCGCGACCCGGCTCGTGACTCGCGCCGACGAAAACATCCAGGTACCGAACGCGCTGCTGGCCCGGGAACTGATCATAAACTACAGCGCCGAGGATTTGGTTGCGGACGAGGTCTTCATCAGTCTGGGATATGAGACCTCGCCCGACACGGTGGAACAAACGATTCACGCTTTGCTGCATGGCGTCCTTGAGATTCGCAAGAGCGAGGTTGACGTCTGGGAATATGGCGAGTCGGCGATTCGCTACCGAATCCGGTTCTGGATCGCAGACTATGCCGCTCAGGAGCAGGTGCGAACGCAGATCCTGCGCAGCCTCTGGTACTCGCTGCGCCGCAACTCAATCGAGATTCCGTTTCCAACCCGCAAGATCCTCGCCGGCGGCAATCAACTTGCAGCGACCACCGAAGAAGGGAGCGGGCGACGGTTTGTAAGTGTTCTGCGCCGTGTCTATCCCGCGCTGACGGACGAGGAGCTGGAGCTGTTGACGCCGGCCATTCGAGTCCGTCAGTTCGGTCGCGGCGAAATCTTGATCCGCGAGGGCGAGGCCGGAGATTTTTTCTACGTTCTGCGCCGTGGGAAGGTCGCAGTGCTCGCGACCCGAGCGGACGGAGCTGGCGAAAAGCATGTGCGTTACATCGACCAGTCGTCCCCTGAGAATTTCATCGGCGAGACAGCCCTGCTCACCGGAGAGCCACGCAACGCCACCGTTCGTGCCACCAGCGACGTCGAGGTGCTGGAGATCAGTCGCGATGGCTTCACGCAGTTGTTCAGGACCAAGCCTGAAGCTGCGGCGAGAATCGCCAATATTGCGGTACGGCGCGCGGCCGAGACCAACCAGATAAGGACCGCGCAGGACGGCGCGCCAGCCAGCAGGGCAGCCAAAGTATTGGCGATGATGTACAGCGTTTTCGACATACAGAGATAGGTCGATTAGGCCGTCGACGGCGCAGATTTGAAGGACGCCAAAGCTTTACTCGATGCATTGGGAGGATGACGGGCGTAAGACGCACGAGCTTTGACAGTTAGCAAAGAACTTGCGGAGCAATTCCGCGAAAGGAGGGAACTATGAAAATCGAATTTCCCGAGGGCAAAGACGCGCTTTCCGAGTTTCTGCTCTTCAGAGACCGGGTCTACGAGAATCGCAGCATAAGATGGCCGGCTAATCTCGCAAACGGATTGGCTCTTCTGATGCGCGAAACGGCAGGCAGTGAAGATCGCACTTTCCGCCCGATCGTCGTGCGCGACGGTGCCGATATCGTCGCCCGCACAGTCGCCGTCCTCGACACGCGCTACAACCGTCATTGGAACGAACGCCTCGGTCACGTCATCTCGTTTGAGGCGATGCCCGGAAGCCGCGAGGCGGTAAGATTGCTGATGGACGCCGCGTGCGAGTGGCTCCAGCGCCAAGGTGCGGAAGCGGCGCGCGCGGGCTGCCTCGGCACGACAGATTCGCCATTCGTCGTCGACGACTACGAATCCCTGCCGCCGATCCTGTTGCGTCACAATCCGCCGTATTACCACCGCCTGCTGAAGGATGCCGGCTTCGAGACGGAGCGCGGATGGGTCGACTACAAGATTCGGGTGACACCTGAGCTCACTGCGCGTTACGAGAGCGCGGTCGAAGCTGCTAGACGGGGCGGATTTGAGATTGTTCCGGTCGGTCAAGTTCCGGAGAAGCGCCGTATCCCCGAGTTCACCGACACCTTCAATGACACTTTCCGAAATCACTGGGGCTACGCGCCGACCAGCGAAACTCAATTCGCGGAGACACTCTCCAGTTTCGCTCCTCTCGGCATCAACGAACTCTCCCTCATCGCTTATCACGGGTCCGATCCCGTCGGTGCGCTCTTTGTTATCGCTGAATCCACGAGCGGCGCGGTCGTGATACCGCCTCGAACTGTCCAGGATTCCGAGCGGCTCAACGTTCTCGGGATCGGCGTCCGTGATGCCTATCGCGGCAGGGGGATCAACCTCGCTATGGCGTCGTACTCATACCTCGAGCTCATCCGCCGCGGTGCCACCTGGCTCAGTTATACGCTGGTGCTCGACGACAACTGGCCGTCGCGCCGCACCGGAGAAAAGCTCGGTGGCGAATGCCGCGCGAGCTATCTCACCTACCGCCGAAACTTCAGAAACTGAACGCGGCGTCTTCGCGGGAGATTGAAAATGGAAAACACAGATCCTCGCGGTTGCGGCGGAGAGTCATAGCTCAGTCTCCCGTCATTCCCGGCGAGAACTAACGCGCTTCTCTTTTCGACGGTTAGGAGGTAAAAATCGTTGAAGCTGTGAAATCTGCTGGAGCCACCCGTCGGATTCGAACCGACGACCTGCTGATTACGAATCAGCTGCTCTACCAACTGAGCTAGGGTGGCTCTCCGTCGCGCTCGCTCGCTGACAGGGAATAGCAGATTAGCGAAGGTTCGGCTGGCGAGAAAGACTCTCCTCGGCTCCCGCACAGCCTTCAATCGGGCGCCGATTCTTCGTGACAATCTTTATCGGGCGCCGGTTCGGAATATCGCCGGCGGCGGTCCGTTTGCCTCATACCTGCCGCGGGCGCATCGTCTGTTTGAACACATCGTCGAGTCGTCCGTCATGCCAGTACCGACCTCCATCAACTACGGCCAGGTTGCCTCCGGTTATGACAAATCGCGATGCGTCGAGCCTGGGATCGCCGACGCGATGGTCGCAGGACTGCGGTCCTTGCACGCACAATCGGTCCTCGAAATCGGCGCTGGTACCGGCAATTACACCGGCGCGTTGACCGAGCACGGCCTGTCGGTAGTAGCGCTCGATCGCTCGCCCGCGATGATTGAAATTGGCGCCGACAAGACCTCGGCGCATTGGATTCTGTCCGACGCATCGTCGATTCCGCTGCGCACGCGCTCGGTGGACGCGATCGTCGCAGTCAACGCTCTGCACCATCTCAGCGATCTTCCGGCCGCTCTCGCCGAGTTCAGACGCGTCGCGCGCGTCGGCGCCGTGCTGCAGGCCGTGGTTCGCGAGAATCTCGAGACGCTCTGGTATCGCCATTATTTTCCCGAGATTGACGATGTATTGCTGCCGCTTCATCCGACGCTCGGAAGCCTTATCACGGCGATGTTCCAAGCGGGGTTTTCCCGCGTCGCGGTAGCGAAGATCTTTTACTCCGGCCGCGGCGATCTTACTTTCGAAGCGGCGCGCACGCAGCCTCGTCTGCTGTTCGATCCCGCTTTCCGCGCATCGACCTCAGGATTTCGACGGCCGGCGGCCGCGGGAATTGCGCGCGGATTAGCCGTGCTGGAGCGCGACCTCGACTCGGGCGCATTTGCTCGAATCGCGGCGACCTTCGACCTTGCCCATGCCGCCGCCGCCGATTGCGTCTTGATAACCGCGCGCTAATTCGCTCGCACGGCGGGAATTACGTCTTCGGCGAAGCGCTGGACTTCGTCCTGAAAGAAAGGCCGCGGCAGCGTGAAGATGAAGTGCGTCACGCCCACTTTGACGTAGCGATCGATCGTCTCCAGACATTCTTCCCGCGAACCGATCATTATCTGCTTGCGCGCTTGATCGGCTGAAGCGCCCATCGCAGCCGCGCGCGCGAGCGCAGCCTGTTCGCGTTCCGCCGGCGCCCGGTAACACAGGCCCATCATGATCGTCTTTTCAATCTGATCGGTGTCGCGGCCGACGGTATCGCCGTGACGCTCGATTACCTTCAGCAGATCAGCGTATCGCTCTGCGCTCGCGCCCGGAACGTTCCACATGTCGGCGTGCTTGGCGACGATTTTCAGCAGCACGCGCTGTCCCTGTCCGCCAATCATTATCGGTGGATGCGGCTTCTGCAGCGGCTTGGGACTGCAGACCGCGTCGGTCACGTTGTAGTGACGCCCATGCAGGGTCATTTTCTCCTGCTCGAACATCCCCTTGATGATCTGCAGCGACTCGTCGAGCGCCTGCAGCCGTCCGGGAATTGTTTTGAAGTCGATACCGAAACTGCGATGCTCGAGCTCGAACCATCCCGCGCCGAGACCCAGGTTGAGGCGCCCGTCGCTGACGTGGTCGAGCGTCGCCGCCATCTTCGCCGTGATGCATGGGTTGCGGTAGGTGTTGCCATTGACCATCGCGCCGATGCGCGCGCGTTTGGTCTGCTGGCTGAGCGCGGTGAGCGTGGTCCATCCTTCGAGGCACGGGCCGGTCGTGTCGGGAACGAAGATTGGATAGAAGTGATCGAAGCTCCACAGCGAGTCGTAGCCCCAAGCGTCGGCATTGCGCCACAACTCTTTCAGGTCTTTCCATTCGACCAGCTGCTGTCCGGTTTGAATTCCGAATCGAATTGGATGCTTTGGCATCGCGAACCCTCCTGATCTCTTTTCATCTAAATCGCGAAGCGCTCGCGCGTCCACTCCGTCAGCACCTTCATCAGGCGCGGCCGAGGATCGCCGAGATGCGCCTTGGCGCCGCCCGCGCGCATGAAGTGATCGGCGCCTTCGATGAACGCGAGCGTCTTGTCGCTCGCCCCCGAAGCTTCGAACTCGCCGCGCACGTCGGAATTGAAAATGTCCTGGTCGCCGTTCGCGCCGACCACCAGCGTCGGCACCGTCACCTTCGGCAGATTCGACGCCATCTTCGCATACGATGACAAGCCGGACCACGTCGATAGCCACGCGTCGGGCGTTACGATTCGGCCAAGGCCGAACGGCGAGTAGTTCACCAGATCGGGCCGCGGCGAGATGATCGATCCGACGGCGCGCTCCGACGGATCGATCGACAGATCGAGATAACTCGGGTTGGCCTGCGTGCGATAGACGACCATGTAGTGCGGCGCCATCGCGCGCCGCGACACATAATTGCGATTGTCCGCGCTCGACGCCGCGAAGTCTGGCGCGCGCATCGCAGTGCGACCATGTGCGGCGTCGGCGACATGGCGACGCGCGATCGCGTCGATTCGCGCGCATCGCGCGACCTGCGCTGCGCGGTAGCGCTCGATGAAATCCTTCGAATAGCGGCTCTCGGTGGGCGGCGTCTTGAAACCGTTGCGCTCGTCGTACATATCCAGCGCCGCATCGCTCGCCAGCGGATCGGATTCATCGACCACCGCCGCGTCGAGGCACGACATCAGCACCATGCCCTGTCCCGGATGTGCCGCGAGCGCGATATAGCCGTCGGCCGCCGGCAGATCGAACTTGTTCAGATCCGGTGGACCGCCGGCCGGCGGCGCCGCCACACGATTGCCCACGGGCGTGCGCGCTTGCGAGTCGTAGTAGGCGAACAACGAGCCGCCGCCGGAGTTTCCGAGCATGACAATTTTCTCGAAGCCTTCCTCCTCGCGCAGGAATCGAATTCCCGCCGCGAGGTCGAGCAGAAGATTTTCGTGCAGCATCATCGCGTCGTTGTTCAGATAGCGCGTGTTCAAGCCGAACGCGGCGAAGCCCGCTGCGACCCAATACGGAATCGAATAGTGCGTAGCGAAGTCGGCGCGCGGATGCGCCATGATCACGGCGGTGCGCGGTTTGCCCGCGGCCGGCAAATAAAGGATGCCGCGCGCTTTGCCGAAGTCCGCAGCATAGAGCTGCACGGGGCGTTGGCGAAACGACGGATCGATGTCGCCGAAATCGATCGGATATCGCAACTGGTAATCAGCGGGCGCCTTGGGCATGTCGCGTCTCCCGAGCTCGCGCGCGAACGCGATTCAATGGATTGTTCCGCCGTTTACCATATCTGCAGGTAATAATCAGCGGGAGCATCTTCGCGTTAGCGATCATATTCACCTTCCGATTCTCCAGACTAAGTTACGCCGCGCAGCTTCGAGTTTGATGACTTTTCTTTGACCCTCTACAAAAGGTTCAAAAATTTGACTCAAGCCGGGACGAGAGTGACTGTCTCAGCGAACGTTGTGATCGGTTTCGCCGAATGCTGGGAGGAAGGCTGACGATGAGCCGCGTCAGTTCGCGTTTGAAGATTCTTCTTTAACTTTCTACAGACGGGCGGAAAATTTGATTTAGTCTCGGATCAAGGTGACGTTCAGCATCAAAGAATTAGCCAGTGGGACGGCAAGCAGCTCCGATTCAAGTCGCAACCAGCTCCCGGGGAGTTTTTCAGGAGGAATACAGATGCATCGGCCAAGAATTGCGGTTACGGCATCGTTGGGCGTGGCGCTTGCCACGATAATCGGCGTGACCGGAGCAGTAGTTTGCTCTGGATCGCGTGTGCTTGCGGAAGGGGCGGACGTCCCGACGCCGAGCATGTCGCTCAACACCAAGACTAAAACGTTCGTCCATCGGAAGGACTACGACGAACGTATGGATCAGCAATTTCTTGAACAGCATATGGATTCCCAAGGTCGGGTGAGACCCGACCTTGAGCAGAAGGGAATCGAGCATGTGGGGCAGATGAAGACTGCGCCGTCGATCGGCGCGAAGATGGCCACGACGCCAGCATCTGCCTCGAGTTCAGCTCCGAAAAATTAAGCGCGTCGAGCGCTCTTTATCTATGGCAGGGCCGTGGGGTTACCAGGGAGGGAAATCCATGTGGCGAAATCGATCCATTTTTGCATCAGTTGCATTCTTAGTCGGCATAGTCGGTCTGGCAGCAGGTGCTATTTTATTTTTCCCGCATTCGGGCAACAGCCTTATCGGCCAGCAGTGGACCCAGATAGGCCCTGCGCCTCTTGCAATCGACGCCGAGCAAAATTTCCAGGGTAACGGTCCTGCCTCGGGCATGATCGCCGATATCGCGATCGATCCACGTGGCACTACCGACCAGACCATCTACATCGCGACTGAGAACGGCGGTATCTGGAAGACGCTTGACGGCGGTACAACGTGGAAACCCAAGACGGACTTCATGCCGTCGAATTCCATGGGCGCAGTGGCCCTCGATCCTGGCAATCCATCCATCGTGTACGCCGGTACCGGATATTTTATTCCGCAGGGCTTGTTCAAAGGCGTCGGACTCTACAAATCGACTGACGGTGGCGACTCGTGGACTGTTATAGGTCCGTCGTACTTCAACGGCGTCGGGGTCATCAAAATAGTACTGCCCGCCCCGAATACGCTGCTGGTCGCGACCAATATTGGACTGTTTCTTTCCGTCGACGGCGGTCAAAACTTCGGAAACAATTCGCCCAATTTCAACAACACCAACCCCGTCCTCAATGGAGAGATCGGTGATCTCCGGCTCGATACAACGGTGGCGAATACGGTGCGCGCTGCTGTAGCGGGCAGCGGAATCTTTGTCTCTACTGACGGTGGAGAGACCTGGCCGACCAACCTTTTCAACAACCCGGGCGCACCTACGGCCAACGTCGGATTCATCACGTTCGCGCAATCGACGAATCCCGACAATACGACGCTTTACGCAAGTGTTGCGGACAGTCGCAGCCAGACCAGTCCGCCAATGCCGGCGCCATTTCCTTATCTCGGGCTCTTTGTATCTACCGACACCGGTGCGACATGGACGGCGAAACAGACTGGCGCCGGTTCACCCGGTAACGCATGCCAGTGTGGTTACGACCAGACGATCGGTGTCGATCCCGCTACTGCATCCACGGTCTTCTTAGGCTTCCAGGAGGACTACGGATCGACCGACAGCGGCACAACTTTTACGAACATCGGACACACCCAAATCCACAATGACCATCACGCGCTGGTTTTCAGTCCTGCCAGCCACCCCACCGGTCCGCCGACCCAATGGTACGACGGCAACGATGGCGGAATTTCGGTCACAGCAGACGGTGGCACTACTTTCAGTAACAGCATCCAGGGCGTATTTCCCAACGCTTTAGCGACTAACCTGTTCCGCGGAATGGATATAGGACGTGGATCTCCCGCTAACAACCAGTTCAGCTACGGTGGTCAGCAGGATACCGGCACCAACGAGTTCCGACCTCCGTTTACCAATCTGACCTGGCATCTCGGCATCGACGGCGACGGCGGGATGGTCGCAGTCGAACCGACGAATCCAATGGTGGCGCTCGGTACGGATGACAGCGGCGCCGTTCAAACAACCGATGGCGGTGCTACCTGGAACAGTCCGACAGCATTCCCGGCGTTCACGACCGAAGGAGTGCCTTTCTTCGATCCAAACGGCACCAACGCCTACATAACGGCAGCCACGGCGCCGATGAAAGGCGCTCCGGCGAATCTGTTTCAGATTTTCTTCAGCACCGATCACGGTGCGACCTTCGCGGCGATGCACGCGTTCCCGACCTTCATCAATGCAATGTCGATGGCCAAGATCGACTCGAACACATTGTGGGCGGGTATCAATGACGGAACGACGCAAAGCACCAGCAATGCTTTGACAGGGGCAGGTTCCACCTGGACTTCGCACACGGTGACCGGCGCGCCTGCGGGTCAAGGAGTGTCCGGCGTCGCGGTTGATCCTTCCAACACCAACATAGTGTACGTGACTTATCCGGGTTTTACCGGCATCGATCCGGATCTGGCACCGACCGAACACATATTCGAGACGACTGACGGCGGGACCACCTGGACCGATATCAGTGGCGTCATAAACGGCGGGTCGAACAATCTGCCCGATCTGCCGCTACATTCGGTGGTGATTGACCCAACGACGTCGCCGCACACGATCATCGTGTCGAGCGATTCGGCGGTATTTCAATCGGCCGACGGCGGGCAGACGTGGCAGGTACTTGGGCTGGGGATGCCGACGGTCGATGTCACTTCGCTGGCGCTGGACGCTGGTGCAACTCCGCCTCTGCTGCGCGCGAGCACCTTCGGCCGCAGCGCCTTTGAACTCAAAGCCGCGACGACCGCACTGATTGCGGTTAACTCCGACCTGAACTTCGGCCAGCTGTGCCCGGGCCAGCCGGCTACGCAACAGGTTCAGGTGTCCAACGTCGGCGTCATGGATCTGCATATCGCCAGCTTCTCGAGGATCTCAGGGAGTACGGACTTCACAATTCTCCCCAATCCGGCGACTCCGCTGACAATCAGTCCGGACGCAACTGTTAGTTTCACGATTCAGTTCGCGCCGACCGTACTAGGCCCTCAGACTGCGACGTTCCAGATCAACAGCGACGATCCGAACACACCCGCATTCCAGTTGGTCGCTACCGGCAGCGAGGGAAATGGAACGATCAACGTAACGGGCAGCGGAAATTTCGGAACGGCAAGCTGCTCCAATGCAACTGCGCCGCAGACGCTGCAGATCAACAACGTCGGCACCTGCAACCTGGATGTGACTTCGGTGGCGCTCAACGCCGGTTGTCTCGATTTCACCTTGGTGAACCCCGGTGAGTTCCCGACGATTATTAGCCCTGACTCCGGTCTCCCGGACCAAATCGATTTCACGCCGACATCGGCGGGATCGAAGTCGTGCACCCTTACGATTACCAGCAACGACCCTGCTAATCCCACGGTCAACATTCCTCTGAGTGGGAACACGCTGACGGGCACCGCCTCGCTGAAATTCCCGGGTCCTATCAACTTCCCACCGACCCTCATTCAACAGGATGGCGCATGTCCCGACCAGATAGGAGTTCCGGTGACGAACACCGGTTTGTGCCCGGTGCAGATCAACAGCGTTACCCTCACGCAGTCGAGCACGCCGCCTGACTTCTCGCTGACCGGACTTCCGGGCCTGCCGGTAACGCTCACCGCCGGAGGCCAACTTGGCGCAGGAGACCTTGACCTGGTCTTCGAGCCCTTCACCCTGTCGCGCACGAGCACCGGGACGGTGAACGTCACTTTCGTCAACGACCCGATCACGGGTGCCACCCTTACGGATTCGGTGCCGTTCTGCGGCGAGGCCGTAAATCGCGGGATGCGCGTGCTGGTAACGCTGGGCGGAGTTCCGGTGGCGGGGGTGAAGCGAATCAGCCTGCAGAGCGCCTTTGGACCCACACAGCCGCAAGGGGATTTCTTCACGCATCAGACGATCAAGAACGCGCCGCTGCAGACGTTTGTCGACTGTGCCGGCGACACGATCTCGTACCATGCGGAATTTGGCGGAATCACCAATACCAAGCAGCTCAAGGTTGGCGAATACCGCGTCAAGGTCGTGCTCAAGGTCGGCAAGAAGACCAAGACCAAGGTGGTCCGCGTCAACATGGGCGAGTGCACCTTCACTCCGAACGTCGTAGTGGCGTTCTGATCGCGCAATCGATTGCGGCGGCTCCGAGTCTCTCAACTCGGGGCCGCCGCGAATTCTGTCAGCGCAAATAGCTCGCCTCGCACGAGTCTCGCGCGGTGGTGTAGAATCCCGCAGATCGAGAGGTGAGTTCAATTGAAGACCGGGATCATCGGCGCGCGCGGCGCCGGCAAATCAACCGTATTTCACGCGCTGACCGGGCTCGCACCGATTCCGGGCACGGCCGACGGACGCAATCGCGCGCGTCCGGGACAAATCAAGGTCGCCGATCCGCGCCTCGATTTTCTTGAAGCGGCGTACGGCTCGAAGAAAAAGATTCCGGTCGAGCTGACCATCCTCGACTTCGCGCCGAATCCCAAGGAACAAAAAGAAGGCGCCGCGCTCGATCCGAGTCTGCTGCCGCTGGTGCGCGACATGGACGCGCTGCTGATCGTCATTCCGCAGTTCGCCGGGATGGAAAAAGATCTGATCGCGACGCTGGAGAGCATCGAGGGCGAGCTGGTGTTCGCCGACTTCGATCAGGCCGAGCGCCGCCTCGAACGATTAAAAAAAGAAAAAGGCAGCGACTTCGAGCGCGCGGCGCTGGAGAAAGTGATCGGATGGCTCGGCGACGGCAAGGCGCTGCGCTTGCTCGAGCTGACGGCGCAGGAGAGCCAGGCGTTTTCGAGCTTCGGGTTTCTCTCGCGCAAGCCCGCGCTGGTCACCGTCAACTGCGAGATGGAACGCGCGGCCGCCGACATCACCGAGGGCGAGCACGCCGCCGTGCGGGCGCACGGACTCGAAGTCTTCCGGCTCGCGGCGGCATTCGAGTCCGAGCTGTGGGAGCTCGACGAGTCGGGGCAGAAGGAAATGCTCAAAGACGCCGGCCTTGACGCGCCCGCGCGCGACCGGCTGATCGGTGCGCTCTACAACCATCTCGGGCTGATCACGTTCTACACCGCCGGCGAGCCCGAGGCGCATGCATGGTCGCTGCGCCGCGGCGAGTCGGCGCTCGAGGCGGCCGGAGTGATTCACACCGACATCGCGCGCGGGTTCATCCGCGCTGAAGTCGTCAGCTACGAAGATTTCTTCACTCACAAATCAGACGCGAAGGTGAAAGAGGCCGGCAAGCTGCGGCTCGAAGGCCGCGACTACGTGATGCGCGACGGCGACATGATTCACATTCGCTTCAAAGTCTGACCGAGGCGGCGATTTCGACTTCACAGCTTCAGGATCGGACGCACCTCGATACTGCCAAGCTTGGCCATCGGAATCCCCGCCGCGAGATTGACCGCCTGGTCCATGTTCGTGGCCTCGATGAGGATGAAACCGCCCAGGACCTCCTTGGTTTCCGCGAACGGTCCATCGGTGGACGACACTTTGCCGCGACGGACTCGGATCGTGCGCGCGGTGGCGGTCCGATCGAGTGCGTTGGCAACGATGTAGTTGCCGGTTCGGTTCAGTTCTTCATCATAGGCCACCGAGTCGCGGTCAAGTTTCACCTTTTCGGCCGGCGAGAGCGCGGACAAAGCCCCCGGCTCGAAATAAACCAGGCACAAATACCTCATAGTTTTACACCTCGCATGTAAGTCGCTCGGGTCGCGACCAGATCGACATTCGGTTCTGCGAGAAAGAGCCTCACTGGATTTTCCTTCCCGTCAATACCGAGACCGGCGAGCCGTCGGCAATGAACGCAGAATCAGGACGGCGTTGAAGAACTCTGCCGAGTTCGACGCCGTAGATGCCGGTGGCGTCTCCTTCAAATCCGGCCGCGGTGCTCCGCCAGACGTTCCAGGGCACATGCGTGACGCGATATTCCAGCGAGCCAGCGTTTCGCTGCTTTGAATAACCCCAATAGTGCTCGGTAATGAATTGCTCGAGGCTGCCATCTGCAGCGGGCGCGGAAGGGCCGGATGCGTGCACGTAAATCTTCGACCATGCGCCGCTCCGCTTCCACTCGTACTCGGCGGTGACAGTCGCGCCAGTCGTGTCGACGCGATGTTTCATCGGGAGGCGGATATAGTTCTCGCCGTAGACAATGCGGGCGACCTTCGCGATTGCCCATTTGGGAACGATCTCGGCGATAAACACCACTCCTCTTCGGTCCTCATTGCCTTCCTTGTGGCGGACGTAGAAGCGCAGGTTTACCTCGTCAAAATCGCGGTGAAAGGGAACTGGGAGAGCGCCAAAGAGCCTGGTGCGGCGAAACTGGAAGCCCACCAGGCTGACGTAGGTTTTGCCGTCGAATGAATCGAGCACAGTCCCCGGCGGCACGTAGTCGTGCAAGAGTTTCGCGTCGACTTCGTAGTTCACCATCACGAGGTCGCGCCATTCGGCGGAAAGGAAAACCCGCATTTGATTCGCTACATGGCGATGCGATTGAAAAAACGCAGCGAGTTGTCGGCGAGAATCGCGCGCTTTTCGTCGGCCGACAGGCGCGGATTGTTCACGACGATTTCCGCGGCGTCGGGAAATTCGGCGTCGAAATGCGGATAGTCCGACGCCCACATCAGGCGCGGCACTCCAACCAGGCGCATCGCCTCCGGCAGCATCGTCTCGTCGGGATCGAACGTGAAGAAGCATCGCTCGCTGCGCATCTGCTCGGACGGCTTGCGCGTCAGATGCGGCGTGTGACGGTTGAAGTGCTTGTAGTGCCCGTCCATCCGCTCGGCCCACCACGGCACCCACGAAATTCCGCCTTCGAAAAATCCCAGCTTGAGCGTCGGGTAGCGCTCGAACAGTCCTCCCCCGACCGCCGCCGCCATCACGCGCATCTGATGCCAGACGTGCCCGGTCAGATGCATCATGAACATGTTGTTGCCGACATCCTCGCGCCCCGGCGCGAACGGCGGGCGGTCGGTGCCGCCGTGAAAACAGATCGGCAGGTCAGCGTCCTGCGCACTTCGATAGAGCGCGTCGAAATACGGATGGTCGGGGAGCATCCCGTCGAGATTGCCGAAGGTCATGATGCCGACTGCCCATGGCTCGCGCGCGAGATACGCGACCTCCGCGGCGCATCGGGTCATCTCGCGCTGCGGAACGATTCCGACTGCTTTGATCCGCGCCGGGAACGCGCTGCAATATTCGCCGACCCATCGGTTGTACGCGCGCGCGAGTGCCGCTTCCATCGCGGGATCGGTCGCGGCGCAGACTGAAGTCGCGACCGTCGCAAAGCAGACCGCAACGTCGATACCCTCTTTGTCCATGTCGCGAACGCGCTCGGCAGGATCGTAGCCGCCGGCGGGCGAGGCCAGTGGATGGTTGCGGCCGGACGGCAATTTGCCGAGGCCGGCGACTTCGTTCGCCTCACCGAGCGGGCGTTCCGCCGATCGCCATTTCGGATACAGCGCTGGAACGATGCCGAGATTGCCGGCGCCGACTTGCGACAGCAACGCGTCGGCGGCAGCGCGGAATTTCGGATCGATGTGAGTCGAGTAGAGCGACGCGGGTTCGGTGACGTGTCCGTCCGCGTCGACGATTTTAAATCCCGCCAGTGACATATTTCTTCAGGTGTTCGCCACCAGCAGTTCCTCTGCATTATTTGGCGGGCGAAGTCCATCGGTCCTGCCCGCGAAGTAGCGCCGGGTAAGAGTGGCCGCCGATACGTGCTGGACTTCTCTGAAGCCTGCTTCGCGGGCCAGTGTCAAAATCTCGAGCGGCGTGAAGAAGCTGATGAAAGGCGTCCCGCTTGCTCGCGCACCCTTCTCCGCCAGCTCAAGTCCGGGACGCACCTCGGAGTCCGCCAGCTCAAGCGGCAGCAGGAACGTCATGGCGAGCGTCGAGCGGGGAGCGAGCGCCGCGACTTGGCGCAGCGTCGCCGCGATCGCGTCTTTGGTCAGATACATGCTGACGCCGGTGGAGGCCACAATAGCGGATCGGCTGGCGTCGAAGCCGGCTTCCACCAACCGTTCCCACCAGGCATCGCCGGCCTCGAAGTCCACCGGAACGAACCGCAGCCATTGCGGAATGCCATAACCGAGTTCGATCAGGCGCTGCCGCTTCCATGCCTGAGGACCGGGCCGATCGACCTCAAACATCCGCAGCCTCGAGGCGATCTCGGATCTGCGTTGGGCGAAAGTGTCGAGGCCCGCGCCGAGAATGACGTACTGGCCGACGCCGTGGCTGGCTTGTTCCACAACCAGGTCCTCGATGAAGCGAGCGCGGGCGACGATGGATGCTCGGAAGGGCCTCGTGAACTGCGGGTCCATGTCCGGACGGTCCCGCCAGCCGTCGTCCGGAGCCACCAGCTTGAGGCCAATTTCGTCTTCGATCACATGCGGAGGCGCGTCGACTTGAACATGCATCGCGCGCCACAACGCGACCCGCATCGCAGTGCTGTCTGGCGCCGCCGCGGTTTGCCTATCATGCATGATCGCCGTCTTCGTATTGCGATGTGCGGTGAGAAAAAAGAGCCGGCGCAGAGACGACTCGTTGGACCTGCGAGGCGTCTGCGCCGGCGACGGACACGGGACCTTATTTTAGGATCGCGCGCCGGTAGGAAAACCAGCCCACGCGATACGCCGGAGAATATATGCCACCTCCCGCAATAAGTAAAACGAGCACTAGCGGGACCTGTGGAAAACCAACCAATCGAAAAACGCGGGCGCGGAGCGCCCGGCATTCAGCCGTTTCGCTCCGCGCCCGTTTTGCTTATCAGATCAGATTCGGCAATGCGCTTACGGCGCCGCCGCCACCATCCCCTTCACCGTGCAGAAATCCTTGTCGATCGCGCCCATGTTGATGTACCAGCATTCGCGCTCGGGCGTATGTTGGCCGGGCAAATAACACATCGTCGAGTAATTACCCTGCGTGTCGATCGAAGCCGCACCGACTACGAATTCGCGCTTGAACGGATAGATCGCAACGCGCGCATCGGGCACCGGGCGGTCGCGATAGGCAAGCCAGTAGATGTGCGTGCGCCACAAACGACCCTTCTGATCGTAGGTGTCGATGTACGGCTCGAACCATACTTCCGCATCGAGGTAAACGTCGGTCAGCTTGTCGAGCGCGCCGCCGCCAATGACGTTGGTCCGCGGTGTCGCTTCGACGATGTACATATGGCGCAGTTCCCAGGCCTCAGGGCAGGCGGTCGCGCCGCCGTCGTAGGGACATGTGTCCTCAGGTGAATGCTCGGCGTGGACCGTCGCCAACATGTCTTTCTCACCCAGGTATTTGTAGCTGTACTGCTCGGTCTTGGGATTGAAGCCGGAGTAGTGATCGGGATCATAGCTCTGCGCACCGGTGGCGCTGGAAAGAATCGCCTCGCTCAGGCGGCGCACACGACGGGTGCCGGGGTTCCAATCCCAGCTGTCGTCGCCGCGGTTCGGATCGGCGTAACGATAGCGGATGAGCCCCGTTCCGCGCGACTCCTCCGGCGCGAGCACGGGATACAGAGCGAACAGCCACAGGCGCCCGGACTCTTTGAAGTCCGGATCCACCGGCAGCGGTTCGACTTCGGTTCGTCCGACGATGTTGTAACCGGCGTAGTGACCGATTTCGATGTCATCGATCATCCGCTGATCCTGGCCCGGACGAACGTACTCGCTCTGGCAGTCGTAAAATCGCAGATCGTAGTCGTCGCTCGAGATGGGCCGGAACACGTTGTTCCAGATGATCTTCGTCGCCACGTAAGGATCGTTCGGATCGATCAACGGAAACGGCTGCCCGGCGATGTAGCCGACCATGCTGCGATGATCGTTGGTGAGCCGGACCTGCTGCGAATACTTTTCAGTCGCCTCTCTATAAGGAGGAGGCCAATCGACCCGCTGCGGCGCGACGATATCCATCCGCATTCCATGAGTGACGGCGTAGTACACTCCGGGCGACACCAGATCTTTGACCTGTGCCGCGTTCGAAGGAGCTATGACGTCGCCAGCCTTCACTGTCGCATTAGCTGAAGCCACGACAAGACATAACCCAATCGCCAGCGTCCCCACGCTTAGCATTATCTTCCCCAAAGCCTGCCTGACCATTAGGTAGCACCTCCCTCCGACGTTCGAGCTCCAATTCTGGGCCGCGAAAATTTGCGGAGTCAAGTATGTACGCCCATATATCATCAAATTGTTCTTTAATTCTACATATTGATTATAGCGGTGCCAAAAAGGTGCGGGGCGGCGCAGCCTTCTCGCTGCACCGCCCCGCTTGGGTCTAAGCTACCGATTTATCGGGCTAATTTCGCTTACGGCGCTGCCCTTACCATCGACTGGGTGGTGAAGAAATCCTTGTCCACCGCGCCCATGTTGATGTACCAGCATTCGCGCTCGGGCGTATTCTGTCCCGGCAGATAACACATTGTCGAGAAACCCGACTGAACGTCTATGCGCGCCGAGCCCACGATGAACTCGCGCTTGAACGGGTAGATCGCCACCCGCGCATCAGGCACCGGACGGTCGCGATACGCTGCCCAGAAGATATTGGTGCGCCACAGCGCGCCCTTCTGGTCGTATCCGTCCACGTACGGCTCGAACCATACTTCCGAGTCCATGTACACGACGGTGTCCTTGTCGAGCACATTGCCGGCCTGGCCGATGTCGCGACGCGGAGTCGCTTCGACGACGTACATATGACGCATTTCCCAATCTTCGGGGCAGGCTGATGCGCCGCCATCGGTCATGCAGGTTACCTCGGGAGAGTGTCGCGCATGAACGACCGCGAGCATCTCTTTCTCGCCCAGGAACTTGTAGTTGTACTCTTCAGTCTTTGGATTGAAACCCGAATAGTGATCGGGGTCGAAGGTCTGCGCTCCGGTGGCCGAGCT
>Ga0209655_10000226_pt1 | contig 21395 bp, 17 predicted proteins | sample BogFormECP03_OM2_FD_188236 | JGI IMG/M metagenome (GOLD analysis project Ga0209655, IMG submission 188236) | Bog forest soil microbial communities from Calvert Island, British Columbia, Canada - ECP03_OM2 (SPAdes) (version 2) | ecosystem: Environmental > Aquatic > Freshwater > Wetlands > Bog ...
GACCCGCCGTGAAAAAAGCAAAGAGCGGGATGGCGGCCGCCGTCGCCGGCATTGCGTGGCAGAAAAAGCTGGGCATGGATTTGCATGCCGTCGACGCCAGCGAGAATCACTTGCTGGGGCGTGACCATCGCGCTGGCGGGAAAATCCGCAGGAAGCGATTCGGGAGCGAGATCGCGGATTTCGGTTTTGCCGGCGGCGAGCGCGGGGCGCATCGTCGTGTGCGCATCGGAGCGTAAAACCAAAGTTGTTTTGTTGTCGCTGGCGATGACGGGCGCGGTTTCGATTCCGGTGCCTGTCGTTACGGCTTCCGGATGATCGCCGGTCGGCGAAACTTTCCAGACGTGGCGGCGGTCAATATCGTCCTGATTCGAGGAGTAGACAATTTCCTGCCCATTCGCGCTCGCGGCGACGTACTCCACTTCGAAGTTTCCCGGCGTGAGAAGTTTCGCGGGCCCGCCGGTGATGGGAACCGACCAAAGATGATTCCACCCGCCGCGCTCCCACGGGAAAACGATACGGTCGCCCGCAGCCCAGATCAATTGATTTTCGGCAACGCTCGCGTGATAGACGCTGCCAGTGCCAGGATCGGCGTGCCAGACTTCCTGCGCTTTGCCGGTCGTGGCGTCGGCGACGCGAATGGTCCACGGCTCGCCTTCGCGATCAGGACTGAACGGCATTCTGCCTTTTGCGGCCGCGATGCGGAGGAAAACGATTCTGCGGCTGTCGGGAGACCACGCGGGCTCGACGTCCGTGTCCACACTGGGCTCCAGATAAATCAGCGATTTCGCGGCGATGTCGTAGACACCGACGAAGCCGTGATCTCCGCGGCGGCTGGCGAATGCTAGCTTTGCACCGTCGGGCGACCATCGGAGTTCGCCGGCTCCGCCAGCCGCGTGAATTAACTGCTCCGGCTTGTCGCTGCCATCGAGCTTCGCAATCCATACTTGCGATTTGAAAATGTACGCGACGCTGCCGCCTTTCGGCGAGACCGAGGCAGAGTGGCCTTCAGCAAGTTTCTTCGGCGCGCCGCCGCTTAGCGAAACGGCCCAGATATCCTGCTCGACGCCTTGTGGCGAATTTGCCGGGTTGGGGTAGGAACCGTTGACGAATTCGAGGTCGCCGCTACGCGTGAAGACGATGGTTTCGGCATCCGGCGCCCAGCTGAGTTGACCGAGGTCCTGGCCATCGTCGTCTTTATACGAGGTGATTTGCCGCGACTTGTATACTCCGTCGGACGCGGGCTCAGCGACCCACAGATTGCGCGCGCCGCGGGCATTGAAAACCCAGGCGACGCGGCCCTTGGTGGGAGCCGCGGTCAATTCCGTTGGAAACGGCCCACTGAGAAATTGTTCCAGAGTGGGCGCTTTCTGCGCCTTCGCTGCCGGGCAAATCACGAGCGCTGCAACGATCACCAGCAGTGCATTGCGTTTCATCAACAGCCTCCATGCGCCTCAGGATTTTCGGACAAAACCATTTTGCTGCTCAAAACTCAATCCGCGGGTTGGCGCGCAGCCAGTTTTTCCACGGAAACATGTGGCCCATCGAGCGGCCCGGAAATTTTCAGCACGTGCCCCTGGTCGCCGGTTCCGGCAGCGCGGCCATGCGTTTTTCCGGCGCTCAAGGTTTCCAGCGTCAGGTCGGCGTCGCGGGTGAAACTCACCGTGCCTTGAAGTGAAGTCCGCTCGCTCCCGGACTCCAGCATCAGGTTCTCGAGCGAGATTCCGCGGTTGCGCATCGTAAACGTACCGGCGCCGGATGTCCACCGCGATATGCCGGTGTGCGGTGCGCCGTCGGCAACGCTCGCGCTCACGTCCCAGCCGCGAAACTCGACATTCTTTAGATGGACTTCGCCGGTGCCCGCGAGTTTTTGGAGCAACTCGTCGCGGCCAACGCCTTCGGTCGCGAGGTGGACGCTGCCGGAGGCAAGCCCGGCGAGGCGTTCCGTAAAATGGCCAGGCGCGGGGATTTCCGCCAGGTCGACGCGGTCGAGTTTCGCCGTGAAATCGTATTTCGGCAGCGGCGCAAAGGTGGCATGCATCTGTGCGCGCACCGTACCGCCTCCCCATTGCGCTTCAGCGTCGCGCACATCGAGTTGCAAATCGTGCAAGGCCCCCTCGGCGTGGACATTCGCGAGCTTTAATTTTTCAACGGTAAGTACTCCGATGTTCAGTTCTCCTTCGGCGTTCACCTGGCGCACGAGTTCGCTCGCCGCGGGACTGGGCGATGAGCCGCCGAGCAGCGACGGCAACAATCTTTGCAGCCAGTTTGGACGGGCTCGCGGGCCAACCCAGCGGTCCAGCTCGGCGGCATTGATGCGGTCGGCGGTCAAATTAAAGTTCCATCGCGGTCCGCCGTCTGCGTCGCTGGAACTCATTTCTTTGAGGTAGCCCGACCACGTCCCGCCAAAGCCCGCGACTTTCGTCACATCCACGGAGCGCTGGCCATCATTCCAGTTCAGAGTGCTGTCTACCACCTCCAACGGCTGGTTCAGGCCCGCGACAGCGAGTTTCGCTTTACTAAAAAGAATTCTGCCATTCCAGCGGCCCGTGAAAGGCTTTTGCCATTCCCAACGCGTTACGGCAAGGGCTTCTCCAGTAAGTTCCCAGCCGTGATTCAGCGGGCGGCCAATCGCCGCGGCCAGCTTCAGCAGGTCTTCGACTTTTTGGATGTGGCCCTCGATGCTGACGCCCCCCTTTGCAGTGTTCAGGTCCTGAGTAAGCGTAATGTCCGCGGCGTTTTCCATGAGCGTGGCCATGCGCCGCTTCTTGGGCGCGATGACCTCGCGTAGCGAGCCACCGAGAGCAATGCGCACCGGCTCGGAGACCAACTGGTCTCGTTCGCGTCCGCCGCGCACGGGGCCAATCCGCACGGGAACGGTTAGACCGGGAACTTTGACGACGCCGCCGTTGCTCGAGAATGCGGCCTCTTCGACTTGTAGCGGCCAGCCGCGCAGCGTCACCGCGCCGGTGAAAAACTGTTCCGCGGAAATTCCATCATCAATGCCAGGATGAAATGCCCTGTACCACGCGAGCAAATCCGTGGCTTGAATCCCGGCGGAATCCAAATGCAGCTCAAAGCTTGCGGCAGGACCCGTCACGTAGCGGGCCGTGCCTCGCAAATTCGAGCGCGGGCCTTCGAGCGTAATCTGCTCCGCGTGCACGGTGCCTGCGGCTACGTCCCAGTGGCCGCTGACGCCAAGCCTTACGCGCGGATTGTCGCCGCGCTCGCCCAAATCCCAGCGGTGGATTTGCTGCGCGCGAGCTTCGACAGAAAAGGCCCACTGCCCTGCCGAAGTTTCCGCACTCTGAGCCGAGTCGGTCATTCCGCTCTTCAGCGAGCCGTCCAGCGTGAGCTTGCCGCGCACTCCGTAATCACGCCCGCGCAAAAGCCGGAAGAGGTCGGCAAGCGAGACGTCCTCCCAGTGCACTGTAAAGAGCGCGGGTTGCAAACGTGCGGACGTGCCTGCGATGTCGCCCCGCACTCGCACAATTCCTACGGATTGCAGAACCACGCCGCTGCGCCACGGTTGCGCTTCCAAGCGCAGTTGCCATCGCCCTGGCGCAACCTGGTCCACGCTTCCGGACACATTTGTCAGAGCAAACGGAAGCTTGTCGTCGGTATTTTTAAAATTGACGCGGCCATCATCGAAATCGATTTTCAGCAGGCGGTTTACCGGAGCAACAGCTGGAGGCGGTCCGTAAACGTGCGCAGCGGCTTCCGCGGCGCCTTTCGAAGGTGGCAGCCAACGCTCGAGGTTCCATCGTCCCTGGCTGTTGCGCACGAGAATCAAACTCGGGCGGCCGAGCGAAAGCGTTCCAAACTCAAAATGCCCGCGCAGCAGGCCGGTCCAGCGCAATCCGGCGGATAAACTGTCCGCGCGCAGGAAATACTCGTTGCCGAAGGCGGGGTCTTCACCGACGGTCACTTGCTGCGCATCCAGACGAGGAGTGGGCAGGAGCTGCACCGCGAACCGCCCTACTTCGACGGGCCGTCCAAACGCACGCTCCAGTTGCCCGATCAGGTAGACATGCATGCGGCGCGTGCGCACGAGCAGCGACACGCCAATCTGCACGGCCACAAGCAGCGCCACGATTGTGAGCGCCAGCTTCCACCATTTGCGCACCATTCTCATGCTGTGAGGAAGTTTCGCAGACCGACCTGCAAATGAACAGCTACTCCAGGCAAAAGTCTGTCTAACCACGCGGCGGTCACAGTCCGGAGATCGCCAACTTTAACAGCCCGCATAAACAAATTTTGCCGCGCTCAGTGAACCGTGTGCAGCATCCTGCTCCAGCGTGTGCGAGCCGGAAGATGCGCGAGCGTGTCGAAAACGCCTTCGAGCCGCTGAATAAAAGTCGTCTGCGAGTAGTCGCTGCTGGTGGCATCCACCGACCAATAAATCAGGAAGGGACGCCCCATAATCGCAGTGCGATCCACGAATCCCCAATAGCGGCTGTCCGAGCTGTGGTCCCGGTTGTCGCCCATGGCAAAGAGTTTTCCCGGCGGCACGACCAGTTCATCGCCCTCCACGTAATTGCGTAGCGTCTCCCTCCAGCCGGATTCCTCGACGACCTGGCGGGAAATCATCTGGTCGCGACGTGGCGGAAAGGAATTGATGAACGGATCGTAGCTGTTCGTATTGGCCAGGGGATCGTGCACGACGTACGGTTCGCTCAGCAGTTTGCCGTTGACGTACATCTGCTGATCCACGAGCTTTAACCGGTCACCCGGCAAGCCAATCACGCGCTTCACAAAGTGCTGATGGTCCGAATAAGGATACTTGAACACGATAATGTCGCCGCGCTCGAGAGGCCGGTAAGGAAGCAGCTTTTCATACCACGCCCCGCTGCCTCCGAAGATGAATTTGTTGACGAGCAGATGATCGCCGATGAGCAAAGTCCCTTCCATGGAGGCGGAAGGAATCTTGAAAGCCTGCACGATAAAACTCGTTCCGAAAAGCGCCAGCAGCACGGTCACCAGCAGCGATTCCATATACTCGGAAATCGTGGTGGTATCCTCGTGGTGCTCTTCCACTTTTTGTTCGGCAGGCTCGGCCGGCTTTACCGGCTCCTCCGCCTGCAGCGTGGTTTCCTCAGCCATTCTCTTTCAGCCTTTCCGACCACTCGCGCCTTACACTCGCTCCAGCAGTTCCATCGCGCTCTGCGCCGCTCGCTGTTCCGCCTCTTTTTTTGTGCTGCCAGCACCGCTGGCCATACGTTCGCCGCTGATCCAAACTTCTACCGCAAACATTTTCTGATGATCCGGCCCGCTCTCGCCCGTAAGGCGGTACTCAGCCGGCGGCATCCCGCGCCCTTGTAGAAATTCCTGAAGCGCGGACTTGCGGTCGGAATCCGCGATGCGTTCACCGCGTTCTTCGAGCGCCTGTTCGAAGAGTAACCGCTTCAGCAACTCCCGCGCGGCTTCGAGTCCGGCGTCAAGGTAAACCGCGGCGACCACTGCCTCGAATGCATCGGCCAGCAGCGTTGGCTTCTCCCGGCCGCCGGTCTTCTCTTCGCCCCGCCCCAATCGTAAATGCTCGCCGAGATTCACGCGCCGCGCCGCGTCCTGCAAGGAGTGTGCATTCACCAGCCGCGCACGGCCTTTCGACAGCTGCCCCTCATTCCATTCCGGAAACGAGTCCAGGAGATATTCCCTCGCGAGCAGTTCGAGAACCGCGTCTCCCAGGAACTCCAGCCTCTCATTATCCTGTACGCTGGCGGCACCGGCGAGTTCTTCCTTGCGCTCCGCGCGCAACTCGGGAACCGCGGAACTGTGAGTCAGAGCGCGCTCAAGAAGTTCCGGCGACCGAAACCGGTAGCCCAGGCGTTCTTCGAGTTGCACTTCGACACTTCGGGTCATCTCTTTATGCGGATCGCGCTGGCTGGCGCGGTACTTATTTCGGCGCGCTCAACTGCGTGGCGCCCAGCTTCTTTGACTCATCAGCGCTGTTCTTGCAAGTGGCCTGCAAGCTGCCGGGAACCGTCGCGCACTTTGTATACGCGGCTACAGCCCCATCAAAATGGGATGTCTTTTCGTCCGCCAGTCCCAAAAGGTAGTAGTTCACGGGATCAATCTCAGGATTGGGATCGATCTTCGTGGCCTCCTCAAATTCAGGAATCGCCTGATCCAACTTGCCGCGCCGGAAGTAAACGAGTCCCAGGCCTGCATGAGCCATGGACAGCGTCTGGCTCTTAGCCAAAGCAAATTTATCGTCGGTCATCCCGTCGGGCTTTGGGATGGTGGGGGTAAGCTCGATCGCGGATTTCGAGTACTTCTCCGCTTTGTCCAATTCCGCCTGGGCGTTCGGCATGCTGGCTTTCCATGCGCGCGGGATCGTCTGTCCAAGGATCGCCAGCGTTTGGACGTCGTTCGGTGCCAGGGCAACGTCCTTCTCTCCCGCATCCTCCATCTTTGGCACGTCATTTGCCGTCAAATAAAGTTTGACGAGATTGGAATAGATCGGCGCAAGGTAGCGGCTCTGTGGATATTTTTGTATAAACGCCTCGCCGGCGGCAATTTTCCTGGCGCCGTCCGTAAACTGAATGGTATCGAACGCCTTGAAGGCCGCGTCTTCTTCGGGGTTTACCGGCGGCGCCGGCGTGTCCAGCGTCAGTGTGTCGGTTGCCGCTGGTTTGGTTTTGTCGCCCTGCTGGGCAGGCGGCGAGCTCTGCCCGCTCTGCGAACTCTGCGCCATTGCGGCGACGCTTCCCAAGAGAAGCAATCCTGCAAGCAGCCCAGCTTCCGTGCCACTTCGCCATCTCCCGTTCATGTCCTGCCTCCTCTTTGCATCTTGGCTCGAGTTTGCTGGCTCGAGTTTTTCTCGATCACTGTCTAAACTCTGTCGCCCGCCGACCAGCAGTTACGGCCGCTCGACCGGTTTTTCCAGGTTCACGGCCTCCAGGCCCTTCTGCGCCGCCTGCTTGGCCTGCTCCGGTCCACCGGGCACGCCGATAGCGGCCTGAAACTCGCTTTTGGCGAGCGCTTGCTGCCCTTCGTCATCATAAATCCGCGCCAGGTAAACGTGGGACCACGCCAGCACCATTGGATCGTCCGTCGCCGCGTGCTCTCCCTCGGTAAGCTTGCCAAAAACCACCTTCGCGCGCGGACCGTCATGATCCATCAGGGCCACCAGCCCGATTCCGTACCAGGCTCGAATCTGGTCCGGATATTTCGCCAGCACCTTCTGAAAAGCCGCCTCTGCCGCGCGCGGATTCTTCTCCGCAATCCTGCGCTCGCCTTCCGTCAACGCCGCGATGGCATCCGCATCGTTCGGCACGGTCGTCGGCGCCTTATGCCTCGCAACGTTTTCGCTCGCAGCCTCGTCAGCGCCCTTGTCGCGATCGGCCAGCTCGAACCGGATTCCGTCGATCCGCTTGGCCTCCGCAGGCTCATTAATGCCTCTCACCAGGTCCGGAAAAAAAAGCGCAAACGACGGTTCGGAGCTTTCATACTTGGCCAGCCCTTGATACACCGGCCGCACGAGCACTAAGCCCTCCGCGTCATCGCGGTCCATCGCCGCTTCCTTCTCGCCGGGAGAAAGCTTCTTGAGCCTCAACTCCACCGCGCGCACCAGGCACTCCGCAAAGTACGACGCAAAATCCTCCTTTAAGTCCGGGGACAAGCGGGGCGCCAATACGGCCTTATCATAGAGGGCGCGCTTCACGGCCAGGACATGTGGATACTGTTGCGGAAGCGGATCCAGCAGAAAATGCAGATAAGCGTGACGCACGATATCTTCCGGCACGTCATCCGAGCCGCTCAGGACCATCGCATAATGCTCGCCGGAGTTCCGCACGTTGGAGATACGGCCAACCAGAGGCTCCAGAATAATCGTGAAGGTTCGGTTGTTGTCCGAATCCTGAAGCTGCCGCAGGTAGCCCGTGGCCACAAACACAATTTGCGACACAGGGTCGTGCACCTGCTGAATTTCGCGGTTATAAATGGGCTGCAAGTCATGCCACAGCTTGCCGATATGCTGCTCCTGGTAGTAATTCGAGAGGATTTCGCTGAAGCCCTCCAGCGCCAGGAGTTCGGTCGGCATGTCGTCTCGCCGGAGAAGAATTTGGAACTTCGGCGCAGGACCGGACGCGATTCCAAACCAGATGTAGCGGGAGAGCATAGCTCCTGGATCACGCACCACATGCTGTTTGTAAAATTCGCGGACGGCATCCACCGCCGGGCCTTGCTGATGCTGCATCTGTTCGCGCAGCCGCGCACGCAGCGGATGCCAGCTTTGCGCGCTGACGTTGGCTTCAAATCCGGACGCCAGCAACGCGCACATGGTGGCGAACATGGCTTCGCTGCCGTCCACCGTGACGTTGGTGACGGGCGCGGTACGCTTCGGCCCTGGCGGCAAAGGCACCTGCCCCCGCGCCGCCAGCGGAAACGCCGCAGCCGCGCACAATGCCATCACCGCGATTCGCCGAACTTGTCTTGTCATGAACCCTGCCGCAGTTTTCACTCGAACCAGCTACTCCCCGACCGTTTCCTGAGGTGTCACAGGCACTCTTGTTTACCCTGAGGAACGAAGGGCCTGTGCTCTTTCTTCTCCGCGAAAATCCCCCTGGGCGCTCACGACTCTGTGGCCACCCTGCAGCATCTTGTCAATTTACAAGCGCCCTTCTCTCCCGTCAAGGATTCAACCACTCTCTTCAACCGCTCTCCATCCAACTCTTGCAACGCTTGCAAGCATCTGGTAACAGTGAGGATGCGCCAATACCCTCCACAGGATGGCTCGAACGAATGTGTTTTCCCCTGAACAAAAATACTGCTGCATGTGTCTCCATTTGTGCCGCTCTGCTGAATCTGCAAGCCGCCCCCAACGCCCGCCAGGATTTCGCACCGAAAACGCAGCACGCCTTTTATCCATCCTCGGCGCAGAATTCCGCCATCGCATCTGCTCCTTCCAACAACCCACGCGTCTCGCAAGAAGTCCAGCTCACCGGGGATCAGTTCTGGGTCGACACCGGCATTGACGTCCAACCCGGTGAACACATCGTGGTTACGGCTGCCGGAACGTTGCGTTACGGCGACCAGCAAACAGACACCACTCCAGCAGGCATCGCGCGCGGCTTCAAAGACCTCCTCCGCAAGCTGCCCTTCAACGACGCCGGCCGCGGCGCGCTCATCGGCCGCATCGGCGAACCGGACACTGCCCAGCCGTTTCTCCTCGCGGCCAAGCGCGATCTCGTCGCACCTACCTCGGGCCGCCTCTCGGTCGGCATCAATCAGCTCAGTAGCGACACCGGCGACGGCACGTACGCCGTCCGCATCCAGGTTTTTCCTCCAGACGCAAACACCATCATCTATACAGCCAGGCAAGTACCTTCCATTCGCGGTGTGGACAACGATCTCTTCACCAAAATTCCGCGCCGCATCTTCGACAAAGCCGGCGACCCCGGCGACATGGTCAACTTCCTCATCATCGGCTCGCAAGAGGCCATGGAAAAAGTCTTCACCACCTCAGGCTGGGTCAAAGTAGACGCCAACGTCAAAGAAACCGTCCTCCACGGCTTCCTCGAAAGCATGTCCAAAGAGTCCTATCTCACCCTGCCTATGAGCCCGCTCTACCTCTTCGGTCGCCAGCAGGATTACGGCTGGGCCCACGCGGAGCCCATTTCCGTCGTAGCCTCGCGAAATCATCTGCGCATCTGGAAATCACCCTTCGACCTCCGCGGGCAAACTCTCTGGGTCGGCGCCGCCACGCACGACGTCGGCTTCGAAAAAGATCAGCGTAGCAACGGCCTCACGCACAAGATTGATCCCAACATCGACCTCGAACGCGACTATGTCGAAAAAACCCTCAGCTCCACGGGCCTCGTCGCCGAAGTCACGCACATCCTCCCCGAAAATCCGATGCAGGAAGCCAAGACCGCCACCGGCGGCAGCTTCCACTCCAACGGTCAGATCCTTGTTCTGAAACTAGGCGACGCCACTCAAAAGCATTGATGGCGATGCGCAGCACCCGAAAGCGCGCGATGCCCCCAGTTGGGGTATGATGTCGCCCGCAACAGCCACTCGTACAACCCGTCACCATTTTCCGGGAGACATTGATGGCCATAGCCAAGCCAGCCAACGAAGCAGCACGCCTCGCCGCTCTCGAGCGTTACGCCATCCTCGACACCGATCCCGAGCAATCCTTCGAAGATCTAACGCTGCTGGCTTCCTTCATCTGCAAGACGCCCATCGCTCTAATCTCCCTCGTCGACGGCGACCGCCAGTGGTTCAAATCGCGCATCGGCATCTCGGCCACGGAAACCTCCCGTGACGTCGCCTTCTGCTCCAGCGCTATCCTGCAAACCGACGTCTTCGTGGTTCCCGACGCGCTCAAGGACGACCGCTTTCGCAATAATCCCCTCGTCGTCGACGACCCGCACATTCGCTTCTACGCCGGCGTCCCGCTCATTAACGAAGAAGGCCTCGCGCTAGGCACGATTTGTGTCGTGGATCAGACTCCCCGCGAATTATCTGGCGACGAAAGAGACGCGCTCAAGGCTTTGAGCCGCCTGGTGATGGCGCAAATGGAGTTCCGCCGCAACCTCATCCTGCTCAAGGACGCCCTCAGCGATCGCACCAAAGAAGAACACGAACGCGAAAAAGAGCTGATCCACCTTCAGCAAAGCCTGGTCCGTGTCCTCGGCTTGAGCGGCTCCATCTCTCTGAAAAATTCCCGCTGAGCGCCGAGCTGAAACTCGCCCAAGTCCCTCTGCGATACTCGGCGACCTCTGCGTTATCTTTCTCTGTTCGGATTTTGAGCTCGCCAACTATGCAGCCCCGACCGCCCGCCGCAGCACTTCCCGCGAAATATTTGCCCCGCTCACGATCAGCGCAACGTTGTCGCCATACTCCGCGCCCCCGTGCAGCAGCGCCGCGGTGCTGGCCGCGCCAGCCGGCTCCGCCAGAACATGCTCCTCGACAAGAAGTGTCTCAATCGCACGCAACATCTGCTCTTCGCTCACCAGCACCACGTCATCCACTAGCCTCCCCACATCGCGCACATTCCCGGCATCCGGCGTCCGCGTCGCCAACCCATCCGCAATCGTATCGCACGTCTCCGTCCCCACAACCTTGCCTTCCTTCCACGACCGAAAATAAGACGGCGCCAGCTCCGCCTGCACGCCAACGATCCTCACGCGCGGCGCAATCTGTTTCACCGCCGCCGCCACGCCGCGAATCAAAGCCGTATCTCCCATCGGCACCACGATCGAGCTAACCTCTGCAAGCTGCTCCAAAATTTCGCAACCAATCGTCGCAGGCCCCGCCGGCAAATCCGCATCGGCGGCGTCATCCAAAAAATAAACGCCCTGCCTACTCGCATACTCCGCCGCCAAGGCAGACGCGGACGCCAAATCTGTCCCGCCGCTCTCCACAATCTCCGCTCCCAGCCCGGCAATTCGCCCGCGTTTCACAGGGTTGCATCTCGCCGGCAAAAAAATCCGCGCCGGCACTCCAAGCAACTTTGCCGCATAAGCCACCGCGGCCCCATGATTCCCCGTACTCGAAGCAACCACCTCTTCCACGCTTCCCTTCTCAAGTCGCGTCGCCAAACCCCAAAGCGCCCCACGCACCTTGAAAGACCCGGTAGGCAGCTCCATCTCCAACTTCAAGTAAACGCGCCGCCCCATCTTCCTGCTCAAAAATGGCGCCGCAACAAGCCGCGTCACCCCAAAATACTTCGCCAGGAATCCCCGCGCCTTTCGAATCGTCGCCAGTCCCGGTCGGATTTGCACTGTTTCCTCAGCCAGCAGCACGAATTAACCCATCAAAATTTAGCCACGTTTCATCGTCACTTCTTTGTTTCGTTCCATCTCAAACGGCTGTGGCAGCCGTTTCTTTCGGTCTGGATGCCTTCCACAACGCAATGTACGGCTCCAACTCGTTCATCATTTTTTGGAATTGTGGGATGTCCAGCGACTGCGCGCCGTCGCTGATGGCTTTTTCGGGCGCGGGATGCACCTCGACGATCAATCCGTCCGCGCCAATGGCAACCCCCGCTCGCGAAACAGCCGGCACAAGGCTGCGCTTCCCGGTCGCATGGCTCGGATCGAGAATCACCGGCAAGTGCGTCAACTCATTCAAGGCGGGAATCGCCGCGATATCGCACGTATTGCGCGTCTCCGTTTCGAAGGTCCGGATGCCGCGCTCGCACAAAATCACGTCGGAATTTCCGTGCGCCACGATGTATTCCGCGGACATCAACAATTCCTTGATCGTTCCGCTCATCCCGCGCTTCAACAGCACCGGCCGCCCGCACTTCCCCAGCGCTTTCAGCAAAATAAAATTCTGCATGTTACGCGCACCCACTTGCATGATGTCCGCGTACTGCGCGATTAAATCCACGTCGCGATCGCTCATCACTTCCGTGATAATCGCCAGCCCCGTGGCCTTCTTCGCTTTCTGCAACAATTTCAACCCTTCTTCTTCCATGCCCTGAAAATCGTAAGGCGAAGTCCTGGGTTTGAACGCGCCGCCGCGCAGAATCTTCGCGCCCGCCGCAGCCACACCTTCCGCCGCGCGCATGATCTGCGCTTCCGATTCCACCGAGCACGGTCCCGCCATCACTACGAATTCATCCCCGCCGATAACCGTTCCATTCACACGCACCCGCGTCTTTCCGGCACGAAACTGCTTGCTCACGAATTTGTATGGCGCGGAAATCCGCACTACCTTCTCAACTTGCGGCATGGACTCGACCGACTCCATGCACGCGGTCACGTCGCCCACTCCCACAACGCCAATCACGACGCGTTCTTCGCCCTCGATCGAGTGCACCTTGTAGCCGAAATGTTCCACAATGTTGCGCACTTCATCGATCTCCTGCCGCGTGGCGTGCATCTTCATCGAAATAATCATGGCTTCTTCCTCTCACATCCATTTTTTTCTTCCCGAACTTCCCTTTGCAAAACTTTCCCGAAAATTCTCTGCCCCAAAACAAAAAACCCACTCGCTGCGAGTGGGTCGAAACTTTTTGCGCTGTTTCTAATTACAGAATCGCCCCTCGCATTCTAGATGGGTGGGTACCAAAATCGAAACCAATACGAGTGCGTGCCGCGATTCATGAGGCGTATTGTATTTCGTTTCCTTTAGAGATTCAACCGCTTCGTCGAAAAGTCTTCCCTTTCAATGAATAAGCCGGTCCGTCATGCCCTTGAGCCAGATTCGAGTGGTGTCCCACGCTTCCGTAAGTGTCATCGGCGGATTGCGGTCGATCGTCTGCACTTTCCGGTAGCTGGACGGAACCTCGAATAGCGCCGGATCGAGCGCCCCTTCTACAAATTGTGTGATCTTGGTTTCGCGGCTGAAGCTAAATTCTTTTCTTGTGCCATCGGGCTCCGTCCTAATTCCGTGGTAAGTGTCCCTCCATTCCACAGCAAGCCCGGATTCGGGGACTCCCTTCTCAACCAGATCGTATTTCTCGAGCGGTCCCATGGGAAGGATTCGCCTGTCGTGAAGTCCTATTCCCGAACCGGCCCATGGTTCACAGGAAAGTCGCGTCTCAACATCGATGTACCACCCGTCCGTTATAAATTCCAGAAGCTGAAAATGTGATCCCGCCAGTGGCGATTGTTTGGTCGTCGTGATGACATGCCTGGCCATATGCCCAAAGAAGTTCTTCCGCTCGCCCGTGTCGAACGTCGTTATCTCTACCCGTACCGTCGGCGGGCCCGGAGGACCCATTTGCGGAAGGAGAGGCCTTTGCGCCGCGCTTTCCGCCTTTGCCACAAGCGTCTGAACATAGGGCCACGCTTCATACTGCCGATCCTCCAGATTCAGCTCAAATCTCTGTTCAAGATCGCATCTCGTTATGGATGCCACACGCGGGCCGTACCGAACATCCGCGGTTCCGTCCGCACGCGGTGTCCCGTAATATTCGTCCCGGTGCTCCTTCCTCCTGTGATTATTTTGAAGGTAAATTACCTCCTCGCTATTCCTGGCGCCATCCATATATTGGACGGTCATGATGATTCCAGAAGGACGCTGCGCCGTCTGCGCCGGCGTCTTGGGCAGCACAAACAGCGGGAAACTGAGGAGCAACAAAGATCGGAAAGCACCGTGCATAGCCTCGGCCCTCCTGCGATTGCGAGCCGCACTGATGAATACGAATCTATTCTTCGCCGCCGTTCGAGTCAATAAACCGGCACGTAATGTTCAACAACTAAGTTCAGACTCTCGTTCGATTTTCTTTGCCATTTTCTCCAATTCAATAGAGGAGGAGAGCGAAGCGAAAGCGGACGAAGCCGGAGTTCTCCGCCGTGGCGCACGCACCTAGCGCTACTCGGCTATACGGATTGGAATGCACCGCTTTGCTCACTTCGTCGGGGAGTTTGCTGAGATCAGCCGTTTCAAAATGGAAGATCGCCCGCGGTTGCGCCCCGCTGAATCCGTTCGATGCCGCGCACGTCTTGCGCGCGTCCGCCGTCGCCTCGACGGCGCGCAAACCCAATGGCAAGAGCAGTGCGATCACTTCTTTTTCCTGCTGATCGAAACTCAGGTTCGGGACGGGCCGGGAAAAGTCCTGAACGGCGTAGAGGTCGTCCCCTTTCCGTATCACGGCGACGCCGAGAGCGGTGACGTCGGGACTGAGAATGTTTTTTCTGTGGCCAGGAGAATGCATCCACCCGTCGTGAATTCCTGCCGCGTCGGGGCCGAAGGCAATGTTCTCTGCGATCATTGCGAAGCGGGCGCCAGCTTGCGCAGCGCGCTGCTCCAGCGGAGGCTCGCCTGGATACTGGTGCGACAGATCTCTGTTGCGAGTCATGACGAGTGCGTGCGAGCGCGCAGCGCTGGCGAGGATGGCGTCCCACTCCAGCGTCTGGAGATGTTGAGCAGCACGCTCGCGGTTGGCGGCGTCGAACAACGCTTGCTCGTCCGGAGAGGGCTGCATCGCGGTGGTTGTGACGGGATGAGGGATGGTGGCCTGAGGCGTGGTGGCGTTAGGCGGCGCGGTGGAGTGAGGCGGGGTTGCGTAGGGCGGGCGGTTTTGTGGAATTGCGCTGATCACCAAAACCAGGAAAGATAGAATGCCGGCCGCGAATGCGGTTTTTTGAACGCGGCGAGATTTCATGTTGTGTTATCCGCGTACGCGGACGGCGCTGAAGCTCAGGATGACATGGCCGCCGGAAGTGGGCCGGCCAAAACTCATCATGGGCTTGAAGCGCGAGAAGAGAAGCATCTGGTCGAGTTCGTGGCGCAAATCCAGGCTCGCGGGGCCGGAGAGGATTTCGTAATCGATCATCTGGCCGCGGGCATCCACCGTGACATAGACCTGAACGCCTTCTGGCAGAGAAAGCTCTGGTTGGTGCTCGTCGGAAGCCCAGGACTGCGGATACTCGGAAAGCGAAACGAGCTCGGCTGGGCGCAGGATATTGAGCGGAACGTCGTTGGATGTGGCGCGCACCGTTGTACCGGGCATCATCAATTGCAGCACGAGAACGAAAACGACGACCGCGGAAAAAACTCCGCCGGTAGCCGGAACGGTAAGCGGGCGAAACACGTTGTCGAGAAGAATTTCGCCGCGGTCGCGCACCTTGCGAACGAAGCTGGGCCAATCCCGGGAAGTCTGGGCTTGTGCCGCGGCTACTTTAATGCGCACGGCGAGATCGGCGGGAGGCGCGTTTTTCGGGACGCGCGAAAGCAGCACGGAAAGCTTGCGGAACGTTTCGAGTTCAGCGCGGCACGCAGTGCAGCCGTTGAGGTGTTCGCCAATTTGCGCCCGCTCACCGGCTGGCGCATTGCCGGTGACGGCGTCGTCGAGATAGCCCGCCAGTTTATTTTGTACCGTGATGCACTTCATGGAAGCCCCTCCCCTGCGGCACTTGGGCGCAGGGATCTGTCTTGCGAATCGTGTGAAGAATCATTCATACGGCGCGCGGCTGAATACGCGTCGCCGAAAGGAGATGGTTGCGGCTCGCTGACGTTCCCGTGCGAGCGCGAAGAGCTTTGCGATTCGTGTTCGCGGAGCAGCGGCTCGAGAACTTCTTTCAGGGCGCGGCGTCCGCGGAGGATGCGCGACTTCACGGTGCCGACGCTACACTCGAGGACTTCGGCGACTTCTTCGTAACTCAGCCCTTCGAGGTCGCGCAGGATGACCGCGGTGCGAAAGACGTCGGGAACTTGCTGCAATGCGTCTTTCACGGCGATTTGAATTTCTCGCGAAGCCAGTTGCTCGAACGGCGTTGCGCCGAGATCTTCGATTTCGATTTGCGCATGGCCTTCTTCGGGTCCGGCGTCGATCGAAACATTTTTCTGCAGATGACGCTTGAACCAGCGCTTGTGATTCAGCGCTTCGCGAATGGCGATGCGGTAGAGCCAGGTTTTCAATGAGCTGCCCTGGCGGAATTTCCGGATGCCGCGGAAGGCTTTCAAGAAAACTTCCTGGGAGCCGTCGGCGGCGTCGGAGGTGTCGCCGAGCATGCTCAGGATCAGGTTATAGACCGGGGCGTGGTAGTGGGTGACGAGCCAGTCGAATGCCGTTTCCGAGCCAGCTTGCAGCTCAGAGACGAGTTCGGCTTCATCGCGGCCCCAAGAAAGGGCGCCTGCCCATTCGGACACTGCCGGCCTTTCCGACCCGATTAAGATGCTCGGGCCTCCCTGCTCCTTGGTCCTACGTTAGAACACTCCTTAGAACGTTGGACCTAGGCCTTCTTGCGAGTTCGATCCCGATGCCGGGAGCGACTCGCTACCGGGTGCGGCAGTCTGCGGATGCCGAGCCCGATGTCCGCTCTCATTTGCTTAGACACCAGGGGGAGCGGAGATGTTTCCCGGTGGAGGCGGCTAACAGAGGTCATTTTGGCACCTTGTGCGGGGTGGCGCAACAGTACTTCGCGAAGCGAGGGCGTTGGAAGGTTTGAACGTTGGAACGTTCGGACACCCCACCCCGGGTGTTTTCTGTAAGAGTGGCAAGCAAAGGACTTATGTGTGACGGGGCTTGTAAGAGTGGCAGTCTAGATGACGTTGGGAGGAATGAGTCTCGCCGTAGCTACCGAGTGCCGCGCCTCCAATACCGCCGGCCGCGGAGCCGACTAAAGCGCCCGCGCCCGCAGCCGCAGGGACGGTTATCTCACCAAAGGGGCCGCCGGCCAATCCCCCGAGGGCTCCGCCGCCGCCCCCGGAATTGGCTCCACAGCCAGCGATCAGAAGCGCACCGCAGACCAGAAGAATCGTGGTTGAAAAAACACGACGAGTGAATGCGCGGGACGGAGAAAGCAGATTGGCGAGCCTATTCATGAGGGTAAGCTTCCTAGGCTCACGATGTTGATTATGCGGCAGTCCGAACGAAGAAAACAGTCGATCCTGCACTCGTGAGATCCTTCGCTACGCTACCTGCGTATCTCCCTTCGAGGCTCCCTTCGTACCCCAGGGCAAACAGGGCAAGCGGGATGGCGCTTGGGGAGTAGCCCCTATTTGGCCACCGTTCACCGGCGCAGGTATTGGCCGGTCAGCGACAGCTTGTTTTTCACGAGCTCCACCGGCGTGCCCTCGAAGACCACTTCGCCGCCTTTGCTGCCGCCTTCTGGGCCAAGGTCGATGATCCAATCCGCGTTTCGGATCACATCGAGGTTGTGCTCGATTACGATGACGCTGTTTCCCGCGTCAACGAGGCGGTCCATGATGGCGAGCAGATGGGTGATGTCCGACATGTGCAATCCGGTGGTCGGTTCATCCAGGACGTAGATGCTGCCGTCCTTGTGCAGTTCGCTGGCGAGTTTGAGGCGCTGGCATTCGCCGCCGGAGAGCGTGCTGAGCGGTTGTCCCAGCGCCACATAACCAAGCCCGACATCGCGCATCGCTTGCAGCTTCCTGATGATCTCCTTGTGCGAAAAGAACTCGAGCGCCTGCACCGCGCTGAGCGACAGCACGTCGCTGATCGATTTGCCATCGAGCTTGTAGGCAAGCACTTCCTCTTTGAAGCGCCGACCCTGGCATTCTTCGCAAGGGGACTTGAACTCCTCGAGAAACGAGAGCTCGGTGTAGATGACTCCTGACCCGTTGCACGTTTCGCACGCGCCTTTCGAATTGAAACTGAAGAGTCCGGCATCTACTTTGTTCGCCGCGGCGAATACTTTTCGTACGTCGTCCATGACGCCGGTGTAGGTGGCTGGGTTCGAACGCGTGGAAACCCCCACTGGCGACTGATCGATGACGACCGCTTCGGGATGCTCGACGAGAAACACCTCATGAATCAGCGAGCTCTTGCCGGAGCCCGCGACACCGGTGATCGCCGTAAGCACGCCTTTGGGAATATCTACCGAGATGTTTTTGAGATTGTTGGCGTGGGCTTTTTTGATGCGAAACTGCCCGGCAGGCTTTCGCACCTTGTCTTTGATCGGCAGCGATTTGTTGAGATGGCGCGCCGTCAGCGTGTCCGACTTCAGGAGTTTGTCGTAGGTGCCTTCAAAGACGATGTGGCCGCCGCTACTTCCGGCTCCCGGCCCGACGTCAACGATATGATCGGCGACCGCGATGACGGCGGGATCGTGTTCGACGACGAGGACCGTGTTGCCCTGATCGCGCAGCTTGGCGAGCAGCTCATTGAGCCGATGCACATCGCGCGGATGAAGGCCGACGCTCGGCTCATCAAAGATGTACATGACATCGACGAGGCTGCTGCCGAGATGCTTGACCATGCGGACGCGCTGGGATTCGCCGCCGGAGAGCGTGTCGGTCTCGCGGTTGAGGCTGAGATATTCGAGCCCGATTCCAACGACATTCTCGAGCCGCTCCGTGAGCGCGGCGACGATTGGCGCGGCTTTGGACTCTTTGATGCCGTGCGCCACTTCGATGAGCTGACCGACTTCCATTGCGCAGAGCTCGGCGATGTTGTGCCCGTTGATCTTGCTGGCCAGCGCCGCCTGATTCAGGCGCGCGCCTTTGCACAAAGGGCACTCGCGCGGCTTGAGATAGGGCATGATCGCTTTTTGCGTGCGCTCGGAAAGCGTCTTGATGTCGCGACGGATGTAGTATTGCTCGATCTTTTCGATGATGCCGAGGTACGTGAGATTGATCGTCTTGGCGCCGAATTTGGCTTTGAACTTTCTGTCCTTGCCGTGAAGCAGAAGCTCCATCTCCTCTTTGGTGTACTTGCTGAGCTTCTTGTTGTTATCGAAAAAGCCTGAGGCCGAATAGGCCTGCCGCTCCAAATCCCCCCAGAAAGGCACCTGGACCGCGCCTTCTTTGAGCGATTTGCTCATATCGAGGAAGTCGTCGGACACCACGCCGACTTTCTTGCCTTGTCCATTGCATTCGGGGCACCAGCCGCGCACATCATTGAACGAATAATGAACGGCTCCGCCCGCCGACGGTTTCCCGGCGCGCGAGAAGAGGAGGCGCAGCACGCCGTAAATGTCCGTCACCGTGCCGACGGTGGAATGCGAGCCGCCGCCGAGCCGCTTCTGGTCGACGATGACGGCCATGTTGAGATTTTCGATCGCCTCAGCGTCGGGCTGCGGATACTTCGGGAGGAAGTTGCGGATGAAGAGGCTGAAGTTTTCGTAGAGCTGGCGCTGCGCTTCTGTGGCAATCGTATCGTAGACAATCGACGATTTCCCCGAGCCCGAAACGCCGGTGAAGATGGTGAGCTTGCGTTTAGGAATCTGCAGCGAGACGTCCTGTAGATTATTTTCGCGGGCACCACGGATGGTGATGAACTCGGTCATACTCGCTCCTCAGCCGGCTCCCTGCCGGTAGAGAGATCCTAGCGCAGCGGGAGTGCCGGTCAAATTAACACGGCGCCGTTCTTGTTGGAAATTGACTCGACGACAGGGGCGACCGTACATTATCTCTGCGCTCCAGAAAACATCATGTCGAAGGACGACGGAATCATCGGGATATCGGATCACGGCGGCTGGGCGGTGCTGGTGACGGTCGCGCGCGACGGGACGCTCCTCGACCGTCGCCGCGTCGAACTGGTGGACGAGGACCTGCCGAAAATTCCGCACCACAGTGAAGGGCAGGCGCTTCCGCTCGATGAGGCAGTGGCGCTGGTGGAGCGCGTGCGGGTGTCGGCGGAACGGCACGCAAAACTCGTTCTGGACGCCGTCGCGAAGACGGCGCCTGGGAGCATCCTCGGCGTCGCGCTTCGCGAGTGCCAAGAGTTGCCACCAACCATTGCCGAGCGGATCAAGGATTACCGGGCGAAAAACGTCGCCGACTGGGTGATGTACCGCAGGGCGCTAGCCGCCGCGGCCGAGGCGCGTGGTTGGGCCGTCCACTGGTACGACGCGAAGAACGTGTTTGATGCAGCGAGCGAGGCGCTGGGCATTGCGGACATCGCAGCCCACTTCCGGGAGCTGAGGAGGTCCATCGGGGCGCCTTGGGGCAAGGATCACAAGTTGGCGATGGCTGCGGCGATCGTCGCGGCCAGGGCGCGCTAGAAGTAGACGGCAGGCCCGACAGAAAAGCCCTGGCTTACTTCTTTTTGGCTGCCCGCTCAGCGCGCACTGCGGAGTTCTCCGTCACCGCGGCGCGGATGAGTCGTTTGAAGGCGGTTTCTTTGATCTTCTCTCCTTCGCGGAAGTCGATCGCGCGCCGCATCTTCCCTTTCAGGCTGGAATTGAAGAGCTTTTTCGGGTCATGGACGGATGCTCCGCGAGCGAAAGTGAGCTTCACCGCCTGCTTGTACGATTCCCCGGTGCACACGATGCCGTCATGGGACCAGACAGGGATTCCCCATTTCCACTCCTCCTCGATGTCGGGGTCTGCCTCGTGGATGAGCTGACGGAGATGAGCGAGGGTCTCTCCTCTCCAATCTCCCAGCTCTTGAATCCGCTTAGTGATGTTCGCGGAAGCGGCCTCGTCATTCGGATGGCTTGTCGGCTTCATGTTCTCTCCGATCCTTCGCTTTGCCACGCCGGTATTTTGGAATGAGTTGTCGAAGGAAATGCAAACCTGCGACTACTCGCTCCAGGCCCCGGATGAGATTCTCCCAGCCGTAGTTTGCGCCCTCTTAGGCTGCTTCGGAAACCCCTAAAATGGGCAAGCTTTGCATCTGGGAACGGGGAAATTTCGCGCCTTGGCTGGGCCGTTACCGCCTATTATGGGCGCGCTGGAAGTTAGGAGTGTTGCGATTATGAGAATGGTTACGCGAGTTGGACAGGTGGGAGTTGCTTTGACGATGGCGGCGTACTACTTGTTGGTGGCGTTTAACAATGTTTTGGATTATGGGACTAATTTTGCGTATGTGAAGCATGTGATGAGCATGGATTCGATTGCGTTTGATCCGCATGTGGCCTGGCATGCGATTACTTCGACCGCGGCTCATCATTTGGCGTATGTGGGCATTATTGTTTGGGAGGCGCTGGCTGGGGTTTTGTGCGGCGTTGGCGCGGTGCGGATGCGGCTACGGATTCGAGCGGAGGAGTTTCGCGGGGCGAAGGCTTGGGCTTTAGGTGGGTTGT
>Ga0209655_10000227_pt1 | contig 21377 bp, 18 predicted proteins | sample BogFormECP03_OM2_FD_188236 | JGI IMG/M metagenome (GOLD analysis project Ga0209655, IMG submission 188236) | Bog forest soil microbial communities from Calvert Island, British Columbia, Canada - ECP03_OM2 (SPAdes) (version 2) | ecosystem: Environmental > Aquatic > Freshwater > Wetlands > Bog ...
CGTGCTGTTCTACGCGTACAACAAATGGATCAAGACTTCGGGGTATCAGCTGTGGATTTGGCGGAAACCAGGCTGGAGAGTCTATCTGTGGTTTGGCGTTGTGGTGAGCTGCTCAGTCGCCGCAGCGATCGAGGGCCACGCGATCACCGCATTCAAAAATATTTATTTTTACCACACGGGGAATCCCGCGATTTTGTTTCTCACCAGCTTCGTTCGAGATTTTCTGATTGCACTGTGTGCTGTTGCGATCGCCGCAAAGCTGTCAAAGACGCTCGGCTATGGCGCATCCCGCCAGCCACAGCCCAACACGCCTCACTGAAAGCCAGCTCAGAAATAGCACACGAGGAGGGGCGGGGCTTTAGCCCCTGAAGCCGCGCTTTTTGATCGCGCCAACTTTTCTACGAGGTCGCTTCAACACCGCAAGCCAATTGCCATCGATCCCACCCCGCGCATGATCCCTAAGCGATCTTGCCCAGCGGGTTTGATTGCGCGCGCAGCCGCATCAACTGTTGCCGTAATCTGTCAACGTCGAGCCCTGCCGACTGGCACACCTGCGGGAAATCGGAACGGTCCTGAAACAAATATTCTTCCGCGATTCGTTTGTAACGCAACGGCCCGGAAATCCATTCTTGAATCGTGCTCACGATTACGGCTTGCCACAGCCGCTTTTCCACCTGCGCATCTTGTTCAGTTATTACGGTTGTTGCGGTTGTAAAGAGGTTTGGCATTGTGGTTCCCCCAGGGTCCCCAGTGGTCTGTTGCATGGTGCGAAACCCTGCAGAGCATCGCTTCGGCCAAGCCGCACATCAAAATCGCCTCACTTGTGGATTTGTGCTCTTTCGGTAATGGGCGAACGTCCCAGAAACACAGGACTTATTTTTCACCGCAATCATTACAGCAAAAACCCTATTCCCTCCCGCGCTCGCACCCCGAACCCCCGAGGAAATTCTCCCCGGTGAAGGCAAGTTTTTCACGATGACCACATCCCGTGTCATAAGCGATGTTGCTGTGGACAGCCCCAAGAGCGGCCGCATCAGGAGGACGCGCAGGTGACGCCGCCAGGGGAGGAGTCTGCTGCGCCTGCAACAGCTGAGCCGTCGCACCAATCAAAACCAATAAACCCAAAATAACTTTTCGCACGGCGGCAAACTCCAACGCGGCGGCCCGCCGCTCGGTCAGTTTCCGATTCCCGCATTACTCAGGAGTCACGATCGTGCAGCCGGTGTTTTCAAGTGTGTTCCTGGGTCTTGCGATGAGCGTAGATGAAGTGCGTCACCTTTGGCTTCGCGTCAAAGCGGTCAACATCCTCCTCGATCGCGCGGTCGTCCATAATCACACGCTCGTGTTGGCGTAGGTGTTCTCCCCAGGATTCGACGATGAAAGTTTCCACGTAGTGCGTTGGCTGTTCCGTATCGCGATAAATACCCCAGATATACGCGCCATCGCGCCGACGCACCCGCGATAATCTCTGAATAGCGGCGAGAAATTCCTCCGCTTGGTTCGCTTCGACCTCGTATTCCACTGTGACCAACACCGGCCCCAGGCTCAGGCCGGCGTCACCGACAAAAATCGGTTTGGGCCAATGATTCCAGGCTCCCAAATCCACGGGCGCGTCCACCAGCCGGGAAATCAAAATCAGCACAGGAGAAGCGCCCGTACCGATCGCCGCGGCCAGCAAAGAAAAATGCGTCCCTTTGTGCGCCGCGACATATCCCCAAAATGCGCTGCCGCCGGTCCACGTCCCCATGTAGACCAGCATAAAAACCGCCATTGCCCGCGCGCGGACCCAGTCGGGCGCAAGATTCTGCATCAGCGTACTCATCAGCGACATGACGATAGTCCAGGCGGCCCCGCCAAGCAGAATAGCGATGCACAACAGCGCGATCGGCTTGAATGCGGCCACGCCCCACAAAGTTAGCGCAAAAATCGTGGTGCCAAGCGTCAGCATGCCGTCATTGGAGAAAGATGATCGCGTTCGCTGCAGCGCCATTGCTCCCAACACGGCGCCGCCGCCGAAGGCAGTCAGCAGCAATCCGTAAAATGTGGCGCTCGGACGCAGTGTATGGGCGACGGTGGGCAATAGCGCCCAGAACGCGCTCGCGAAGAACATGATTGCGCCGATGCGGCCGAGCACCGTCAAAACCTTGGGTGCGTTTACTGTCCAACGAATTGCCGCGCGCATCGCGCCTGGAACTCTTTCTTGCAGGAAGCCTTGAGATTGCAGCGGCCGTTTCCATCGCGCGATTACCCAGATAACCACCAGAAACGAAAGGGCGTTCAACGTAAACGCACTGGCAACTCCGGACAGCGCAATCAAGACTCCACCGAGCGCAGGTCCCGCCGCGCGCGCCAGATTGAACTCGATGCCGTTGAGCGCAACGGCCGGCATTAAGTCATCGTGCGGCACGAGTTCAGGAAGCACGGCTCGCCACGCCGGTGATTCAAACGCATCTCCGATCGAAAGCGCAAACGTCAGGAAGAGCAGCAACCACGGAGTAATTAAATGGAAAACGGCTAGCACCGCGAGCAGCGCGGCCATGGAAAACATCCACACTTCCGTGATCAGAATCACTTTGCGCCGGTCGAAGATATCGCCCACCGCTCCGGCGGGCAGCGCCAGTAGAAAGAACGGCAGAGCCGAAGCCGTTTGAGTGAGAGCCACGAGCAGCGGACCGGCGCCTTTCGATGCCATCAGCCATGCAGCGCCCACGCCTTGCATGAATGCGCCGATGTCTGAGACGAAGCCGGCGATCAAGATATTGCGGAACAGGGGCAGGCGCAAAGGCCGCCACGTACTGAAAACTGTGGAGGCGTCGCTGAGCTGGACTGGTGCCGCTACCGTGGGATATTCGGGTGCTTCGCGCGGCTGCTGCTGTTCGTCCACTCCTGTGGTTATATCATTAACTCGTTAAAGCCAGGCTTGTAGGAGCGAGCTGGCGTTGCAAACAGGTGTCCGAGAGGTGGCGCGCGACGCAGTTGCGTGGCAAACAGCGACTAGAGCCGTGAGTCCTCGCAACGTCATCCATTCAGCCCTTCCGCGGGAAGCCAATTGGACGCAGATTCCTTTGATCGAGATACGGGTTCTTCAAGGGTTGCTAAATTGTTTTCTGTTACAATTCCCGCCGAAGTTACCCCGTCCAGGGAGAGTCCCTTCATGCGCAGAAGCCTCGCTCTGCTTCTGGCCTCAATAATCGTCGCCATACTAAGTTTTCTTCCGTCCGCCGTCGGTACCTTCATGCAGAAGCCGGACACGCAAATCCTGAATCTGACGCCCGCTTCCAGTCCTATCTATGCTCGGTCGCCCACGTCGGCAAAACAATTGGCTTTTGTTCCCGCTTTCGCGAGCCCGCAAAACGCTGCCATCTTCAGCCCTGTGCCGCCACCTTCACCGACATCTCCAACAACGTTCAAAAATGGGGTTGTGATCCCTGTAACAGGAACCGCAGGGGGAGTCAGCTTCCAAAACTTCGTGGTGGAATGGGCTCCTGGGTTGGATGCAGCCTCAGGCTGGCAAACGACCGGCGTGACGCTTGCCGGTGCAGGTGCGACTACAGTCGCGAATGGCTCGTTAGCAAATTGGGACACCTCTTCCATTGTCTCTGCCGGTTACTACACCATTCGCCTTACCGTAAATCTTTCCGGCTCGGCGTTTCAGGCGCTTACCACGGTCTACCTCGAGCCCGACCTGTTTTCCGTCAATTGGCCCCAATCATTCAACCTCAGCCCGGCGCTCGGAGCTGCAGTCGTTCCGGCAAGAAACATGGATGGAACCTACCGGCTACTTCTGGAAACTCCTGCGGGGCCGGGCTCCACGGGTGGAGAACTCTGGAGCCTTTCCCTCGACGCGCCTGCTCAGCCCACGCTCCACACTAGCAATGGCAGTTTCATACATCCCGCCGTAGCCGATTTTGGTGGTGCGTCTGGCGACCAAGCCATGATCATTGACTTCATCACTGGCTCGCCGGTCTCCAGCAACCTCGAGCTATTTCAGCAGGACGGCTCGTTCCAGACACTCGAGAGCAGCCCAAACCTCTGGTCTGTAGGAAGTCAGGTCGTCGTGGAGGACCTTGCTGGTGACTCACGGTGGGAGACACTGACTTACGGCATCGATTACAACACTTCGCTAGCCAGTGTTTCCGCGTGGCTGCCCGATGGCTCGCTGTTCAGCTCCAATTTCCCGCTCACTGTCACTTTCGCAAATCCCAATGATGGCCGTCTAAACCGCAACCCTGTCCTGGTCGGCGACATAAATGGCGATGGCAAGAAGGAGATCGTCACGATGGCAGTCCTTTCTCCCTCTGCTTTCACTTTGGCGCTGTTCGCCAATGACGGCTCGCCTTTGACCTGGCAAGTCCCCTCCTCCTTGCAGGGAGTGCCGGTGGTGATGGCTGCTGCGGACCTCGACAACAACGGAAAACTGGAAACCATTCTCGCGGCCAACACTGACACTCAGACTTTTCTCCACGTTTTTCAGCCCGACGGAACAGAACGGACTGGCTGGCCGCTCACGCTCGTCAATTCCAACGTCAATAGTCAGTCGTACCTGGCCGTTGCCGATCTGAATGTTGACGGCAACAAGGAAATCGTCTACTCGCATGAGTCGCTTCTCTACGTGCTTAAGCCTGATGGATCCAATCTTTCGTCCGTGTGGCCCATCCAAGCCTCGCCGGTTAGCGAGAGCTTTGGCTACAATGCTGTGGCCGTGGGCGATGTGGACGGCGATGGTTTCCCGGAGATTGTCACGGTCTTAAACACTCTTTCGACAAATTCGGATCCTGTCTTTGCCCTCGGCTCCTACGCCAATCAGCAGCTTTTGGCTATTCGCAGGGACGGTACCATTTCCAGATCCTGGCAGCTCAATGCCGGCAACGGCTGTTGGCTCCAGTTTTTTCCTGCCCCGGCCATCGGAGATTTCGACGAAAACGGAATAGCCGATATCGCGGTGGCCTCCAGTATCAATGCAGGTTCTTGCCGGACTCCTGCGGGGATTGTCACGCTGCTCAGCACGGGCGCCCCGTTCAATCCTGGGCTGAATGATTGGCCGCTCGTCCGCCACGATCCTCGGCAAACCAGCGTGCTCCTTTGCTCCGATTTCTGCTTTGGTGCAGGTTCACCGCAAACAGTCACCGCCGGTTCCACTGCGATCTACACTTTGGCCATCACTCCTAATGACTCGCCCTACCAGACCGCCATAGCTGGCTTCACTTGCGCAGGTCTGCCGACAGGAGCGTCTTGCAATTTCACCCCTTCCTCGGTGACACCAGGCATCCAGACGACAGCCTCGACAAGCCTTTCTGTCTCTACTACCTCGGCCAATCTGGCAACGTCGCGGCCGATCGCCGGCGCGACGGGAGTCTTCTTCGCGGCCTTATTTGCTGCCGGAGTTCTGGGCTTGGTGCCGATCTCTGCGGGGCCTCTGCGCCAGTCCCGCCGCGGATGCAAACTCTTCGGTGTCCTACTTTTATTCGGCTTTCTTGTCGGCGCTAGTTGCGGCGGCGGTTCAGGCGGAACCTCGCCAAATCCCAACGCCACTCCCGCCGGCACTTACACCATCACGGTGTCTGCCACTGGCGCCTCGAAGGCCGCTAAGACCACGACGCTCAGCCTTACCGTGAACGCCTTACCGTGAACTAAGACGCGTCGCGTTGCTGGAAACTGAGAATTGGCGAATCGGCACATGGCCGATTACTGCGTTGATCATCATTGCGCCTACGACTCTGCTCGAAACACAAAAATGGTAATATCTCGCGGGAAGGAAGATGACGATGAGTGACAAGATTCCTATGTTTCCGACCGCGCAGCCTCCCAGGGCCGATGAAGACACCGCGACAATCGAGCAGGTCATGGAACAGGTCCCTGGAGAAATCGAGCTAGACAGAATCATCAAGGCTCAAACGGCCGGACCTCAGATCGCAAAGCGAATGGTGGAGCTGGAAAATTCCATCTGGTCGCTTGTCGGCGCACTTCTGCTGTTGCCGGAGGCCACACGAGCCAAGATCGGCGCGACAGAAGCAATCGAGCAAGCACGATTACTTCTTGGTCGAAGCATGGTCCTTGACCATAATTTGGAATTTCCCGCACGAAAAGTAAAAAAGTGACGCGCCCGTCGCGCTTCAAGCTCCGCCGGCAACTTGTACGATCAAAGCGTCAATCAGGACCTGCCAGTTCCCGCACGGCTCTTTTCGACAAGCTGCTCGATCACTTTCTCAAGATCTGGATAACCGGCGCCGAAGCTCCGCGTGAGCCAGTTTCCGCCGCGCTCAGCAATTCTTTCGCCGTCCGCTGTCACGTCGAACTGGCCAGTCTTGCCAGGTGTACAGACCGCTTCAATGTTTAGCCGCTGCTTGATCAGGGTCACGAGACTCGCGACCTTGGCGCTATTGTTCTGTCACGTTGGACAGTGAACGATTTCGACCTTCATTGTGCTCTGCATTGTACTCGTCCCAACGCCTCACCGAAACCAACTTCTCCGCCAAGAGCGTTAATCACGACCTTGGACCAAAATCGTTCCTGTATCCTCGTGGACTATTGTGCGTCCGCAATGGGTTGGCTCCCTCGTTCTCCCTAGATGCGCGGAACCCGAAGCAATTAGAAGGAGTGAACTTCTGAAGAAGGAGCACGCCCGGCGTGCGCCGTAAGAAAGGAATCGAGAGGAAATCCTGCGCTTAAAACAAAAATCAAGTTCTCTGGCGAACGAGAAATTCCGCGGACGTGACATAGTGAACACATCGCATTGCCGTCTATTCGAAGTAGAACTTCATTTGTACGATTCATTCGTTTAACGGCACCTAGTGCGCGAGTCCCAATCCCAAATTGACGTGAACGGCTCCCGTCGGTTAGACTTTTGCAAATCCAGTTCCCGCGTTTTGCAGGGCTGGTAATCTCAACCTTGGAGGCGCCTGTGCGAACCACTACCAAAGTTTTCACGGGCGGGTGTGCCTCCTTCGTCGAAATCATCCCCGCCCACATCTCCTAAACACGAAAACTAGTTCGGTCCAATTATCGGTGCCAACGGCAGCCGTGTGCCGTGTTGCGGCTGTGGGGGAATACCTCGATGTCTCTATCTCGATGGGGATGGAATTCGTATTTTGAAGCGATGTGGAACGAAACAGACCGCGAGGATGCCGTGCCCGCGCGCGTCGTCGCACAGCACCGAAAGGGTTGGCGCATCGCGGGAACATTTGGCGAATGTTTGGCAGAGCCTAGCGGCAAGCTGCGCCTTGCTGCCGAAGCAGGCGCAGACTGGCCCGCTGTGGGGGATTGGGTGTCCGTGCAGATAAATGGACCGTGCGATTTGGCGTTGGTTCGCGCCGTTTTGCCTCGCCGGAGCCAATTCATTCGCAAGGCGCCCGGCACAAGGATTGAGGGACAAGTACTCGCAGCGAACGTGGAGACGGCATTGGTGATCTCGGCGCTCGACGGTGATGTCAATCCCCGCCGCGCTGAACGCTATATCGCTCAGTGCTGGGAGTTCGGAGTGAGGCCAGTCCTCATTTTGAATAAAGCGGACGCGCGCGAAGACGCGGGCGAGCAGGCAGCCGCGATGCAAAGCGTTGCGCTGGATCTCCCAGTGCACGTTGTTAGCGCAAGAACAGGCCAAGGAATGGAGGAAGTCGAGCGACTATTCATACCGGGACAGACGTTCGTGCTCCTCGGATCCTCCGGTGTCGGAAAATCGACGCTGGCGAACCGGCTCCTGGGGCAATCGCTTCAGAAAGTGAATGACGTGCGTGCGAATGATGGTCGCGGACGACACACTACGACAACCCGCGAACTATTTGTTTTGCCGGGCGGGGCGCTACTCATAGACACACCGGGGTTGCGCGAATTGCAACTTTGGAACGGGGAGGAAGGTCTGGCACAAACCTTCGCCGATATACATTTACTGGCGGCGGGGTGTCGATTCACAAATTGCCGTCACGAGACGGAACCAGGTTGCGCGGTTCAAGCAGCAGTGCAAGTGGGGACATTGAACTTGGCGCGGCTCGAAAATCACCGAAAGCTGATTCGTGAGGAGGAATTTCTCCAACGTAAGACAGATCCCGAAGCCAGATCAGACGAAAAGCAGCGCATTAAACGCCTGACCCGAGAAGCCCGGAAAATTTACCAGCACAAAAAAACCAGTTAGCGCCTGCTCAATCGTGTAACCGGAAAAATTCCTTACCATTACTTGCTCTTGCAGCGAACGCGTTTTCGAGACCTCCCCGCGCAAAATTGGCGCAGTTTCGGCTCGGCGGGGTTACATGTTGCGTCACGGGAACTCACGGCTCACCGCATTCGATGTTGTGGGTTCGCTACAATTGACGTGTGCCGAAGCGCCACTGCACAAGCCGCGCTGAATGGCGGCTCCAGCCGGGAAAACCGGCGGAGCCTCTCTCCGCGCATTACCGGCTCGACTGCGACTACGGAACCCCCGTCGAAACTTGCTGGCAGGACGGCGGAAGTGAGCCAATCTACGCGTGTGAAACTCACGCCAAACAGCTAGGCCGCTCTCGCGCAAGTTCCTCAGACGTCCGCGTGGTACCCGCTCAATCCGACCAAAGCGACAATCCGATAAAAAACGAGGATCGAACCCAAATCCAGGAGGTCGCCGAGCCAAAACCGAACGGCTCCGCTTCATCGCAAGCTGCGCGCACCTCTGTGGAGACCGCGACGGCAACCGTCGTTGAGCCAAAGCCGAACGGCTCCGCTTCATCGCAAGCTGCGCGCACCTCTGTGGAGACCGCGTCGCCAGAGGTCGCTGACACAAAGCCGAACGACTCCCCTCCATCGGAAACTGTACGCACCCCTGCGGAGACCAAGGCCGCAGCGGCGGTAGCAGATCCGCCAGTCAGATCCCCGGTCCGCGACCTTACTTTTGGAAATTCTGCCAGGGCCATGGTGGACGAAGTTATCTGGAACATGGCGACCGGAAATTACCAGGTTTACAGGACTGCGCTGCAACAAGGGAAATCCGCTACGGAGGCGGCACAAGCCGCAGGCGGGCAGCTCGCCGTGATCCATCGTAAAATCAGCGAATACACCCTCAAGCTTCAGGCTGTTCTTTCAGATTCGAAAGCAACAATCAACGTTGAAGCGGCCATAGATAAACCACTCGAACAGGCGATGCTTGAGGTCATTAGCAACGGCGCAATGACTGACTTGGAAAAAGATGCTGCCATTCAGCAACTCGGCACTCTGCAGGAAGGCCTCAAACAAGGACTGCAGGGAAATATCACCCCCCTCCAAGCGAATCAAATCATCCTGACGGTTGGTGACCGCCTCAACTGGGGCGGGGCTTCTGACGTTTCAGAGAAAATCAAGGCGGTATATCGGGCGCTATACGGCAGCCTGAAAACTTCAATTCTTACCGCGGTTCCTGAGGCGCAGAATCTTCTCGATCGACTAACCAACTTGTACGCAGCCAAATCTGAACTAGAAATTTGCTGACCACTCGTCCGTCGCAGGCTGCCTCCGGAAAACATCCGTGAACTGTCCCAACCGCGCTATCGGCCTGTCCCGTTAAAGGTCAGTGTCCCAACGTACTATTGAAGCTTGCTGATCTGTAGTCGATCCTGCCAGTTCATCCCGACCCGTGACCCATCGAAGGAGCATCGATGCATGGCAAAAACGGGGCACCAACCAGGCGCAGCAGTCGTGTGACTCTGCGCGTCCCGCTGAAAATTTATGAGCCGGACACCAACAAACGCTTTCTCGTCGAACAAACCTATGCCGTGAAAGTCAGCCTCTGGGGCGGCCTGATCGCTCTCGGAGCAGCCGTGAATCGAAACCAGCAACTGGTGGCGGTCAACCATGCTACCGGAGCAACCGCCGAGTCCCGGATTGTCTATCTGGGGCCGATGCTGGCGGGCGGAAGCCCCCAAAGGCTCGTTGCCATAGAGTTCCTGCGACCGTCGCCTGGTTTTTGGGGTGTGGTCTTTCCTCAGCCCGACCCCGGCCGCCCTCAGACCAGGAATTACGCTCGATGAGCCCGTCAAGTCACAAAAACAAGCCCTCGCGAACCTCCAATAAGCGTGCCGTCCGACGCTGCGCCCTTGTGGCTTCTGTTGAGGTGACTGACCTGCGCTCCGGCACAAAGCTCTCAGCCCGCATCTCGGAACTCGGCGTCGGCGGCTGCTATGTTGACGCGCTAAATCCCTTCCCGGAGGGCGCGCTGGTCAATTTGCGGATTCTCAGAGATCAAGGCGTCTTCGAGACGCAGGCTAAGGTCGTCTACTGCGACCCGAGATTCGGCATGGGCCTGGCCTTCGTTGACATGACACCCGAGCACAGGTCACTACTAGAAACCTGGTTGGCCGAAATCGTCACCCAACTCACCCAAGTTTCATAGGTTCTCCGCCTCTCTTGCCTGAATGTTACGCTGCTGCTACACTATCGCGGCAAGAGCTAGCCTGCTGCTCCTGCCATACTCCCTGAAGAAGGTTTATCCATGTCTGGACACTCTAAATGGGCCACGATCAAGCATAAGAAGGCGGCTACGGACGCCAAGCGTGGCAAAATTTTCACAAAAATTATCCGTGAATTAACCATCGCTGCGCGCACCGGCGGCGCCGATCCCATCACCAACCCGCGCCTGCGCACCGCCATTCTTTCCGCGAAGAGCGAAAATATGCCCAACGACAATATCGAGCGAGCCATTCAGCGCGGCACCGGCACGCTCGAGGGCGAAACGCTCGACGAAGTCACCTTCGAAGGCTACGGCCCCGGCGGCGTCGGCGTGCTGGTGCAGGTCGTCACCAACAATCGCAACCGCATTGTTAGCGAAGTCCGCCACATGTTCTCCAAAAACGGCGGCAACATGGCTGAAAATGGCGCGGTCGGCTGGATGTTCCACCGCAAGGGCGACATCATCGTCCCCAAGGAAGCCGCAGACGAAGAAAAAATGATGGGCATCGTGCTCGACGCTGGCGCGGAAGATCTGCGCGACGACGGTTCGGCCTGGGAAGTCACCACGCCCCCCGAAGCATTTGAAAAAGTCCGCGAGGCATTGCTCGCCGCAGGTGTCACTCCGGCCACCGCGGAAATCGCCTTCGTTCCGCAGAATTACGTCAAGCTCAGCGGCGCGCAAGCCCAGCAAATGATGCGCATGGTTGAGACTCTCGAAGATCACGACGACGTCCAGCACGTCTATGCCAACTTCGACATCGACGAAAAAGAAATGCAAGCCGCCGTAGCCAGCTAAATCCTCGAAAACGCGGCGCGCCGCTAATGCTGAGGCCTCGATCGAATCGAGGCCCAAACGGCCGCCGATTCACACCTCGCAGTCCTAGTTTCGATCCAGCCAAAATGTGTGTATTGAGTCAGTTTCAGTTTGCGGCATGAATCAGGCACGGCAACGGTTCACAGAGGTCGCCCGGGATCGGCCTCGAGTTTATAAATTTTCCAGCGGCGCAACATCGAGATACTTTATGAGCATAACGTCGTTGCCCTTCTGATCGTAAATCAGCTCATCCACAAGCTTTTGCGCGAGCAAGACGCCATAGCCGCCCGGACGCAGCCCCTTAGCTTCGCGATACGCAATGTGCCGAGCAGGGTCTTCCTGCGGATTGGCAATGGCTGCATGATCGATTTCGTCCAGAGTAAACCCTTCACCCGGATCTTTCACTCGGCACATCACCATGTGCTTGGCTCGCACGTAGGAGATTTCCACATATTGGTCAGCACGAAAGTGCCCGCCGTGCTCGATCGCGTTCATCAGGATTTCGCGAAAAGCCATTGCCACGGCGTCGGCTTCGCGCTCTGGCAAATCAGCAATCTCGTGCATGAACTGGAGTAGTCGCTCCGCAGTCTTCATGTCACATCTGGCCGCAAGACGAATCCAGTCCGGCGTCGCCGACAAAACTTCGATTCCGTCATCCCAGCACGGTCCGTCCGAGGCGGCATGCACCGCATCTGCGAGCGAGGAATGCGAGTATGGTTTTGAAAAGTAACTAAACGCGTGTTCGCGCATTGCTGCGATCACTTCCGCTGAGGTACTTTCCTCAGTGAGAATGATCAGCCGGGTGTGCGGCCGCACGTTGCGAATCCTCCGCAGTAACTCCACATCTTCCTTGCCGGATGTCTTCTCGCTCGTAAGGATGAAATCGAAATGCCCGGCTTGAGCCAGCGCCAGCGCAGCCTTGTTGTCCGCTGCATGCCGCACGTTCCACACCAGTGGATCAAGAATGTTGGCCAGCATCGCGCGAACTTCCGGGTCCGCATCGATGAAAAGAGCTTTTTTCGTTCCCGGCGTCTCGCTTGCCAGATGCGGAGAGGAGCTCATGATTCCTCCTTGATCGAAGCCATCTCGAACGGAACCCGCGTGAGTGTTGTATAGCATGTCGAAGTGCCGCACCGACTTCAACAGTTTTTAATCGACCCAAGAGCAATTGGTCCATTCGACCGAATCGAATCCTCGGCGGAAATTGAACTCCGTGCCGCGCTTCGAGGCGCGTGCGGCTCTACCACTCTAGTCGTCCAGTATGCGCGTCCATCCGGCACTGCGGCATTTGGTAACAGGCACTCAGCACACATCTTGCCAACGCGACTGATCCATGTTTGAATCCCGGGGCCGTGATATACCTTCTGATCCTATGGCGAATGCAATAGCAATTGAAAATTTGACTAAGCATTTCCGCCATGTAGCTGCCTTGAACGGGCTAAACATGGCTGTCCCTGAGGGCTCAATCTTCGGATTGGTGGGGCCAAACGGCGCTGGGAAAACCACCGCAATCAAGATCGTCATGAATATCCTACACGCGACCAGCGGTCGCGCGCAGGTACTAAGCTGGGATAGTCGCGACCTCACCGGAAGTGCCTTTTGTTCAATCGGCTACGTCTCCGAGAATCAAAAGCTTCCAGAATGGATGCGCGTCACAGATTTTCTCGCTTACGTTCGCGACTTTTATCCCACCTGGGACCGGGAGCTTGAGAACGACTTAGTCAAGAGATTCGACCTGCCAGCGAAACGTAAATTGAAAATGCTGTCTCGCGGGATGCGTATGAAAGTAGCTCTCGCAAGCTCCTTGGCATATCGTCCGCGCCTCATCGTTATGGATGAACCTTTCAGTGGCCTCGATCCGCTGGTTCGCGACGAATTAATTGAATGCTTACTGCACGGGGCTGGGGCGGCTACCGTTCTGATCTCTTCGCACGACCTCGCCGAGATTGAGACCCTCGCTACCCACATCGGATATCTCGAGGCGGGACAACTGCGCTTTTCCGAAGAATTGACCAGCCTCGCTTCGCGCTTCCGTCAGGTTGAGTTGGCCCTCCATGCATCTCCTTTGCAACACGGCGCACCCCCAGAAAGCTGGATGCACCTCGACGTTTCCAATTCGACTGTGCGATTCATCGAGAGCCGTTATGACGAGGGGAGGACAGCGTCCGATATTGTTCAAGTATTTGGCGACACGGCGAGCGCGACTTACGCGCCAATGTCTTTGCGTTCCATTTTCCTCGCTATCGCGAGAGACACCCGCGAGCACAAGGCATGAACCAGGTGCTGCACATTTTCCGCAAGGACCTTCGCAGGCTTTGGCTCGAAATTATCGTCTCTCTCTTACTTCTTTTTGGCTTTGCCTGGAAGATGCCGATGATTTGGCGCGAGGGGCCGAATTATGAGGCGCCGGTTTGGCGTTGGCTCTTCGCGCTCCTCGGCATCTCGCTTTGCTTCTCTTGGTGGTTTCTCATCGTTCGGGTGATCCAGGGCGAGTCTCTCGTTGGAGATCGCCAGTTTTGGCTCACACGCCCGTATCAACGACGCTGGCTCATCGCCGCCAAAGCGCTCTTTATTATTGCGTTTGTAAATGTTCCCGTTCTTATTTTCGACGTCGCGTTGCTGGCGCACGTTGGCTTTTCGCCAGGGCTTTACCTGTCGGGACTTCTCCAGGCTCAGCTCTTACTGACTGCATTCTTGGTCGTGCCCATTGCGACGATCAGCGTCATCACCGAATCGCCTGCACAGTTTCTGCTCTTTCTCTTCGGCGTGATTGCATACATAAGTGGCCTTACCTGGGCAGTCGCGGAGATTCCAAGCTCCTCTGTCGGCGGCGACATTCCAAGCGCGATGGCGCTCACGATGGCGGCCGCCACATGCGTGGCTTTGCTCATTCTGCAGTATTTCAGAAGGGATACGTTGGTCTCTCGCTGGACTCTTCTTGTCAGCCTCTGTGTGATCGCGATCATCCTCACCTCGGCGCCTTATGGCCGCCTGGTGGAACACGCTTATCCCGATTTACCGGCAGGCTCGTTGGTCTCCGCCGCCGTAAAGATTGGGACGAATACCAGCGCCAAGCCTAACGAAAGTCCCGTTATTGGTAAGACTCTAAACGTTTACGTACCGATTGATACGACCGGACTGGTTCAGGGCTCACTGGTCGTGGTCGATGCCGCTCGTCTTACGATTCATGCACCTGGTGGACTCGCATGGAACTCCGGCTGGGTTAGCTCGGGACAGACTTTGTGGCCCACACCGAGTCGATTCACTCAGACATTCGAGGTGAATAGTAAATTCTATTCTTCGGTAGCGGGCGGTGCAGTCGAAATGCGAATAGATTTGGCGGTCAGCGAATACCGTGAAAGTGCACCACAGCAAATCACAGCTGCGACAGGCAGTTTCAAAGTAACCGATGACGGGATCTGCACCGTTGGGCAGGGGCGCTATGGGTCGACCGTTACCCTTCGATGCAAATCCGCCATGAACGAACCGGCGTTTGCGGCACACTTGGATCCCAAAAGTACTACTTGCACCTTGCCGGACTCGAATTGGCCTTCCCTGCAGCTTGGGCGAAACGACGGTAACCCCAGTGCCGAATTTGGGGGCGGCGCTGGCTTGTTTCCAGTGCACCCGTTTGAAATCAATTTCGGCGCTGCCACCAATCCGAGCGGCGACAAGGCCATTTCGATAATCTGTCCGGGAACGAGCTTCAGCGTCTCGACGCCTGCGCTCTTCGGGAGGTATAGGATCGAAACGGAAATCCAGGCGGTTCATCTCGGAAGTTATCGCGCTTATGATTTCTGAGCCGACTTTTCGTTCTGTACCCGAATGTTGCTCAATCGGATCCCATGTATGACGTCAGCCCAGACGGCCAGCATTTCACCGTCCTGACCGCGGACCGCGCCAAATCCACTTCAATTGCTCTGCGGCTAATTGGCCGGCCGAGCCGAAGAAATGACCCTGCACGCGAGGATCCTCGCATCGTTTTCTCGGTTCCTCGGTGGCAATGCGCTCCGAAAAAACACTACACTCCGCATCCTTGGCGCACTACACTTGTGCGGACTCACATGATTCACCAAGCTCCCAGCAACGCGCCCGCGAACTCCGTGAAGAAGACCACACGTCTTTGCGTGCTCGGCGTTGATCCAGCCGTCGCCGGCGCCACCGGCTATGGTGTCGTCGAATTCATCGGCGCAGCACCCCGCCTGCTGCGTTTCGGCGCCCTGAAACTTCCCGCGCGCGCCACTTTCGCCGCGCGCCTGCGCGAAATCCACGAGCTGATCGCCCAACTGGTTGCGGAATTCGCGCCAGATGCCGTCGCCGTCGAATCCGTCTTCACCGCCCTCAACATGCGCACCGCGCTGAAACTCGCCGAAGTGCGCGGCGTCGTGCTGCTCGCCGCCGCGCAAGCCTCCATTCCGGCGCACAGTTATTCTCCGCGCGAGGTGAAATCTAGCGTCGCCGGATACGGCGCCGCATCGAAACAGCAAATGCAGCAAATGGTTACCTCCGCGCTGGGCTTGACCGAATATCCCGAGCCCGCCGACGCCGCCGATGCCCTCGCCGTCGCGCTCTGCCACGCGCACAGCTTCCGCGCGCGCGAACGCCTGCTCGCCTCCATTACCGCGATCCCTGCGAGAGTCCGTCCAGCCTCTGCGCCGAGCGCGCCAAAAACCACTCTGCGAAACCAAACCCGCGCCGCGCGCATCTCTGGGCTGTGATGCCACTGTTTATCATTCGCTGCGCTCAGCGCCACTGCGCCAGCGCCCTCGCTCGCACTTCGCTGGTTCTTTTCGTGCTAGCTATTTTCGCCGCGGAAGTATTCGCCGCAATTCCAGCCGGCCCGTCGCGCCCAACTGCGTCACACCGCGCGTTCAGCGCTCCGAACGCTCCCCCGGAAAACGCCGCCGCCCAAATCACCTTCCGCAAAGTCTTCAAAACCAGCTATCCCGAATTTGTCGAAATCAAAATCAATCAAGCCGGCACCGGCAGCTATGACATTCGCCAACTCGACGAAGACGCGAACCCTCAGCCGTTCGAGGTCAGCGCGCCGCTCGCACAACGCATCTTCGCGCTCGCCGCCAAGCTCAATAATTTTCAAAATGTGGATTTGGAAGTCCACCGCCGCCTCGCCAATCTCGGCGCAAAGACCCTCCTCTACGAAAAGGGCGCGGAAAAACACGAAACCGATTTCAACTACACGCTCGACGACACGGCCACTCAACTCGTCAACATCTTCGAAGGCCTGGCTCGCCAAACCACCGATCTCTCCGATCTCGTCCGCACCATGCGCTACGACCACCTCGGCGTCAACGACGTCCTGCTGCAAATCGAACGCGACTACAACAACAAGCTGCTCCCTGAGCCCGAGCGTCTGCTCCCTACCCTCGACCAGCTTGCCTCCGACGAAAAGTTAATAGACATCGCCCGCAACCGCGCCCGCGCCCTCGCCACCCGCATCCGTTCCGCGCACTAGCCCCCCACGGCGGGCGCCAACCTCCACTCCGAATCCACAGTTCCCCCAGTCAGTCGCTGGAAATCTGTCCCATCGTACAACTTGACACTTCTAACAACTCCGTTTACTCTCCCTGCCGTCCTCGCTGTCCCAAATCGGGAACCCAGGTGAACGAAACCATGCGACCCCAGTCCGCGCGTTTCCTGCGCATCCTTCTGCTTTTTGCTTTCGTTTCGCCGATGCTCCCTTTCAGCGCTGCCGCGCAAACCGCACCGGCCCCGTCGCGCATCACCCAGGCCGTGGACGAAGCCAATCTCACCCTCCTGAAGGGCAACACGTATTACCTGGCACGCGCGAAATACGACAGCGGCGCCGCTCCTTCCAGCCTCCCGATGGCCCGCATGCTTCTGGTCTTGCAGCGAAGCCCGCAACAAGAATCCGCACTCGAACAATTGCTCGACCAGCAGCAAGACCAGTCCTCGCCGAATTACCACCAATGGCTCACGCCCCAACAATTCGGCCAGCAGTTCGGCCCGTCCGATCAGGATATCCAGAAAATTACGTCCTGGCTGCAATCCCACGGATTCCAGGTCGCGCCCGTATCCAACGGCCGCACCGTGATCGAATTTTCCGGCACCGCCGGCCAAGTCCAGGAAGCCTTCCACACCGCCATCCACAAATATTCTGTCCCCACGAGATCAGGCGCCCTCGAAGACCACTGGGCCAACTCCACCGACCCCTCGATCCCCGCCGCACTCGCCCCCGTCGTCGCCGGCATCAACACCCTGCACAATTTCCCGCGCAAAGCCATGCACGTTGTGCGAGGCGCCTACACGAAAAATACGGAGACCGGAATCGTCCAGCCCCTCGGCCCTGCCAATCCCGCCACGCCCTCATGGACCATCAGCTGCGACCAAGGTCAGGCAACCTGTTTTTTCCTCGGACCCTATGACTTCGCCGCGATTTACAACGTCGCTGGGCTCTGGAACGGATCTCCGGCCATTGACGGCACCGGCCAGACCATCGCCGTAATCGGCGAGTCCGATGTGGATTTTAAAGACATAGAGGGCTTCCAGAATATGTTCGGCCTGCCGACCAAGGATCCCGTCCTGGTCCTTGACGGTCCTGATCCCGGCGTCGTGCCCGGCGATGAAACCGAATCCGACCTCGACCTCGAATGGTCCGGCTCCGTCGCCAAGGGCGCTACCATTGATTTCGTCATCGCCGCCACCACCAACACTACGCTCGGCGTTGATATCGCCGCGCAACACGCCGTTGACCACAACGTCGCGCCGATCATCAGCGAAAGTTACGGCATCTGCGAACTAGGTGTCGGCACCACTGGAAATCAATTTTACAATTCCATATGGCAACAGGCCGCCGCGCAGGGCATCACGGTCTTCATCGCTGCGGGCGATAGCGGCTCGGCCGGCTGCGACAGCCAGGATAATCAATCTCCCGCACCCGCTGAATTCGGTTTGCAGGTCAGCGGTTTTGCTTCCACTCCATACAATGTCGCCGTCGGCGGCACCGATTTCAACGACCTCGCCAGTCCCTCCACCTACTGGAACGCCACCAACGCCACCACCACCCAGGCATCCGCCAAGGGATACATTCCTGAACTCCCCTGGGACGATTCCTGCACCAGCGTGGCGATCGTTTTCTTCGGCTTCAGTGCCAACCCCCTCACCAACTGCAATAATCCGCAGCTAATCGACTTTGCCGTCATTACAGTCGGCGGCAGTGGTGGCAAGAGCGCTTGCACGGTCAACGACGGCAACGACCCCTCGAGTTGTTCGGGTGGTTACGCGAAGCCTTCCTGGCAGACTGGCAAAGGTGTGCCCAGCGATGGCAAGCGAGACATACCCGACGTCGCCCTCTTCGCCAGCGCTGGTTCTATTTCCCTCAGCGCTTACATCATTTGCGAGGCCGATCAGCTTCCCGACCCGTCTTACTGCAGTGCACAGAACCCCGAATTTTTAAGTGTCGGCGGCACTTCCGCCTCCACCCCCAGTTTTGCGGGCATCATGGCCATGGTCGTTCAGAAAGCCGCTTCGCGTCAGGGCAACGCCAATTACATTCTTTATAAGCTCGCTGCGCAATCTGGCGCGAGCTGCGCTTCGTCGGGTACACCCGCCAGCACCTGCATTTTTTACGACATCACCACCGGCACAAACGCCATGCCGTGCGACGATACCGTGGCCGTGCCGGTCAATTGCGGCCCCGCCGGCTCCGAAGGAATCGGCGTTTTGACGGGCTACAATGCCACAGCCGGCTATGACCTCACCACCGGCCTCGGTTCCGTCAACGCCGCCAATCTCGTCAACAAATGGAGCAGCATCACCTCCGCTCTCAAGCCCAGCGCCACAACTTTGTCGCTCAATCCAACTTCATCAATCGTCCATGGCACTCCCGTGACCGTGCAGATCGGCGTAACGCCCGCACCTCCAGCCACTGGCACAGCCACCGGCAACGTTGCGCTGCTCTCCACCACCACCATCGACCCAGGCGTCACCGATTTTGCTCTGACCAACGGCTCGGTGAACACCACCACGGACGTCCTTCCCGGCGGCACTTACAACGTCACCGCGCACTATCCCGGTGACGGCACCTTCGCCGCCAGTGACTCCACGCCAGTCCCCGTGACAGTCACGTCAGAAGGAAGCAAAGTCGCCGTATCTTTCCTTACTCAAAATTCCCAGGGCTTTCCCCTTCCGTTTAGCTCGGGCCCTTACGGCTCCCCGGTCTACCTCCGCGCCGACGTAAGCGGCAACTCCGGCAACGGCGTGCCCACCGGCACCGTCACCTTTAAAGACAACGGCGCGGCAATCACCGGAATCCCCGCGCTGACCCTGAACAGCCAGGGAAACGTCCTGCCTACCAATCCCACTTTCACATTCACCGCCGGAGCTCATTCCGTCACGGGAGCCTACAGCGGCGATCCCAGCTTCAACCCCAGCACCTCGTCCGCCGCATCTTTCACGATCACTCAAGCTCCGACCTCTGTGATATGGACAGACATTCCCGCGTCTACTTCCCTTCTCGGAACCGGGGTATCCATGTCCGTAGCCTTGGAAGGAACGAGTTGCGGAAATCCTCCCACCGGCACGATGACATTCTTCGACGGCGCCACCCAGCTTGGAACTCCTCAGACTCTTCAAGCCACGATCCCATCGGGGACTTGCACGATCGGATCGTCCACAAGCCTTAACACCACTGCTCTTCCGCTGGGGCCGAGCACTATCACCGCCAAATATAGCGGCGATGTGAACTACGCAGCATCAGTCTCCCAGACAGAGCCGGCCGATGCGCGCATACCAACTACCACGGCTCTCACGACGTCGAATGGAACGATTCAACAGGGATCTTCGGTCACCTTCTCCGCAACCGTGACGCCAAATCAACCAGGCGGCCCGGCCCCTACCGGAACGATACAATTTTCATCACCAACCGGAGGCCCGATCGGCAGCGCCGTGACTGTCACGAACGGACAAGCACAGGTCGTGACCAAGTCGCTGCCTTCTGGTTCCCTGGCGATCATTGCGAGCTACAGCGGCGACACAGATTCCGCACCGTCGCAGGGTTCGGTGAACGAGACCGTCACACCCGGCCCCGATTTCAACATTTCATTTGCTCCTGCCTCGGTGAACGTCAGCGCCCCCGGTTCATCAGCAACCACGGTGGTCACCGTGAACGCGATGAACGGTTTCACTGCCTCGGTCAATCTTACCGGCTGCGCCAATCTGCCTTCGGAAAGCACTTGCAGCTTCACTCCAGCGACGGTCGCCGCGGGCGGCACCTCAACGATTATGATTTCCACCACCGCACCCAGCTCGCTCGTTCCCCTGAACCGCCACATTCACTTCGGCGGATGGCGCAACACCGCCGGCGCGATCCGCATCCTGCTCCTCTGCGCCGCGCTCCTCGCGCTCGCAATTCAAGCGCGCCGCCGCCGCTGGAATCTCGCCACCGCCGTGCTCACGTTCACACTCTTGATCGGGATTGCCGCGTGCGGCGGCGGCGGAGGCGGAAGCACCGGCTCCACCGGGCCCACCAACCCCGGAACGCCCGTGGTCACGAACCAGGTCATCACCGTGACGGCCACTAGCGGCTCCATCACGCACACTTTCACTTTCACCCTCAACGTCAACTAACGAAGCAAGCTCGCTTTTGCAGCGGCGTCCGCCGCGGCGGACGCCATCGCTGCTGTTCACCCAGCTTATGAAAGCCTGCGATAGATGGGGTATCATCCTGTCAGTTCGCTGATTCAAAATTGCTTCGCCCGTTCGGCACGAGCTTCGTTTATGAGCCAAGCCCAATTCGTGGCGATTGAAAGGAAGAAGATCACATGAAAAATATGCGTGTTCTAACTTTGCTTTGCGCAATCCTGATGGCAAGTCCGGCGTTCGCCCAAACTGTGAAAGTCAACTGGAACCAGGCCGCCCCATTTTCCGACTACAAGACCTACGCTTGGAAGACCGGTTCATCCCAAGCCAACTCTATCTACGCCAGCTGGGTGAAGCCTGATGTGGACGCACAACTCTCCGCGAAAGGACTGACCCAGGCATCCGGCAACCAAAAGCCTGACATCTACGTTACCTATCACCTCCAGACTCAAGAGGTGCTGGACTCAGTCACCACCGACGATGGATTTGGACCCGGTTGGGGTTGGGGCGGCGGCCCGTGGGGAGCATGGGGCGGTTGGGGTGGCTGGGGCGGGGGGGG
>Ga0209655_10000228_pt1 | contig 21371 bp, 18 predicted proteins | sample BogFormECP03_OM2_FD_188236 | JGI IMG/M metagenome (GOLD analysis project Ga0209655, IMG submission 188236) | Bog forest soil microbial communities from Calvert Island, British Columbia, Canada - ECP03_OM2 (SPAdes) (version 2) | ecosystem: Environmental > Aquatic > Freshwater > Wetlands > Bog ...
TGCTGTACAACAGCGCGGCCAGCGTGCGCGTTTGCTGTTCGCGCATCTGCCCGGCGCGTGAAGACGATTTGGCAAGGCGCACCAACCGCGCCGTCACCGCCTTCAGCATGCGCGTCAGCAGGATTGCAAACAGCAGGATGACCGCCAGGCGCAAGCCGGTCTTTCCTGCAATTTCCAGCCACCGCGAGAACGAATCAGTCATAAGATAGAGGGAGCGGAATTATACCACCCGGCCAGCCGCCCTATGCCCTGCGGCCAGCCGCAGCCCCAAGCACATTCCGCGTACGGGAGCACGCATTATGGACCCGAAAAAGCGTAATTTCATCATCCAACTATTTTCCTGGGCGTTCGCTGCGCCGCTAGCGCTGCTGGCCGTCCGCGCCGCCTTCGCGCAGAATCCCGCCCCCAAACTCCCTACAGGCATGCCGCCCATTAACGACGGCCGCAACGATCCGCTGGGCGACGGCGCAGCCAAGCCCGACCCCAAACAGATCCTGAAACAGAATAAAGATCAAATCCACGACGACGTCGAAAAACTCTACACTCTCGCCACCGAGCTCAAGGACCAAGTCGAGAATACAGATTCCGCAAACGTGCTCTCCCTGGCGATGGTCGGCAAAGCCGAACAAGTCGAAAAGCTAGCCAAACAAATAAAAAATCTCGCCCGCGGCTAAACACAGCCTGATAAGTAATTGCGCATCGGAGGGAAAGATGTTCTCCAGGAATCATGAGACTCATTCCGGTGTCAGGAACCCACGTTCACAATTTTTCCGATCCAGTTTGGTTCATCTGTCGCTGCACGAAGCAGGCAGTCGGCACAATCGTCAAAGGAAAGCGGAACGAGTGGCGCGACTCGTACTGACGGTCCTGCCGTGTAGCGTCCCTTCGCCGGCTTAGCTACCAATACGACTGGGCGAACGATGACCCACTCCATGTCTATTTGCTGCGTCATCCGCTCGGCGACCGCCTTGTCAATAATTGCAGCAGTGAATATCCGGCGCGATACGCGGACGACAAAGCGGTTGAGACAGGAGAGCTCGCGTCCATCGCTCAAGCCGATACCACTTTGCAATATGAATCGTCGGACGTTCGCACGCTGGCATTCGCTGAGAATGCTGGCGACACCGACTGACATGAGCGTTCCTGGCGATAGGTTCTTTTCTGGTCCGATGCAGCTAATGACGGCCTCCACGCCGTCAAGAGCGCCTGTCACGCCCCCTGGGGAACGGACATCTCCTCGGACGCAGGACAGCCGGTCGGCCGCTGACAGTCGCTCCGGATGGCGAGCAACGGCCGTAACGAAGTGTCCTTGTGCAAGTGCATGCTTTACCGCTCTGCTTCCCGTCGCACCCGTCGCTCCCACAACCGCTATCTTCATATCTCGACCCCGTTGGCACCCATCACGATGATTCGGATCGCAAGCACCATAACGCTGTGTTTAGCTTAGCCGTTGTAGCGGCGCGCTTCAGTGCGCCATTTACTGTGCGGCCTCTGCGCGCACACCCCCGCGTGGATACTCCACCCGCACCGAAACAATCTCGTACGGATGCACCGCAACGCTGATTTTCCCGTCGCGCGAAATGGTCAGCGGCGCCCCTTCCGCCTGCTCCATCAAATTCGTCAACGTCGCAGACGTTGCCCCTACCGGAACGCTCAGTTGCACGTCCGCATTCTTCCCCGCCCACTCATAAAAACGGAACAGCAGCGCGTCGCCATCCTCGGTCTTCTTCACCGCCGTCAGCACCACGTTGTCCTGCTCCACGCCCACAAAAGAATGTTCAGCACCCCACGCTCCCGTATGCGAACTCACGGCCACCGCTCTCAAATGCGCATTGAATTCGTACCCGCGCCGCACCGTCAGCGCCTGCTTCCAGTCGCCCGCATGCAGATAAAGCGCGTACGCAAGATGTTGCTGCCCGCGATCCGCATTGGCATCCGGCCACGTCGGCGAACGCAGCAGCGAAATCCGCAGCACGTTGCCCTTCGCATCGTAGCCGTACTTCGAATCATTAATCAGGCTGAGTCCATGCGCCGCGTCGCCCAGGTCCGCCCAACGCAGCGCCGGCACCTCGAATTTCGCCGCTTCCCACGAATTGTTCCGCGTCGTCGGCCGCTCGATGGATCCGTACGGAATCTCGTACGTCGCATGCTCGCTCGATGCCGCCAGCGGAAACGCAGCCTTCAGCAGTACGTGCGTCTCGTGCCAGTCAAAATCATTCAGCACGTCCACGCGATCCAGTCCCGCGTAAAGCGTGATGTCCTGCACGAATTTCGAATGTTGCCACGTCCGCGTCACCCGAATCGTCGCGCGCAGCGGCCCCTGCTCCACCAGCCGCACGGAATCCACCATGTCCAGCCGTGTGAAAGACTTCTCAAAATCCGCATCAATATTCCAAGCATCGTAATCTTTCGGCTTATCCTCAAACGCGATCAATTCGTTCCCGCAGCCGCCGGCCGCAATCGTTTCGAAGCGCGCGCGCTTGTCGTACAAACTCGAGATGCAGCCGTTCTTCGGGTCTACCACCACGCGCAGCATCGAATTTTCCAGCGTAGTATGGTGAGCCGATAAATCCCCCGGCGCATCCCGCCGCCCCGGTTCGACGCGCAGCAGCGCATAACCCAGCCCCGGAACCGCTCGCGGCTCCACCAGCAAATGCACCGTGTTCGTCCCTGCGTCCGATGAAATCACCTGCATCGGCAGCAAATGATTTTCCGCGTCCACGACCGAAACGCCATCCCTCACGCTTTCCGGCATCTGCACCGAAAATTCAACAATGTCCCGGCGCTCCCACGCCAGCGGATTGAAAATCAGCACAGGCCGCGCGCCTACAGGCGAACGCGTATCCACCCGCGCTGCGATCCCCGCCAACGCAGCCGAAGAAGCTTCCCCAGTCGTAAATCGCACCATGTCGTAATCCCGCTGCGCCTCCTGATAAATCACCGCAATCCCCGATCCCGCCGCCAAATCGTGAAATTGATTAAACAAAACCTTCTTCCAAGCTTCGTTCAGCTCCGCAGCTGGATACGCCAAGCCGGAAAGCCAAGCCAGCGACGAATATTTCTCCGCATCCAGCATCCACTCTTCGCTCTCGCGCATATTCCGCTTGTGCGCCGCCTGCGAAGTGAAAACGCCGCGGTGATATTCGAAATACAACTCATCATTCCAGGTCGGCAGGCTCACCATTCCCGCCGGCGGCTCCGGCAGCTGCGTCGAACCGCCCGCAATCGTCTTGTAATTCCACACTGGCGAACGTGCCGTATCGAGTTTCCCTTCCACGTCCGAAAAAAATCCCTGCGCGTTCCCAAAAAATGCCTTCGCATACACCATCTTTGATTCGGTCCAACGCACTCCCGCGTCCAACATCGCGCGCGTCGGCCCGCCGCCGTGATCGCCCACGCCAAACAGATGCATCATCTCCGGCAGCCCCGGATCCAGTTGCCGCGCCCGCGCCACGTCCTCCGCCAGCGGCTCCGACTCGATCCCCCGCGCGTAATCATGCGGAAAATATGCCAGCACCTTGCTGCCATCCGGCGATTCCCACCAGAAAAGCTTGAAGGGCAGGGGATTGGTGTCATTCCACGCCATCTTCTGCGTCACAAAATAATCCACGCCCGATTTCTTATAGATCTGCGGCAGTTGCCAGTTGTAGCCGAAAGAATCCGGATTCCACCCGATGCGCACGTCCCCGCCGAATTTGTCGTGAAAATATCGTTTCCCGATTAGCAGCTGCCGCACCAGCGATTCGCCGCCCGGCATATTCAAATCCGGCTCTACCCACATTCCGCCAACCAGTTCCCAGCGCCCCTGCTTCACGCGCTCCTGAATTTCCTCACAGATCGCCGGATATTTCTGGCACATCCATTCGCTGTAAGCCGCCGCAGACTGCGTAAATGTGTACTGCGGATATTCATCCATCAGCTGCAACGCTGTCGAAAAAGTGTTGTGCACCACCTGCACCGTTTCCGTCCAAGGCCACAGCCACGCCGCGTCAATGTGCGAATTTCCCGTCAATCGAACGGAAGTTTGCTGCAGCTCGCCCTTGATTTTTTCCAGCTCCGCCTGCGCGCGCACCAGCGACGCATCAAATGCCGGCTGCTGCGCCTGCTCCAGAGCCTGCAAGTCCACCGCCGCGCTCGCCGCCTCGATTCCCTGACGAACCGATGTGGCAGAAGTCCCGAGCGAAGGCAGCAACGCGTTCGCGGAAAGTATTTCCTGCAACAAATCATTAGGATTCGGCCGCGCCGCGCTGAATTCGATGGACACTACAGCCCGCGCAAAAGTCTTCTGGTCCACCGTGTGCAACAATTTCACCGCAACCAGCATGCGCTCGCCCGGCTGCGTGTGGTCAAACAAGACCATCGGCTCCAGGTCGTCCCCCATCCCGACGCGCCGCCCATTAAAATAAATAATTTCCGGCATCGGCCCATTTGCATAAGCCGAGAACTGAAACCAGATCCGCGCCCCGCTCAAATCGTAGCCATTGAGCGTCTTCGGCACCTCAATCCACCGCCGGTACCACACCGCGTCCGTCGGAGCATGCGAGCTCCCAGTAACCGTCTGCCAGTTGGAATCATCCAGCTCCGGCGCCTCGCCATGCGCCACATCCCCCACATGGAATTTCCAATCAGCCGCCGGAATCCAGTGCAGCGAGCTCAATTGCGAAACAGTGCGCTGCGCCGCAGGAGAAAGCGGACTCAAAGGATCGCGAGCCTGCCCGTGCGCACGATCAGCACAAAACAAAACCGCGCCAAGCAGCAAAAAAAGAGCAAAGCCGCGTCGCAAATTATTCCGGGAAGGGAACCACCCACAAGGACAAGCAATCACAAACCGTCTCCTCGATTCCGGCGATGCCGCACAAACAATCTTGGCCACAGCACCCCAAACACTCAGCTCGATACAAAAACTTCCGCGCGGATTATAAAGCAACCACACAGCAACCAACCGAGAAGTTCGGCCAAATCATTCATCCCTCGTCCCCAACGATCCCGCCCCAACTCCCGCCCGCCTGGTGTATCATTTCGGGTTCCACGACGGCGTGCCGCAGCGCCTGCAGCCTCGGGATTTTCTTCATCTCCCTTAGCCGCCGTCTTTTTCCTGCGACAGCGACTCGCTCCACAATTTTCGGAGGAAGTATCATGATCGTCGGCGTCCCACGCGAAAGCTATCCAGGTGAACGCCGCGTAGCCCTTGTACCGAGCGTCATCCCCACCCTCGCGAAAGCCGGCCTAGAAGTAATCATCGAAGCCAACGCCGGCATGGAAGCGGGCTACCCCGACGCAACCTACACCGCCAAAGGCGCAACAATCATCCCCGACCGCGCCGAGGTCTTTCGCACCGCCGACATCATCGCCCAAGTCCTCTGCTACGGCTCAAACGACAAAACCGGCGACGCCGACCTCCCGCTGCTCCACAAAGATCAAGTGCTCGTAGGATTTCTCCGCCCCCTCGGCGGCATAAACACAATTCAGCAGATCGCTCAGCGCGGCGTCACCGCGTTTTCCGTCGAGCTGATGCCGCGCACAACTCGCGCCCAAAGCATGGACGTGCTCTCTTCCATGGGCACGATCTGCGGTTACAAAGCACTAGTCATCGCTGCGGACACCTTGCCCAGAATTTTTCCCATGCTCACCACCGCTGCCGGAACCATCACCCCAGCCCGCGTTTTCGTAATCGGCGCAGGCGTAGCTGGCCTCCAAGCCGTCGCCACCGCCCGCCGACTCGGCGCAGTTGCCTCCGCCTACGACATGCGCCCCGCCGCCAAAGAACAAGTCCAAAGCCTCGGCGGCCGCTTCGTCGAATTACCCATCGAAGCCAAAGACGCAGAAGACGCCCGCGGCTACGCCCGCGCCCAAGATGAAGACTTCTACCGCCGCCAACGCGAGCTCCTCGGCAAAGTCGTAGCCGAAAGCGACGTAGTCATCTCCGCCGCCGTAGTCCCAGGAAAAAAATCGCCGCTCCTCGTCACCGCGGACATGGTCAAGAGCATGTCCCCCGGCTCCGTGATCGTGGACCTCGCCTCCGAACGCGGCGGAAATTGCGAGCTAACTCAACCCGGAGAAAAAATCGTCGCGCACGGCGTCACCATCATCGGCTGGTACAATCTCGCCAGCACCGTTCCCTATCACGCCAGCCAGATGTACGCGCGCAACGTCTCCGCCTTCCTCCTCCACATAGCAAAAGGCGGCAAACTGCGCCTCGATCTGGCCCAAGAAGCCGACGAAATCATCAAAGACACGTTGCTCACCACCGGCGGCGAAATCGTCAACTCGCGTCTGCGCGAATTTTACAAACTGCCGCCCTTAGTCCCCGCCTCTCAGGAGAAAAGATAATCATGAAGATGGATCTGCTCACCAGCCTTTACGTTTTCATGCTTGCGGCTTTCATAGGTTTTGAAGTCATTCGCCAGATCACTCCGCTCCTGCACACCCCGCTCATGTCCCTCACCAACGCGCTTGACGCCATCGCCGTCGTCGGCGCCATCATCCTAACCGGCGAACATCGCAGCACCCTCTCCACCATCCTCGGCGCGCTCGCCATCGTCGCCGCCACCAGCAACGTTGTCGGCGGCTTCCTAATCACCGATCGCATGCTCAAAATGTTCAAGACCAGCGCTCCGAAAAAATAATGATCCCCTGGCTCGGAACAGACACCTTCATCGAAATCATCTATCTGATCGCGACGGCGCTCTTCATCCTCGCTCTGGTGTGGATGCGCACGCCCGCCACCGCGCGCCGCGGCGTGCGCGCAGGCGAACTCGGCATGTTCCTCGCCATTGCCGGCACGCTCCTAAATCACAACATCATTGAATACAAATGGATCGCCATCGCCCTGGTCCTTGGCTCCATCATCGGCGTGCCCCTCGGCATGGTGCACATGACCGCCGTCCCCCAACGGACCGCGCTCAGCCACGCCTTCGGCGCCTTCTGTGTCACGCTCGTCGGCACCGCCGAATTTTATCTGCGCGCGCCCAACGTGCCGCCCTTCATGATGTCTGTGCTCTCCATGGAAGTAATTCTCGGAGCGCTAACCTTCACCGGCAGCCTGATGGCCGCGGGAAAATTGCAAGAAATCCTCCCGCAGCGCCCTATCACATATAAAGGCCAAAACTTCGTCAATCTCTTGTTCCTCGCCGTCGCGATCGGCATTGCCGCATATCTCCTCCACGATCCCAGCCACGTCCATCTGTTCCCGCTGATGCTCATAACTCCGCTGATATTCGGCGTGCTAATGATCATTCCCATCGGCGGCGCCGATATGCCCACCGTAATCTCGCTGCTGAATTCCTACGCCGGCCTCTCCGCCGCAGCCATGGGTTTCGTCCTCGATAGCAAACTGCTAATCATCGCCGGCGCCCTCGACGGCGCCTCCGGCTTCATCCTCTCCGTAAATATGTCCAAAGCGATGAATCGCTCCTTCACCAACGTCCTCTTCGGCGCCTTCGGCCAGGAACAAGTCACCGGCACCTCCGCGCAACAAGCCCGCCCCGTGCGCAGCGCCTCCGCCGAAGAAGCCGCCGCCATCCTCACCGCCGCTAGCAAAGTCATCATCGTTCCCGGATACGGCATGGCCGTCGCGCAAGCGCAGCACAAAGTCCGCGAGCTTTACGACGCCCTCAGCAAACGCGGCGTCGACGTAAAATTCGCCATCCATCCCGTTGCCGGACGCATGCCCGGACACATGAACGTCCTGTTAGCCGAAGCCGATATCCCCTACGACAAACTTCTCGACATGGAAGAAGTGAACGGCGAATTTCCCCAAGCCGACGTAGCACTGGTGATCGGCGCAAACGACGTCACTAATCCCGCCGCACGCAACGACGCCTCCAGCCCAATCTATGGCATGCCCATCCTCGACGTGGACAAAGCCCGCACAGTAATGGTCATCAAACGCAGCATGAACCCAGGCTTCGCAGGTATCGATAATCCGCTCTACTACCTCGACAGAACCCTGATGCTCTTCGGCGACGCCAAATCCTTCGTAAACTCCATAGTCCACGAACTAGCCGGCGGCCACGACTAGCGCCAAGGTCCCACCGTGCCTCGCCCTCTCCTAGATCGTAGGTGCACGGCATGCCGTGCCCGCTGCTCCAATTTCGACCACTCCGCTGGCGCCGGTTTTTACATTCACTTCGCTTTTAGCGGCGTTCATCTGCGTGCATCAGTGGTGCCTTTTTCTTCCCGCCTTTACCCAATTCCAATGGATTGCGAGCCCACAACAGAACGTAATACAATCATCCGACGAGCAATTAATCTCCGATTGCGCCCGTAGCTCAGATGGATAGAGCGTGTGCCTCCGAAGCACAAGGTCGACGGTTCGAATCCGCCCGGGCGCGCCACACTTCTCTTGGCAAACGCAAGCTCGCGCCGCGCACCACAGCCCGCGTCTATCCGTGACCCAGCCGCTCCCGCGCCATCTTCCTTTCTTTTGCGCGATGCCCAGCCTCACCAATCGAACTCCTGCTAAAATAACAGCGCGCGCCGCCGTGGCATTCGTAAGCCCTTATCCCTTGTAACCGCTGCCGCGCCGTAGCCGTCCCTTGACTGGACTTCCGGGAGCCTTCGAAATGAAGAAATTGCTTTTGTTCGCGCTGGCCACGTTTTTCGCGTCCACGGCCTTCGCCCAGGACACCAAGAAACTGCAAGTCGCCGTGGATTATTCCTATCTCCACACTCCGCAAGACAGCTTCGTCCCAGGCTCCTCCTTCAACGGCGGCGGCGCATCCCTCACCTATTTCTTCTTCAAACACGTCGGCCTCAAAGCCGAGTTTACGGACTACGGCAGCTACGCGCAGCTCGTTACCGTGCCCGCGAACACCCAGGGCTGCAACAGCCAGTCCAATTGCGCTCTATCCGTTCACGGCAATTTGTTCACCTACACCGTTGGCCCAGTCCTGCGCTTCCGTATCAAGCGCGTCGTGCCTTTCGCTGAGTTCTTGTTCGGCGGAGCTCACAACAATATCTACGCGAATATCTACAACAGCTGCACCGCCCAGGGCGAATGCATCAACCTCAGCAGATTGCCGAACAACAACTCCTTCGACGGGGTTCTCGGCGGCGGTTTCGACGTCCCTTTCCGCGAGCACATCGCCTTCCGCCCCATCGAGGTTGATTACGTTCATACCAGCTTCGGTAATCCCGTCGTAATCGGCAACAGCACTCAGAACAATCTCCGCGTCCAAGCCGGAATCGTCATTAAGTTCTAGCCGCCGCCCGCGTCCCCTCAATAATCTTGGTAGGTCATCCCTTAAGAATTTGACTTTGTAGTGGCCACCTGCTTTTTCTTTTTAGGCGGGCGTCTTTGACTTCGCCGGTGCCTTTGCCTCTGTAGCGGCCAGCTTCAGCTGGGCGCCTTTGATGTTGCCTGCGAACTCGCGAAATATCCCCCGCAGCCTCGAACTCACCGCCCGCGGCCACTGTTCGCGGGTCCAGCCTGAAATTTTGGCCACGCGCTGTTCTGCAAGCCACCGTGCCCTCCCGCAAAAGCCACGATCGTCCCGCCGTGCCCTGCAACATAAATCGTTCCGTCAGACCCCAGCGTCGGCGAAGCCACCACGCCCCCGCTGACGTTCGCCTGCGCCAGCAATTTCCCTTCGGAAGATATGGCGTACAAGCCGCCGTCGCTCGCCGCGTAAATCGTTCCGTCTTCCGCAAGCACCGGCGTTGCCGCAAAAGGCCCACCCGCTGCGTCGATCGCCCATCGCAGTTTGCCATTGGGATACAGCGCGTACACCGTGCCGTCTCCGCTCGCAAAATAAATCGTTCGGTCCGCCCCGATCACCGGCGAAGCGTGATTCACCGAATGGTTCCTCGTCTTGAACTCCCACAGGAGCTGTCCGTCCGCGGTGAGCGCAATCAAACGCGAATCAACAGCGCAGAAATACAGCGTGCTTTCGTCTCCCACCGCCATCGCCGAATCCAGCAAGAAATTTCCCACCGGAACGTGTCCGCCGTTCTTCGTAAGAATGTCCACGGTCAAAGGAGGATTCATCACCGGATATTGCCACTGAATTTTTCCGGTCGCATCCACAGCAGTCAGTCTTCCGGCATCGGTATAAACGATCAGCCCGTTCGCCAGCTTCATCACCGATCCGCCGCGCTGAAATCCGTAGCCCGCCGGCCAACTAAAGGTCCCGTACGTCAATCGCACTGCCCGCAGCATCCCGCGCCAAGGTGTGTATAAATAAGTCTGGTCAATGGCCGCGGCGATCGAGCCCATCCCTTGATCGGCGTACGGACCGCCTCCCGCCACCCATTGCTGCGTGCCGTTGCGATTCACCGCAAAGATGGTTTGATCTTCATTCGTGACGTAGATCGTGCCGTCTGCGCCAAGCACGGGCGCCACCCGCATCGGCCCCACGCTGAACTTCCACTGCAAATTCCCAGCGGCATCCACCGCATAAAGAAACCCATCTTCACTCGCAGCGTACACCACCCCGTCACTGCCCAACGCCAGCGCAGCGCTAATCGGCCCCGCCTTCGTGAATTTCCATTTTTCCGGGATCGGCGGCCCCGTCACCCGCGCCGCGTCTTTGGTCGCAACAAAACGCGAGGAATACAAATGCAAGCGGTAACTGTCCACAATCACGCCGCCAATGATCACCGCCCCAACAACAAGGACCACCCAACGAATCACCCGCCCCAGAATTCGATACCGTGCTTGGCTCATCGGATCGCCTCTGAACAACTCCTTCCCTTTCCCCATTCATCTTTTGGCGTTTTTAGTGTACTAGTAGAATTGCACAAACAATTAAATCGTAGTCGTGGCACTACGACATCCCCGGCGCCCGGTTCCGGTATCCGCAAACGTACCGCAGCCCAGCGGATACAAGTGTTCACCGGCCCCGCCGGTATCCCAAGGAGCAACGATTCGATGGCTCAAGGCAAGAATATCGGCATACTAACCGGCGGCGGCGACGTCCCCGGCCTGAATTCCGTGATCAAATCCGTGGTCTATCGCGCCACAGAAATGGGTCACACCGTCACCGGCATTCGCAAAGGCTGGAAGGGTCTCACCAACATGAATCACGCCGACACCGGCGACGTCCGCCTCGATCGCCAGCTCACCCGCGAAAATACCCGCACCATCGACCGCAGCGGCGGCACCTGGCTGCACACTTCCCGCACCAATCCGCGCAAAATCGCCACCAACAAAGTTCCCGCGCACATCTCCGCCGACCAACTGAAAAAACTTACCTTCGACGGCAAGTTCTACGACTTCACTCCCATCGTCATCGAAAATCTCCAGCGCCTCGGCATCGACTGCCTCATCGCCATCGGGGGCGACGACACTCTCAGCTTCGCTTCCGTCCTCTCCAGCAAAGGATTTCCCGTTATCGGCATCCCCAAAACCATGGACAATGACGTCCACGGCACCGAATATTGCATCGGCTTCTCCACCGCCATCACCCGCGCCAAAGACGCCATCAATCGTCAGCGCACCACCCTCGGCTCCCACGAACGCATTGGCGTCTTCCGCATTTTCGGTCGCGATGCCGGCTTCACCGCGCTCTACACTTCCTACATCACTTCCGCGCGCTGCCTGATCCCCGAAGTTCCCTTCGATCTCGATAGCGTCTGCAAGCTCCTGGTGGAAGACAAGCGCAACAATTCCAGCCATTACTCCCTGGTGATCGTCTCGGAAGGTGCCACCTGGACCAACCGCGTCGTGGACGAGTACGGCGAAGCCGACGCCTACGGCCACAGAAAAAAAGTAGACATCGGTCACGCCCTGGCAGATGAACTGCAGCGAAGAACCGGCGAGGAAACCATCGAAAGCGATCTAACATACGACCTGCGCAGCGGCGAACCCGACGCCATCGACCAGATCGTCGCCATCACCTACGCAAATATCGCGCTCGACCTAATCCGCGACGGCGTCACCGGCCGCATGGTCGGCGTGCAAAACGGCTGCTACGCCTCCGCGCCCCTGCCCGCATCCTCAGCCGGCGCGCGCAGAGTGGACGTAGCCACCCTCTACAACACAGAACGCTATCGCCCCAACTACACAGCCAAACTAGGCGCGCCGCTGCTCTTCGGCCACGACTGAACTCCCCATGCGCGATCGTACGGGCGGGGCTTCAGCCCCTGTGTGAGAACTTGAGAATCTTTTTAGGTCGTGGCCTCAGCCACAACCTAGGCGAAGAAAATTACAGCGGCTTCAGCTGCTGAAGTAGCGGTTTTTCGTGAAGGCACGGCTTCACAGTTTTGCGGAGAAAATCGCGTGGGCTCGGTGTTTGACTTTGTAGCGGTCAGCTTTAGCTGGGCGACTTTGACTTTCCTAGCGCCGGCGTCTCGCCGGCTCCTTTCTCGTCGCTGCCGCAACCTCTTGCAGCGACTTCGCTTCCGCCCAAAACCTCGGACGTCAACACAGCCCGCCAAATTCTAATCCGTGATCCTGAAAAAAGTCCGCCACACCGGACTTCCATTCATCACCACGTCCAGCCGATACACTCCCGTTTCCATCTTTCCGATGTCCAACGTCTTACTCAGGAACACCAGCTTCCCGCCGGGTGTTGCGGAGACGTCTGCAGGATTCTGGCTCACGGCCTTATTGTCCAAATCATAAATCGAAACCACCGTCGCCGCTTTTTGCTTCCGCGTTGGATCCAAGCTGAGCAACACCGCCGCATGTCCGTCGCTACGCGAAAATTCGTATTTTTCCTGCAGGGCATCCACCAGCCCGTCTTTCTCCCGACGCACCTCCCGCGCCATCGTGCCAAACAAAATGTCCTCGCGATGCATGATCGGCGCGACGAATTGCCCCGTCTGCGTCAATTCCTCCAGCGTCGAAGTCTTCGCAGCGGGCGCCGGCACCGAAATCTGGCTCATCGGCGTCGCCATCGCCGGCACCGCCAGTCCGCCCGCAAGCAAAAGACTCGCGGGAACGCCCGCGCGCACGCTCTCGAGAGTCGAAACTCCCGGCACCAGCCCGCCTCCCGTCACTCCAATCACCTCGCCATATTCATCGAGCAACGCCGTCCCAATTCCCGTGCTCGCAGGCGAAGTCCCCAGGCTGATTCTGTCGCCGGAGCGCGGAAACGTATTTTTCCCCACGATAGACGTGGCCACAATCACCCGATTGCCCAGCCCGGCTGCGTCCAAATAGAAGCAGCGATCTCCCACCCCCCAGGAATCTGCTTTCGCAATCGCGAACGCCGGCCCCTCGATTCCCGCAACCTGCAATATCGCCCAGTCCTGACGGCGATTCCACGCCGCCAGCGTCTTCGTATCAATCGCCCGCCCGCTCGCGCCCACCACTCGTAATGACGATGCGCTGTCAATCACCTGAAAAGCAGTCAGCACCAACCCCGGCCCGATAAAAAATCCTTCTCCCGTATTCAGCAGCTGCCCTTGCTCGTTCCGGTTCTCGATCGTAACCGTGCTCGCGTTCGCCCTGCCATACAGCGCGGCCGGCGCTAAAGGGCTGCGCATAGGTTCCGCCGATCCCGCTGCCGCGTCGGCTCCGCCGCCAGCACTCGTGCCCGCAACCACCTGGAACGTGTGCGTTCCAGTCAGCTCGCCATCCACCAGCGCTTGCACCGTCCACAGTCCCGTCGGCGTATTCTCCGCGATCAGCATGTCCCAGTAACCGCCGAACCGCGCCTGCTTTGCTTCATAATCAAAGTCAGATACCGACGTGATCTTTCCATCCGGGCTTTTCCACACGCCCTCGAAATGATGCGGCCCCAGCGGGCCTTCCCACTCGAAGTAAACGATCACGCGATGATCTTGCGGTATGTGGAAGATAGTGCGCGGATCGTGGATGATGTAGCTACCGTTTTCGTGCGCCCCAGCGGATCCGGATATCGAACGGACCACACGAAATTTCGATTTCCCCGCAGCCACGCCGCCAGCGGACGTGACCGGCGAAGTTGCAGGCAAAGTCGCTGGCGAATTTCCTGGCGAAGTTGCTGGAGAAGTTGCCGCCGGCGTCGGCGCCGCGGCCCTGTCCCCCGGCCGGACCGCCGGCTGATTTTGTGCGCGTGCTGCGGACGCAAGAGCTGCCAGAACTGTAAGCTGCAGTATGAATTTCATCCGCTCCCCGTTCGTAGGGTTCAGAGCGCGGGCAGCTTACTAAAATGTAATTTATCCGGCAAGATAGAATCCGAACGAAGGTTTCCTGGCACTCTGTCGCGGCCTAAGCAGATGACGTGTTGTCGGCCTCGGGTCTTACAGAAACATCGACTAATTGCTACGCAGGCGTGATCCTGCGCCGTTTCCATCGTGCCAGCACTGCAAGTCCCGCGCCAATCATCAGCAGCGTTCCAGGCTCGGGAACGTCCTGCACCCCAAGCTCGCGGCGGAATCGGTCCGGATGCTCGATCCTAAAGTGCTCGCCACCCTCGCCCTAGCGATCGCCTAAGTTGCCGACCAACCTGCCTCGGATGGAATCAAATTCAACTGATCCTCCGACAGCCTTTGCCGAATCACTAAAACGCGAGTAAAAAACATAATCAGTTAATCGCTCGGCAGCGCCCGACCCGAACAAAGCGCCGTTCGCCCGGAACCCCATATTTCCCGATTCTGTCAAAGGATTCAAGGTGTGCAGCGCCTCCGTGGATGGCGCTTCAGACCGCAAGTCCGCCCCCACGCCCAGGGCATAGTCGGAGCCACCGTAGGCGATTCGGTCTGCATGAGCAACCACCGCAAATGCCAAGACCGCCAAAATTAGTCCCATGGCCCGTTTCATTTTTCTCTCCGGTGATGAATCCCGCGATCTTGACTGCATGAATCGCCTCCGTAGAGCGGGCGCATTTCACCCTGTCATCCCGCTACGCGAGATCGGAGGATCGCGGCCAGCCTTGGCTGGGCGCGTGTCCTTCGCCTTGACCGTCGACGCCTTACGACGGCAATCCAGGCTGCGTGCACCACGAAATTAATTTATAAAGGCTGAACCGCCTATCCGTTAAACGCTGTAGGGAACTGGGCAATTTTCAGATATCCCAGCCGTACGAGGCCCTCCGCCCGCACGAAAAGCCCGCCACACCAACCTGCGCACAATTGCGGCGATAACCCCAATGAGTTTCCGGCCGCTGCGCAGAACGCCCCTCGCCCCCAACCGGAGAAATTCGAGCGCCAACGCCCGCACTGACCATTTGCGCTAAATACCCATTGTAATTGAACGAACGGTCGTGCTATTATCCGCGCATGAAAATGAACACACGTCCACAACGTCACGCGCCTCCGCGAACCCTCGCCACCACCACCACCACCAAGCGGCCGTCGCGTCGCCCCCGCGGCCTCAAAACCCGCAGCGCCATCCTCCGCAAGGCCGTCAACATCGCCTCCCTCGAAGGTCTCGAGGGCCTCACCATCGGCAAGCTCGCTGGGACCTTGCGCATCAGCAAGAGCGGCCTCTTCGCCCACTTCGGCTCGAAAGAAGATCTGCAATGCGCCGTCGTGGACGAAGCCCGCGACATCTTTGTCGAAAAGGTCGTTCGCCCCGCCGCGCAACTCCGCGGCCTTCGCCACCTTCGCGCCCTCTGCGAAAATTGGCTCGCCTACGGTGAACAGAAGACCTTCCCCGGCGGCTGCTTTTTCTCCGCCGCCTCCCTCGAATTCGACGATCGCCCCGGCCCCGTGCGCGATCGCATCCTTGGCCTGATGAAAAAATGGTTGGGAAATCTAGAACACGCTGCTCGCGACGCGCAGGACGCCGGCGAAATTCGCAAAGATGTCGACGTGCGCCAGCTGGCGTTCGAAATTCAGGCGCTAGCCATGGGCGGCAATTGGAGTTCGCGCCTCTTCCGCGATCAATCCGCTTTCAGTTCAGCCAAAGCTGCAATTCTGCGCCGCATTGACCAGGTCACAGTTTCCGTTCCATCGAGGAAGTGATGCGAATCGCTCTCGGTTTGCTCCCCACCGCTTGCACGAGCCTGCTGCTCTCGCTCTCGTTCGCCACCCAACCGCCACGCGCCAGCGCGCAGGCCCCACCAATCGCCAAGCAGAATGCCAGCGCCATCGAAATCCCCCTGCAACGCTGCGATCGCCTCCCCGTCGTAATCCTCCAGGTAAACAACGCCGACAAGCGCTTCCTCATCGACACCGCCGCCACAACCATGCTCAACGAAAAATCCTTCACCTCCGGCCATTCCAAAGAACTCCGCGTGCAATCCTGGAATCAGACCACCGCGCTCAGCGCCCGCGAAGTTTCCATCGCCGAGCTAAAGTTAGGCAGCCACATCCTGGGCAATGTCACGCTCCCCGCGATTGACCTCAGCGCTCTCGCCAAAGCCTGCGGTGCCCCGCTCGATGGAGTCCTCGGCGTAGACCTCCTCGAACAACTCGGCGTAACCATTGATCTCCAACGCAGCGTCGCGCGTCTCGGCTTCGCCGCGCCCAGCTCCTCAGAAGTTTCCGTCATCGCGGAAATGGAACAAGCCATGCATTCCTGCTCCGAAGCGTTCAACAATGCCGACGCCGCGAAGCTCGCTGCCTGCTTCGATCCCGATTTCATCCTCAGCTCTCCCGCCGGAGAACTGCGCGGACGCGACCAAGCCACCAATCATTTTCAGCAAATGTATTTTGGCGCCAGCCCGCGCGTCCATCTTTCCATGACCATGAAAGATCAACGCGCCGTCGGCAATGTGGTTTGGAGCCTCTACGACTACACCATCGAATCCGCAAACATCCACAGCACCGGCCGCGGCATGATGCTCTGCCGCAAATCCGAAAACCACTGGTACATCCTCAGCATGCATGAATCCCCGCTCGATTCCGCCGCGAACCGCGCGCGCTAAATAAAATCACAAAAAAAAGGGGGAACGCCCCGGCTCTCACGAGCCGAGGCGTTTTGGGGGGAAGGGGGCTACTCGTGATCTTCTGCGTCCAATTCCGCCTTCACCGGCGTCAACGTCCCGAACAATCCATCCGCATAACCATTGATGCCCGCCGCGAAAAATAGCGCCGGACCCGCCGAAGGAGTGGCCGTGGTACCTGCTTCGTTGCTGCCGCGATTATCAAATTCCAGGCCCCACAATCCGCTGATGGCAATCGGAGCGCCAGAAGCGTCCAGCAGGTTGCCCAGAAAATGTCCGGTCGTCGCGTCAAATGCCGCAATCGTTCCGCCGAACCGGTTGCCGATCAGCAAATCGTGGCTGAAGAATCCGAAATCCTGCGGAGCCAGCGCCACGCCCCAAGGAGCCTGCAGCCACGGGCCGTCTTCCAGTCGCAGCACCAGTCTGCCGCTCGCCGTGAAGATGTCCACGAATCCGCACTGCTCGCCGCAACTGTCATCCGCGGCAGTCTTGGTAGCATTCTGCTTCGCGTATGCCACCACCACTGTCGCGCCCACCGCCTGCACATTGTAAGGAGCAAACTCGCGCGGGATGCGCTCGTCACTAAACGCTTCCTCGGAAATCGTCACGCGCTTGAAGTTTTTGTTGAATACCTCGATGCGGTTCTGGCTGAAATTCGCCGCAAGCAAAAAATGGTTGCCTTCCATTTCTACCCACGTCAGTCCCAGGAACACCGCGCCATTCTTCGACTCATCTACTTCCGTGATTGCCGTGGACTGTCCGTTCGTGACCGGCGTCGCCGGTGGACCCCAGCCGGCGATCATGCCGTTCTTCGTCGCGAAAATGAACGCCGCCGGATTGCCCGCAGCCAAATCAAAATCGCTAGAGCCGTTGAAAATAATTCCCGTCGGGCCCGATGGACCTTTCGCTCCCGCCGCGTTGGGAACGGTCACGACCAGCGGGGTAATGGCGCCTGCGCCGTTGTACAAAGTGGAAGTGCCGGTCCCCTCGTTGTTCACCCACCAGGGACTGGCCGCGCCGCGCGCCAGGCCCCAGGCATTTTTCAGGCTCGGGTCAACGGTTACGGTCGTTCCGTCGGCATTGGCGGGCTGCGTTGTGTCAGACACCAAATTCTCCTGCGTGTAATGTTGCGCCAGTGTGCACACTGGAAGCACCGCCAGCACGCTGCCGGCTAGGAACGCTCTTATTACTCTTGCGGAATTTCTCATTGCCTTTGTATCCTTGGTTAGACTCAGTTAGACCGTTAGGAATTCGGCCGGCCGGGCATCTTGGCCGAACCATGACGATGCGCATCTGCCAGACTTCAGCGATTTCTGGATACGCGGTGGGGAGGCTACAACGCTTGCACGGTCTTCATTGTTTTGCCGCGGTCATAACCTCGTAAACAAATTGTCTCCGCCGTAGCGCGAAGAATTGACAACTTTAAATCGTGTGTTGACGTTCGCCCGCCTCCCTGCGCCTCGCGGTTTCCGGCGCCCGCTGCATCAATACAGGGAGTGCAAATCGTGGACGGTATGATTAAGATGCTGCTTCCCGAGCGTTGCCGCAGCGCGTCGTATTTCTGGAGCAAGTTCCCAAGCCCTGCGGGGAAAAAGGGGGAGAGACATGAACACGGAAGAATTCAGAGCATCGCTTGCGGAAAAGGCCCCACGCGCAGGCTTGTCCGCCCCGCTCGCCGCGCTCTGGTGGGATGCCAAAGGCGATTGGACCCAAGCCCACGCATTCGTTGACGAGCTGGAAACGACCGACGGCATGGTGGTCCACGCCTACCTGCACCGCAAGGAAGGCTCAACCTCGAACGCTGATTACTGGTACCACCGCGCGGGCCGCAACTTTCAGCGTCCCACGCTCGAAGCTGAATGGACCGCGCTCGTCGATAGCCTGCTGTCCGGCGCAGAAAAAGTCTGAGAAGCTGCTGGCATTGATTTTGAGTTTGACGTCGCTGTTGAATTTGTGAATCGCGCCGCAGCGCGATTCATCCTGAGATCCCGCAGTGCGGGATCGAAGGGTAGCGGCCGCCTGCTTTTTAGGCGGGCGCCTTTGGCGTGGCACTTGACGTTGCCTTCGTAGCGGCGCACTTCAGTGCGCCACCAGTGTTGCGCCACGAACTGATGACGGTCTCGCGTCTGGTCGACCTGATTTTACCCAACTGTTTTGACCTCCGCGCGCGTGCCATTCATCCCGAACACGATCCTCTTGCAACGGCTTCTCTTAAGGTCATTCCTGTACCGCAATTTTGCCCGCCGCATGTCGAATTTCCCTGGAGTCATCCATGGAGTTCACGCTGTGCAGCGCCGCGGCCGTTTCTCCAACTCCTTGAATCATATTCACTTTCGTTTTTTCATAACCCGTTTGGCATGGCGGTTGCACTTCTCACTGCGGGTGACACATTCACCGCAGGAGGGCAGTAGCATGAAACAGTCACATTTTCACTTGAAGACTTGGCTCACAGTGTCAGCTCTCACGGGTTTTTTGTGCCTCGGCGCGCCCATGAACGCGCAATCCGCATCCGCTCAGAATACTCCAGCTCTTCAAGGCGACGACGCTACCCGCCAGGAACTCGCGAACTTCAATCAGTTCCTGGACAGCCATCCCGAAGTCGCGAGCGACATTCGCAAAGACCCCTCGCTCGCAAGTAACGAGGATTTTGTGAATCGCCATCCTGCTTTGCAAACTTATTTGCAGGATCATCCGGCGGTACGCGAGCAAATCAAGGCTGATCCGAACGCTTTCATGCGTCAGGAAGCGCGGTACGATCGGCGTGAGGACGATCGCGATCGCGACATCAACCGCCAGGAACTGGCGCGCTTCAATCAATTCCTGGACACCCACCGCGAAACCGCCGAGCAACTTCGCAAGGATCCCTCGCTGGTGGATAACCAGGAATTCGTGCGTAACCATCCCGCGCTGCAGACTTATCTGCGGGAGCATCCGGAACTTAGCGCACAGCTAAAGCAAGCCCCGAATGCCTTCCTGCATCAGGAAGACCGTTATGATCGCAGTCAAGGCGATCGCGACGGCGACATCAACCGTCAGGAACTGGCACGCTTTAATCAGTTTCTGGATAGCCACCGCGAAGTCGCCGATCAGCTTCGCAAGGATCCTTCGCTGGTCGATAACCAGGAATTCATCAGGAACCATCCGGCGCTGCAGGCTTATCTGCAGGACCATCCTGAACTTCGCGAACAGATCAAATCAAATCCAAACGCGTTCATGCAGCTGGAAGCTGGTTATAACCGTTACGAGAACCGCGAAGATGGCATGAATCGCGACGCTGTCAGCCATCGTCAGGCCGCCAGCTTCGGTGAATTCCTCGGCGGCCATTCGGAAATATCGCAACGCCTGTCCGAGGATCCTTCCCTGGTGAAGAATCAGGAGTACTTGGAAAACCATCCTGAACTTCAGCAGTATTTGAACAGTCATCCTGACGTAAACAAGGAACTCATGGCGAATCCTCAGAGCTTCCTGAAGTCTGCGCAGCAGTTCAGCACCACCAGCAACACTGCGCCGGCCGTGAAGACTCCGGTGCCGGATCCCGCCAAACCGAAGCAGTAAGCAACGACGCCGCGAGGCGGGAAGGCCGAGTGCAACCGGCCTTCCCGTTCGCGTTCGGCTTTTGATTTCTGCGTGGCCGCGTGCCGCGCTCGCCTCAGCCCGCTATCATTTCATCGGTGGGTCAGTGTTAAGTGGCGAATCCAATTTAGGAGGAACCATGAACGCTAAAACCGCTAAGACAGCACTTCTTCTAACAATCATACTGCTGGCCGCGATTCCTCTCAGCGCCGGTGGCAATAAGAAAAAAGACCCCGAAAGGGCCATGCTCGAGAGAATGGAAGCGGTTCCGTGCGGCGCCAAAGAAAAAGGCGTGACGGGCCTGGGCACGGTGTGGGCGTCGGCGGGCATCACCCACGTCAATTCCGATGAAAAGCTTTGCCCGCAGTACGAGGTGGTCACCGACGACATGGAATATCACATCCGTCCAACGGACACCAAACATCCAATCGTGTTGCCCGTCGGAAAGGAAGTGGTCTTCAAGATCAAAAAGGATCGCATGTATCTGAGAGTCGCCGACGGTGATGATCAAAAAATGCTAGCCTACGCAGTCGTCGCCGAGAAACCAGCAAACTCAGACACCGACGCGCAAGACTCCGCGCCCAAGGCCGACAAGCCGGAGTAGGCCCGGCCCGGTTTTGAAATCACGCTCGGACCTGTCCATTCAAAGTAGGCCCGCTGCCGAATTGCCATTCTCTTTGAATCTGTAGGGGCGGGTCCCGCAGTTGCGAGACCCGCCCACATCGGCACACCGCCAAATCTTCACCGCCGACGTTGCTAGGAATTCGAAATTGGTACGGGCGGTTCGCGAACCGCCCGTTTTTCCCCGCTCTCGGAGCCGCCTCTGCGTGTTCTACGTTCGGCACCACGCTGTTAGCTGTCAAAATCAAATTTCGCACAGGTAGTACTGGTGTGCTGTCCCGGAAATACGTTCACATAGTCGTTCGACTTTAGCGAAGATCGAATCCGCGGTGGCAGTCCAGACGAACGGCTGCGCCTGGCGGTTGGAATTCTTGACGTAGTGATCAATTTTCTCGACCAAGTCTTGCACGCTGCGGAAGG